>WNFL01340771.1_pt2 | contig 352923 bp, 269 predicted proteins | sample 5400361 | NCBI WGS metagenome assembly WNFL01 (sample SAMN13153351, study PRJNA577476) | soil metagenome | isolation source: 40 cm soil on Douglas fir-dominated hillslope | place: USA:California | collected 2013-09-17
GGGTAGCCGAAGCGGCAACCCTGGGCTGGAGGCCGTAGCCCCGTTGGGGCATCATTGAGAACTTTCGTAGTCGTTAGGGGAATTCCGACTTTTAAGGCAAGCCGAAATAATTCCAACCCTTACGGCAGGTCTCAATTTCATTAGAGGGTCTGATTGTCAGTCTCCAACCGTCTTCAGAGTTGCCCTTTAGCGCGTTCGAATGCGGTTTCGCGATCGCCAAAAACTCCTCTTCTTAATAGATCAACGACTCGTCATAAAAGATCAACGTGCAGGCTGCTTCAGAATGTCCGCCAGTGCCTGCACTCGGGTTGAGTCTGCTGAGCCCTGCGTCGTGGCCGCGCTCTTGTCCAACGACATTCCAAGACTGTTGAGTTTTGCGAGCGAGTTCTTACTCATATGTGAACTCTCGGCGTTTTGTATCGCCGTTCGGAGAGCAGCGATTTGATCGGCCGGCAGAGCTTGCGATCGTTCCAGCTGATCCACGTATGCCTTCGCCACCCCCAACGTTCGTGGCCACTCAATTCTTTCCTGGTTCTGCACATTGAGTGCAGCCACCCGAACCGCTTCCGCGGCGTCGATTTCGTTCTGCGTCAGGAACTTCGTAGGCGTCAGCTGGAAGATATCCAGGCCGCGGGCGATTTCCGAAGCGTAGATGCGGCCGTTGTACCAGGACGCGGACCAGTCGCCGCCGAGCACGAGCATTTTGGGATCAATCGGTCCACGATCGAAGTAAGCGATTTCAACCGGACGCGCGGCATCAGTGAAGTCCATAACGGAAACGCCGCCCTGGTACCAGGCCTGCACTTCAATGTCACGGCCGGGAACCGGAATGAGCGAACCGTTGTGTGCTACACAGTTTTCGCTGTCGCCCTGAGCGGCCGGCAACTTGTAGTAGCTCGCAAAGCTCAGCTTGTTGTCCTTCAAGTTGAAAATCGAATCAGCGCCCCATTTGTTCGGATCGTTCGCACGGCAGCGTGCGCCCAAGCCGCCGCCCCACTCATCGGTGAACACGACTTTTTTCCCATCGTTCGAAAACGTAGCCGAGTGCCAATACGAATAGTTTGGATCGTTTACCGCGTCCAGACGCTTCGGATTCACCGGATCTTTGATGTCCAGCACGATTCCATTGCCGGAGCACGCGCCGGCGGCCAACCCGATCGCTGAGTAGGCGGTGATGTCATGACATTGATTGGAGGCCGATGGCTTCTCGAGTCCCTCCTTGCCATGAGTGCCGCCGTTGGTTAAAGCGTTGAGCGCGCCCGTTCGCGGATCCATAAACACTCGCGGACTATTCACCACCTTCGCGTCTTGCGGCGCCGCCAGTGGCACCTTAATCACGTCAATGCGAAACAGCGCCGTATTCGGATCCTTCTCCGGTTCTTCACCCGAGCAGCCGGCCAATTCCTCGCTTTGGCGGACGAAAGATGTTCCGGAGACGTAGATGTATACGTTCTCCTTATCGTTCGGATCGACCACCAGCGTATGCGTGTGCGAGCCACGGCAAGTTTGCACCGCAGCCACCTGCTTCGGATTCTTTACGTCAGAAATATCGAAAATCCTGACACCCCTGAAACGATCTTTTTGCGCTGCCGGCAAGGTCCGCTTTTTCTCTTCTCCGGCGGGGGCTGCGGGCGCCGGCGGCGGCGGGGGTGATGGCGCAAACCCTTCGGTACCGCAATCGAGGCGACCGTTGGGCATCTCCACTGACATGAAGAGGAGGTTCTTATAAACCGACGGATCACCCTGCCCGCCTGGGCATACCATCGAAGTCAACAAGGTTGTCTTCGCCGGATTGGAGATGTCGTAGATATTGATGCCATAGAAGTTTCCCTGAAACAGATGATTGCCCTGAAAGGCAAGGTCCGAGTTTGCAAAAGCCAGTTGAGCGAGAACCAACTGTACCGGCTTCGCCATTTTCGAAGAATCACCAACGCCAAGGAGTCCGATCATCTTGTGCACCTTCGGATCATCCGGATTGACGGTGCCGAGTTGAAACGCGTCGGGCTTTTTGAAGAGCATGACGTGCTTGAGGCCCATCGATGTTTCACCGGCGTCGTACATTCCGGGTGCGAGCTTGGCGCGTGGGTCATTTGTATCGGAGCCAGTCATTCCAGCCGGTAGGGGTGCCGCTGGTTCCGGAGCAAACGGATTCTCGTCAGCTTTCTGATCGGTCGGTTTTGTTTCCGAGGGCTTCGCGGACTCAGGAGGCGATAGCGATGGGGACGGGGATGGCGTTTGCGCCTGAATTCTCATTGCGAAACACAAGCAGCAAAGAAGAGAAGTTACGAACAAACGGAAAGCCATGGTGTGTACTCGATTCATCGTTTCTCCTTCAGGTGTCTCTAATAGTTCAAAACCACAATCCGGTCCTCGCCGCAGAGCGACGAAAAGTCTATAGACATTTTGCCGAATAGAACTCCCTCGCTGAAGAGGAGAAAAGGTGCTTTTCACCAGGACAAAATGTCTCGCTCCTCCGGAGCGAAGAGGATCTTTTGGATCCTTCGTTCTATAAACATTGGGTCCCTACGGGACCGAAGACTACTACAGCTCCAAAAAAACAGACTGATTACGAAAATTCTTGAGACACGCACTAGAGAGGTTTTTCCCCTAACATGGTTTGCATGATCCTGATCTCAGCGCGCTGGCCACTGTCGACATCGGTCGCGAAATTGAAAAGTTCTGCGTCCTGCCCCGCGCCAGCAGTGTCGAACAAGTCCTTCACCATAATCAAGGCGCCGTTGTGGTGCTGAATCATCCCAGTCAAAAATAAATGGTCGAACTCCCCGCCCTTCGCTTTTTTGAGGGCATCCATCTGTTTTTTCGTCAGCATCCCCGGCATAAGCATCGAATGGGACGACATATCCATGCCGGGCATATCCATGCCGGGCATTTGGGGCATCGTCATCGAAGTCGGTTCTCCCCTGGCCGTCAGCCAGCTCGTCATAAACTTTATCTCGTCAGACTGCGAGCGGCTGATTCGCGCCCCGAGCAATCTAAGATCCTTCGTCGTCGTATGCGATTCGATGAGCGCGGTCATCTCAACCGCTTGCGCATGATGCATGATCATGCCCTGCATGAACTGCATATCTGCCGGTGAACTTGGCGGCAGAGTGGCCCGCGTCGACGGTGGCAGCGTGCGAGTTGGTTGGCCCGGCGCACCAGGCTGCACTACGACTGGCGTTGCCGGGTCAGCTTGCTGTGCGCAGACCGGCAGCGAGAACAATCCCGCGAGAATACTGGCGGACATTAACCCGCTTCGCCACGCTTTCATTACCGACCGAAGCTTACGCACTTTTAGCATGAAAGGTTTTGATCGTTGAATGGTCAAGCACTGGGGTGGCCCACTTTAACATAAAGCGGCCGCAGGGTCATTTAGGGGTAGGCATGCGACTCGTGCGATTCTCTGTCAACACGATCGGCTGGATTAGGACAAAATCCATTACAGAAGTAATCGGACCTTTTCGCGGGCGCTTTCTGCGGGATTAGCTTGATATTCAGACCGGTGGAATCCGTCCATATCTGAGGCTTAGTCTTCTTGGAATGTGCTGACCTAACAGCCACCCCAGCCGGCTTCTCGGCTGGGGGACCTTCTTTTCGTTGCTCGCTCAGAGCTTAGTTCTTGCCGAACCTTCCGCGAAATTCTCCGGAAACGATGAACGACTTAACCATTTCCGCGGTTCGGAAGTCGCCACCAAACTGGTTCAGTTTGTTCAACCAGAAGTGATAACCATTGAGGTTCTCGTCAGGCACATCGTTGGGGTTGCGGCGCAGGTAACCGTAATACTGCATCAACACGAACGAAGGGTTATAAGTCTTATCGACAAAGGCGTGACTTTCGACGATCTTGCGTAGGGCTGTGGCGCGTGTCTCGGTCCCGCCATTAAGTCCGTCAATGAGCTGTGTACGAAGTGCCATCTCTTCACTCGCGCCAACGCCTCCGTTTGCGAACAAGACGTTGACCAATTCCTCGTTTGTTTTGGCAGCCTGCAGCGCGAAGAATTCCGGACGCCTCACCCACGCGTCGAGAAACGCTTTTCGGTTTGTTTCGAGAAGTGCCTCCCAACCCGTCTGCCCGACTACCACTCCTCGCCCAATCGATTGCGTCTCGGCCAGGAAGTCGCGCATCCTGCTGTTCGTGGGCAACTCGCCGCCAAATGTCGCCGCGTGTACCTCGACAGCCTTTCGCAGGAGGCCGCAAACGACCCCACGCTGCAACTTGAACTCGCCACCGCCTACGAGCGCATCGCGAGCATTCAAGGCAACAGCTACTACTCAAACCTGGGCGACACCGAAGGCTCGCTCCGCAGCTATCGCATTTCGGTGGGCCTGCTCGAACGTTTAGCCAGGACCGAACCAAATGAACGCTCGGTTCAACGCGAACTGGCAGCGAGCTACGCGGGTCTCGGTGATGTGCTGTTTGAGAAAGACGAACTGGCGGCAACCTTAGGCTATTACGAACAAGCATTGTCGATTCGGCGTCGGTTGGTAGCCGAGGATCCCATGAACGTGGAGCTCCGACGGCAATTATCGATCTTGTACTCCCATCTCGGTGATCTGAAGGGTATACCCGGTGGATCAAATCTCGGCGATACGCGTGGCGCGCTCGAAGCCCACCGCGAGTCTTTGCGTCTGCGCCAGCAACTCGCAGCCTCCGATCCAAATAAGCATGAATGGCAATTTGAGCTGGCCAGCGGCCTATCGAGCGTCGGATTCCTGACCCAGGCGACCGGCGACACTAGTGGCGCGACCCAGCTGCTTCGTCAATCCATCACATTGCTGGAAGGACTGAATGTCTCCGAACCCGACAACGTGCGTTACCGCATGGAGCTCAATACGGAGTACATGCGTTTCGGTTGCGTGTTGTACGAAGACGGCCAGTACGCTGAAGCAACAGACCTCACTCGACGGACCATCAAGAATCTCGAGAGCGTCATGGCAGGCGAGTCTAACAACTCACTCACCCTTTACAATCTTGCAGTTGCTTATAACTTTTTGGGACGCAATCTGACTCGAATGGGCGATGTTAGCGCAGCACTTAAAGCTCACGCCCGTGGATTGGCAATCAACGAAAAATTAATGGAGGCCGATCCGGCCAGCACAGACATGAAACGCAGCGTCTGGCTAACTCATCAGCGAACTGCCGAGGCCCATTTTTCCGGACGGAATTTCCCCTCCGCTCAGCAAGGTTACCAGCGTGCGATCGCAATGGAAGAGACCCTGCTTGCTGCCTCACCAGATAACGCACAGGCGCACGACGATCATTCAATCGGCCTTGCCGGACTCGGTCTGACGCTCGCCGCGCTGGGCGAAGTAGTAGGCGCGCGTGACTATCTGCTCCGTGCCGAAATCGAAGCCGAAAACCTGGCGGCGCAGTCCCCGTCCAACGCGCGTCTACAAACCCGCCTCGCGCTCCGACTCTTCGAATATGGGCGCGTCTCTGAACAACTGGCGCAGCGGTCTCCGCGCGGGCAGCGGGAAACAAACTGGCGCGCTACCCGCGACTTGTTGGCGCGAAGTTTGGAGATCTGGCAGAGCCTGAATGACCAAAGCAAGTTGAGTCGGGTGGACGCCGGAAAGCTTGAAGAAGTGACGCAAGAAATAGCCAGGTGCGACACCGCGCTAAAGCAGCGTTAATAAAAATGGCAGCGTTTCTTGTCTTAACGTTCTATCCTCTTCAACGGTTACATATCTGACTCCCCTGGTCTGTCATTCGGTTAATCTTAAACAGCGCCAAAGGCGCGGCATTCAGTAGCCGCGGCCGTAAGGCCGTGGATCAAAACCTCGAATGAAGTTGAGGCCGGTAGGGCCGACACTCTTTGCTTTGAAATTCGATTTAGTACCGCACCTTCGGCGCTCAAACATTTTTCTTTCGATTATCCACGGCCTCACAGCCGTGGCTATTTGATGACGGTCCTTCGGACCTTAAATCCTGTCTACCTTTTTCCATCGCGCCTCTTAACTGAGTGAGTCAAGTAGTGTAATTGCCTCTTCAACGGTAATGGTCATCCAACCAGACTACGCCTGGGATGGGCAGTCGTCGGGTCCGAACACCTGACGCACTTCCGTCTCGCCCTCCCACCCGGGCCAGTGTTCCCGGTGAAGTTCCATGAATTTTACGGTGGCATCAATGATTTCTTGCTTCGACTCGACTTCAAAGACTGCATAGCCTCCGACGACCTCTCTGGTCTCAGCAAAAGGACCATCAATCACCGTGACTTTTCCTTTAGCGAGCCGGACGCGGTTACTTATTGCGGTTGGGGCCAGCCCTCCGGCCTCCAACATCCTGCCGCCTTTCGATGCTTCTTCGCTAAGTTTCGCCATGGCCTCCATAAATTTTGGGGGCGGAGGGCCTGAGTTCTCGGCATGTCTTACCAGGGTCATGAATCGCATCCTTACATCTCCTTTTTATTTGTTATCCGAAGCCGGGCTCCTGATCATTGAACAATTTCATCCCAGGCTTCTACTTGTAAGTCGAACGGGAGATGACGAGATCGACAGTCGGGTCTGTCGCTGGTTAATAAATTTTCTCGGCAGGCCCGAATTAGGCCGCTGGGAAAACTTACGCCTAGTTGTTTGCCTGCAGACTCTGAAGGTCGAAGGGCGCGGCTTGCCGCACCCTTCAGTGGCGGGCCATCAGGGATTGTGACATATCAGTCCGTAGAAACTCTGGAAAACCTTATCGCTCCAACCGGTAAGTATTGTATAGTTTAGTCACCTAAGTGGGCTGGGTTCCTTTAACCAAAGCGGGCAGTTCTGATCTACCTCCGCTACCAAATTTTTCCACAGACTAAGCTGATAAGGTTGGAGCATAACAATGAAAATAAGAGTCGCCTCTCTATTAACCCTTGTCGTTCTCATCGGTGCATTTCTAAGTCATACCCAAAGCGTATCTTCGAATTCATCTAACCAGCCTGTAGGGGCAGTTCTCGAAACTTCCAACCTGTTTCTGCCATTAACAACGACGTTCACCGTCGATCGGACGGACGATACGGCCGCCGCGACGGCCTGTACACCCGCTGACAACGATTGCAGTCTGCGCGGAGCGATCATTGCCGCAAACGCCGATGTGAGCGCGGATCCAGTTATTATCAACCTCGAACCGGCAACCACCTACAACCTTACCCTGACCAACGCGACCCAGGAGAATGCGGCGGCAACAGGTGATCTCGACATAACCACCAGCCTTCACTCGGTCACCATCGTTGGTGGCGGATCGTCAGGGCCGAATGCGACCATCATCGATGCCGCCGGGCTGACTTCGGGCAACATGCGCGATCGCGTTTTTCAAGTCACCGGATCGGGCGTCACTTTTGTTCTCCAGGATTTGGCGATTCAGAACGGCCAAGCAGCCGACGATGGAGCAAGCGGAGCGAGCACCAATCCCGCGGCACAAAACTCAACCCGTGCTGGTGGAGGAATACTTAATGGCGCGGGCATCGACGTTAACGGGATCACTGTAAACGGTGGCGGTAGCATTACGCTTACCAATGTCGTCGTAGGAATGTGTCAGGTATTAGGCAAGGGGGACAGCATCATCAATCAGCACACCACCCTCGATGCCTGGGGCGGCGGCCTCGCCAGTCTCGGAGCGACCGGTATCGTTATCGTTACGAATAGTACGTTCACCGGCAACACCGCGGCAGGTGGGGACGGCGGCAATTTCAACAATGGTGCCGGCTCCAATGCAAGAGGTGGCTCGATCTATTCGGAAGGCGGCACGCTGAACATCGACGGGTCACGAATCGACAATAGCGCCGCGAATGGCGGCAACGGTGGTAACCAGGATCAGAACGGTCAGACTAACGCCAGCTTCGGTGGCACGGCCCAGGGTGGCGGCGTGTGGGTCGGTAGTGGCACTGCGACAATTAATAACACTACGTTTGAGAATACTACCGCCAACGGTGGTGACTCAGGCACTGGTGGTAACGGATCCGAACCTGCGGGCCCTGCTGATGGTGGCGGCTTGTATAGCCTCGGTACCGCCACGGTGACCAACTCCACGTTCCACCTGGCAGGAGCCACCGGCGGCCGCAGCGGCGATACGTTCGGCTCGACCTGCCTGGGCGGTCATACCTCGCTTGAAGGCGGCGGCGCACGCGGCGGCGCGATCTTCGCAGACGGTGGAAGCCTAATCATCAATACCGCGACCTTTGCCAACAATTTCGCCATTGGCGGTGACGGGGGTAATGGTGGACAAACGAACGGCGGTCTTAATTGTGGCGCTCACGGCAAGGGCGGCTTCGCGTATGGCGGGGCTATCGCTAACAACAATGCGGCCGCAGTTAATATCAAACACGGAACGATCAGTGGTAACAACGCGCAGGCCGGCAACACCGGCGTCAATCAGGGTGGCGCAAACAAACCACCGCAACTCGTGGCAGAAGGTGCGGGCGGCGGCATTCGCGTCGGCCCAGCTAGCGTGACTTTGGAAAACACGATCATTGCCGGCAATACTGCAGCCAACGGCCTTGGCGACACCACCGGCGCCCCGACTCCCGGACCGAATGTGGACGGCACCATCACCAGCAATGGCCACAATCTGCTTGGTGTTGCCACAGAAGCTACGGGCTTCACCGGAATCGGTGACCTCACCGGCACAAACCCAATGCTGGCGGCGCTGGCGGACAACAGCGGCCCTACGCAAACGATGGCGCTCTCGCCGGGCAGTCCTGCGATCGACGCAGGAGTGGCGGCTGGCGACTCATTTGATCAGCGCGGTCGTCCTCGTACTTTCGACGACCCAGGCGTCGTCAATGCTGCAACCAGCGACGGCACCGATATCGGTGCCTTTGAACTCCAACCACTTTGCAGCCTAACTTGTCCAGGCGACATTAGCGTGCCGAATGACACCGGTCTCTGCGAAGCGATTGTCGATTACGCGGAGCCTTCCGGAGCTGGCTGCGGCAGAGTCACGTGTGATCATCCTTCAGGATCTTTATTCCCAGTGGGAGAAACGACGGTCATCTGCACCAGCTCGGTTGGTCCGACTTGCAGCTTCAAGGTCACGGTCAGCGACACGGAGGCTCCGACGATCACGCTTAACGGCGACGTCATCACTCTCTGGCCGCCAGATCACAAGTACGACACGGTGCAGGTTTCAGATCTGGTCGCGAGCGCGAGCGACAAATGTGACGCCGGCGTCGGCTTGAGTAGTGTTTTCATTTCTCAGGTAACGAGCGACGAAGTGGAGAACGGCAATGGCGACGGCAACACGCTCAAGGACATTGTGATCGCGCCTGACTGCAAGTCAGTGCAACTGCGCTCTGAACGTTCGGGCAGTGGCAATGGGCGCGTCTACACGATCACTTTCAAAGTGGTTGATGCCGCAGGCAATGTGGCCACGGCGACTGCCAAGGTCACAGTGGCTAAGTCTCAGAATGGTTCTGCCGCGGTCGATGATGGGCCGCACTACACAGTCGTGGGTGGCTGTAACTAAGTAGGACGGGAACCCAGGAAAACAAATTTGTGAATCACGACGAGACGCCTGCCAACGCGCACCCTGTCGCTCGATTTCTCGATGGATTGATTTATTTTTTTCTGCTCGCGACTATCGTTTTGACAGCCATTCCCTACGGCACAATCCAGCCGTGGTGGATAGCTCTCTTCGAGTGCCTGGTTTTTTTCACCGCTATGCTGGCGCTGATAGAAGCGATGATCAGCAAGAGATGGTTTGTCGACGTCTCACTGGTGCTCCCGCTTCTTTTCCTCATCCTGTTCGCATTAGTTCAGTCAATCCCTCTGTTTTCTGGTCCGGGACCAATGAATCCCCGGACGTCGATAAGTGCTGACCCGTATGGTACGAGACTTTTTGCAATCCAACTGTTTGCACTAACACTCGTGGTGTTATTACTACGGCGTTATGTCTCCAGCAGAGCTCGCTTGCGTGGATTGATTTACGTCGTCATCGGTGTCGGCGTAGCCACTGCGCTGTTTGGCATCGCGCGGCAAAACTTGCAACACGGTCCAGGGTTTGTTCTACCCGCCCTGCCGGTTGGTCGTGGCTTTGGCCAGTTTATTAACAGGAATCACTTCGCGCTCTTATTGGAGATGACACTGGGATTAACTCTGGGATTGATCGTTGGTGAAAAAGGAAAGCATCGACGAGTCTTTATTCTTATACCGATAGGCGCATTGCTGTGGTGTGCACTGATCTATTCAAATTCGCGCGGTGGAATAATCGCGTCACTCTGCCAATTGCTTTTTCTCCTGGTTCTGCTTTATCCAGTCCGTCAACTTACGCAGCAGCAGGTCGATCCGAAGGAGCGCCGATTCGAGAACTTCACCGGAGGTCTGGCGGTGCGGGCTGTTCTGATAGTCTGTTTGATCGGCTTATTCGCCTATGGCGTGAGCTGGATCGGAGGAGAACGGGTAGTCAGTAACTTCCAATTGGCTGCCACTGACTTCAGCGATCAGGAAATGGAGAACAACATCAACACCAGTCGTAAGCAGATTTGGGTTGCGACATGGGAAATGTTTAAGTTCCATCCCCTAACTGGTCTGGGTTTTGGCGGCTACTGGATTGGAATAACCAGGTATCACCACGCGTCGGGCGAGATAACTCCTCAGCAAGCCCATAACGACTATCTGGAGTTGCTGGCTAGCGGCGGACTTATCGCCTGCGCCTTAACCGCCTGGTTTCTGGTGATATTTTTCCGACGGGCCAAGACTAGTCTGCGTTCACAGGATTCATATTATCGAGCCGCGTGTTTGGGGGCGATCACCGGAATGTTTGGCGTTGTTGTGCACAGTTTCGTAGATTTTGGAATGCACATCACTATTAATGCTTTGTTGTTTTGTGCCCTCTTGGTAATCGCAGTGCAAGCAGATCGGCTCCCCCCGGGAAGGGAAGAAGCCGCTTCGAGTGCTCTCCGCCGGAACGCCGACTGAGCGGAGCTCGGCCAGGCGGAAACCGCTTGACCTTCAAGAAAAGGCAGGGGTATACTCCTCGCCCAATCTCCGGTGCGGCGAAGTTAGACTAAAAGACTGAACATTTCTCTCATTCATTTGAGGGGAGGTAAATCATGCACTTCAGGTATCAGAAAATCACGACGATAATTGCTTTGCTCGTTACTGTTGCGGTTGGACAGGTGTACATCGGAGTCACTTTCGCCGAGCCAAATTCCGGCGCGACTGTTTCAGTTACAGCACCTCAGCCGGTGATGGGCATACTGACGACCAGTCAGAACAAACCCATTCTCGTCAATGGCGCCAACGCCATCAATGGAGCGAGTATTCCAGCGGGAGCTACAATTGAAACTCCTGACGGCGTAGGAGCCACAATAAGGCTGGGCGCTCTGGGTAGCATCTGCATCGCCCCAAACACGAAGCTGGTTCTCGAGTTTGACCGGCAGGGCAACATCGGCAGCGTAAAGGTTAACCTGGCCGAGGGCTGCGCAATCCTACGGACACTCAAGGGCACAGCGGGTACTTTCAATACCGCTCAAGGACTGGCTGGCCAGATAAATTCCGCTTCAAACGGCAGCATCGATGTCTGCCTAAAGGCCGGCGGAGCACCCTCGGTGGACCAGGGATCGGCAGTAGATGCTGGTGCTGGAGCATCAGCGGTAGATTGCGGCGCGGCCGGCGCGGCAGCAATACCGCCAGGAATTCCACCGGCGGTAACCGTGGCCTTTATCGGCGGCGGCGCGACTGGTCTCTACCTCCTCTTTAGGGGTGGAAACCCAAGTCCGTCCGGTCCATAATTCCAGGGCAAGCGACAATCCTCTATAAGATGCGGCTGCGTCCTCAGCGGAAGTTTTGCGCTGTGGGGCGTAGCCGTTTCTGCTTTCCTTTGGTAGCTCAACGGTCGTTCAACAACGAGCGGAACACTTGAAGTACAAGAAAATGACTGAAGCCAAAGACAATCAAAAGCCCCTAGAGTCGAGTACCCAGATGGCATTAGCTGTCGGCTTGCTGATTATGCTGATGTTGTTTACCTGGAATGTATCCCGTTCCGGCTTTGGCAGTTTGCTAACCACCTATGCGGCGCAGACTAACCAGATTTCTCTGGCAGACTCGGCCGTGAGACTTGGGCCAAGTAATCCCGACGCGCACCATGTTCGCGCAACAGTGCTCGAGTCGATCGATTTGCCGGAAGCAATCGCAGAGCACCGCCAGGCTGCGTTGATTCGTCCGGACGATTACGTCTTATGGTTGAGTCTTGCGCGCGCGTGCGAGCTAAGCGGGGATACTAATGCTGCCATTGCCGCGGCTAAACAGGCGATCCCGCTCGCGCCTGACTATGCTGAGCCCCACTATCAACTCGGCAACATCCTTTTGCGAGCCGGCCAGACAGATGAAGCGTTTAGAGAGCTTCGCGTCGCTGGAGCCAGCAATCCCACACTCATGCTCGGAGTAATTGACCTCGCCTGGAGCGTATCCCACGGGAATGTTCAGTTTGTTACGAATGCAATTAAGCCGGCGACTCCGGCTGGTTATCAAATGCTGGCGCAATACTTTGGGCAGCGCAATGAAGTGGACGCGGCGATTGCAATGTACTCGGCCGCCGGAAGCGAAGCGGAACACTACCGCCGCGCCTATTTGCATGACCTTATTGCCACTAAACAGTTCAAAGCCGCCGCTAAGCTATGGGCAGTTGGACAACAATCGGCTACCCTCCCGGGAGCGCTGATCGATCCTGGTTTTGAGAAGGAGAGCGACTTAACTGAACCGGGATTTGCCTGGCGCCTCGGAGATCAACCTCAGGGATTTCACCTCACTTTGGATAGTACCAATCCCAAAGAAGGCAACTCGAGCCTGAAGATTGAGTTTGACGGCGCTTCAGAACCGGCGTCTGCAGTAATAACGCAACTCGTCATGGTTGAGCCACAGACTCGTTACCAGCTGCACTTTGCGGTTCGTTCGGAGGGTATCGTAAGCGGAGGTTCACCACTGATCGTGGTTATGGATGCCAATTCCAACAAGGTCCTGGGAGAGTCTGAATCGTTTCCGAAAGCAACCGGTGGTTGGCAGGAGTACGCGATCGACTTTGGATCGGAACCGGCGGCGAGTGCAGTTCAAATCGCGCTTCAGCGTCAGGCCTGCAACAGTTCTCCCTGTCCAATTTTCGGCCGCCTCTGGTTGGACGCCTTCTCGTTAAAGAAGGTGTGAACACGAGCTACATCAGTCTTGCAAGCCTTGAAGACTCCAACCTGTTCTTATCTATTCGGATTCGGCACAATTATGGGTGTGTCATCGTCTTCTGGCTCTTCACCCTGGTCGATAAAAGTTGGCGACGGCCGTACACGCACCCTCAATTCTTTGTAAGCTTCTCTCACTTGAGCTATGTCACACGAAGTGGGCGCTGGCATGTTGTTCGGCTCGTTAATCACCTTGAACTGATTCATGAGGGTGCTTTTCCTTTTGCAGGTAAAGCAATCAAGCAAGCCGAAGTTGTGGCCCAGTTCGTGGGCAAACGCGTCGAGGAGTGCTCGAGGATTAGTCAGGACCGGATCGATGACGATGGTGGCATAAGTGATGATTTGATCGTGGCCCACACTAAAAGCAGTAAGCGACGTGGCATGTCTCTTACTCTTGTCAAATACCGGTCCACGCTTGATGGTAAGGCAATTCACGCAAGACAATGGCTGCGTCGTCCTTCCCTGGTATTCTAACTTCACCCCCGAACCAGTTGCCTCAGATACACTGTTCCAGTTGTCTAATGCGGTGAGTAAGTAAGGTATTTCCTCGGCCTTGAAATCCGCGGAAACAAAATAGACCTTGACGTTGGCATTAGCTGCCCACGTCCAAAAACCAATGGCGGCCGCCTGTTGGCCTACGCGGCATTGACCCGTATCTTTCGCGGTTTGGGTGTTTGCTTCCCTGAAGCCGAGGCCGATGATGACAGACATCAATATTAACGAGATAGTTCGCTTAAGTTTCATTTCGATTTTCAGCTGGAAGGCTTCGGACAGAAAGATGACCGCTTAGAAAATGCGACCGTTTGCGAAGAACGACCTGGAGGGCTGCGGACTTTGAACACGAAACGGGTGTGTTCCGGGGAGGTCCAAACCTGATGGTGTTGAGCGGAAAGCTGGCGCAGTCTTCGATCGTTGGTCACTACGACTTCCGGCGGCTGCGGCTCCTCCAGCCAAAGAACGCTGCCCTTCAAAGTCGAATAAACTTGTCCGCTGAAGAACGGCTGTTGGTTTTGCCGTGACGCCTGCCGTCGAGTTCATATCTGCCGGCTTGTCGCCGCGCGGCATAACCGCCGCAATCTGTCTCTCTTGCTGATACACACTTCTCATCGTAGCCACGTCGCAACTTGACGGGGCAACAAGCCCATTGTTCTTGTTGATCCCAGGAAAGGAATTCATGAGCGAACGATGCTTCTTACAGCTCGGGCAGTCCCAAAGTCCGAGACCATGTCCCATCTCGTGTGCCATGAACCCTTGCAAAGCCGTAGGGTCAGTGATGCCAAAGTCCAGATCTATCCAGGCAGAAACCAATAGCCGCCCTTCTTCCTGCTTCATCGGATGGAAAAACGCGTAATGGCCCTTGTCGCGCGCAAATACTTCGCGCCTTGTCACTGTCAAACAGCTGCGGCAGCTCATACGGCCGTCGGCTTCACCGGCATAGGCAAATCTTACCCCCGAACCGTTATCAGCACCGACCATGTTCCATATCTTCATCGCCTCAAGCAACACCGCTGTTTGCGCGGGATTAAACATGCTTCGAACGAAGTAAACTTTGACCTCGGTATCAACTGGCCAGTGATACTCACCAACAGGGGGGGATGTACGATTGGTGGTGCAGACCTCCGAGTTGCTCAGCGGTTTAGTAGCAGAGGTTGAGAGTTGAGTGGGCGGCTGGCTTGATTTGGATGAAGGCTCCTTTTTATTAAGATCCTCTTTAGTATTGGGCGACGCTTCGTCGAACTGTGCGTCGTCTTCATCGAGGTCCTTTATGCTGACCCTACTACCGAATTCTTTATAGTCGTAGTAACGAACCCTGATGCGGTAATGAACGTCGCGCTCTTTGAAATGTAAGATGTCGTCTGCTTCGGTTCGAGTTGGAAATGCCAACGCATCTTTAACCGGTTCACGCCAGGTCATGAACATCGGAAAGCGTTGCCTCCCTTGCGGTTCCATGATGCCTTTGATCATAACTATCTGGAAAGTCAAGGGATCTACCCAAACGCGACCGACAAAGTAACGCTCTTTCATGTGATTCGGATCGGGCTGAGTCAGCGGGGCAACGTCAACCGCAAAGAGTTGGCGATTGTTGATGAGGTCGGCGCCGGCATAAGTTAAGCGGTACTTCGTGGCTTCAACTATGTCGATACCTAGAAGTTGGCCGTCTTTGAGGTCTTGTATGTCTTCCTTGGTGATCCGCATTTCACGGATAGTGGAGCTTGGATGAAAAATGACTCGTTCGATGCGTCTACCGCGATCGTCGAAGATAAACTGTGAATTTCGAACGTATTCACCGGTAACCTCGCCGTCCGGGCCGATAGTCTGAAGCACCACGTCGCGCTTGAAAGTATGTTGATTCAGAGCTTCCCGGACCTTGGTTTCGGCAGCTACGAAACGCTCCAGGATTGCTGCCTGTTCACCAGGCGCAACCGACTCCGACACAGAAGGCGTAGTACTCGACGTACCATTCGGACCTCGTAGCGAAGCGACCGCACCCTCTTGAGCCAGGCAATGATTAAACGAACCGGCCAGTAAGACAACTAGTCCCACCTGACGACATCTGATTACAAATTGACGCATTTGATGATTACTCCCGGAGAGCAGTTCGTCGATAAGGCGAGCGCGGAGAGGAGATCCTTCCGAAGAATGCTCAGAGATTGTTGATGAGTGACCTAACTACTCCCGGGGCGGGGTGTGAAAAGAATGAGGTGTGCCGAATACTTGGTGCTTGTCTGAACCGGCCGAGTAGGAGAACCCAACCGCGCAGTAAACTTAACACAACAATGTTTAAGCCGTCAATTATATGTTTATTCGCATTGAACGGTGCTGCGCGAGGGGTTCACAGCTTTCGGGAAATAATGAAGAATTCCGCGTGTAGTTTAGAGTGGTTCGAAAGAAAGAAAGTGTCGCGGTGGATGTCGCTTTGGAGGCTGCAAATTGCGTTGACAGCACTACTTCCAATGCACTAAAGTGACTCCCCCCTTTTACCTGGTTCTAATTAGGTTACGTGCGAGAAATATTCGCGTTGGCCCCACGTTACCTGATTTGAAGACGCCGTCGCTTAATTGAGCGGCGCGTATCCAGATGTCGTCAGATTTTTTCGCCACGCGGGAAGTGAGCGTCTCGTGAAGATTTAATCTGAGGGTTTGACCCAGAAAGCGATCGAGGTGTTTGGGTTATCCCCTGAATCAGCTGTATCCAGCGCATGAACCCTGCTAAGTAAGTTGTCAGTCGCCTCTCGAGCTCGGTTGGGATTTCCTTCTATCAAACTCCTGCGGTCTCAAACTTCTCCTAATAATTAGCGAAACACGCGAAACCTGCGGGTTTAACGTTACCAACGATGTCTCAGGACGCACGTTGGCGGGAATCATTTTCGTTGACCATTGAAGAAGAGCTGAACCGGCGAATATTTTGAATGGTGAAAAGGGAATTACAACAACGAGATTACTGAAATATCGGCGCAAACATGGCGCGGATGAATCTGAAGTTTCTGAATGCTGCCTCGCGAGAGAGGTTTCCCTTCGGGGTCCCGCATGAATCCCATCGATACATGCAACGGCCGAATCGTGACTGGCGACATCCCAAAGAAAAATGAAAGAAGGTCAATCATGAGACTTGCTTTGAGAACAATAGTCAGAGCGTGTCTGGTTAGTCTTTTGCTGATGCTCTCGGTTCATGGGTTGAGGGCACAACAAGGCTCGGCGATCGCAAGTGGGCCGCATGGCAGGATCGGGGTGGACGAGATTGCGTCCAGGACCAGCGGAACGGTGGCCACAGACACGCGCTATCGAATCGGACCGGGAGATGTGCTGGACGTTCGCGTAGCCAGGGCGCCCGAACTCTCGCGCGAAGCGGTGCGTGTCGATCAGAGCGGAAACATTCGCATGCCGATGCTTGATGTGGACATTCCTGCAGCCTGTCAAACCGAGGGTGAACTGGCGCAGAACATCGCCACGCTTTATCGGAAGTATAAAAATGAGCCGCACGTTGATGTGTTTGTCAAAGAGTTTCAGTCGCAGCCGGTGGCCGTGATTGGTGCGGTCCGTGGCCCAGCCCAATTCAAGTTACAACGGCAAGTCAAATTATTGGAGTTGCTTAGTCTGGTTGGTGGGCCCACGGAAGTGGCTGGACAAACTGTTCAGATCGTTCATACCGGACAGGGGCCATTGTGTAGCCAGCACGGCGGTGGCGCGGTGGATGCGGGTGACTCGTCAGCTTTTGTTACCTACAACTTGAGCGACACGCTGCACGGACTGCCTGACGCGAATCCCTTTGTTCAGCCGGGAGACGTAATCTCAGTGCCGCAGGCGGACCAGATTTTTGTTCTGGGCAACGTGCTGAGGCCCGCTGCAATTCCGATGAAAGAGCCGATTACTGTTTCCAAAGCAATAGCTATGGCCGGAGGAACTGCTCCCAGCACCAAGAAAGACAAGGTGAGAATTATCCGGCAAACGCCTGGAAGCACAACCAAGAAGGAGATCATGGTCGATCTCACGGCTATCGAAAAGAACAAGGCCGAGGACGTGCTCTTAATAGCGAACGACGTTGTCGATGTGCCGATCTCCGGTACCAAGAGCATTCTGCGCAGTCTTTTGGGAACAATCGTTCCGACGGTTTCGCAATTACCCGTTCGCGTTATTCCGTAATCATGCAATTAATTCAACTCAAGACAGGAGAGTAAGATGGACGCCAAAAAAGATTCGAAGGATCCATCGGAACTTGCCCAGGCTTTGCAAGTTATTTCGAGTATCTCGAGAGGCCTTCCTTCGCCGATTCAACCCGATAACAATGGTTACGGGGGTTATGGTCCGCCTAATCGCGTGGACGAGGGTGTTCGGCTGCGCGATGTGTGGGTAGCCATCAGTAAGCGGCGTTGGATGATCATGCTAATCGTAATGCTGATCACGACGACTACTGCCGTGATGCTGGCGCGGAAGCCCGACATCTACATGTCCGAAACCGATGTTCAGGTTGATACAGAAGGTCCGGCGTCGGGGTTGACCTCCGGTAAGGGCAACATCATCGTCGATACTGGTTCAGACCCCACCTACTTCAATACGCAACTGCAGATCATTACCAAACCAGGTCTGTTGCGGCGTGTCGTGAAGACGCTGGATCTGGAACACAATCCGGATTTCCTGCGAACGCAAGCCAACGATACAACCTGGCAACGTTTGCTGCGCACCTTCGGCATCAAGGGCGCGCCTTCGGCAGCCCAAGCGGGCGCGCAGAAGGCGGAAGGGTACAAACTCTCGCTTGATAAGGAAGTCGCTTCGGCTTCGGCTCCGGATAATTTGGAAGAGGCCGCCCGGCTGGAACCTTTTGTGAGTTCGTTGCAAGCTGGACTGAAAGTGGATCCTGTAAAAGAGGAGCGCTTGCAGTACACCGAAACTCGCCTGATAAGTATTAAGTTTACCCACGCGAATCCAGTAGTGGCTGCGAAGGTTGCGAACGCAATTGCAAACGCGTTTGTGCTTTCAAATCTTGAACAGAAGACTAGATTCACCGCCACTACGGGCGACTTCCTGCAGCAGCGCATCGCAGAACTGCAGTCACAGATCCGCGCCGACGAGGAACGTCTAATTAACTACGCCAAGGGACATGAGATCCTCTCGCTTGACGCGGCCCAGAACACGGTTGTCGATCGACTCTCGGGATTGAACAAGTCTCTCCTCGAAGCCGAAAATGACCGCAAGATTGCCGAGGCAGCCTTTCGAGTAAACAAAGAACCAGGCGCCGCTGAAGTAAAAGGTGACAGTGGTGCCAAGGAACTTGAGGGACAGCTTACTGTGCTGAAGCAAAAGCGCGCACAGTTGCTGGTGGACAACACGGAAGAGTGGCCCGAGGTTAAAGAAGTACAGAAACAGATTGCAGCTCTGGAAAAGGACATCCAGGATGCGCGTTCAAGAGTTGTGAAAACCGAATCAAAAACGCTGGAGGTGCGTTACCACGAGGCGTTGGACCGGGAGCAGGCGTTGCGAGCGGCGTTCGAACAACAACGCGGTGCGACTCGAACTCAGAACGAGGCTGCGATCAATTACCACATCATTCAACAAGAGACCGAAACCAACAAAACGTTGCTTGATGGTCTCTTGCAGCGAGCCAAGGAAAACGACGTCATCCTCGCCGGCACGCCTAACAATTTGCATGTGACTGACTATGCGACACCCCCGCGCGTTCCGATTGGTCCCAATCGGCTGCAAGGGATAGTACTCGCTTTTCTATTCTCGCTTGGTTTCGGCGTCTGCCTGGCAACCATGCTCGAGTATCTGGATGACAGTGTGCGTTCCAGTGATGACGTCAGCCGAGTGCTGGGATTGCCGACCCTGGCCACCATACCGATTCTTAAAAACGCCAGAGTGCGCCGTCTCGTCGCAGACGGAGTCACGTCCCTGCAATTGCGAAATGGGAACGCGAATGGTAATGGCAACGGAAACGGCAATGGGAATGGAAACGGAAACGGTCACGCGAAGGTAAACCCTGCGCTGTTGCTTGATCTCGATAATCGTTCTCCTCTGGCGGAAGCTTATCGTCACCTGCGCACGTCCGTGTTGCTTTCATCTGCCGGACGCGCGCCAAAGACTGTGGTGGTCACTTCCTGCGTGCCTTCTGAAGGAAAGACGACTACATCGATCAATCTGGCGGTCACCCTGGCTCAAACCGGGGCCCGAGTCTTGATCATCGACGGCGATATGCGGCGGCCCAGCGTGCATGCTGCCTTCGGTGCCGAAAACAAACGCGGACTCAGCAACCTTCTATCCAATGACTTGACTGAGGCGGAAATGCTGCTTCTTGTCCAACAGGAAAAGGAAAGCGGCCTGTATTTGTTAACTTCAGGACCGGTGCCGCCTAATCCGGCGGAGCTGGTTGGTTCCGATCAAATGCGCAAGATCATCTTCGAACTGGGCAAGACGTTTGATCACATCGTGATTGACTCTCCACCGGTTGCGTCGTTCACTGATGGCATCCTGCTGGCAGCGATATCCGATGGCGTCATTCTGGTGATTCATGCCAACGAATGCTCGCGGAAGGTAGTGCAACGGTCCAAGCAGTCTTTGTTGGATGTGGGTGCGAAGGTTCTGGGCGTGGTCCTAAACCGCGTCAACCTGCGCTCTACTGACTATCACTATAGTTATCGTTATTACTCTAACTACTACAACCGGGACGACGAAAAGGCTGAGCCGAACTACGCATCAGCCAAACCCGCACCGCCAGCACCGCCAACGCCACCGGCCTAACAACGGGTAAGGAAAATGGGGTTTGAGGGGAATGGAAGGGGAAGCGGGTTCCCTGTTCCCCTTAAATCCAAAAATCCAAATCCGCAATCCGAAATTTCCTAATGCCTTCTTCTGACTTCATTGTTTTCGGCGCACCCCAGATCGAACGGGACGAGATCGACGAGGTCGTGCGTTGTCTCGAATCCGGCTGGATCGGCACCGGCCCGCGGGTCGCTCGATTTGAAAAGGAATTTGCTGCGTACAAAGCCACTCCCTTTGCTGCAGCAGTTAGTTCCTGTACGGCTGCAATCCATTTGAGCGTCCTGGCTGCCGGTATAGGCCCAGGTGATGAAGTAATCACAACCCCGATGACTTTCTGCGCCAGCGTCAACGCGATCGTGCACGCGGGTGCCACCCCGGTCCTTGCAGACGTCGATTCGCAGACGATGAACATCGATCCGGCAGAGGTCGAAGCCCGCATCACTCCAAACACCAAAGCTATTTTGCCAGTGCATTTCGCCGGCCGGGCGGCAAACATGGAGGCGCTCGCAGAGATCGCCGAGCGTCATGGACTGAAAATAATCGAGGACTGCGCACACGCGATCGAGACGGAATATCGCGGCCGCAAAGCCGGTACCTTTGGCGACTTTGGCTGCTTCAGTTTCTATGCCACGAAGAACGTCACCACGGGGGAAGGCGGTATGGTGCTGACCCGTAACGAAGAAGATCTGGCGCGCATTAAGATGCTGGCTCTTCATGGCATGAGTAAAGACGCCTGGAAGCGTTTCAGCGATGAAGGCTACAAACACTACTTCGTCGTCGAGACCGGCTTCAAATACAACATGATGGATTTGCAAGCGGCGTTGGGCATTCATCAACTGCAACGGGTTGAAGCGAACTGGCGCCGGCGTGCTGAGATCTGGCAGCAATACAACGAGGCCTTTGCAGGTTTGCCGTTGACTTTGCCCGCCGAACCGGAGGCTGACACACGCCATGCCCATCACCTTTACACGATACTGATCGACGAGGATCGCGCTCGCATCACCCGTGATGAATTTCTCGACGCTATGACTGCCAAAAACGTCGGCGTCGGCGTTCATTACCTGAGCATCCCGGAACATCCCGTCTACCAGGACAGATTTGGTTGGCGTCCTGAAGATTATCCCAATGCAATGCGCATCGGCAGGCAAACAGTCAGTTTGCCGCTTTCAGCAAAAGTGACAGATGCGGAAGTTACGCAGGTGATCCAGGCAGTGAAGGCAACGCTCAAGGCAAGCGCCAAAGAGCGAGGAGCAAAGGACAAGAGGCAAGGGGCTACGAGCAACGAGCGTGGAGGCTGCGGCCAACCAATCTCCGCGCTCAGCACGTAGCCCCTTGCCTGTTGTCCTTTGAAGGATTCAGGACTCAGGACTCAGGACTCAGGAGTTAGGACTCAGGAGTCAGGACTCAGAAGTCAGGAGTCAGAGAATTCAGACTCAAAGGTGAGGGGTTCTGATTTTACTTTCGAACAGTCGACGGCCGCGGCTGACTAAATTCTAAATTCTGACTCCTGAATTCTGAGTCCTGAGTCCTGCTTTTCAAATGAGTTCCACCATCGACAATCCGAAGTTTGAGCTTCCGACGCTGCGCATCGCGCCGTCGAAAGGCTGGGTGCCGCTCAAACTTAAAGACCTTTGGGAATACCGCGAGCTGCTTTATTTTCTCGTCTGGCGCGACATCAAGGTTCGTTACAAGCAAACTGCACTCGGCGCTACGTGGGCCATCATTCAACCGTTCTTCACGATGGTCGTGTTCAGTATCTTCTTTGGACACCTGGCGAAAGTCCCTTCCGATGGCATTCCCTATCCGCTTTTCAGTTTTGCAGCGTTGGTGCCCTGGACTTTCTTCGCCAATGGTTTAAGCCAATCTTCAAACAGCCTGGTCGGCAGCGGCACGCTTATCACCAAAGTATATTTTCCACGCCTGATCATTCCGCTGGCTTCGGTGTTCTCAGGAATCGTTGATTTCGTGCTGGCCTTCATCGTGCTGTTGGGCATGATGGTCTATTACGGCTTAATGCCGACGACGATTAACGTCTTATGGCTGCCGCTATTTCTCCTGCTGGCGCTGACCACCTCGCTGGGAGTAGGCCTTTGGCTTTCGGCACTGAACGTCGAATATCGCGACGTGCGTTATATCGTTCCCTTCATCACGCAGTTCTGGATGCTGGCTACGCCGATTGGCTATCCCAGCAGCCTGTTGCAGCAACCCTGGCGCACACTCTATGGATTGAATCCGATGGTAGGCGTCGCCGAGGGTTTTCGCTGGGCCCTTTTGGGGACCAACACCGCCCCTGGTCCAATCATCGCCGTTTCGTCCGCGGCCGCAGTGCTGATTCTGGTTACCGGAGCCTTCTACTTCCGTCGCATGGAAAAGACCTTCGCCGATCTAGTGTAAGCCGGATGAGTAAGACAGCAATCAAAGTCGAAGGACTCAGCAAGCGCTACCGCATTGGGGCGCAACAGCGGGCCTACAGGACGCTGCGAGAGAAGCTCAACGAAACCGCGCTGGCTCCTTTTCGCGCCATGAAGTCGCTCACTAACGGCAATGGCAACGGCAATGGTCACAAGTCTGAAACCTTCTGGGCGCTCAAAGATATTTCTTTCGAAGTTAAGCCCGGTGAAGCTGTCGGCATTATTGGTCGCAACGGCGCCGGGAAGAGCACGCTCTTAAAAATCCTTTCGCGCATCACTGAGCCGACCGAAGGTTACGCCGACATTAACGGTCGTATCGCCTCGTTGCTCGAAGTCGGCACTGGTTTTCATCCCGAGCTCAGCGGGCGCGAAAACATCTTCCTGAACGGTTCGATTCTCGGCATGAAGCGAGTTGAGATTCGCAGGAAGTTTGATGAGATGGTGGCCTTCGCCGAAATCGAAAAGTTCATCGACACTCCCGTAAAACATTACTCCAGCGGCATGTACGTTCGCCTCGCGTTTGCTGTGGCCGCACATCTCGATCCGGAGATTCTGCTGGTCGATGAAGTACTGGCTGTCGGCGATGCCGAGTTTCAGAAGAAGTGTCTGGGCAAGATGGGTGACGTCGCCCGCGAGGGGCGAACCGTTTTATTCGTTAGTCATAATTTGGGAGCAATAAACCGGCTATGCGGTTCGGCGATTTGGGTTAACGACGGAAAGCTTCAAATGATGGGCGAGAGCGAAGAAGTCGTCGGCCGTTACCTGTCGAGCGGCGCGCAGTTTAGCGGTGAACGGCGCTGGGCAAATCCACTTGAAGCTCCCGGCACCGACGAGATTCGTTTGCTCGCAGTTCGAATTTCAAACGGCGATCGTGAGCAGTCTGCAAACTTCGATGTTCGTCGCCCTCTCAACGTCGAGATTGAATACGAGCTACTCCGGCCATTGCCGCTTTTTCGCACGGCCTTTCGCCTGGTGGCAAGCGACGGCACGGTAATTCTCACTTCCGCCGAGAGCAGTAACAATGGCTGGGACCAAACCTACCGCGAGCCGGGCAGATACACGAGCTGGTGTCAAATTCCGGGAAATTTCTTGAATGTAGGGCAATACGGTATCACGGTGTCGTGCGACATTCCGTTCGTGCGGGCCTTGTTCTTCGTTGAGAACTGCCTGAATTTTCACGTCGAAGAAACCGGATCACACAGTGGCCGCTTTCCGGAAAGATGGCCCGGATTGATCTGTCCGAAATTTGATTGGCAACTCGAAAGATTGGATCGACAGAGTGTTGCTTGTGCCGCAACCTCCGACTAGCGTGTCATTCCTAATCGATTCATATCACAAACTCCCGACCCCGATTCGTCGTGGGATCAGAAGGATAATTTCTTCGAACAACGGCGTCACTCGGCCGGCGCAGAAATACTTTTTCCCACGCCTTGCCAAAGCCCAATCGCTGCTGGTGGCTCGCGAGAGCCGTGATCGATGTTGGTGCGGCGGCAACTTGATGTCGTTTGAGTGGCACCCGAGTTACGGTGTCTGCGCAATCTGCGGTACCTACGTAAACAAGATCCCGCCCGCACAAAGCGGTCTGGAGAAGTTTTATTCGCTGACTAACTACTGGCATGCACGGCAGGCGCTGAAAAACTTTCCTACGATTGCGGACCGCGCTGGGCTCTACCGGTCGGACGGCCGACTACAGCAATGGCTGGACTTGATTGAAAAATATGGTCCTGGCACCGGCCACGTAATTGAGATCGGCTGCGCCCCCGGCGTGCTGCTTACGGAATTGTCAGCGCGCGGATACAGCTGCACCGGTGTGGAGATCAGCAGCGACGTGGCTGAATGGATGCGCAAGACCACCGCGCTCGACATACGCTCAGGTTTTTTCCCGGGCGTCGACCTTCCCCAATGCGATCTGTTCCTCGCATTTGACGTGCTGGAACACAGTCCCTGTCCCGTAGAGTTTCTGAAGAACGCTGCAGAACATCTTTCGCAGAACGGCGTCGCGATAATTCAGACGGCCATCGACCGCTACGACTACCAGCCACCCTTCGGCGCTCGTTTTGACATGTTTGACGACCTCGAACACCTGTTCCTGTTCACCGATCAGGCAATGACGGCGTTGGCGAAAGAAGCAGACCTCGAAATCATCAGCCTGAACGAAGGACTATGGCTTGGGGGCGAAGCCTGCATTCTCCGAAAGCGAGTGAAGAGTTGAACATCGCTTTTCACCCCATGGGCCAAACGGGTTGGGTAGGTGGCGGCATCTACTTACAAACACTGCTTCAGGCTTTGAAGCAAGCAAACGGCCAGGGCTTGAAAATCAGCATGGTTGGAGAGAACGGCTTTCTCTCGAAGGATTCTCAACTTCGCGAACTTGTTGATGAGGTCATTAGTTATCCACCGGTCAAACGCTGGACGTCTACCTGGGCAAAAGAAAGCGCAAGCTTGCGATTGCGGCGGCGCGGAGTAGTAAGAGATCAAATACTGAAGCAGCATAACGTTGACGTCATCGCATTCGGCGAAGCGCCTGAAGGTTCAAAAATCCCGGCGCTGGCCTGGATACCTGACTTTCAACACCGCCACTACCCTGAGTTTTTCTCGGCGGACGAATGCCGCAACAGGGATGTCTCTTTTTCTCGCCTGGCAGAACGGGCCGCCATGGTGATGCTCATCAGCGAATCGGTAAAGAAAGATTTCGTAACGTTTTACCCGCGATTTGCTGACAAGGCGAGAGTTCTCCAGCCGATCTGCACGATCCCGTCATCCGTTTTCGATGATGACCCGGTTTTGTTGTGTGCGCAGTACAACCTGCCGGCAAAGTTTTTCTACTTGCCAAATCAATTCTGGAAACACAAGAACCACATCACAGTTTTTCGTGCCTTAAAGATATTGAAGGATCGAGGCGTCCCGGTTTTTGTTGTCTGCAGCGGTCATTTGGATGACTACCGGCACCCCACTTTTTTCTCGGAACTACTCCAGGAAATTTCTCGGCTGAATGTTCGGGAAGAGGTTGCGGTGCTCGGTGTCGTGCCCAGAGAGCATGTGTTTCAGTTAATGCGCCAGAGTGTTGGTGTCTTGAACCCTTCGTTGTTTGAAGGATACGGAATGGCGGTGGAGGAAGCGCGCTCTTTTGGTAAACAGATTCTCATTTCAGATATTGCCTCGCATCGAGAACAGAACCCGCCGCGCGCGACTTTTTTTGACAAACTGGATTGCGAAAACCTGGCAGATCAAATGGAGCGCGTTTGGCGCGAGACTGCCCCTGGCCCTGAGGCCCGGTTGGAGGCGACGTCCAGATCGGAAATGCCTGCACGTACGCGCAACTACGCCGAATCATTTATTGCGATCGCGAACGAAGTCCTGATTGAGAAGTTAGATCCGACATGCGTAGCCCAACTTTAAGAGATCTTCCGCCACCGCCGCCGGGCAAAACCGGCTGGCCCTGGACTGAAGAAACGCCACCTGCCGCTGACCTGCTCCCCGGCAAAGGCCTGCCACGCATCAGTCCTCGTGTAAGTATTGTCACGCCGTCGTTCAATCAGGGATGTTTTCTTGAAGAGACCATTCGTTCGGTCTTACTCCAGGGTTATCCTGACCTCGAGTACATTGTCATTGACGGTGGTAGCACAGACCAAAGCGTTCAGATTATTCAGAAGTATCAAGAATGGCTGGCGTACTGGGTCAGTGAAAAAGATGCAGGACAAGCCCATGCGATCAATAAAGGATTCTCACACGCGACCGGCGAGATTTGTGCTTACCTGAACTCCGACGACGTCTTTTGCCCTAATGCGTTGAGCTCGGTAATTTCGTTTCTCGACAAACGCCCAGCAGCCGCGTTGGCCTATGGTGATTGTCAAATAATCGATGAACTAAGCGCGGTGAACGATCTATGGCTCTCTCCCGAGTTTGATCTGACGGAGTTGCTGTTCCGTTGCTACATCGCGCAGCCGGCGAGCTTCTGGCGCAAATCCGGAATGTCGGCCGTCGGCGATTTTAATGCGGGAATGCACTTCGCCTTCGACTATGAAATGTGGTTGCGGTTGGCAGCCGTTGGAGAAACTTTCTCGCGCGTACCGCTCCTGCTGGCGCAGCATCGCAAAACAGAGGGCACAAAAACGGTCAGCAGGCCTGAAGCCTTCACCGCTGAGATTGTTAATGCCCTCGAGACGTTCTTCAAACACCCGGCTGTAACCGCAGCCTTTAAGTTACTTGAAGCCGACGCTTATGCCATCGCGTTTCTGAATCACGCGCTGCTGAATTTTCGCCTGCAGTCCTGCGACGAAGCACGGCAGGCTTTGGAAACTGCCTTTCGACATTCGCCCGATTTGGTTCGAAGTCAGCGCGAAAGAATCATTCGCGCCCTGGTCGATAATGCTGATCCTTCAGGGCCGCTTGATGATGCTCGCGAGTATTTGGATCTGGTCTTCTCGCAACTTCCCGGTAATGCCGGCGCGCTCAAGCAACTCCGCACCAGCGCGTTGCGACGAGTGGAAATTCTGCATTCAGCACGCTCACAAGATGGCGAGACTTTGGTTCACGCGCGTCGTTTGCTGCTGGGAACTTTGATAGACGATTCTGCGTGGATGCGGAACCATGCGGCCCGAAGTGAATTTTTGAAAGTTCTCATAGGTCAACCAGCCATGCAGCGTCTTGCCGGGTTCAAGCATTTATTGAGGACAGTTCGCAGCGCGTTTCCCCGCACGAGGAAAAATTACGGCTGAGACTCTCAGTATTTGTTTTGTAAGCCAGGAGTATCCCCAGGAAACTGGCTGGGGTGGAATCGGGACTTACACTTTTGAAATGGCGCATGCAATGGCGCGCGCCGGTCACAAGGTCATCGTTATCAGTCGCGCTCTTAGTGAGCGGCAACATTACATCGAGGCGAATGGGGTTGAAGTTTTTAGAATCCGGCCGGCCTTCGATGTTAGCTCCAGGCCGGCTCTGTGGCGTCTCAATCGTTGGTGGGAAGGTTATCGTTTGGCGGTTGCGATTCAGTTGAGAGAAATCCTGCGCCAACGAAAAATTGACATCATCGAAAGCCCGGAGCTACACGCCGAACCAATGCTTTACTCAGCACTGAACCGCAGGCCGCCACTTGTCGTGCGTTTACATTCAGGCAGCGACATCGTAGCAAACTTTGAGCCCAATCATGTGAACGGTTCCAGCCACAGCGCGCGGTCGGAACGGTGGCTGATGGGGAACGCCGCGCATGTGACGTCACCCAGCGAAGCCTTACTGACGGCTACACCCCGGGCGAATTTCAAGCACAGCACGGTGATCCCTAATCCAGTTGATACTGACTATTTTAAACCAGCATCTCAATCCGTGGCAGTTGATGCTTTCCCGAATGTGCTGTGTGTTGGTCGCCCGCGTTTTCTAAAAGGGATTCATGTTCTGGCAAGAGCAATCCCGACGGTCTGGGAAAAAATTCCGGAAGCGACGTTCACATTTGTTCCCGCTTCGATGGGCAAAAGTGGTGGGTCTCCGGCCGACGCCTATCGCGAGATTCTCGGAAAACTACTTGATGATCCTCGCCTTCGAATTGTCGAGACCGTTACACGGGCCAACCTGCCGGACTACTACCAGCGCGCGACCATTTGTGTGGTCCCGTCGCTTTGGGAAGGATTCGGTTATGTCTGCGCGGAAGCAATGGCCTGCGGCGCGCCTGTTGTTGCGAGTAAGACTGGCGGCCTGGCGGAGATCATTGAAGACGAGCGATCAGGTGTCTTCGTTGAGCCCGGCAACGCGGAAGACTTAGCTGCGGCAATCTTGAATCTAATTCAAGACCCGGAACGAAGGGCTCGAATCGCTGCCGGTGCGCGCAGACGCATTGTTGAAGAGTTCTCCAGCGCCACCATCGCCGCGCGAATGACGCAACTCTACCAGCAGGTGATTCACCAGGCGTGATGCTCAAATCGTCGGAATTAGTTGCACCAGTTAGTTTTCCTGCCAGCCGGGCAGGCCTGCCCAGTCTCGTCAAAAGTGAATGGGCGATAACGGCGCTGCTTGCACTGATTGCCGGCTTACCAACCCTGGCACTTTGGAATCGAGCAAGTTATTTGACTGGGGATAGCTATCAATACCTGCGCGCAGCGACGACATTTGCGAACGGTCAGGGCCTGCGCGACATGAGCGGTAATCCTTTTACAGTCCTGACGCCGCTCTATCCGTTGCTAATCGGCATCCTCCACCGGCTTACTCCGGCAATGGACATCGAAACTACTGCCAGACTGGTTTCATTAGCCGGCGCCACAACGGCCGTAATCGCTCTCTACTGGCTACTGCGCTCGCGATACTCGTTGCGGTTTTCGTTGGCTGTGACTTTGTTATTTGCGCTCTTGCCGCTGCGGGTGTGGAGCGGCCTCTGGGCGCTGAGCGAAGGTCTTTATCTGGGTTTGGTAATGCTTGGCGTTGCAGTGCTATTTCGTCCGCAAAATCGTTCCTGGTTCAGCGCTGCAGCGGGTGGGGTGCTACTCGGCCTCGCTTATCTCACGCGACCCGAAGCGAACTTATTCCTCGCCGGCGTGCTCACGCTGTTTTTTCTCAAGGCCCGGCGTGGTCCAAAAACAGCTCTGGTTATTCTCGCGGGATTCTTGTTAGTAGCGCTGCCGTATCACGCCTGGGTTTATAGCGTAACGGGAAGTCCGGGCTCGGGCCGCATGCACATTCTGTTGGCCCAATCTCAGTCTCTTTATGAAGGTAACCTCTCCAGGGTGTTCCTGCTCGATGAAGTGCAGCCGGATGGTTCTACGGTTTCCCGCCTTGGCTCCGAGATGACTCTCGGTGCTATAGCGAAACGATATGCGTTTTTTGCCCGGGTTGAGATCGGGCGACTGCTCTACCTGCTCGGCCCATACTTTCTGGTTATGGGGCTGCTGATCGTCGGCATAGCTGTTTGCGTTCGCAGGAATATCAGCCTGTTAATGCGAAAGGTTCAGCTCGCGGACGCGTGGCCTTTTATCCTTGCGTCGTGGCTTCTGTTTTTGCCCTTGCTACACGTTGAAGACCGATACATGTTGCCGGTGCTGCCTGCGTTTTTGGTTTGGCTGGTAATGATCATGCTGACCCTGCAAAAACTTGTCGAATCGAAACTTCCGCAGCGCTACAGGCGGTTCGCGGTTGGCGTCCCGTTAGCATTGGTCGCGCTTTTCGTTCTGTCTTATGGTTACCGACTTGCGACTCAACTTCCGCAGAACCATCCCAGCTTGTTCGCTCGCAACACGGCGCATTGGTGGGAAGCAGAAGGGCTTTCGCCCGCCCCCATCCTTTCGCAGAATCCGGATCTCGCTTTCTTTACAAACGGCGAACACCGCTGGATGCCGGCCGGCGAACCTGTCGACGTCTTAAAGTACGCGCAGCGAAATGGTGTGAACTACATCTACGTCTCATCGCAGGATGTAGCTTCACCGCTAAATAATTTGCTGCTGGGGAATACGGCTGGGATACCAGCCTCTCTCAAACTGTTGCACGAGGAATCGGATGGCGCGAGGCTTGGCCGGCTGTTCGCATTCAAATCCCTTTGAAGACGTTATCAGTAGCAATCTGCACTTATAACCGCGCGGTACTTTTGAATCGTGTGCTTGATTCGCTTGCGAACCAGACGCCGTCAAACTACGAAGTGGAGATCCTTATCGTAGATAACGGCTCGACAGATGAAACAAATCAGGTAGTTAACCAGCGTACAGCCCTTGATGCGCGCATCCGTTATGTCGTCGAGCGCGAACCGGGTATTGCGCATGCGCGTAATCGCGCGTTGACTGAAGCTCACGGCGAATATCTGGCGTTTATTGACGACGACGCCTGGGCCGATGGGGATTGGTTGGAAAATCTGCTGGCGCCCATTCAATCTGTCAGTCCAGCACCCGAATGCGTGGTCGGACCCGTGTCGCTTGTGTGGGAAGGGAATCGACCCGATTGGTTTCCGGATCGCTTTGAATCGCTCTTGTGCCGGTATGAGATGGGGAATGCGCCGCGCTTCCTCGATGCGGATGGTTATCTCCTGACGACGAATTCTTTATTCCATCGCGAAACATTGCTCAAGCTTGGTGGAATGCGCACTGACCTCGGGCATAAACGAAAATCGCTGCTGGGCGGAGAAGACAACGACATCTTCAAGCGTCTGATTGCGAATGGTAATCGCGTCTATTATCAGCCCACCGCACACGTCAATCATCCAGTACCTAAAGAACGGCAGACACACCGCTTTCTGCTGCGGCGACTCTTCTGGGATGGAGCCTCGCAACCTTTATTTGAACGCGGAAGTGTTGCGAACCAGAGATCGTCATTCAGCGCCTGGGCGGAGTTGTATAAAGACTGCCGGCGCCTGGCGCGTTTTGCCTTAGAGGCTTCAGCGGGAACGCTTAGACGAGAGCCTGCGATTGCGAAAGATGCCGTCTACCGGCTGGTCCAGCGTGCTGGGCGAATACGGACGCACTTCCTGATGGTGGTGGGAGCGCAATAACAAAATGACGCCGGCTGAGCCATGCACGATCGCAACATTTGCCTCCGCGCAAATCGGGGACACCTTGATGGCGACATCACTCTATCAAGCCCTGCGGCAGCGCTATCCGTCTTCGCAAGTCACGTTGCTGTCGCAGGTCCCCAATCATCCGGTACTCGCTGGGCTCAAAGTCTTTGATGTAGTCGAACCATATTCATCGTCAACTGACTTGAGTCGCTTCGAGCTGGTGGTACTGCCGGTTTTCTGCGGAGATGCGAAGGTGCGCAGCCATTTCGATAAACATCCGCGAGTGGTCAGTCTCGATCGCCTGCATGCGCCGAGACGCGAAAGTTTACGCAATCGTTGGGACGGCTTTTATTCACACCTGCTCTTTCACAAACATCAGGTCGAACTGAACGAGGAACTGGCGCGTGAGTTTGGCTTCAAGGAAACGATGCCGCCCTTGTATTGTCCGCAGGGTGATGCAAATCAATATGCTGAGCTTCGCGGTCGCATAGGTCTATACATCAACACGCCTATTAACGAGTTTCAGTCTCTTCCGAATCGACAGTGGCCGCTCTCCGAGTGGCAAGGTCTAATCGGTCTGCTTGGTGCGCAGAATGTAGTCCTGGTTGGCGGCCCGAGCGACCGCCCAAATCTCGAGCTGCTTGCGAAAAGGACGAAGGTTGAATTTGTGGTGACGCCTTCGCTGGCAGACTTTGCCTCCGTCTGTCGAAACCTGCGTTCATTCGTTACCACCGATGGCGGACTGATGCACGTTGCCGGAACTACTGGCGTCCCGATTGTTTCGCTTCACGGCGCCTCGTCACCGATCTTGCTGCACCCCTGGATCTACCCTGACGGCAAATGCATTTCGATTCTGGCGCCAAACACCTGCAGCCCCTGTCAAAGATCTTTTCGTTTGCAGCTTTGTGAGCAAGGCGTTACCCAAATGGCCTGCATGGAACGTGTTGACGCGGCTTTAGTTCAGCTCGCTCTTGATAAGATTGAGGGACTGGATAGCGGGACGTGTTTGATTCTGAAGAGTGGTGAGCTCATGACTAAGAAAGCATATCTGCGCAGCTGGCGTCGTAAGGCGTTCTCGACCGTTAACTATAATCTCGCGCGGCTTACTCTGAACTGGGGTGTGAAGGACCGCAGCCTGGAGAATCCCCGTTTCTCTGCATAAGAAAGTCCTTTTTCTAACTAATGCACGTTTGTTTCTTACTTCCTGAGTTTCACACTGCGGCCGCTGGCGGTGGGGCTGAGTCCTATGTCAGTACGATTGCGGATGCCTTAAGAGAAAAGGGTAATCATGTTTCCGTGATTGCGTTTGGACGTCCAAATGGAGATGAAGGACACGAAGGACTGATTCAACTGAACAAGCCAAACCTGCATTGGTATGTGTATCGAGGTTTGCCGTTCGCCAAATCGTTAGCCATGCCCGTTCGCGAAATCGAATGGTCTCGTCGCGCCTGGTCTGCGCTGATGCTGTTGCAGCGCACCAACCCGGTGGACGTCGTTGAAACAGGAGAGACTCTGGTTCTGCAACAAGTGGCGTCGGGCAAGAAACCACCGGTGGTTATTCGCGGGCACGGAAATCCTCTCGCAATAAAACGTTTCAGCGGAGTGCGCGACGGCTGGGGAGATCGACTGGGGCGTAATCTGCAGGTGATGGGGATGAAACGTGCCAGTGCCATTACCGCCGTAAGCCAATTTCAGGCAAAGGAAATTGCGGCTGACCTTTCACTCAGCGCCAACGAAATCCATGTTATTCCTAATCCAATCTCGCCCGCACTACTTCGGCAAGCACTGGCACAACCGCGCGTTGAGCCGAGCAAGCCGGTGGTTCTCTATACGGGCCGGATTGAGTTTCGAAAAGGCAGTCTGGAATTACTGCGCTCAGTGGATCGGGTTGCTTCGCGTCTTCCGGATGTTGAGTACGTCATTGCCGGTGCGCGACACAATTCGATTGACGATCGCATGCTAAACGGCGCGCTCGGTACGAACGGCACGCGCAAGCATGTGCGGATGGTAGGCCACGTGCCCTGGCAGAATTTGGCAGACTTGTATCGCCGCGCCAGCGTGTTTGTTATGCCGTCTTACTATGAAACCTTCGGCATCAGTGTAATCGAAGCCATGGCCTTCGGGCTGCCGGTGGTCGCGACCAAGGCAGGTGGCTTGCCCGAAGTTGTTGAAGACGGTGTGACGGGCATTCTGGTGCCGCCGGGAGAATCCGAAGCTCTTGGGGACGCGTTGCTGCGGTTGTTGCTCGACCCCGACCTGCGCGCGCGTATGGGCCAGGCCGGACGGGAGCGAGTCAGATCTGAATTCACAGTTGATCGGATCGTCGCTCAGACGCTGGACGTATATCAATCCGTCATCCGCAATTAGTTAACTTTAGAGACGAACAAAATGCGCGTAGTCATGCTCTCAAACAGTTTTCCGCCGGAGATAGGCGGTATTCAGGAGCATGTGTCGAACCTTGCCCAGACGCTCGCGCGGCAGGGACATCAACTGAAGATCGTTACCGTGCGTCGTAACAAGTCGGAGCGCGTACGCGACAACTTTGCCGGTCTCGATGTGGTTCGCGTGCCGCAACTGAATCTGCCGAAGACATTGACCACGCAGTACCTCGCAATCACTACAGCGCTCTTGATTGCCATGCGCCTTCGTGGGCAAGCCGATGTTGTTCACTATCATACTTTCTGGCCCGACGCCTTTACCGCCTTCGTCGTCAACAAATTTGTGCCGACGGTTTATACGGCCCATGAGTCACGCTTTTTACTGATGGCGGAACAACCGCGGTCGCGACGATGGCTGAAGCTGGCGCTGCGGCCATTCCAGGGAATCCTCGCGCCCAGTACTGAGTTATTGGAAGTTACTCGACAACTTGGAGTTAGTCCTGAAATGAGCGCGTTCATTGCCAACGCCGTCGATGCCAGAAAGTTTCGACCAGATGTAAGCGGGGAGACGGTGCGAGCGCGCTATGGCGTTCCGATGGATCATTGTCTGATCTTGTGTCCCCGACGGCTGGTTCCGAAGAATGGACTTGAGTTTCTGATTGAGAGTCTTCCGTCGATCCGGCGGCGCTTCAGTGATGTTTCGGTTTTGATCGCTGGCGACGGACCGGAGAGAGAAAAACTGGAGACACGCGTCCGCGAGTTAGGCCTACACGACTCCGTGATTTTCGCCGGCAGTCGAAATAACGACGAGCTGCCCGAGTTCTACGCTGCTGCTGATATCGTAGCTATCCCGTCATTGAAAGAAGCGACCAGTATTGCCGGGCTTGAAGCGATGGCTTCGGCGTGTGCGGTGGTGGCGACGAATGTCGGCGGCTTGCCTGAAATTATCGAAGATGGTGTCAGCGGTTTGCTGGTGCCGCCTCACGATCCGGAAGCCCTGGCCCAGGCGATTACGCGCTTGATCGAAAGCCCGGGATTACGAAAGCAGTTGGGATTGGCTGCACGCGCGCGCGTTGAGCAAAAATTTACCTGGGAGCAGGTGGCGAGCGAAACGACAAGAGCATACGAACGTGCCGTTGCGGTTTGGCATCGGCGCCCGCTCCCGTTACTTGCAGAAGCATGAAAATACTTTCGGTAATAGGCACGCGCCCTGAGGTTATTAAGCTGGCGCCGATTATTCGTGAGCTTGGCACCCGCCGCGAGCTGCAAAACGTCGTCTGCGTGACGGCCCAGCACCGGGAGATGCTGGATTCAGCTCTCGAACTTTTCAAGATCAGGCCGGACTACGACCTCGATGTGATGGCTGAGAATCAAACACCGGCGCAAGTGGCGTCCGCAATCCTTGCGAAGCTTGATCCAATTCTGCAAAAGGAGCAGCCAGATTGGGTACTGGTGCAAGGTGATACGACTACAACGGCCGCGGCAGCGCTGGGGGCTTTTTATAGACGAGTTCGCGTTGGTCACGTCGAGGCGGGGTTGCGCACCTTCGATAAGTGGCATCCGTTTCCGGAAGAGATCAATCGTCGCGTCACGAGCGCTATTGGAGATTTGCACTTTGCGCCGACGGCATGCGCCAAACAAAATCTAATGCGTGAGGGAGTTGCGCAAGAAACCATTGCCGTCACCGGCAATCCCGTGATTGACGCTCTCGAGTGGGTTGCACAATTAGCTCCGACGCCGGAAGTTGAAGAGTTGTTTAGCCGGTTGGATCTGATCGGGCGGCGTCTGATACTGGTAACTGCACACCGCCGCGAGAATTGGGGACGGCCCTTGGAGAATATTTGTTCGGCCTTGCGGGAGATAGCTGCAGCTCGACCCGGGGTTACGATCGTCTATCCGGTCCATCTGAATCCAAACATCAACGAACCCGTTCATAGATTGTTAGACGGAGTTCCAAACATCGTTCTACTTCCGCCGGTGGATTATTTGACGACCGTGCATCTGATGCGTCAGGCGTGGATCGTGGTAACGGATTCAGGCGGCATTCAGGAAGAGGCACCGTCGCTTGGGAAACCCGTCCTGGTGCTCCGGCAGGTCACCGAACGCCCCGAAGCGGTCGAAGCGGGCGCGGTGAAAGTGATTGGTACCGAACAGCAAGCCATCGTGAACGAAATCTCACGTCTTCTGGACGATTCAGTGGAACGCGAGCGCATGGCGCGAGCGGTGAACCCTTATGGTGATGGCCATGCGAGTGGACGCATCGTGGCGGCAATACTGGGTGAACCATTTTTGCCTTTTGAGGGCGCCGAGCATATCGGGCTGGTTAATGGAAATTGCGATTCGGAGCAGGTGGTTTGCGACTCCACCGTTTGAGAGACATCCGCAGATTACGCAGATTCCACAGATTAAAAACTTCTTAATGCCGCGCTTACTGGACTGATTAATCTGTGGAATCTGCGTAATCTGCGGATAGGGTTTTGTCTACGCAATCAATGCAATCGATTCAAACCGCTACGCCATTAACATCCGATTACGGACTGACTGAATTACGAGTCAGGATGCGCAAGACCTTTTTCAGGTTGATCCTGATTGTGCTCGGTATCGGCGTCGGTCTTGTGATCTCCGAAATAATCATGCGAGCTTTTAAGCTGGGCCATACGAGGAGCGTCATCCTCTACAACGATAAGATCTTCAAACTACCGCCTCACGCCAGCTTCATGAATCTTGATGAGAACACGATTCTCATGGAGACGAACAATCTCGGGTTTCATGATCGCGAGCGCCAGGCTGCTAACGACGACTACCGCATACTCTTTCTCGGAGATTCTTTTGTAGAAGGTCGTCAGGTTGACACGCAAAGTCTCTTTACCATGCGTTTGGAAAAGAAACTCGCTGACGGTGGCCAAAAAATTGAAGTGATTAATGGCGGCGTTCCCGCCACCGGCACCGCCTACCAGTATTCTTTATGGAAGGAATTTTTTGAACCAAACGTCAAAGTCGATCACCTGGTTCTTTGCTTTTTCATGGGGAATGATTTGGTTGATAACAGCACCGACCTCAAGCTTTCAACTTTTGGAGAAACCGACAATTCGTTCTTCCTTGATAGCGAGGGGAATATCCTGGCCACTCGCAAACAGCCTGGGGTGGTTAAGTCGACTATCAACTACGTGCGAGACCATTCTGTCCTGATGGATCGTTTGTACGAAACCGCGTATCGAATGAAAAAAAATGTTCAGGAAGGATCCGGTGGCGGGGCTGGGGACGATGGTGGACGAGTAGACAGGTCCGGCGCCTGGCGCGCCTCCGAGCAGGGGACGATAGCGCTAATCAAGCGGTGGCGGTCGGAACTGAGCGCTAAAAAAATTCCCTTCGATGTTGTAGTTATCGACCGACCTGGGAAAGTCTATAACAAGTTTGAGCTGGAGTTCGCCGATAGATTGCTGACTACCTGCGCCGCGGAGGGAATTGATTGCCTGCGGTTGAAGCTCACCGATGATCCTTTTGAATCATACTCGTTTGACAGGGCAAATCTCGGGCACTTTAATTACAAGGGGCATGAGCTGAGTGCGAATGAGTTATACGATTATTTCAAATCTCATCATGCTGCAATATTTAACCGTACTTCCGAAGAGCACAAATCGAACTAAAGCACGCTAAGAAGAACTCAGTCCATTTAAGTCGTGAAGTTGCTCAAACCAAACCACTGGCCCTCGTACATCAGAACGAATCGACTCCGGATTCTGATGTATCACAGCATCTCTGAAAGCAATCATGACCGGCTCACGGTTGCGCCGCAACGATTTGCCGCCGAGATGCGATTGCTTGCTGAGCAGGAGTTTAGGGTCGTCTCTCTTTCAGAAGCCTGCCGCCGGCTGTCAGCCAGCCATGATCTGGCACGCACAGTGGTCCTGACTTTTGACGATGGGCACCGCGACTTTTTGACAAACGCAGCGCCGGTGCTAAGGCAGCACGGGTTTAGCGCCACTCTTTTTGTCGTAACAGGTCGCCTGGGCCATGGCACGGGTAGCAGGCCGCCGCAGAAAACACGTGCGCTGCTCAATCGCGAAGAGCTTTGCGAGTTGAAGTCTGAAGGGTTTCAGCTTGGCAGCCACACGGTTACCCACGCGGACTTGCGAAGGCTGGACGACGACGCGTTAAGCCGAGAGTTAGCTGATTCGCGCGCCGCAATCGCAGAAATGGGTGAGACATTTATTCCCTTTGCTTATCCAGGCGGAACGTTTGCACAGCGTGAACGTGACGCCGTGAAACGCGCCGGATACGACTGCGGTGTGATCGTGGGTGGACGTTGGGGCAACGGGCCGGAGACTGATCGATTCCTGCTCAAGCGCGAGCCTATGCTAGCTTCAGACTCGCTCGACTGGTTCAAGAAGCGGGTGAACGGGTTTTATGAAGCGCACTATTTAATGGCACGCGCCCGGGGCATTGAAACGCGCTAGAGACTTCGCGGGCCCATTTTCATTGGCTCAAACCGCAGATGCGAGCAAAACTCAGTGTATTGTTGCCGACCTTCAATAACGAGGGAATAATCCGCGCGACCCTCGAGTCGATTAGTTGGGCGGACGAGATTCTGGCGGTCGATTCTTTCAGTACTGACAACACTCTCGACATCTGTCGTGAGTATGGCGCTCGCATCCTTCAACACGAATATGAGCAATCGGCAAAGCAGAAAAACTGGGCGATCCCGCAATGCGCTCACGATTGGGTGTTTCAGATAGATAGCGACGAGGTATTGGAACCCGGACTGCGTGAAGAAATTGAAGCAGTGCTTGAGAACCCGCCGGCTGGCGTTAACGGCTTTCGGATTAACTTCAAACATCACGTACTGGATCGGTGGGTTCGCGTTTGCGGTTTATATCCCGAATATCACTTGCGCCTGTTTCGTCGCGATGCGGGCCGCTTTGAAGATAAGGAAGTTCATGCCCATGTCCAGGTGCCGGGAGAAGTTGGCACCTTGCAACGCCACATTCTGCACTTCGGTATGACTTCACTAAGCAAACAGTTGAGCAACCTCGATCGTTATTCGCGCTATCAGGCTGATGAGTTGCGCAAGCGCGGCAAGCGTTTCAGTTGGTCGCAGGTGGTCTTGCGTCCCCCTGCCGTTTTTGGCTACCACTATTTTTGGAAGCGGGGTTTTCTAGCTGGCTATCGCGGACTGTGGCTGGCGGCTATCGCAATGACATCCGACTTCTGGGTGCATGCGAAGCTGTGGGAGTTGGAAGCTCTCAATCTTCCATCAAGCCCACGCTGAGTCGTATCTAAACCTATGTTGCGGCTTTGGTACTTCCTATTTCGGCTGTGGGCGAGGTTATTCGCTGCGATTTACGGCGGCGAGGGCATCAACATTCCCCTGATGTTCATGCCTACCCAGTCGATCGCTCCGGTCCTCAGGACTTTTGGTGCTCGCATTGGCGCCGATGTCCGCTTTCGATCTCCGCTGGTTATTCACAATAGCTGCGCGGAACGAGGCCGGTACTATGAAAACCTGCGAGTCGGTGATCATTGTTATCTGGGACGCGAATTGTTTTTGGATTTGCAGGACAAGATCTTTATCGAAGATGAAGTCACTATTTCACATCGGGTGATGATACTCACGCACACGGACAGCGGCGCCAGCCCGCTCAAGTACAGCTCGCTACCGGCTTCTCAGTCACCAGTAACCATCCGGCGAGGAGCCTACATTGGGGCCAACGTCACGATTCTGGAGGGAGTTGAGATTGGCGAAGCAAGCATTGTCGGAGCCGGAGCAGTCGTAACCCGATCGGTACCTCCAGCGACGGTCGTCGCCGGCGTGCCGGCTCGGGTCATTAAAAACCTGGGAAGTGAACAGGGTGAAATCAGGAGGTTGCGGGCGACAAAATGATTGAACGAGTAGGAGGATTAAAGCTCAGTAAGGGTCTCGTTATTGGAGCGGCAGTTTTTCTGCTGGCAGTCATTGCCGTGGAATTCTACGCCGACCGCCAGGGATTATCGTATCGAGAGTTGATCGTTGCCGTGGGCGCTCTGATGGTCGCTGTAATCGTTTTCGGCGGCGAACGCGGCATTCGCCTCGGCCTCGTTCTTTGGGTACTAACGCTGGCTCTGGGTTATCGCACGGTCGAGTGGACTCCCAACTTACGCATTCATCCGTCTGAAATTCTTATTTGGTTGCTACTGGGCTGCATCTTTGCCCAACGCGAATTGGTCTCGAGAAGTCGGTTGTCACTGCCCTGGTGGCTTTGGCTGCTCATTCCTTTCTGGGTCTTTGCCTGGTGGCCCTTGATCCCTGGTGACGCGCCCTGGGACCAGATGCTGAATGAGTTTCGGGATTTCCTGCTTTTGATTCCGGTGATGGTTGTCTCGTGCGTAGTCCTGGAGCGTCGGTCCTACTGGCGCCATCTATTGCTGGCGTTCTTCGTTGCCAGTAGTTGGATTGCGTTCATGGGCGTAGCTGAGTACTGGTTCCCGGGAGTGGAGAAAATTTTCCCTGCTTTCATCCGCGCTGCTAAGCCGGAATTAACCGCGGACGGTTTCGTTAGAGCTCAATTTTCATTCTGGGGAGGATCTCAGGCGACCTTCATATGTGTTTTGGCATTGCCCGCCGCGATTTATCTGGCTGCCTGCTGGCGCGGATGGATCTCGCGGACGGCGATCATCTTGGCTGCGGTCTTGCAGCTAATGGCCATTTATATCGGTGGCTACCGCAGCGTTTGGTTCGTGTTGTTGATTCAGGCGGCAGCCGCTTGTGTTTTGAGAGTGAAAAAGCACGGGTTGGCAGTCGCGCTGGTCGTCGTAGTTGTTGCGGTGGGGGGCTATCAGTTCATACCCAAGACCAACGAGCGAATAATTACGGGCTGGGCCGCCTTGCAGGGAGCTCCAGTTGACCACAGCGCCCAGGATCGCAAAGACAGAGCCCTTCAAGCTGTGGACACCGTGTTTGAAACTCCCTTTGGCAAAGGTTGGAGCGGTGCGGGCTGGGTGCACAGCGACTTCCTTCAAGTCGCAGCGAATCTGGGTCTACTTGCAGGTCTGATCTTTCTCGGCGGATACCTCCACACCCTACTGCGTCTGGTTCAGCAAATGCCGACCTGGCTGAAATCGACGGCGCAGGGTGAACTTGGACTTAGTATCTTATTGTCGTTCATGGGAGCGGGGGGTCTGTTAGCGACACAAGGGGTGCAAGTGTTACCGCAGATGGTCTTGCCCGTTTGGTTCACCTGGTCACTGGTAGATATATGGCTGCGGCAGATGGCAGAGGCCAGAGAGCCGTCTTATTCGACTGCTATCGTGAATCTTCGGCCTGTGCCGACTTTCAACAGTAGTGTCCCGCTTGAGCTGATCAAATCCACAGCGCCGAAATGAAATCAGAATCACGCAAGACAGTGGTCTTTGTAGAATCCGCGGCGGCCATGGGCGGTGTGCAATACAGCACACTTTACCTCGTGCGGAATTTAGATCCAGCCCAGTGGCGGCCGATAGTGGTTTGTCCCGAAGAGGGAGACTTAACCCAGGCCTGCCGCGATTCCGGAATTGAAGTTCACGTGCTTAACCAGCCGCGGCTTTGGTCAACCAGTGTTCGAATTGGTTCAGCTCGCCTGCCCAATCCTGCTGCCTGGGTTTGGGACGCATATTTAATTGGCCGGACAGCCAAACGACTCAGACGCTTTCTGCTTCAATGCGCGCCCGATTTGGTCGTGACCAAAGGACTCTCTTCGCATTTCCTCGGCGGCTTAGCGGCGCGGAAACTGCGAACTCCCTGCGTTTGGCACGTGCAGGATTTTATCTCCGAGCGAACTTTTGGAATTTACCGCCACGTCTTTGGCTGGGCCGCGCGATTCTTACCTGAGCAGATCATCGTTGATGGAAACAGCATCGCCGAGCAGTTGCCACGATCGCTGGGACCTCGCATTACTGTCGTTCTTAACGGCGTCGACACGAAAGTTTTCCGGCCCGGTCTCGACGGGACAATCGTTCGCGAGGAACTTGGTATTCCCAACGGCGATTTGGTGATAGGAAATCTGGGCCGTATAACACCGTGGAAGGGTCAACATTATTTGATCGAGGCCTTCGCGTCGATAGTCGCCGAGCACCCGAACGTTACCTTATTGCTGATTGGGTCTCCGGTTTTTGATAACGACACTTATCAGCGCCGTCTGCTGAAAACGGTGGCAGATCTAGGTCTCGAGGGCCGGGTGAGATTACCGGGCTACCGGCACGACACGGCAAACGTGCTGGCCGCGATGGATGTGTTTGCATTTACTTCGGTAGAAAAAGACACCAGCCCGCTCGCGCTCCTATCGGCGATGTCCTGCGGACTTCCTATCGTGTCGTTTGATATCGCGGGGGCGCGCGAGTTGATGGCTGATGATGATCAGTTTTTGCTCGTTCCGGTTGCAGATGTCGCTCGGCTTGGTAGCGCGCTCGCCAGCGTGGTCGCAAACGAAAATTTGCGTGGGTCGCTGGCAGCTGCGGCTCGCAAGCAGGCGGTAAATGAGTTTGACGTTGAGATCTACCGCGACAGAATCGAGCAAGTATTTAGAAAGGTTCTGCTGAACGGCAAGCTGGGCGTTAATGCGACGCTTCCTGAAGTTCAACGGGCTCACTCGGAACTTCAAGTCTGATTGTAGTGCATCGAATTCTCTTCATTCACAATGCGTTAACCGAGTTTGTGCGGCTCGATTTGGAAGAGCTCCGCAAACATTACGAAGTTACCGAGCACTATGAGAAGTCGCGTTATATAAATCCAGCTACGCTTTGGAAACAGGTGCAGGAACATGATTTGGTGTTTGGCTGGTTTGCTTCATGGCACACCTTCCTGCCGTTGCTGATGGCCTCCATCACACATAAACCGTCAGTTCTGATAGTCGGCGGCTACGACGTTGCGAAGATGCCGGAAATTGGTTATGGCCATCAGCGTGGCGGGCTAAAAAAATGGGTGAGCCGGCGAACTATGCGATTCGCGAACCGGCTGGCGACAATTTCGCTGTACAGTCGTGACGAAGCGATCAGAAACGCGGCGATCCCGAAGGAGCAGGTGAGCGCTACCTATCTTGGTGTGCCCGACCAGTTTGGAAGTCTGCCGCCAGGATCACGCGGGCGCATGGCGCTGACAGTAGGGAATGTTGATCGTGACAACCTGCAACGCAAAGGGCACGAACCCTTCGTGCGCGCCGCGGCGCTGTTACCTGATGTTAACTTCGTGCTGGTAGGAAACTGGAAGGACGATGCGATCGAACACTTAAGAAGTATTGCGACGCCTAACGTTACTTTTGCCGGTCGCGTCAGTAACGATGCCTTGCTCGATTATTATCGCCGCGCCGCAGTCTACGTTCAGCCTTCGCTTCATGAAGGCTTTGGACTCAGTGTTGCCGAAGCGATGCTTGGAGGCTGCGTGCCAGTGACCACGGGCGCGGGTGCCCTGTCGGAAGTTACCGGTGAATGTGGACTACGCCTGGGTTCGGCGGCGCCTGCGGAGATAGCCCGCGGAGTGCAGGCAGCGTTAGCTTTTCCGGATGCAGCGCGTGCGGCAATCAGAGCGCGCATCCTGGAAGAATTTCCCATGAGCCGGCGGCGCGAACAGTTGCGCCAGCTCGTCGAGCCCTTTATGAACGGGCACAACGCAAACTAATGCCGGATACACCATTCGTATCAGTTCTTATGCCCGTCCGGAACGAAGCGGCTTTCATCCGGCGTAGCGTCACGGCAGTGCTGGCCCAGGACTACCCGCGCGATCGCATGGAAATAATAATCGCGGATGGTCTTTCGAATGACGGCACCCGTGAAGCGATCAAAGAAGTGCAGCTACTGAATCCCAATGTAGTCTTGATTGATAACCCTGGAAAGATAGTGTCGACGGGCCTCAATGCGGCGCTGCGTGTGGCCAAAGGCGAAATCATCATTCGCGTCGACGGCCATTGCGAAATCACCGGGGATTATTTGAGCCGTGCGGTTTCGCATTTGACTGATTCCGAAGTCAGCTGTGTTGGCGGCCCGCTCGAAACAGTTGGCGAGACTTACGCAGCGCGCGCTATTGCGGCGGCGATGAGCTCATCTTTTGGAGTCGGCGGCTCAGCGTTTCGCGTCGGCACAAACCAAGCAAAGTTCGTCGATACGGTTGCTTTTCCAGGTTTCCGGCGTGAAACGATTCAACGCGCCGGCCCCTTCGACGAAGAGTTAGTGCGCAATCAGGACGATGAATACAGCTATCGCCTGCGTAGGCTTGGCGGGCACATCCTCTTAGCGCCAGATATGCAATCGCGCTATTACAGCCGCGCCAGCTTTCGCAAACTCTTCAAACAGTATTTTCAGTATGGCTACTGGAAAGTGCGCGTGTTGCAGAAGCATTCGCGTCAGATGTCGGCGCGTCAGTTTGTGCCACCGCTGTTCGTCTTGACCTTGCTGTTGTTCAGTCTGACGGCGCCGTTATTTATGTTGAGCAAGTGGGGGCTGGCAGTCACGGTTAGCGCTTACGCGATCCTTAATCTTGCGGCCTCTTTCGCAGCAGCGCGCAGAACAGGGTGGCATTTCTTCCCGTTATTTCCGATTGCGTTCACGATCCTTCATCTGGCCTATGGCGCAGGTTTTCTTGTCGGCATTTTCAGGTTCTGGAATCGTTGGGGTGACCACACGATCAGCCCGGAGGGCTGGCAGATAGTAGCCGGTGGTTGAAGCGAAGCGAAAACCACCGGACAAATCAGAGAATACTTGCACCCCGAAGGGGAGCAAGAAACTCAAAGGCAAGCTCTTTGGAATCCCCGCTCATCCGGCACCCCGTCGGGGTGCGGTCATTATTGTTCTCCAACCGGTGGTCTCCGCTTCGCTACGACCACCCGCTACTTTCTCGACAACCCTTCGGGTTGCATCGTGCACTTCAAACTGTTTTCACCTAAAAGCAAACGTAAACCATTTTGAAAACCATTCAAGTCCCATTTTTTCGACCCGCGCTTCAGAAAGAAGAAGTTGACGAAGTCATAGCCACGCTGCATTCGGGATGGCTGACTAGTGGGCCAAAGGTAAAGCGTTTTGAAGCGGAGTTTGCGGCCGCAGTGGGAGCAAACGGCAAGGGGCAAGGTGCGAAAGCCCAGGGAAAACCAGTGCATGCAGTAGCATTGAATTCGGGGACCGCAGCGTTACACCTGGCCGTTGAGGCGCTTGGTTTGAAACCCGGAGAAGCTGTGCTGGTTCCCACGATGACTTTTGCCGCAACGGCTGAAGTAGTCCGTTACCAGGGCGCCATTCCAATTCTGGTTGATTGTGATCCCATTACGCTGAACATGGACCTGGATGACGCAGAGCGCAGAGCGCAGAGCGTGAAGAGCAAAGGGAAGGGACAGCCGGCGACAAAAATCGTTGGCATCATGCCGGTGCACGTCGGTGGGAAACTACTTGACCTGGAATTACTGGAGCGATTCGCAACTGCGCACAAGCTTTGGGTAGTTGAAGATTCAGCTCACGCCTTTCCCGCTGGACTTAAGCGAGCGGATGGTACATGGGCCCAGCGCAGCAATGGTGCGAAGTCCGTCACCTGTTATTCGTTTTACGCCAACAAGACGATCACTACCGGTGAAGGCGGCATGGCAGTTACCAGTAATGCCAAGCTGGCGGAGCGAATGCGACTGATGTCTTTGCATGGTCTTTCGGCGGATGCGTGGGGAAGGTTCTCGACCAACGGGAATTGGGATTACAAGATTGTCGCGCCCGGATACAAATACAACCTGACAGACATCGCCGCCGCGATCGGCATACACCAACTCGGCCGTGCCGAAACGATGCGACGCGAGCGCGAATCACTCGCCCGCCGCTACAGCGAAGCGCTCGCCGAAGTGGCAGAAATCGAGTTGCCGCCTGCGGCGGACAGTCGAGAAAACCGGATCGATTCGTGGCACCTCTTTGCAATCAAGCTGCGATTAAAGCGTCTGAAGGTTAATCGCGACGCGTTCATGAACGAACTCAAGCGCTCCGGTGTGGGTTGCTCGGTCCATTGGCGCCCGCTGCATTTGCACCCTTATTATCAGAAGACCTTTGGCTGGCGCGCCGCTGATTTTCCCGTCGCGAGCGCTCAGTGGAAGCGGCTCATTAGTTTGCCAATCTTCCCGGGCATACTTGAAAGCGAGATCGAATACGTAATCGATACTCTCAAAAGAATCTGCAAGTCCAATGCGCGCTGAAGTCATAGTCAAAGAAAAAAGCATCGGCATGACCGAAGCAAGGAATGGACTACCGCGCTGGGCGGAGGCAACGTTCGCGATCGCCGGGCTCGTCGTCGCTGCGCCTGTTATCGGGTTAACCGGGCTCGGAATCGTCGTTTTTTCGGGCCGCCCGATTTTTTTTCGCCAGCAACGAGTTGGACAACACGGCGACACATTTAATCTTTATAAGCTCCGCACAATGATGCCTTCCGTTGGTGGGCCGCAAATCACCAGCAACGGTGATTCGCGCATTACGCGCCTGGGCAGGTTCCTGCGCAATACGAAGCTAGACGAATTACCAACCCTGTGGAATGTAGTTCGTGGTGATATGTCACTCGTTGGTCCGCGGCCTGAAGTTCCACGTTTTGTGCAGTTGGCCGACCCAACATGGCAAAAAGTCCTGGCAGTGAAGCCCGGCATTACTGACCCCGTGACGCTCCGACTGCGTAGTGAAGCAGAGTTGCTGGCGCAGATCGAAGGAGACACGGAAGAGTACTACGCAAAAGAATTACAACCTGCGAAGTTGAAGGGCTACGTCGCTTATCTTGAAGAGCGAACGTGGCGTACTGATCTCAAGGTTTTGCTGCAGACCCTTGTTGTTGTAGTTGTGCCTCGTGAATCGGGCGGGCAGTCAGTTGACGGAGTCACCCGTCTGGCAAAACCTGAAAACAACCTTCGCAACGACCATAACCGCCTGAAATAATTTGAAGGCTGACACGAAGCTGCAGTCGGTTGTCGTAGAGAGTTTTGATTCAAACAGGCCGTATAAGTGAGTCGTGTCCTGATTCAGGGCAGTGTTGAGCGGGATTTTGCCCCCAATTAAGCGTTTTCAATGAGAGTCGGAGCTTCAAGGAGACGGTCCCAATTTTCTGACTCTTCAGGGTTAGAGCCAGGAGGGAACCTCGCATGCTAGAACTGCCCCCAAAAAGACATCTGCTTGCAACCAGCATCCAGGCGCTCCTGGATCTCTCGCTACTCCTGGCGGCCTTTACCGCGGCCTACCTGCTGCGTTTCGACTTCATGATTCCGTCGGATGAATACCGCAATTTCCTAAGCCAGGCGCCGGTTGTGGTCCTGCTGCAGTTCGTAATTCTAACGGTCTTCGGATCTCGCGCTTCTATCTGGCGCTATACAGATCTCGCCCATCTAAAATCGTTTCTCTATGCGGGTCTTGTTTCCTTAACAATCGTCACTCTCTTGCGCCTTGGCCTGGTGCCTTACAACGCCTGGCGTGTGCCTCTCTCAGTTAATTTCATCGATGTGCTGCTGGCCTTTGGCGGAGTCTATGGTATTCGCGTGTTGCGTCGCGCCGAGTATGAATACGTACAGAAGCGACTGCAGCTAAAAAGACATAACAACGGCAATGGCAACGGCAATGGCAACGGTAAGAACAAGCGCTCGGTATTACTGATCGGAGCCGGCAGAGCCGGACTGCTTGCCGCCAAAGAGATTGATGCTCGTGGCGACCTGGATCTTGCGATCAAGGGCTTCGTCGATGATGACCGCGCCAAGTTGGGCAGGTCGGTAGTCCAGGGCCACCGGGTTTTAGGGGCGACACAGGATCTGCCGCGTCTGGTTCACACACACGGCATAAATCACGTCATCATTACTATTGCCCATGCTTCTCGTCATCAAATCCATCGCATCGTCAAGATATGCGACGCGATTCCGGTCAAGGTTCGAATCATTCCGGAGCTCTACGAGATTATTGAAGGCAAGGTCGAGATAAGCCGTATCCGCGACGTGGAAATTGAGGATCTTCTGGGACGTACACCAGTCCAACTCGACACTGAATCAATCAGGGAAGAACTGGCGGGCAAGACCGTCATGGTAACTGGCGCCGGTGGTTCAATCGGTTCAGAGCTGGCCCGGCAGGTCCTGCGCTTTGCACCCGCCCGGCTGTTGCTGGTCGAACGCGCTGAGTCGGCGTTGTTTGATATTCATTGTGAGTTACGGGCCGATCATCCGGCGCTCTCAATGGAACCGTTGGTAGCTGATGTCGGCGATGAGTCAAGGATGCGCGCGATCTTCGATCGCTACCGGCCGCAGGTAGTAATTCATGCGGCTGCTCACAAACATGTGCCGTTGATGGAGAGCAACGCTACCGAAGCCGTCCAGAACAATGTTTTGAACACGCGGATGGTTGCGGATCTGGCAGGTGAGTTTAAGTCAGAAGTATTTGTTTTGATATCTACAGACAAAGCGGTGCGGCCGACTTCCATTATGGGAGCCAGCAAACGCGCTGCGGAATTGGTCGCCCAGGATCTGAACCGGGTTTATGACACGAGGTTCGTGGCCGTGCGTTTCGGCAACGTTATTGGCTCTGCGGGTTCGGTGATTCCGATCTTTCGCGAGCAGATTCGTAACGGTGGTCCGGTAACTATTACGGACAAACGGATGAAGCGCTACTTCATGACGATCCCGGAATCGGCCCAGCTCGTATTGCAGGCCAGCGTTCTCGGCAAGGGCGGCGAAGTGTTTATTCTGCACATGGGTGAACCGGTGCGCATCATAGATCTGGCCGAAACTCTGATTACCCTTTCGGGTCTCAAACCGCATGAGGACATTCAGATTATTGAAACGGGCGTGCGTCCCGGCGAAAAACTTTATGAGGAATTGAGTTTCGAGACAGAAGAAACAGCGCCGACTTCGCACCCTAAGATTTTCATTAACAAGCTGGATACCGCTGAACCGCAAACCTTGCAAACAGCGTTGAAGGTTTTAGCTCGGTTAGTAAGCGAGAGAAATGAAGATGAACTGCGAAGATTCTTGAACGGGTTACTTCCGGAAGCTCGTTTGCACCTTTCCCCCAACGGTCACCATCGCGAAAGGAAACCGTTGGTCCTGGTTGCCGGCCGAGGACAATAATCAGCTTCAAAAATAATCTTTCCGGTTGCCGATTCAAGCGCCCAGTGGGCCATGCCGATTCTTGACGTGTGTCGTTTTCCATAGTAGTTTCCCCTAATGTTGTCCAACTGACTTTCGAACAAGGAGATAGCCACATTATGCGTAGACTCTTGCCCTGTTTATGCCTGGTACTTTTTTGTGGAAGTGCAGCGTTTGCCCAGGACCGTGATTACCCAAAATTTGATTTCACGGCCGGCTACACTTTCAATTATCTGGAAACACCGGCGCCCACCAGCGACCGCGAAAATTTGCACGGCTTTACCCTGGCAGCGGCCGCGAACTTCAGGAAGCACTTCGCCGTTGAGTTCGACGTGACCTACACCAGGAAGGACAATCTTGGCGTGAACCAACATTTGCTTACCTACATCGTTGGCCCGCGTTACACCTGGCGCCACGATAACAGCAAGCTGGAACCGTTTGTCCATGCGTTGGTCGGCGGCGGCCAGCTCGGTGGCTTCCCTGTCACAACCGGAACCCCGCCCATCACTACCGACGGTTGGGCCGGAAAGTTTGGCGGCGGCCTGGACGTCAAGGCGGGGAAACACGTAGCCGTCCGCGTGGCTCAGGTCGACTATTACCGGTTCCACGGCCACGTACCGGGAGGTTCGCAAAGGTTGGACAACCTGGCCTTGACCTTCGGTATTCGGATCTTTTAGTAAGCGAGCAGTTACGCTTTGCGCGGTCTTCGCGTTAGGGCTTTGAGCGAAAAGCGCTCGATCGTAGCCCTAAAGCGTAACGGGTCCGTTGCGTATAGAGTTGGGCAGATTTTCGATAAGGTTAACCAGCAAGAATTTTCGAGCAAGGTTTTGCGGAGGTTTCGGTTGAGTAGTTTTCGCAGGCTGCAACGTTTATCAGCTAAGGAGCGCCGGTTACTTACTCAGGCGCTCATCCTATTGCCTCTGACCTTTTGGGGAGTCTATGTGCTGGGTGTCAGCAGATGGCTCCGCTTCCTGGCCCGACTAGCATCTTTCGGCACAACTTCAAATCATAGCCCTCTAGTCGTCGCAGATGCAGCAGCAACCGAGCAGGCTGGAGCCATTGCGCGGGTAGTAAAAATTGCGGCGGAGAGAGGCGTCTATCAGGCAAAGTGTCTGCCGCAGACGTTAGTTTTATGGTGCCTGCTGCGACGAAACCACATCGAGAGCGAAATTCGTTTTGGTGCCCGCAAGCAAGGGGGCGAACTCCAGGCACATGCCTGGGTCGAGGTCGGCGGCGTCGCGCTGAATGAAGACAGCGACGTGTGCCTGCACTTTTCGCCGCTCGGAACCGATGACGGTGCGGGGTTGACTCTGGAAATGCCGACGGTGAGCTAGTCTGGCCCGCTGAGAGTTTTATGATCCAAGTCACGCGACGGGGAACGGAGCTCTCCAGTTCTACTGAAGCTTTGGCTGCCCTTCGAGACCAATTCGAGCAGCGACATTATTTCCTGCTTCCCGGGTTACTCGAACCGGAGCTGGTTGATTTAATTCAACAACAGATTGACCGCGGTGAGTTTCGCGAGCGCGTTCACGAAGATATCGACCTCAATAAGGAACTTTGTTTGACCAAAAGCGCGGCCTTTGGCGCTTTACTATTCTTGATGAACGACGAAAAGCTTTTCCAGCTCATCGAGGACATAACCCGCTGCGATCGAATCAACTGTTTCGAGGGCAGAGTTTATCGCGTCAACCCGGGTGAGGGACATCACGATTCCTGGCACAACGACATTGGTGAAGGCAGGCTTGTCGGCCTGAGTCTCAACCTGAGCCGGAAGGTTTATGCCGGCGGTGTGCTGCAGATACGTAACCGGGAATCGGGAGCACTCGTTAGTGAGGCGGCTAATATTGGCAGTGGCGACGCCGTCATCTTTCGTCTGTCGCGGGATCTTCAGCATCGTATTACCGACGTAGAGGGCAGCGCTTCCAAGACAGCCTTTGCGGGCTGGTTCAGGTCGCAGCCAAATGTTTCTTCTTCGCTCACTGACGGCCGGCCCGGTGAGGCGCCTTTCTCTTTTCGCATTAGATCCAGAGGGCCGATCACTGCTGAGCATTTGTATTGACAGGCTCTACCGGCCACGGTAATTTTTGAGAAATTGAGACGTTTTTATTCAGCATGCAAGCCAGAGATTTAGTCTGTATGAAGCCAAACCCCAACGTGCTCTTCAAGCGTCTTGGTGAAGAAATGGTCCTGTTCAATCTGGACACCGATCACTTTTACGAGCTGAACGGTCCGGCAGCCCGGTTCTGGGAACTGCTGAGTGCTGGACACGACACGGCTGAAGTTAGCGAGCGAATGCTTGACGAGTATGAGGTAGAACGAGAACAGCTTGCCAGCGAAGCAGGGGCTTTGCTTGCCTCTTTACAGCAAGAAGGTTTGGTGAGCAGTGGTGAGTAAATACCAGGTTCAGGAAACGGAGCAGGATGGTGCGCCAGGGCGGACCGTTGCCCGCTGGTTTGCCACGTTCACCAGCAACCTGCCCGTTGATCTGCCTGGATACATGGGGCAGGTGATAGGGACGAGCGGCCGCTCACAAACCCTCTACCTCGGTAACGAAATCAATGGTGTCCCGCCACTGTGTGCGGCGCAGGAAAGCTGCAGCGTGATCTTCGATGGGGCATTGTTCAATCAAGAGGATTTGCGGGACGAACTTGGAGACTTCCTGTCGCCGGCAGCTGGGAATGAAGCAGAACTTATTCTCAAGGCCTACTGGCGCTGGGGCGAAGACTTGTTGAAGCGCCTGAGAGGCTCGTTTGCGCTGATCATATGGGACGGAGCTCGAGAGGTTTTGCTTTGCCTTCGCGATCCGCTGGGGAGCCATCCGTTATTCTACGCGCAGTCTCGTAATGATCTGCTGCTGTCGCCTTCGATTGAGGAGTTGCTTCAGCAGCCGCATGTTTCAAGGGCATTAAATCGCTCGGCACTGGTCGACCATTTCCTGGATCGTTATCCGAGATTGGAAGAAACGTGTTATGAAGCCGTGAGCCGTGTGCCACCCGGTCACGTGTTGCGAGTCGCAGGCGGGGAACGCCGTAGTTTTCGCTATTGGGACCCTGCGCCGGACGGAAAGGTGCAGTGGCTAACCCCGGAAGAGGTCGAAGGGTTTGATGAGTTATTGGATCGCGCGGTTAGCCGTTGCTTGAATTTCGGGCCGGCCGGAATCTTCCTGAGTGGTGGTCTTGATTCCGTCACAGTCGCTGCTGTTGCTACCGAATTGTGCCGTACAAACGGATTGCGAAAACCCTGGGCGCTGTCACTGATCTTTCCTGATCCACTCTCAAATGAAGAAGTGGTGCAACGAGGCGTAGCGACGCAACTCGGATTACCACAGGTTGTGAAGCCGTTTTTTGAGGCGACCGGAACTAACGGACTATTAGGTCCGGCTCTGGCTCTCAGCAGTTCTTTGTCATGCCCGCTCATGAATACCTGGCTGCCCGCGTATTATCAGCTTGCGCTTGAGGGCAAAAAACGTGGCTGCCGGACGATTCTCACCGGTGGCGGCGGAGATGAATGGCTCGGGTTGAGTCCTTTACTGGCCGCCGATCTCTTGCGCGATTTTGATTTTGTGAGTCTTTACAAGTTATGGCAGAGCATGCGACGGTCATTGCGGCGCTCCAGTGTCGCGCTGGGCTGGAATCTTCTTTGGAAATTCGGAGCCCAGCAACTCGTCATGCCACCGGCGCACAAGTTTCTCAAGGAAACGGCCCCTTGGGCATTGAAGCTTCGCCGCCGTTTGTCGCCTCGACCGGCCCCTTGGGAAGCCCCAAAGTGGCTGGCGCCTGGCACTGAGTTGCGTGCGGAGTTTAATCGACGCAGAGAAGAGGAACACCTTAACAAGCTGGAGTCATCCGACAGCCACTATATTCAAGACATCAGGCCGGCACTCGACCATCCGGTGGTTTCTCGGGAGTTGGAAGAGATGTTCGAGGTTTACCAAAAGGCCGGCGTTCGAATGCTGCAACCATTTTGCGATACGGATTTGGTAGATATGTTATATAGAACCCCGCCTTTCCTGTTGATCCAGGATGGTCGCAGCAAGGGGTTGGTTCGGTCTTCCATGGCGCGCAGATTCCCAAATCTGGGCTTCGGACAGCAGCGAAAGGTGGAAGCAACCAGTTTTTACGCGTCTTTAATATATAAGGACGGGCGCAACATCTGGGAACAGTTGCAGGGAGCGAAGGCACTTTCGGATCTTGGCATAGTTGATGACGCAGTATTGAATACCACCATCGACACGCTTTTAGCGCGACGCCGCGACGGCAGCGCTGCCCACCGCGTTTGGAGTACTTTGAATTTAGAAACCTGGGCCCGGACCCACATTTCATGAAAGGAGGATCGGTCCTTGAAAAACGAAGATCGACCCTTGATACCAGACAACAATAGCTCGAAAGAAACTGACTCAAAAGAGTCGAAAAAGCCCTGGGAGCCTATGAAGCTCACTTACACGGGAGAGGCAAAAGACGTAGTGCAATTCCCGGGAGGCGGCAAGTTGAGCACAGCACCCTCCGATCCGGGCGATCCCAAGAAGCCGACCGGCCAGGGATAATCGACGGGCTTGAGCGCGGTAGCTGCTTCGACGGTTGCCGCTGAAGAGACGCAATGCTGAAACTCAGGATTGAGCGGATGGGAGCCATCGTGCCTCCATCCGCTCGGACATTTAATCCATGGTGTGACGTCTGGCGCGACGGCGACGGAGGTGTGTATGCCTACGCCGAGAATCTCGGCGATGAATATTGGATGCACCTTCCAAATCTCGCGAGCTTTCGGTTCACCAGTCGCGGTGACGAAGTTGCAGCGGCAGTTTCCGATACTGCCACGGATGAACTGGTCCTGGACGCCTACCGGCGAAGAATTTTGCCCATGGCCCTTCAGGTTTCCGGGCGTGAGGTGTTGCACGCCAGTGCGGTACGTTCGCTTGCGGGCGTGACGGCACTGTGCGCTGATTCCGAGACCGGAAAATCTACCATCGCTTTTGGACTGAGTAGTAGAGGCTATCCAGTCTGGGCGGATGATCTGGTGGCCTTTGAAGTTTCAGATCATGGCGGCGTAGCAATCTCGCTTCCTTTTACCATGCGGCTTAGGCCGCCCTCAGCGGCTCTCTTCAAGGAGACTACCGGCGAGCCGGTTGTCGAAGTTGATGAAACTGTTTCGCCCGGTGGGGAAAACTCGCCGCTGGCTGCGATTTGTGTGCTTCGCAGAGAAAGCACTGCCACCACACCGGTTTCCGTGCAACGCCTTTCATCTGGCGAAGCGCTGGCGGCGGTGTTGTCGCACGCCTGGTCCTTCGCACTTCAGGATGCTCAGCGTAAGCGCCGAATGATCAATCACTACCTGGAACTGGTCGCCAAGGTTCCTGTGTTTGAGGTTTCTTTCCCGTCAGGTCTCGAAAACTTACCAGCCACGCTGGATGCAATCGAGAAGGTATTGGCCGAGCACGCGCGCACAGTTTAAGGCGTAACCAGATCTCACCTCGTTAATCTCCACGCAGAATATTCGGAAACAGCCTGGAACTTGAACTCACTCGGGCGAACTCCACCAACTCCATGAAATGATTTCAGAATTCACCGAGGATCGGAAAAGCAGGATCGAACCGTTTGCGGAACTTGGTACGCTGGTCGAAAACCGCTGGCGTGCCGAGGACTACAACGAAAGTGTATTTCCTGGGATTGCCGCTCAGGCGCTGTCAGAACTGAATCTGAGCGCCCGCGTTAATCCCTGGGAGATCATTCGTTGGGTGCACAAGACTCCTGACTTGCCCGAGCAGATGGATCTTGCAGGGAAATTCGGGAATCCTCCCATTACTATTTACGTGGGTCCAAGGTTCTTCATAGATGTTTACTATTGGCTTGATGGGACCACGACGATCCACCAACACTCGTTTTCCGGGGCCTTTGAAGTGTTACTTGGCAGCAGCGTCCATAGCCGCTATCGCTTCGCGAAAGAACGGGAAATCAATCCACACTTCCTGGCCGGGCAGATTGAGTTCAATGACGTGTCGTTGTTGTCTCAGGGCGATATACGAGAGATCGATTCAGGCTCGCAGTTTATTCATTCCCTTTTTCATCTCGATAGGCCATCGGTAACTATCACTGTGAGAACTTACAAAGCGCCCGGCGCTCCGGTTCAGTACTCCTATCTCAAACCCTTTCTGGCGGTTAATCCCTTTTTCACTGATGCTTCGCTGACAAAAAAAGTGCAAACGGTTTCGCTGCTGCTGAGGATGAAACACCCGGAGGCAGATCGCTTCATCGAGGACCTGCTTGACGAGTCAGATTTCCACACCGCGTTTGCCGTGCTGGAGCAGGCGTTCGATTTTCTTTGTCATCGCGAATTGGAGGAAATCATCGGTGTAACCCGTAGCAGTGATCGTTTTCATTCGCTGCTCGATCGGGCGCGCAACAAACATGGCCGGCTTGCCGACTTACTTTTGCCAGTATTCGAAGAGGGATGGAGACAAGCCGAGATCACTCGCCGGCGTACCGAAATCAAGGGCCAGGACCACCGCTTTTTTCTGGCGTTGCTATTGAACGTGCCAGACAGGGCCACGGTACTGCGACTGGTGAAAGAAAAATTTCCCGAGCAGGATGCAGTCGACCTCGTAGTCAAGTGGGTAAGGGAACTGTCGGCAACAAAGATCTTCGGCTCTAAAGAACCGAATGTCCTGGGCTCCGCCGAATTTACCGATCAGCACCTGCTTGTTTTCAAGGGACTGCTGGAAGGTCTCACCACAGAAGAAATAATAGCCCGCGCGGCGTCTACAGCTCAGCAGGCAGCCAGCGCCTCCTCATCTGCTGAGGACATAGCAAGTCACCTTCAGTCACTTCCGCTGTTCAAATCATTGTTTTGTTCGTAAAAGGGCCGGCCGTCCCTTACGTCTGCAGCCGTGGTCTTTTGAACGAGAGACCAGGTCGCTTATCGTATTTCCATTCCGCGTAAGGACCGTTCTGGTCGACGTAGTGCAGGAAAACCTGAGCATTGCGCTCGCTTTCGAGGGGCTCGCGCCAATGTGGACATTCGATCCCGCGATAGAGCAATGCATCACCCGGAGCCAGTTCGACCGCTGAGCTGCCACCGGGTCCCTCGACCATCAATGGCCAGGGCTTTTCGCCCTGGTAACCCAAACACAACGACAAGCTGATCTCGCAGGATTGGCGATCGGTATGCTTTCCCAGGACATCGCCGCGATGGTAGACGCGAAAATAGGAATAGGTAGGAAAAAGCTTCAAACCGCTGAGCCCCTCTGCGCGTGGTAGTAGATCCATTAGCAGCCCGTCCATAAAAACGTCTCCGGCAGAGGAGAGTGCGCCGGGCGACGTATCGTCGAGAAACATGGTGCCAACCTCGGCTCGCCTGCAAGCCCACCGGTAGAGCAAGCTCAGGTCCGGATCGTTGAGGCATGAGTGCCAAACAAGGTATTTTTGTCGCGCGAATAACTCAGCTGAGTCCGTCATTGGAGGTAAGCTATCATCGTCAGCTGCCTTGATTCAACTCGCAAGCAGATGACAGTCTCCGAAGTACATTAGCGAGATTTCAGCGCTTGCTTTCCGGGTTGCCAATGTAATGCTAATCGCACGTCCCGAAGACCAAATTCTAGTTTGCGTGGCCCGCCGATCGCTCGATCTTGCCGCGGCAGCGAACCTTCGTCAGTTACTTCGAACGGACGTGGACTGGAATTATCTGCTGTTGATGGCCGAGCGTCATCGCTTAGTTGCAAGTCTGCTTTATCACCTCGTTAACGAGTGCCCGGAGGAGATACCTGCGAACGTCAATTCCACGCTCGAGAAACTCACTCAGGAAAACACCAGGTCGAACCTTTTACTCACGGGCGAACTACTGAAAATCATAGAGCTGTTCGAAGGGCACGGGATTGCAGCTGTTCCGTTTAAAGGACCCACCCTTGCCCTGTGGGCCTACGGGGATGTGGGACGAAGGGAGTTTGGCGACCTGGATATTTTGGTCAGGAAGCATGACGTTCCGGCCGTCATAAAATTGCTCGTCAGTAACGGCTTTACTCCCAGACCCGAACTTAGCGCAGCGCAACAAGCAGCTAAACTCAGGTTTGATTGCTCGCATAATTTTGCTAATGAGAAAAATGTTTGGTTAGACGTCCATTGGGATTTTGTTGTGCCCTCAGCCGCAGTTCAGATTGATACGGACAAATTGTGGGACCGGCTTCAACCGATACCGATCAATCAAAGGGTGCTGAAGACCGTTTCAGTTGAGGACTTGTTGTTGATCCTTTGCCTTCACGGCTTTACGCATTTCTGGGAAAGGCTTGGTTGGATTGCCGATGTCGCAGCACTAATTGAGCGTCAGGAAAAAATCGACTGGCCTTTGTTGCTCAAAAACGCAGACAGAATGGGCAGCCGGCGAATGATCTCACTGGGCCTCTATTTAGCAAAGAACCTGTTAGGGGCCTCAGTCCCGGCTGATGTTTGGACCAGCGCGCCGGCGGACGCGACGGTAGTGGCGCTGGCCGACGAGGTGCAACGCGGTTTGTTTACAGAAGGAACTGAACGAATTGGAATTCTCAGTGAGCTTCGTCTTAATCTGGCGATGAAGGAAGGAAAGCGAGATAAACTTAGGTCTTGTATTCGTTTGCTGGCCACCCCCCGAGTCGATGATTGGAAGCTGTTGCCGCTGCCAGGGTCGCTTTTCTTTCTTTATTACGCGCTGCGGCCATTTCGTCTAACCGGAAAGTATGCAGCGAAACTTTTGAGAGGTTCGGCCGATCCAGAGACATCTCCAAACGGGAATAAAGGAATCGTCTCTTGAGCATGAAAATCTTTGGAGGCACTATGACAGATCTTCAACTAACGGAAGTACCGACTGCTAAAACAGAGATGCTCATTAGGAAACCAGTCGCGGAAGTTTTCGAGGCTTTTGTTAATCCTGAAATCACCTGCAGGTTTTGGTTTACTAAAAGCACCGGGCGACTGGAGGCTGGTAAGCACATTACGTGGACGTGGGAAATGTACGATATTTCCGTTGAGGTGAATGTCAAAGAAGTAGAGGCAGGTAAAGGATTTTGATTGAATGGGGAACTTATGGCTCCATGACGTTAGTCGAGTGGGTGTTCACTCCTTATGAAAACGACACGACCTACGTCAGCATTACAAATTCCGGTTTCCAGGGAGATGGCGATAAAGTTGTGAAGGATGCGCTTGATTCCAAGGGAGGCTTTACCTGGCTTCTTGCCGGTCTAAAAGCCCTTCTTGAACATGACCTCGAGTTGAACGCTATTGCTGACGCTTTTCCAAAGGGATTGAAGAAGCACTAATTCAGCCGCGCAGGAACTTCATTCACTTATTGAGTAATAGCAGTTTGTTTCTGTTTGTCCTCTTCAGCCCATGCCTTTGCGGATACGAAAGAATCCTTGTCGTAGATAATTACGATCGTCCCCACCGGCAGCATCTCGCTTATCGTGCGAGATGCGAACATTGGAACTCGAATGCACCCATGACTCTCTGGCTGGGAAGGGACAGATGGGTTCCCGTGAATCGCCAATCCATCGCTGAAGTAGTTTGGATAGTAGAGCAATCCAAGAGGCGATTTTCTCCATCCCGAGACTTTTCCATAGATCCTGAAGCGGCCCTTCGGTGTGTAGGCTAAACCTCTGTTGCCTTTCTCATCGTAGCGCCTGCCACTGCCGGTCGAGACCGGAACAATCTTGATGATTTTCCCGTCGTCGTCGATCATCGACAGCACCTGCCGATCGATATCAATCTCCACGTGCTTATAACCTGTGTCCCGGGGCTGCGGTGAAGGCGCATTGCTAATCGCCTCTACCTCATCGCGGGTAAGCCGCCCCGTAATTTCGCGACCCTCCCATTTTTGGAACGCGATCAACGCAGTGCGCGTGATGCCGTCAACAACGCCGTCGACCGGCCCGGTCCAATAACCCATCTCCGAAAGACGACGTTCTGCCTCCTTCGCTTCGACTCGCGTCGGTAAACGCGCAGGGGCCTTCTTAGTCTTCTTGTTGGCCAGGGACTGGCCTGCCGTCAGTAGCAGCAACCCAATGATGACAAGTAAAGTTAATGTATTCTTCCCTGAAACTTGCATGAGAACCTCCCGATAAACCGACTCAGAACGCGTTCACAAAAGTGCGAGCACTCTAAATTTGCGAATGACGCGTTGGTCGATGATCAGTCTGGTCAGGGGGGCGGGAGTCGGGGGAATTACCTTATAGTGAAGGTTTACCGCAGCCAGTCTGTACTCTGAACTCTGTCAGAGTAAACAATACGACTGACGCATAAAGTCAGTCAAATATCGATGCGGAGGTTGGCGTAATACCGGTGCGGCATTCAAGCGTTCGCTTAGCAAGTTTTCTTGGATTGACCATTTTGAAATTATTTGTAGAATGCAGTGCAACGGCGCTGGGTTGCTGGGGTGAGGACAGTAACCTGTTGAGGCTGAAAGTCTCCGCCAACCGATTTGAGGCCGGGCCAAACCCGGCCTCTCGGTTTTTGGGGTGCAGGTGGTGAAACGCTGATCCCTCCCTCGCGACTTTCTCGCATAATCACGTGGACCTGCGGCAATCAAGACCGTCATCTCGAAGGTTCATCATGACCGGAATACGGTCTAATCGCAGACCCGCCTTCTCGATTTGACAGATCTGCTTGATTGACTTCGTTCGAACGCAGCGTCTTTGTTCCAAAAACGCAAGAATCTCTCCCGTTCACCAACTCAGTTCCTTGTTGGCACAGGGCGTGCACTACCGGATGCGGCTCCTACCCGGGAGCTCTAATTCTCTCACCAATCCTTCTAGCGCCCCGCTGGAGAATCATGAGACGTGCGGACAAAAAATCTGAAAAAGCAGGTGACATGCAGAGGCTTTTATCTCTCGTAACCAAGGTTCCAATTAAGTCTGGGGCACGCCTGTTAGTTGCCAGCATTGCTAGTGCTTTCCTGGTTATCGTTACTGACGATCCTACCTGGCCTTTGTGGATTTCTGCGCTGATGGTTCTCGCTGTTATTCTGCCGGTTCTCTATTTTTCCTATCATTTGCCCGCCCAAAAGCAGGACGGCGAATTCCCTACGACGATGCGAGACACTTCGGAAATGTTTCGCGTCGCCTTCGACTATTCCGCTATTGGAATGGCTTTGGTGTTTCACACCGGCCGGTGGCATCGAGTCAATCGCTCGCTGTGCCAGATTCTTGGCTATTCAGAAGCGGAGCTGCTGGCGCGAGATTTTCAGGATTTTGTCCATCCGGATGATCGTCTTACGTCGATGGCAAAGCTGGAGCAGTTGCTCCGAAGCAAAATTGCGACTTACCAAATCGAAATGCGTTGTGTTCACAAGGATGGACACGAGGTTTGGGTCATGTGGAGCGTGTCGCAGGCGATAGTGGAGGACACTGAATCCGTACATCTGATCTATCAACTGCAGAGCATTACGGATCGCAAAGAGGCCGAAGAAAGACTACTGCATGACGCCTTACATGACACGTTGACTGGTTTGCCAAATCGCGCCCTGATGATAGATCACATGAAGCTGACTATCGCGCGTGCCAAGCGCAGACAGGATCTCAAGTTTGCTGTCTTGTTCCTGGACCTTGATCGCTTCAAGTTGATCAACGACAGTCTTGGTCACATGGCCGGCGACCAACTGCTCGTCGGCTTTGCCCGCCGGCTCGAAGCATGCTTACGACCCGGAGACACGATAGCTCGCGTCGGTGGTGACGAATTCACAATCCTGCTTGAAGATCTAGCCGACGAAAAGGAAGCAGTGACAGTTGCTGAACGCATTCATGAGGAACTAAAGTTGCCGTTCAACCTTTGCGGTCGCGACGTTTTTACCACCGTCAGCATTGGGATAGCTCCCGGCTCACTTGCTTATAACCAACCCGATGAGATCCTGCGCGACGCCGATACCGCGATGTATCGCTCCAAGTCGTTAGGTAAAGCGCGTCACGAAATGTTTGATGAAGAAATGCACGCCCGCTCGACGGATCTACTGCGGATGGAAACTGATCTTCGTCTGGCCCAGGAACATAACGAGTTCTTTATTAACTACCAACCCATAGTTGCGCTCGATGATTTTCACGTCTGCGGTTTTGAGGCGCTGGTGCGCTGGCAACATCCCGAACGCGGCCTCATATCCCCCCAGGACTTCATTCCAGTTGCAGAAGAAGGCGGTCAAATTCTGCAGATTGGACAGTGGGTGCTACGACAGGCCTGCTATCAGGCCAAGCGCTGGCAGGACAGGTTTCCATCAGACGATTCTCTTTACATGACGGTAAACTTGTCGGCTAAACAATTCGCCCAGCCTGATCTGCTCGATCAGGTAAGTTCGATTCTCGATGAGACCGGCCTGGATCCAAATTTCCTCAAACTCGAGATAACCGAAAGTGTGCTGATGGATGACTTTGATTCTGCCGCCGCCATGCTCTTCAAGTTGCGCGCGCTTGGAGTCAGATTAAGTATTGACGACTTCGGAACCGGGTACTCTTCGTTGACGTACCTGCACCGCTTCCCTATCGACACTTTAAAGATTGATCGCTCCTTCGTCTCGGTCCTGGATAAAGACAATATGGAGATTGTTCGCACAATCCTAAACCTTGCTGAAAACCTTGACATGGATGTGGTAGCGGAAGGGGTCGAGACTCAGGAACAGATGTCGTTGCTTAGAAACCTCTCTTGTCAGAGCGGTCAGGGATATTTCTTCTCCAGGCCTATGACCGTCGAAGAAGCGGAAAGAGTACTCGAGGAAACCTATACACCAAGCCTCGATCGAGTAGCTTAACCGCACGCCTCTCCACACTTTCTCTTGAAACAGTTTATGCGGGACGCTCAAAGCGTTTCGTCTGCAGCAGTCGCCGGTCCGGTATTGCTAAAACAGATTCCGCTATCCGGATCCATGTAGTAAAAATTCCTGCCGGTTGCCCCCAGGCCTTCCGCCTGCTCGGGGTTGGCGTTCACGCTAAACGTCGCCACGGTATTCTCTGATTTAGGAGTTAGGGTCATAACGAAAACATAACCGCGCTCGTGCGGCTGGTCGTGGTTCATTCGTTTATCAAGATAACCCTGCTCAAACAGCTGCGGAAATGTCCCATATTGTTGCTTGTGGTCTATTACGTATTTAGCTTGGGCGACTCTTATGGTGTTAAGAGTAGCAACTGCCGCGGCTTCGTTAGCTTTGCGCACGCTCGTCTTATAAGCAGGCACTCCGATACCAACCAGGATTCCAATGATCGCAATCACGATAAGAAGCTCGATCAATGTAAATCCTTTGCAGCTTGATTTGGTTCGCATGACTATTAACCTCGCCTACTTCACGAGTGCAGCAGCCTAAGGTTCCATTTATTTAAGACGCGAGGGTGTGAACGAAGGTGCAGTCGTGATCGGTCTGAGGCGAAAAACGGCTAGTCAGTATTTAGCGCGGCTTGCAACCGGACATTCGAAACGCCCCAATGCGGCTCGAATAGTTTGCCTGATCCTTTTTGATGTAATCACCGACGTACCAGATCGTGCAGTCGTCGCTTGGATCCATCGCGGTCTGAGTATAGTCCTGCCAGCGCATGACTTTCTGGACGCTTTCGCCTTCGATGAGGATCGTTTCGCGGAGCGTTAGCTGCCCCAACGGATCGTTAGCGAGCCGGCCGGCAAATCGCTGCCCGGGAAAGTTAGGCGTGCCGCCGAATGAATAGCCAATGCCAATATTCCCCTTGCGATCCATCGCCGGGCTTGCCATCCACCGGTAAAAGTTATCAGGCGCATAGGTCCCCTGTTGATAGAGCGAAGGTTCGCGGTTCTTGTCTAGCCGGAACTCGTACCAACGAACTCCGCCTCCTCGAGCTTCGGTGTTGACTGAATGCACCGCCACTATAGATTCGTGACCATTCACCTTCCGATAAACTAACCTCGCCATGATCTTGTCGCCTTGCGAATCGAGGCGCGAGTCGGTTCCAGGTTGGGGCACACAGTTGGTGAGTTGGCCACCGCAAAGGTACTGATAAGGCGCGACGAAGATTTTCGTGGGACCAATAAGTTCTGTATTGGCCGGATTGTTCCAGTCAACATGGAACTTCCAAACTAAGATCACGTTGTCAAAGAGAATATTCTTCAGTTGAGCGCCGCCGGCGGCCATCATGATGTTCGGCGCGCCGCGTGGCGGCAATCCCGTCCCATCAATGTCGGCGTTGTTTAGAAAATTGACACCGTCGATGACAAAGCACTGCTCGGTTGCCGGCAGGCCTTTAAGCATCTTGTTGCGCTCGACGACGCACGCGTGTTTTTGAATCAAGTCATCGCTGGTACTTGTCGGCAGGTAATATCCGTCTGGCCAAATCGCTGGTCGCGGGTAGTCCGGAAAAAACGGCCGCAGGAATTCGTAGCGATAGTATTGCCCGAGCGGATCTGACGTAAGACTCACCGCATAACACATTGAGAAAGGACCTTCGCCCGCCGTCGCTGGCGTGGCTCGATTGGGGTTCGCTGGATTGGGTTCTGCCGGCGGAACGAGCTGAAACGGCGGTCCCGGTTGCGCGGGGCGACCCGGCGGACTGCTTTGTGCGGGCTGTCCATCTTTCCCAGGTTCTGGTTGATCCGGTCGCACGGGTCCGCGGCCAAAAATTGGCATGACGATCAGCCAGCGTTTGGCTAGTTGATCATAGCGAACGACAGCGTCGCCGTTGTTGCGCGTCTCACATTGCCCTCCGAATCCTGCAAAGAAGGCTTTAGTGACGACAGGCCCATACAGAACTTTTCCGGTTTGTTGAAAGCGACGGCCTTTCTTGGTGTAGATCGCCACTCGTGTGTTTACCGTTTGGACAATGTGATCAGGACCGACAGCCAGGCTGTTGTCTGAAGGATTGCGAACGTTAGCCTTTCCCTGCGGTCCTTCGAAACCAACACCCAGACCATCAAAACTTTCGACAACTTGGGCTGGTGCGCGATAACCCTGGGACCTTTGTTCCACAGCGGCGCCCGCACCAGGCATCGTAGGGTGGCCCCTGGTCTTGCCTGTGCGCTGTGGTGGTGCTGTGCCGACGTCTAGATCAAACTTCGCCGCCAGGGCGTTAGAGGCCAGTTGTTTAGCAAACGGCTGCGAAACGTCGTTGCGCACTGCCTCGCGAACGGTTAACTCTTGGTTATTACTTCGGATGTTCTGAGAGAAACTGACGGGCTGTGATCTGTCGAGTGCAAGTCGTGTGCTCGCGTGGCCATTTGTCTCGACGACCTCGTAGCAGCCGAATGCGAGGACGACGGTCGCAAAAATGATCGTAACCGCTGCAATCCGGATCACTCGTCGATGATGCGTCAAGTTTTTTTGCTGCATGACCGGAAGCGTATCCAGAACCTAATCGCGCACGACCAGGACCAATCCTAAAACACAAAATATTAGACCGAGAATATTTCGCATAGACAAATGATCTTTGAAGATCACAATTCCGATTGGGACCAACAAGAGCGTCACCGCGACGTTGGTTGCTACCGCAGCCACGCTGATTCTCCAGCCGTATCTATAAGCAAGCAGAAACCCTAACTCAATGCATGCGGCCCCAGCGCCGACAGCCACAATGGCCCAGTTTGATTCCTTGAGGGAGCTGATAAAAGACTTGTTACCGGGAAGCGTTATGGCACCTATGGCCAGGATAACGATTCCTGCAGCATACGCAATGATCATCGCATAGAACGGATTGATTCCTTTGGGGATGGATTTTTGCCCCAGATGATAAAAGAGCATGCCCGTCACGGCGAGCACCAGGGGAAGATAGAAGTTTTTCATCGTTGTCATTTATCTTTTCCACTCTCGAACGCAGACTTAACGAACCAGGTGCAGTGAGTGTTTGAGTGAGATCAACTCCGGGCTACGATTTCTTGACCGCCACGTAATAGAGATCAGTCGCCACCTGGAAATCTTCCTTCTTTGACTCCATCTTCATTTCCTGCCACTCCGTTGTCGGTTGAATGATCTGCCAGCGCTCTTTTGTTCCGACTCGCACCGGCATAGCAAAACCGGGCTCATCCGCGTGCCAACGGTAACGGACTGCCTTACTGCCATCGTCGAAAATCAGTTCGAGGACGGGGATGGCCGTGTGGCGTAAGTACTGGTCAAAGATGGGCGTGAGGTTCCTTCCAGTTTTCCGGTTGAAATACGCTACGATGTCTTCCGTCATGATCGTTTGATACTTGAAGTGCTGATAGAAATCACGAAGCAGCGCCCACCAGCGCTTGTCGTCGTTCACTATGCTGCGAAGTGTGTTGATGAAAAGCGCGCCTTTGAAGTACTGGTCTTGCGGCGGTGTCGCATTAATCCCGCGAGGAGCGATGATTGGTTGCTGGTTTCTGACCTTTGCCTGGTAACCATTCGTATACTTCAAACCATCATCTTTACCAAACATGTATTCGACGTAGAGACATTCTAGATACGTCGTCCAGCCTTCATGAATCCACATGTCGGATCGGTCGGCGGCAGTGATGCTGTTGCCGAACCATTCATGTCCGCTTTCGTGAATGATAATGAAGTCAAATCTCGGTGAGATGCCGACGCCCGTCCAGTCGCGCTCAAGATAACCGTTAGCGAAGTGGTTGCCATAGGTGACCGCGGACTGGTGCTCCATGCCCGAGTAGGGGGCCTGGATCAACTTGTAGCCGTCCTTCTTGAATGGATAATCGCCGAAGTAATGTTGATAGGCCTCGAGCATGCCCCTGGCTTGGGCAAATTGTTTCTTCGCTTTGTCCAGATCTTCCGGCAGCGCATAGAAGTCGAGTGAAAGGTCGCCGAGCCGATCGTCAAAGTGAACATAGTTGCCGATGTTCAGGCTTACGTCGTAGTTATTGATTGGATATTGAACCAACCAATCCCAACGTGTGTAACCGTCGCCGAGATCTGTCTTGCCGAGAAATTTTCCGTTTGAGACATCGGTGAGATTGTTGGGTATCGCGACGCTGATACGCATCGAATCCGGCTCGTCTTTCCATTGATCCTTGTTTGGCCACCAGATGCTGGCGCCCTCGCCTTCGCAAGCTGTGAAGATCCACGGCCGGCCCGCCGGATCTTTGCTGAAAGTGAAGCCACCGAAGCGGCCAATCGTCTGCGGCGTCCCGGAGTAGTGGAAGTCAATGGTATAGGAGTGTCCGGCTTTGAGTTTTTGCGGAAAGTCTACGAACACCGCTCCTGAGTCGCGCGTGTACTTTAGCACTATCGGATCAGACAGCTTGGTGGTTGGATCTCCGGGCCGCGGGCTGAGGATATTACTCCCCGGTTCAAAAACAATTTCGTCGACTTTCAGGTTGTCATAAAGATCAAGCTGAATCCGATTGTCGTCCTTGAGCATCTTGAAACGGATCGTGTTCTTGCCGCTCAAGAATTTCTTCTCAGGATCGACGCGAATATCGAGATGGTAGAAAAGCAGATCGTTGTTGGCCCGATAACGGCCATACTCACCGCGCAGAACATCGGCGTGCGTGACGGGCTTGGCAGTCGGCACCGTTTGCGGCACGGCAGTTCGTGTTTGCGAGAATAGAGAAGTAGACGCGGCTGTTAGTAACAGGAGCGTAATTATCAACTTGCAGACAAGGGATGCAAACATGACGCTACTTTAACCAATTGATCGCAAGGCATCCAGTTTTGGTTCGGCCGATCAAGTGATTTGCTGGGACCGCGGGCGTCCCGCCCGCAAACGCGCCGTTCAGGCGCGCACTTTTCTCCGTTGCTTTCCAAATCTTTTCGCGCTTCGCGCTCATGGCGGGCGGGACGCCCGCGGTCCCAGCAAATCACTTGACCGATCCAGTAAGAGTCCGCGGTGTTATCATAGTTAAGATATTCAACGCCCCCAGGTAAAGCGATTATGGCTACTGGAAAAAGTTCCCCCTTCTTCGGTCGTAAAGCAGCGTGGCTGGCACTGTTGGTGATAACCGTGGTTGCCTTTGCCGTGGTGGCTGCGCCGGTCTGGATCATTCAACCCTTTCAGCCTCAGACGGCGCGCGGAGTTGCAGTTTCCTACACCTTGCGTCGCTGGTCTCCCTGGATAACCGTCCTTTCTTTGGCGTGTGCAGTATTCCTTGTCGCACAGCTGTGGCCTGGCTCGCGTTGGTGGAAGAAGGCGTTTCTCGTAATCGTCTTCATACCCCTGCTCGCCTCAACCTGGTTCGCGCGGCAAAATCATTTCGAATGGATGTTTAATCCGCTAGCGAGCGCAACTTACGCAAAGTCGAGCGAGGCGGCATTCGTAGCTGACACTGACATTGTGATGACCGTGGAGAGCAACGGCGAAGCGGCGGCTTATCCGATACGCCAGATGGCTTACCATCATCTAGTGCATGACGTGGTGGGAGGCACCCCGATAGTTGCCACTTATTGAACGCTCTGTCACACCGGTCTGGTGTGGGCGACGACGGTAGACGGACGGCAGCTTCACTTTCATCTCGCGGGTATCAATAATCAAAACTTCATCATGCGCGATGAAGAAACAGGTTCGTGGTGGCAGCAGGTTACTGGCGAGGCGATTCAGGGGCCACTAAAGGGACAACGGCTTCTTCCGGTCTTTCATGATGAGTTGACCTTCGCATTATGGAAGCGGGAAAAACCTGAGGGACGAGTGCTCCGACCGAACGAGCAGATCGCGCAGGCAGGGAAATATGTGCCGGCCAATTGGGAGGAGCGAATGATCAAGGTGCCGGTCGCAACCTCGGTTGCAATCGATAAGACCCTTGAACTACGAACCCTCGTCGTCGGCGTTACGCTTAATGGAGTCGCGAAAGCTTATCCGTTCGACGCTCTGGTGAAGCAGAATTTGATATTGGATGATGTGGGTGGCGTGCCAATTTTTATTGTTCTTGGCGACGATAAGAGATCTGTCCGTGCCTTCGAAAGCTCAATTGATGGCCGCAAGTTGGAATTCTTTCTGAAACCAAACACCAGCACCTTTGTCATGGTTGATGCTGAAACCGGCAGTGAATGGGATTTCACCGGGAAGGCAACTGGAGGGCAGCTTAACGGCCGGCAACTGAAGCAGATCGCCATCCTTAACGACTACTGGTTCGATTGGGTGTCTTACAATCCGAAGACAATTGTCTACACCCTGGGGAATCGCTAGCATGAAGTTTGTCCGTGAATCGGTTCTGTTTCGAGCATTTCGAATTTTCGCGCTGGTTTTACTCTCGGTCTGCGCTAACGCTTTCGCGCAGCAGCTGCAGACACTTACCGGCGAAATCCGCTCGCACAAAAGCTTCCACTCAAACATCCTCAAAAACAATCGTGATGTAATCGTTTACCTGCCGCCGGGCTACGACACCTCAAAGTCCCGGCGCTATTCCGTCTTTTACATGCACGACGGTCAGAATCTATTCGACGGCGCCACGTCGTTTATTCCGGGTCAGGAATGGCGCGTCGACGAAACAGCCGAACGTTTAATCGCCGCCGCCAAGATCGAATCCCTAATCGTTGTGGGTGTCTACAACACGAAAGACCGCATCGATGAATACACGCCTGCCGCGGACGCGAAGTATAAGATGGGGGGCCAGGCGGATCTTTACGGCCGGATGTTGGTAGAGGAGTTGAAGCCTTTCATCGACTCCCGGTACCGGACGAAACGCGATGCAAAGCACACCGGTTTGGCTGGTTCATCATTGGGCGGGTTGGCTTCGCTCTACCTCGCCCTTAAATACCCAAACGTCTTCGGACGCGCCGGTGTGGTATCGCCGTCGGTGTGGTTTGCCGGTAAGCAAATCGTTCACTACGTAGAATCGCTGCCTAAGAAACCAAACGTTCGCATTTGGATGGACATGGGAACAAAAGAAGGGCGAACTCCGGAAGAAGCGCAACAATCAATCGCCGACGCCAGGCTTTTGCGAGACGCACTCGTCCGGAAGGGTTGGAGACTCGGGAAGGACCTTAGCTATTTCGAAGTCGAAGGCGCGGAACATAATGAAGCCGCCTGGGCTGCACGCGTCGAAGCGATCCTGGCGTTTCTTTTTCCACGAAAGATGTAAGATAGTCGCCGTCGGCAACAAATTTTCGGAGTGCGGTGACCTGTCACCGCTTTAGTCGGTTGCGACTTGTCGCGACCATCGTTCGACCGCCGGTTAGAATTTGGGCGTCAAGTCGCCCAAGACCAAAGCGGTGACAGGTCACCGCACTCCAAACAGGAGAAAACTATGAACCATTTCAGAAGGTGCGCACTGACAGGAGTCGCCGCCCTGGCGGTCTTTTTTTCGATGACCCTCGTTGTTGCGGCACAGGAGCGTGCAGTTGTATTAACGGGTGCAGACTTAACGCGAGTGGTGCCGCCCGGATTTTACTTCCAGGGCCTGACGGCGCCCACCCAGATGCGTAATGCCGCCGCCGCGCGTTTTGGTAAAGACCGCTACGTGATCTCGGGCATGGTTGATACTTCAGGGTATGCGGCCGACGTACGGGCCACCTATGAAGGATTTCTGATCACGGATTCTGCGATTAGCATTAATGGCTCCGAACTTGGCGTTGGCGCATATGGTTTCGGTTTTAGTAAAGACGGCAAGTTGAATATTCTCGATTTGGCCGGCAGCAAAATACTCTCCGTCTCCACCACCCGGGACAGTCAATTGAAGCGCCCGCGTCCGCTGATGATGACCAGCGCAGACGACGGGATTCGACTCTACGCAGGCAAGGAATACGTAGTCATCGCTGCGAAGTAAATGCTTCCGTTCCTGATACGTGGCCTTCGGTTTTGTCTCTCGCCATTGGTGGCATTTTTGTTTCTGTCACCGTTAGCAGTGATCGGTCAACAACCAAGTCCGAGTCCGAGCCCACAACGCACGGGCAAGTCTTATAGTTCGGAAACACCAAACAAAAAGCCGCCGCCACCCGCGCCGCAAGCGCAGTCGCCCATTACCTTCAGCGACATTACGACTTCCACAAATATCAACTTCAGAAGGACGCCGTCCTTTACCTCAGTAAAGTATTTGCTCGAGGCGGTAGGCGGCGGCGTTGGCATGCTTGACTATGACAACGACGGTCGCCTGGATTTGTTTTTTACCAACGGCGCGGCTTTGAAGGATCCGATGCCGAAAACAGAAATGCCTGACAAGCACGACCCGAAATACTGGAATCGGCTTTACCACCAAAAGCCCGATGGCACTTTTGAAGATGTCACGGAAGCCGCGGGACTTAAGGGCAGCGGTTTTAGCCTCGGGGTGGCCGCCGCTGACTATGACAACGACGCCTACACCGATTTATTTGTCACCGGTTACGGCGGCAATTTTCTCTATCACAATAATGGCAACGGTACGTTTACCGATGTCACAAAGAAGGCCGGCGTTGGTGGGGCTGGGTGGTCAACCAGCGCTGCATGGATTGATTACGACCGCGACGGCCGGCTCGACCTTTTTGTGGGTCGCTATGTTGAATGGGATTTCGAGTCCGGCTCTCTCTATTGCGGCGATGCTCGGCCCGGCTATCGAGCCTTTTGCCATCCGGATAATTTCAAGGGCGCTACGAACATTCTTTATCACCAGCGGGCAGATGGCTCGTTTGAAGATGTAAGCGCGAAGTCAGGGATTGAACAGCCGGGCGGAAAGGCCCTGGGAGTTGCCCTGGGTGATTTTGACAACGACGGCTTCATGGATATCTTCGTCGCCAACGACAGCGTGCGCCAGTCGCTCTATCACAACAAAGGCGATGGAACGTTTGAAGACATCGCCGTTTCTTCCGGCGCGGGCTATGACGAAAATGGAAAGACCTACGCAGGAATGGGAACCGCTACGGGGGATTATGATAACGACGGATATCTCGATGTCTTCATCACCACACTCTCTAATGAAACGTATCCGCTCTATCACAATGATCGGGATCTGAGTTTTACCTACGCCACCAACTCCACCGGAGTGGGCCAGATAACGCTGCTCAATTCCGGATGGGGGACAAACTTTATCGATGTCAACAATGACGGCCTGCGCGATCTCTTCGTTGCGCAAGGCCATGTGCTTGATACCATCGAGAAGACAAATCCCTATTTGAAATACAAACAGACGCCGTTGTTGATGCTCAACACAGGCAAGGGTTTTGTGAATATATCGGGTACAGCGGGGCCGGCTTTTAGTAATTCATTAGCCGGGCGCGGCGCAGCATTTGGCGATTTGAACAACGATGGGCTAACTGACGTGGTGGTCGCGACTCTCGATGGTGCGCCGGTGGTGCTCAGAAACGACGGAACTAAGACTGGTGCGAAGAATCACTGGCTGGGTTTGTCGCTGGTTGGATCAAAATCCAACCGCAATGGAATTGGCGCGCGCATCGCCGTCACCGATAGCGCCGGCAAGAAACAAGTATTTGACGCGACCACGTCCGGCAGTTACCTGGCGTCGAATGACCCGCGAATTGTTGTGGGGCTGGGAGCAGCCGCGCGGGTGCGAAAAGTTGAAGTGAGCTGGCCGAGCGGAATTGTTCAGGTGGTTACCGAGCCGCAACTCGATCGATACCTGGTCATTACCGAAGAGAAGTAGTCTGCATGCACTTCAGGTCAACCTCTTCCCTGGGACCGCGGGCGTCCCGCCCGCAAATGATTCGTCAGCAGGATTGATGTGTGGCCAAAGGCAGCTCGCGCGGGCGCGCTCGTTTGCGGGCGGGACGCCCGCGGTCCCAGGGAAGAGGTTGACATTGATCAAGCGGGCCGCTTATTTTCGGTCGAGTTCTACTTGAACTCTCCCGTCAACCACCGATTCACGTTCGATCTGAATAATTGCTGGTGAAAATGTCTTTGAAAAAGCCTCGCGGTGTATTGCAGTTTCGATCAGTCATCCGGCCCTTCTTATTGGCCTCCTTTTCCATCTTCGTTATCGCTCAAACTCCGCCGCAGAAGCCCGCGCCACAAGGGGGCGGTGTCTCCACCGGAACTCCGGTGAACTATTCGTCGCGCCGTACTGCCGGGGTCACGGATCCGAAAGCCCCAATCGTATTCGAGGATGTAACTGACAAAACAGTGCTCGCAAACTTCAAACATCGTTCCGGCAGTCCGGAAAAGAATTACATTTTTGAAACTACGTCCGGCGGCGTAGCGATCTTTGATTATGACGGAGATGGACGTCCGGACATTTATTTGGTTAACGGTTCGACTGTGGCAGCGCTCGAGGGAAAAGAGAAGCCGCCCCGGGCCGCGCTCTACCGCAATCTCGGTGACTGGAAATTCGAAGATGTGACTGCCAAAGCGGGGGTCGGAAACGACCGTTGGGGATGCGGAGTAGCTGTGGGTGACTACGATAACGATGGCCACCCGGACATGTATGTTACCAATTTCGGAGTGTCACGACTTTACCACAACAACGGCAACGGATCATTTTCCGACGTCGCTGAAAAACTCGGCGTCGCCCGCAAAGGTTGGAGCACCGGGGCGAGTTGGGGTGATTACGACGGCGATGGCAAGCTCGATCTCTTTGTCCCAGGTTACGCGGAGATCGATCTGAATAATTTGCCTCCCAGTCCGAGCGAGGCAGGGAAGCCGGGTGGCGTTGGTCTTAACTTCTGCCAGTTTCGCGGTGTAGTGGTGATGTGTGGACCGCGTGGCCTGCCGGGAGAAGGAGACACGCTCTATCATCAAAAGGCTGATGGTAGTTTTGAGGATGTGAGTGCGAAAGCCGGAGCAAGTGATCCGCAGAAGTATTACGGCTTTAGTTCAGCGTTCATTCATGCAGACGATGACAAGCTGCTTGATTTAATAGTTGTTAACGACTCGACGCCGAAGCAGCTCTACATAAACAAAGGTGACGGAACGTTTGACGAGATTGGTTACCCGTCAGGCGTCGCTCTGAATGAGAACGGACGCGAACAGGCGGGCATGGGTTTAGCCATCGGAGATTATGACAACGACGGCAGGGTAGATTTCCACATCACGAATTTTTCGGACGACTCCAACGTTCTGTATCACAACGATGGTGAAGGGAATTTTACCGATGTAACCTTTCAAGCCGGCCTTGGTGAACCCACTATTCCGTTCCTCGGTTGGGGCACGAGTTTCATCGACTATGACAACGACGCGTGGCTGGATCTATTCGTTGTAAACGGACATGTCTACCCGGCGGTGGATGCCAACCAGTGGGGAACTAGTTTTGCCGAGCAGGCGCTGCTGTTCCACAATCTTAAGAACGGAAAATTTGAACGAATAGGCGCGGCTCCGGGTAGTGCGCTGGCGACCTCCTGGTCCAGCCGCGGGCTGGCGGTGGGCGACCTGGATGCCGATGGCCGCCTTGACCTGGTTATCAATAACATTGACGCTAAACCGGCAGTCTTGCGGAATGTCGCTGCGTCCACCGGACATTGGTTAAATTTGCGGCTCGTTGGAAATCCCGAGAAGAAAACTCCAAGGGACGCGGTCGGCAGTGTTGCCTACTTGACTACTGGTAAGATTAGACAAAGACTCGATCTCGTTAGTGGTGCGGTTTATTGTTCACAGAATGACCTGACGCTGCATTTCGGACTGGGCGCTGCGACGAAGGTAGATAAACTGGAAATCCAGTGGGCCAATGGAAGCGTCGAAACTTTTGACGTCCCGGCAATTGATAAAAGCGTAACCATCATTCAAGGGAAGGGCGCCGGCAATTAGAAGCAACACCGGCTTCGACCCCAGAGGGAACAATGGCTCTTTTCCGACCGGAGCTTTGAAACCTTGCGACGACTTGATCTAAAAAAAACACAGGCCGCCCGCCTCAATACAATCCGCGATATAAATCGGCAGATCGTTTTGAATTACATCCGCGAGCGTGAGCCAATTTCGCGGGCTGAAATTGCGCGCGAGACTGACTTGCAGCGCTCAACCATCTCGGCAATCGTCGAAGCGTTGGTGACTGAAGGTATGGTTGAAGAGGTCGGTGAGGGCGAATCAACCGGAGGCCGCAGGCCGACTCTGTTGCGACTGAGAACGAAAGAGGCAATCGCTATTGGGGTGGCCATCACGCCGACTTGCACAACAGTGGCGACGAGCGATCTGGCCGGCCGAATAGTAGAGCAAGAAGAGTTTCTGACAGATCCCGATCCTGACAAAACCGTACAGCAAGTAATTGCTCTGGTTCGGGAATTCTCTTTCAAGAACAAAGGTTCGATCGAAGCAGTCGGCGTCAGTCTACCGGGACTGGTTGATCCCTCGACCGGGACCGCCGTTTACGTTCCCTATTTCAAATGGCGGGATATTCCTATCGCCAAAACCATTTCCACGGCGTTTGGCCTGCCTGTAATCATCGACAACGACGCCAATTCCGTAGCGCTGGCCGAACTTTGGTTTGGTCGTCCGGAGGTAAGCGATGCCAGGGACTTTATCCTGGTGCTGGTCGCGGAGGGCGTAGGCACAGGTATTATTTTTGATGGTCAGGTTTACCGCGGACAGCGAGGGGCAGCGGGCGAGTTTGGGCATATGGTCATCGGAGCGAACGCGCCAGTTCCGTGCTCATGCGGCAACCGAGATTGCTGGGAAGCCTTTTCATCCGAGGGAGCTGCCAAGGCTCGTTACCTCAAATTGTCCGGGGAAGAGAAGGCGGCGTCATTTGGTTTTCGCGAACTAGTGGATCGAGCGCTCGGCGGCGAGCCAAACGCCAGAGCGGCGCTGATCGAGACAGCTCACTATCTCGGTATCGGAATCTCAAACCTGGTAGTTGGTTTCAGTCCTGAGGCTGTCGTCGTCGGTGGCGAGATGGCGCGCGCCTGGTCATTGGTTGAGAGTGCGCTCACAGAAACGATCGAGCACAGCGTTCGCCGCGGACTGCCCTCGGCAAGAATCTTGCCGTCTACTCTGGGAGAGAAGCCGACTTTGAGAGGGGCGCTTAGCCTGGTGCTGGCGAGCAAGTTTGCTGCTGCATTCGCGGCTTAGACGTCGCCTTTTCAGCTTTTGCTGGTTCGCGCGCGGAAACCGATGTTTATTGACCTGTTAAATATCTTGCCAATGGACTCGAAAAACAGTTGACAGGCCTTATAAACTATATTAAATACTTCGTTGGTTTAAACAACAAACTGTCAAACAGCTTTTCATTCGGACAGTTCATTTCTCTTTCTGGTTAGCTTTTTCGTTCGGAAACGCATTCACTGAGCCAAGCGTCCGCAACAGCGCTTTGGCCCTTATCTACAGTAAGAATCTAAAAGGACAGCCATTTATGCCTGGAAACAGGTATGAGTGCTCCTTCATCTCCTTCTTGACGGCACGTGAGGACCAAACCATGACAAAGCCACGACACGCGGCGCGATTCATCTCCCTGGGCTTGATGATCTTAGCATTCTGTATCCCGGCCCTGGCCCAGAGTAATAAAGGCACGGTTGTTGGAACCGTCAAAGATCCAAACGACGCGCTGGTTACTACCGCCAAAGTGACGGTCACAAGTATTGCTACCAAAGAGACTCGCGAGGCTACTACCGGCTCTGACGGTACTTATGTCGTTTCGAATCTTGAGCCCGGTCGATACACTGTGACTGTTGCGGCTCCTGGTTTCCAAAACGTTGTCTTTGAAGAAGTCGTGGTTGAGACGAATGCGCGCCTGCCGCTCGATGTAAAGTTTACGGCTATCACCGGCGGCGCTGGATCAGTAACCGTGACCGCAGACGACGTGCCGATAACTGAGAGTGAGACCAGCGTGCGGGGCGATGTGATCACAGGTAAACAAGTTACCGATCTGCCAATAGCGCAACGCAACTTTACTCTGCTGGCTACGCTATCGCCCGGCGTGACGCGTCCTATCGTTGGTGTGATTGGTGGCGGCGGGAATTTCGAAGGCGGCGGCGGCAATCCTGTTGGCACCTCGACTGAGTCGACTCGCTTTCGTGAGTCTGGTGGCTCCGTGCTGGTAGTAAATGGCGCGCGCCCAACCAACAATAACTTTTCGCTCGACGGCGTAGATAACAACGAAGGAAATTTCGGACAAATCGGCATCTATCCACCACCCGATGTCGTTGCCGAATTCAAAATCGAGACCAGTGTAGCTCCGGCTGAGGGAGGTCGGGCCGGTGGCGGCATCATCAACGTTACAACCAAGTCTGGCGGCAACCACGTGCACGGCACCTTGTATGAGTTTTACCAGGGTCGGCTCTGGAGCGCGTTAAGCCGAACAGAAAGAACCGTCCCATTACACCTGACCAATCGAAATACCCATCAATATGGCGGCACTGCAGGCGGACCGATCTTCCTGCCTCGCTTTGGCGAAGGTGGCCCATCAATCTGGGATGGACGCAACCGCTCCTTCTGGTTTGGGTACTACGAGGAACAGCGCAACGCCACACCTTCGACAACCGGCGATTTCGGCTTCGTCAGTGTACCGACAGCAAGGATGCGAGTCGGTGACTTCGGCGAGTTGATTCAGCCTGGCACCACTCAGACGTACCATACAATAAACGGAGACGTGGTTGCACCGAAAGGCACTGTCTTCTGTAAAACTGGAGTCGCCGCAGCCGCAAACGATATCCGCAACTGCGGGCAGGTTTTGTCTCCGGCAGGACTCAATGTGTTGCAGGCGTTCCCGCTCCCAACAGTGACGGGAAGAATCTTTGATAACTTCGCGACCAACCGCAAGGAAAAATACAATCGCAAAGCTTACGGTCTGCGCTTCGATCATGCCATCAGCAGTTCCGACTCCGTCTTCTTCGCTTACAGCAAAGACAACAGTTCTCGAGCGCGCGACAATAACTTCCCCATCGGCTCATCGCCTACCGGCAAGGATCTACCGTCGGGCTTCGGTGCTGGCGATGAGTTCGGTAACTCGCGTGGCGTCCGCCTCGGCGAAACGCATTCCTTCTCACCCACGGTCATCAATGAGTTGCGCGTCGGCGCGACACGCGTTGAGATTGGGATCTTCAATACCGGCGTCGGTGGCGCACTCGGCTTCGACCCGCAGATTTCAGCTAATCTCGGCATTCCCAATGCCAACACTTGTGGCGAGTGTACCGGCTCGATATTGCTCGGCATCGAGGAGCCGTTCCAGAATGGCCGCCAGAACCAACTTGAGTTTATCGGCGATGGTGGTCCTTTCTACTTCAAGTCAAATAACTTCAGCTTTGCTGACACTCTAACCTGGTCGCGTGGTTCCAGCACGTTTAAGTTTGGTGGTGACTTGCGAGTCCGTCAAAACAGTAACTTCGATGCCGGGCGCGCCGGTGCGATCAAAGGACAATATCAATACGGCACGGGTGCAGGTGGTTTCCTCGCCGGTAACTACAGCGGTATTAACATCGGGCCGCGGGACTCCGGTTCGGGCGCCGCTAACTTCCTGCTCGGCTACACTCCGGCTTTCGTTAGTCGAGGGACCCCCGGCACGCCGCCGTTCCTTTCAAACAAAGAAATTTCGTTTTTCGGGCAAGACGATTGGAAGGTCAACTCGAACCTGACGATGAATCTCGGATTGCGCTGGGACCTTTTCACGCAGCCCACCGAGCGCTTCGACAGCATGTCTAATTACAATCCTGCTAACGACACGCTCACGCGCGCTGGTGACAGCGCACCAAACGGCCGCGACCTCGTCAACAGCGATCACAACAACTTCGGGCCTTCCGCCGGCTTCGCCTGGGCCGGATTTAAGAACGATAAGACGGTCGTCATTCGCGGCGGTTACGCAATCAAGTATTCGGTGGACACTCCGGGAATTCCGGGTATCCTTCAGGCCAACCCGCCCAGCGGAGCTGGCTATAATTGCAATCTTCAACAATATGGAACGGCGAATTGTCCGCAGCTTCCGGCCAATTTTAGTCTGGACAACGGCATTCCTTTTCCGCTGGTTAACAATACCATCGCGCCGGGCTCCACGTTCGCGGCGCCATCCGGCGCTCCTCTGGTGTATGTGAACCCAAACATCCACAACGAAATGTTCCACCAGTACAATCTGACGGGCCAGTGGGAATTCCGTCCCAGTTGGCTGGCCGAAGTAGGCTTTGTCGGCAGTCGCGGTCGCAACTTGCTGCTGGTTAAAAATATCGGCAACTCTCCAGGAGGCTTCCCGGGTTCGCGTCAGGTGACGACGCACGGCACGGTTCAGACCGTTGAGTACTCCGGCACCTCCTCGTACGACAGTCTTCAGACCAAGATCGAGAAGCGTTACAACAAGGGCCTCTCGCTCATCTCGAGCTACGTTTGGTCGCACGCCATTGATAATTCACCGGGGAACTTCTGCACCGGCGGTACCGGTCCGAGTACTTGCGGTTTCGCGAATCCGTTGCGACCCGAACTTGATAAGGCGAGTTCTGATTTCGACGTTCGTCATCGGCTCAGCTTTGCTGCGGTGTGGGATCTACCTTTTGGCACAGGTAGGAGGTACGGCACCGACATGCCGCGAGCTGCAGACCTTATTGTAGGCGGCTGGCAACTGAACACAAACATTAACATCCAAAGCGGTCCGCCGTTTTCAGTTCTGGCAAACGGTCAGCGCGTAGACGTGGTTGGCAGCGCCGCTGCTTGCACAACTGGAACTGCCAAGACTTTCCAGGGCCTCGTACTCTGTCCGGCTCGCACACCTGTGTTTGCCAGCGATCCCGGTGGGCCGAAGTTTGGCAACCTTGGTCGGAACGTTTTCCGTGGCGCCCGCCAGGAATATGTGAATGCTTCGATTTTCAAGAACCTTCACATTGCTGAAAGCGTGACCGCGCAATTCCGGCTGCAGGCCTATAACCTATTTAATCATTTGAACGGGTTCCGTCCGGTCAACAACTTGAACAGCTCCGATTTCGGACAAGACACAGCTGAGCAACGTCGCCGGCAACTCGAATTTGGGTTCAGGTTAATCTTCTAAAGTAGACCGTCCAGTCTCCCGGGTGCCAAACTGTGGCGGGCGTCTCCTTCGGTGGACGCTCGCCACTTTGATTATTTGTTTTAATCCCAGTCAGGGCCCGTCGCCGGCGAGCTTGAAGTTGGTTTTGAAAGCAGCTAATTTTGCCGAATTGTCGGACGGTTTCACTCCCCCAGCATTCGCAACGTTTCTCGACTGCGCGTTAACGGCAATCGCGCAAACCCTGCTTGTCGGAAATTAAAGATGAGCGCGAGCGTACGAAAGTTGAGCCTGAACAAGTTGGTTGTCGCGCTCAGCCTTGCCGGCACGCTCCTGGTTGTCGCTTCCCTAAACGCCTTGGGGCTGCAGAACGACTACGTGCCCGCCGTGCAGGTAACCGAAATGATTGCGCAGGTGCGGGCAACATCAGCTGCCCAAGCGCCGACGGCTGGCGCATTCCAGTTGGGACGTCGACTTCTTATCGAAGCGCGTTATAGAGAGGCCTACGAGTTGTTTACAGCGCTTCTTGAAAAATGGCCACGAGAGCCCGAGGCCCTTTACGGTGCTGCGTTGTCTTCTTTTAACCTCGGCCAGCCGGCAGAGGCGGAGCCACTCGCTCGCGCGGCTACTGAAGCTTATCTGGCAGGAGTAGGCGGTCAGCCCGGCACAAATTCAGGATTGCCGAATCAGATAATTCGGGGCACTGACGCGATCGTGTTGCTCGCGGTAATTCAGGGTGCGCGCGGTGAAGATACTGAAGCTTTGAAGAGCGCCAGGCGCGCAGTCGCACTTGCCCCCGAACATTTCGACGCGCAGTTTATTCTCGGCAGAGCTTCATATGGAGTTGGAGATTCCGCGACGGCCGTCGGAGCGTTTCGCGCCGCTCTGAAGCTCAAACCAGACGATGCCCGCTCACTATTTTTTCTGGCCACCGCGCTTGAGAGTGCGGGCAATACAGATGCTGCGCTGGACGCGTATCGCGATCTCGTCCGGCGACAACCGCAGGCTGCGGAGGGTCACCTCGGTTTGGGCGTGCTCTTGACTAAGCGTGGAGGGGCAGACGCCAGGAAGGGCATTGAGGAATTGCGGACCGCGGTGCGCATCGATCCGAATCAATACGAAGCGCAAGTGACTTTAGGACGAGCATTGCTAACCGAAAAACTCGCGACTGAATCGGTGGAACATTTAAAGCGCGCCGCTGAATTAGCACCGAATAATCCCGAGCCGCATTATCAACTTGCGCTCGCGTACCGGAGGTTAGGCTTAAACGACAAGTCAGCGGCTGAAACGGCTATCGTAAAACGAATTCACGAAGCGCGGCGCGGCGACGGGACGCAGAACAATACAGCGAGACCGAACCAGTGATGAGAATTTCAGCGGAGCGGGATTACGCTCGAAAAAGCAGGGTTCGGGGGAGTAGGTGCTGCCGGATCGTTGTTGTTCTAATGCTGTTTGCGGCCATAACCTCCGCCCAATCAAACTTCGCCCAGCCTGCTCAAAAGCCTAATTCTCAGCCTGGCAATTCTTCTTTGATTCGCGAGGCAGCGACACTTCTCGAAGCCGGCCGACTCGAAGAAGCGGAAGCAGTTGCACGCCGCGCGGTCGCAGGACAGCCTCGCAGCCCGGCGGCTCGCTCGGTGTTGGGAGCGATCCTTGAACAGCGAGGGCAGACAAAAGAAGCGGAAGCGGAATTTCGGGAAGCTTTGCGACTGGACGCAAATTCAACGGTTGCGCTCACCAACCTTGGCGTGCTGCTCGTTCATTCAGGCCGAGCCGATGAAGCGGTTACAACTTTCGAGCGCGTACTTCGGTTAGCGCCAGGTCACCCGCAAGCGACTTTTAACCTCGCGGCGCTTTACGTAGCTCGCAAGGATTATGTTCGTGCGATTCCCTTGCTGGAGCGCGCCGCGGGTGTGAATGGCGAATCGGGCCGGCCCGACGATATCCCGCTGTTGTTGACGCTGGCGAATGCTTATGCGCATGCGAATCGGGCCAAAGATGCGGTGAAGATCTTTGATCGAATTGAACAACGAGCGGGTGATGATCCTCGCATACTTTTTACGCTGGGTCTTAACGTGGCCGATGCCGGTGACTACCAGCGGGCCGCGAAATTATTTAGCCGCACTGATACTTTGCGGCCGGGCACATATGAGGTGCTCTACAACCTGGGAATAGCCTTCTACAACCTGGATCGTTTGGACGAGGCGCGGGCCGTGCTCCAAAGCGCCGCGACACTCAAGCCTGAGCAACCGGAGGTTTTTTACCGGCTTGGTCTGGTCGCTTCCGCGAAGAATGAAAGTGAAAATGCGATCGGTCTGATGCAGCGCGCCTTGAAACTCCGGCCAGTCTATCCCGAGGCGCAGTTTATGATCGCTGAGGAGCTGGTGAAGAATGGCCGAGCTGACCGGGCCGTCCCTTTTTACGAACAGGCAGTGCGAGAATCACCGGGAGAACCGATCTACCAGATCCGGCTTGGCGTGGCACACTTTCGCGGACGCGCGTACGCGAAGGCCGATGAGACTTTTCGGGCTGCGCTCGCGCGGTTTCCTGATAGTCCCGTAATCTATTACTTGATCGGCTACACAGCGCGCGCCGAAGGCTTGTATGACGAGGCGGTGAAGGCTTTCACACGGTCGCTCGAGTTGCAGCCAAACAACGGCGCGGCGTTGGCCAACCTTGGTTTCATTGCGGCGGAGCGCGGCCAGGACGCGGAAGCTGAAAAACTATTACGTCGCGCAGTGGCGCTGGAACCGGACAATTATCCAGCCCATTACGATCTGGGACGATTGCTCGTGCGCCTCAGGCGTTATAGTGAAGCACTTCCTTTACTCGAACGAGGCGCCACCATGAACGGCGACGATCCCGGCGTCCACTACCAACTCTTCATCACTTATTCTCGTTTGAAGCGCAAGGATGATGCGGACCGCGAACTTAGTCGATTCAAGACACTTGAAGAGGCTCGCAAAAGCGGAAGCGGTATGACTCAGAAAGATGATTTACCGCCCCCTAAAGTGAGCAGTCATTAAGGTGTAACGGTTCTGGCTCGATGGTCGTGAAAGGAACACCTAAACCCGACGTGCCTATTCGATTCGAGGTGAGATGCAGGCTTTTATCCGTTGTCTTGTTGTTGCTTTGGGCGTGCTTGTGTCCTGTCCTGGGGCGCAGTCGCGTCATCACGGGAAATCGGTTTACAAAGCGCTCGGAACCTTCCCCACATCAGATGGCACAGCTGCAAGCCCCCCAAACTGTCGCCCCATCCGTCACGAAGGTTGAACCGCCGTCCTGGTGGGCGGGACATACCGTAAACCCGGTGCGATTGCTCGTGAGGGGCCAGAATCTTCATGGCGCGCGTGTTCAGCCCATGAATCGCGCGCTACAAGTTTCTGAGGTTTTGGTTAACAGCGCCGGCACTTATCTATTTGTAAACGTGAGTATCAACTCTAAAGCTCAACCTGGATCGTATCCAATGAAGTTGACCACGCCACAGGGAAGCACGACGATTCGTTTTTCACTTCAAACCCCTCTCGCCACCAACACACATTTTCAGGGCGTTACCGCTAATGACGTCATCTACTTGATCATGCCCGATCGCTTTGCCGACGGTGATCAGGCAAACAACACTCCGGCCAACGCTCCCGCGGCCGCTAACGATCGAAAAAATCCGCGCGCTTATCATGGCGGGGATCTGCGCGGTGTTATCAATCATCTTCCTTATCTAAAAGACCTGGGCGTGACGGCGTTGTGGCTCAATCCCTGGTATGACAACTGGAACGGGGTGAATAACTGCGAAAGACCCTGGTGTCCGAATACTTATTATCACGGTTATCACGCCATCGATTATTACGCCGTTGAAGATCGGTTTGGCGATCTGTCGACGTTGCGCGAGTTAGTCGAGAAAGCACACGCCGTGGGCTTGAAGATTATTCAGGACCAGGTGGCCAATCACGTCGGCTCGCGACATCCCTGGGTGACTGACCCGCCACTCGATGATTGGTTTCACGGTACGCTGGCGCAACACACAGTCAACCGCTTTAACAATAGTGCTTTGCTTACGCCGCATGCGAACCGGGATGAATTTCGCAACACTCTGGACGGCTGGTTCAACGACGATTTGCCCGACATGAATCAGGAAGAGACTGAAGTTGCGCGCTACGAAATACAAAACGCGCTCTGGTGGATCGGGACAACCGGAATTGACGGCATTCGCCAGGACACAATTCAATACATGCCGCGCAGTTTTATTCGCGACCTCTCAAACGCTTTGCACCGGCAATACCCGAAGATGTGGATGGTGGGCGAGGTCTTTGATCGCGATGCCGCCCATACCTCTTATTTCATCGGAGGCCACAGGGGCTGGGACGGCATCGACACCAGGCTGGATTCCGTATTTGATTTTCCGCTCTGGCATGCATCGCTGCTGGCGTTCACCGGCAAGGTGCCCCTGCGGGCCCTGCGGGAACAATTGAAATACGATGCACTCTATCCCGATCCTTCAAAGGTCACGGTGTTCGCAAACAATCACGACACCGCGCGCTTCATGTCGCTTGAAGGCGCCACACTTGAAGGCGCAATGATGCACGTTGCCTTCACGCTCAGCGTTCGCGGCATTCCGCAGCTTTACTACGGCGAAGAGATTGCGATGGAAGGGAAGGACGATCCTGACAACCGCCGTGATTTTCCCGGCGGCTTTCCGGGAGATCCTCGCAACGCTTTCGACGCCTCGGGACGCAAACCCAGAGAGCAAAAGATGTATGAGTGGACGCACGCCTGGCTTCGTTTGCGAGCAGAGCATCCGGCGTTGAGAAGCGGCAGCTTGATCGATCTCTTCTATGATGACGACATTTACGTGTTTGCGCGCCGGGACCAGAACGAGACGGTGATCGTCGCCTTCAATCGATCGGGGCAGGACAAGAATGTGACCGTGCCCGTCGGTTTAGTCGGAGTTAAGGATGGGGCTAACCTCGCTGCTTTGATCGGAACGAAGACGAGCGCCCAGGTTGTGAAAGGGCACGCGACACTAGCGCTTCCAGCACGGACCGCTGTGGCTTATAACCTGCGCTGATCGCGGCTGTGCTTTTGTGCGACCGCGGGCGTCCTGTCCGCAAACGCGCCGCAGGCGCGAAGTCTTTCTAAGGAATATCTGATCGTAATCAAAAGCTTTTCGCGCTTTGCGCTCATTGCGGGCGGGACGCCCGCAGTACCAGCAATCGCATTCGCGGTCGGCGCGGGTGCTTAGAACTCTAATGAACTTCTCCAGATCCAGCGGCATTCTGCTTCACCCGACTTCCTTGCCGGGGTCCTTCGGCATAGGCGATCTCGGACCCACGGCCTATGCCTTCGCTGATTTTCTCGAGGCTGCCGGTCAGAGCCTATGGCAAGTTTTGCCGCTTGGCCCGACCGGTTACGGCGACTCGCCCTATGCTTGTTACTCAGCATTTGCCGGCAACACTCTGCTCATCAGTCCCGAACAACTTATTGCCGACGGCTTGCTCGCCTCTGAGAATCTCGGCGCCATCCCGAAGGTTGAAGACGAACGAGTCGATTTTGAAGTCGTCCACAAATATAAGGACTCAATTCTGCGCCAGGCCTTCGCTTCGTTCACCCAAACCATCGACTCAGAGCGCCGCAACGACTTCGCGAAGTTTTGCGCGCAGCACGCCTCCTGGCTGGACGACTACGCTTTGTTTCGGGCGTTGAAAGATGAGCATGGCGGCGTCGCCTGGAATGAATGGGAGCCGGCGCAGGTCAGAAGAGAGACTCAGGCACTGGAAATCGCCAGGCAAAAACTCAAAGAAGAAATCGAGGCGCAAAAGTTTTATCAGTTCCTGTTCTTCCGGCAATGGTTCGCACTCAAGGCTAACTGCAATCGCCGCGGCATCAAGGTCGTCGGCGACATTCCGATTTTCGTTGCACACGATTCGGCAGACGTTTGGACAAACCCGGATCAGTTTAAGTTGAATGAAGATGGAACTCCGATCGTGGTAGCGGGAGTGCCTCCCGATTATTTCAGCGCCACCGGCCAGCTCTGGGGGAATCCTCTTTACAACTGGCAGCGGATGCAGGCCGATGGGTTTAAATGGTGGATTGATCGCGTTAGCGCCACGCTCGAGACATTCGACATCGCGCGCATCGATCACTTTCGCGGTTTTGCTGCGTGCTGGGAAATACCTGGCGGCGATAAGACTGCCGAACGCGGAAGTTGGGTTACGGCGCCCGGCAAAGAATTGTTCACCGCTATCAGGGAAGCGCTTGGCCAGGTGCCGATAATCGCGGAAGACCTGGGCGTGATTACGCCTGACGTCGAAGCTCTGCGAGATGGTTTTGGTTTTCCCGGCATGCGCATTCTGCAGTTTGGTTTTAGCAGCGATACAAAAAATATCGATCTGCCGCACAACTATCACAAGAACGTTGTGGTCTACACCGGCACACACGATAACGACACAGCGGTTGGTTGGTTCAGCAGTGTGGCCGGCGAAGGCTCCACGCGCGATGCGCAACAGATCGAACGTGAAAGAAAGTTTTGCACGAGGTATCTCAACACCGATGGCGCCGAAATCCATTGGGACTTTATTCGCGCTCTGCTGGCCTCGGTCGCGAATACGGCGATTGTTCCTTTGCAGGACGTGCTCGGTCTGGGTACCGAAGCGCGCATGAATCTGCCTAACACCACCGAAGGAAATTGGGCCTGGCGGTTTAAAGCCGGAGCACTGACCGAAGGGGTTAGCGAACGCTTGCGCGAGTTGACGGAGTTGTATGGCAGAGCATAAGGAAAAACAGTCCGCGAAACGGACGAATGATTGTAGCCCAGCGATTCATCGCTGGGATCAGGTTCGTGTTTCAAGTCTGAGTCCGCGACGCGGACGACTGAACCTACTTTCTCGCCTTCACCGAATGATCCCTTTACAACCCTCAGTCGTCCGCTTCACGGACTCACGGGCTTTTCTCCCAAACGATCCCAGCACCGAGGTGCTGGGCTACTCTCAGCCATCCGCTTCGCGGACTCTTATCCCGGTGGCCCGTGGGTTCTTCGTCCTCATGGTTTTGCTCGGCGGTGTTTTCTCTGCTTTCTCACAAACCACGCCCGAGGTTCTCAAGGTTGAGCCGCCGAGCTGGTGGGTTGGCAGCTCGGTTAGTCCGGTGCGCTTGCTGATTCGCGGGAAGAATCTCCGAAACGCCAGGGTTAATGCTGTAGGGCGCGGCTGGCGGATCTTAGGCGCGCCAAAAGCTAACGACAGTGGAACGTATTTGTTCGTTGATGTCGCGATCGCTCCGAACGCGAAACCCGGGCCTCGTACACTATTAATCAACACCGGAGAAAAACCGTCATCTTTCACCATAGCCCACGCTCCCTTCGAAATTCTCCCGCCACTGAGTCGCACCGGCCGCTTCCAGGGATTCTCCCCCGCGGACGTAATGTATCTGATCATGCTCGACCGGTTCAGCGATGGCGATCCGGCAAACAACGACCCGCCACAATCTCGCGGCATCTACGATCGCCAGAACAAGTTTTACTACCACGGCGGCGATCTTCAGGGTGTCATCGATCGCCTGCCTTATCTGAAGGATCTTGGCGTCACGGCGATCTGGCTCACGCCCTGGTATGACAACTACGACCATTCAAACCAGATAGAACTCAAGGAAGGTAAACCGAGCACAGGCTTTCACGGTTATAACCCGCAGGATTTTTACGGAGTCGAAGAACACTTCGGCACCCTGCCGAAGTTACAGGAGCTGGTAGCTGCAGCGCATCGTTCGGGGATCAAGATCATTCAGGATGAAGTCGTGAACCATACCGGTCCGTATCATCCCTGGGTCGACGATCCACCCACGCCGACCTGGTTCAACGGAACCAGGGCGAACCATTTGAAAAATGTTTTCCAAACGTGGGTGCTCCATGATCCGCATCCGGTTGAAGATCTGAGGCGTGCGACGATGGAGGGTTGGTTCCTCGACTTCCTGCCCGATCTAAATCAAGAAGACCCGGAAGTCTCGCGCTATCTAATTCAGAATACGCTGTGGTGGATTGGCACCACCGGACTTGACGGCATTCGCATGGATACCTGGCAGTATGTGCCAAACAGTTTCTGGCGCGACTGGAACGCGGCTTTGAAGCGTGAGTTTCCCAGTTTCAAAGTAGTCGGCGAAGTTAAAGACGGCGACGCGGTCCACACCTCGTTTTTTCAGGGCGGTGGAGTGCGCTTCGATGGCGTGGATTCCGGTCTCGATTCGTTGCTGGACTTTCCACTCTTCTATCCCATTCGCCATGCGTTTGCCGAAGGACACCAGCTTGATGAGATTCCGAAGACGCTGGCGAGGGATTATCTCTACAACAACTCAGAGATTCTGGTAACGCTGCTGGGTGGTCACGACGATGGTCGCTTCATGAGCGAAAGGGGAGCGACTATCGCGGGTCTGAAGTTGGCAAATGCATTTCTACTGACGACGCGTGGTGTGCCGCAGCTTTACTATGGCGACGAGATCGCCATGACCGGGCCCGACGAACCCACTACGCGCGCTGATTTTCCCGGTGGGTTTCCGGGAGACAAGCGCAACGCCTTCCGGAGCTCGGACCGGACGAAAGACGAAGAGGGTTTGTTTCAGTACGTTCGCAAGCTCACCAGTTTGCATCGCGAACTTGAGCCACTGCAGCACGGGAAGCTGGTCAATCTATACGTTTCCAATCAGCAGTATGCTTATGCACGGAAGACGAATCGTTCGGCAGTCGTAGTGGTTATTAATAACGAAGCCAGGGGTGTCGAAATTGAGTTTGATGTCTCGCCGGCTGGTTTCGCTGACGGTGCGCGCCTCGTTGATCGCCTGGGCGGCAGCAAAGAGATACAGGTTTCCGGCGGCAAGTTGAAAATGAAGTTGCCGGAACGCTCCGCGGTAGTTCTGGTGCAGAAATGAAAACCAAAGCGCTGTCCGAACAGGTCGCGATCGTAACCGGAGGTGGCTCCGGGATCGGACGCGCGTTTGCTGAAGCCCTGGCTTCCGCCGGCGTCAGGGTTGCGATTGCTTCGCGTCGCACCGAAGTCCTGCGCCGCACCGCCGATGAAATCAATGCCGGCCTCGGTTCCGAACTCGTCGTCCCTTATGAGTTTGATATTCGCGATCGATCTCAGACAGAAGAGCTGGTGACCGACGTCTATGCCAGGTGGCAAGCGATTGACGTGTTAATTAACAACTCTGGTCTGGCGGTTGCAGAGACGGTCGAAGAAATGACCGATGATGGTTGGGAAACTGTTATGGATACCAACCTGCGGGGAGTCATGCAACTGGTACGCGCCACTCTGCCGTTGATGCGGAAAGATGACTTTGGCGACATCGTTAACGTTTCCTCGCAGGCGGGCAAACACGGTTACGCCGACGTGCCGTCTTACTGTGCTTCGAAGTTTGGACTACTAGGTTATGCCGAGGCCCTGCGCGACGATGTGGGTAAGACTGGAGCGAATATTCGCGTCTTCAATTTTTGTCCGGGACTGGTAGACGTGGAGAACTCGAGAACCGATCAAACCGCGCGTGAGGGTTTTGTTCACGTTGCCAACATGGCGCGCACTTTGATTTATGCGCTCTCGCTTGATCGGAATGTAGTGCTCGAAGACATTAGTATCTACGCAAGATAGAACGATCTGTCGCGGCTTCGCCGCCTGATTTGCGGAAGGCCTGCGGCCTTCCGAAAGACAGGTATGGCTTTTGGGCTACGCCCTCAATTGCGGGGCGTAGCCCCAGAAATAATCAAGAGCGCAGACGGAAGGTCATAGACCTTCCGCACATCGGGCGGCAGAGCCGCAAAGATTGGAGACTACTCAATGCAAAAACCACGCTTGAGCTTCTGGCAAATCTTCAACATGAGCTTCGGCTTTATGGGCATCCAGTTTGGCTGGGGCTTACAGCTCGCCAACATGAGCGGCATTTATACCTACCTCGGGGCAAGTCCGGATGCGGTGCCACTGCTGTGGCTTGCCGGTCCCATGACCGGACTACTGGTCCAGCCCATTATCGGTTCAATGAGCGACCGCACGTGGAACCGTTTGGGCCGTCGCCGGCCCTACTTTCTTGTCGGCGCAATCCTGGCCAGCGTCGCTCTCTTCTTCATGCCCGATTCCTCCGCTCTCTGGATGGCTGCCGGACTTCTCTGGATTCTCGACGCCAGCATTAATGTCAGCATGGAACCATTCCGCGCTTTCGTTGCAGACAAGCTAAACGTTAACCAGCGGACGGCCGGCTTCGTAATGCAAAGTTTTTTCATCGGTATTGGGGCTTCAATGGCTAACGGTCTCCCATACTTGTTTCGGCAGTTAGGCGTAACCGGCACTACTCAAAGTGGGATCCCTCTAACGGTCCAGTACTCCTTCAAGATCGGCGCAGTGGTTTTTCTGCTCGCGGTGTTATGGACGGTGTTTACGACCGGTGAGTATCCGCCCGAAAACATTGAAGAGTTTGAGCGAATGCGACGTCAAACTTACGGGAGCGCCCGGGGTCTCGCAAAGATATTCAAGATCATCGCCGAATTGCTCCGTGAGATTTCAAGCGCTTTTGCCAACATGCCGAAGACAATGAAGCAATTGGCCTTCGTTCAGATTTTTACCTGGCTGGGGCTGTTCTGCATGTGGATGTTCTTCGGGCTGACAACCTCGTACCACGTCTTCGGCGCTCGGAATGCCGCCGATCCGCGCTTTGCCCTGGGACAAGAATGGGGCGGGAACGCCTTCGCCATTTACTCGGTGGTCTGTTTTATTATTGCCTTTCTGCTTCCGAAGCTTGCAGCAGCCACCAGCCGCAAAACTGTTCATGCAATCTCGCTGACTTGTGGTGGTCTGGGTCTCATGTCGGTTTACTTCATTCAGGACCAGTGGGTTTTGCTGATGACAATGGTTGGAGTGGGCATTGCCTGGGCCTCAATTCTCTCGATGCCTTACGCGATCCTTTCCGGCGCGCTGCCGGCGGCACGGATGGGCGTCTACATGGGGATATTTAACTTTTTCATTGTGATCCCTGAGATTTTGGCGTCTCTTTTCTTTGGACGAATTATCCGGGCCTTTTTCGGCGAGAACAGCACGGTCGCCCCCCTTTACATGGTTATCGCGGGAGGCGTGTTCATGTTGATTGCCGCGGCGCTGGTTACAACGGTGACGGATGTGGCAGATCGCAACGTGCCGGAAGAGGCAGTGATCGCAGCAGATCAGCATGAACTGTTGACAGTGCCTGAATCCGTACAGCCGGTACCGAGCACTGGATTGATCGATAAGGATTGAGAGGCAGCGGCGTAGGCTCTGAAACTAAGAGAGTCAAGACGGAAAGGCTGAGCCTTTCCCCACGGAAGGCAGCCAAGCCGCAGATGTGAACATGAAAAACTCTTCAATTACTAAGCTGGCCTTAGCGCCGCTGGTTCTATCCATTCTTGTCCAGGGCGTCAGCGTCGCGGCCCAACAGCCGGCGCGTGATGTCTCAAAGGAGTCCGCGCGCGCTTCCCGCGATTGGGTGCGCGATGGCGTAGTCTATGAAATTTTTCCGCGCGCATTTTCAGCCGAGGGAAATTTCAATGGCATCACGTCGCGTCTCGACAATCTCAAGGACCTGGGCATCGACATTCTTTGGCTGATGCCGATTCATCCCATCGGCCAGGAAAAGAAGAAGGGAAGCATCGGCAGTCCTTACGCCGTGCGCGACTACTACGGGATCAATCCCGACTACGGAACCAGGGAAGACTTCAAGAGACTCATCGCCGAAGCGCATCGTCGTGGCATGAAGGTCATCATCGATATCGTGGCCAACCACACGTCGTGGGACAGTGTGATGATGAAGAGGCCGGATTTTTATGAGCACGACGCGCAGGGGCGCATCACCTATCCACATGATTGGAGCGACGTCGCCGAGCTAAATTACAACAACCCGCAATTACGACGCTACATGACGGATATGTTGAAGTATTGGGTGCGCGAGTTTGACCTCGACGGCTTTCGTTGCGATGTTGCGGAAGAAGTGCCAACCGATTTTTGGGAAAATGCGCGCGCCGAATTGGAGAAAATCAAACCTGACATCGCGATGCTCGCTGAGGGACACAAGGCTGAGTTGCTGCTCAAAGCGTTTGACTTCGACTACTCCTGGCCACTTCACAGTGCGCTGACCAACGTGCTTCAGGGTCGCGCCGGCGCGGTTGATCTGCGTTCGGCGTGGGATCAGGAATTTCGGGAATGGCCCCGTGGTTCTCTGCACTTGCGCTTTTCCGACAATCATGACGAGCGTCGGGCGATTGCGCGCTTCGGCGAACCGGGTGCGCTGGCGGCGTCTGCGTTGATGTTTACCCTCGATGGGGTGCCGTTGCTCTACAACGGTCAGGAAGTTGGCGATACGGCGGAGTCGGGCGCACCGGCCTTGTTTGAGAAGCTGCCGATCTTCTGGCCGATAGCAGAGAGGCGCCCGGAGTTTCCCCGCTTCTACAAACTACTGATGGCCCTGCGCCGCTCGAGCAAGGCGCTCCGGCGCGGCTCGCTTGAATGGTTGGCAAACTCAGACGAGTCAAGGGTGTTGACTTACGTACGGCGGACAACAGGTGAAGAAGTACTGTTGGCGATTAATCTTTCGAACCGTCCGTTTACTGGGTCAGTCAATATCGGCAAGAGCGAAACTTTTGTAGACGTTACTCCGGATGTTGACCCGCCCCTGCCGCCCGATGCTCCGGCGCCTGAACGTTCCGCGAAGAAACGGATAGTAAGCCTGCCAACACTTTCACTTGACGCCTGGGGTTATCGAATCTTTCGACGACAAAATTAGCGGGGGCAAGCCCCCTTCCTGACCCTGAGACTCCCAGCGTGCGCGACTATTCCAACCTTGAATGCCTTTCAACGCAATACCGCCATCAAAGTCAAATCAGCTCACGGTGAGGAGGGGGCTTGCCCCCGCTCATACGGAGCGTTTCAAAAGTAAGTCTATGCCGCTTTCTTGATGGGAAGCTGGCTTTGTTTTGTTCGATATCGCGCCAGTCCAGCTAAGCGCATCGCCCGCGGTATCTCCGGGTTGCGCATGAACCAACTCCAGACATTTCCCGTGCGGGCGTTCTCGGCGCTTAACAAAATTATTCCGGCGTTGATCCCAATCACGTCGCTGTCCACCCACCCGGTGTTAGGATTGAACGCGTCGATGAATCCATACTTCCCATAAATCTTTTGTCCATACTTCTCCCTCATTGTGCGAAGCGCGACTACTGAAAGTTCCGGAGTGAACATCAGTGAGCCACCCGCCGCTGAAGGAACCACGGTGCCGTCGATCTGCGGATCGCGCGGCGGTCCGCCCCAGGCGAGATAACCCTTCGCACTATCGGAAGCAGTGATGCCCCAAACGTTTGGACCGAACGCGGGGAAGTCGTGCGCCAGATTTACACAAAAAGCACGATGGGCAAGACTGGCTTTGACTGAGTTTTCAAAATAGTCAATCCGGTCGCCTTTGGTTTCGCGCCGGCTACGGTAGTCGATCCAGGCGTGTGCATATTGATGCATGAAGAGCGGCACGCCGATGGTGGTGAAATAGGCGTGACCTTCATAGCGATAACGATCGCGCCACAATGCGTACCAGGATGCAGGTGAGATCGGATGCGTCGGCGATCCAATCGCGAGCAAATAGAGGATGGTGTCTTCACTGTAGGTGTCCCAGCGAGGTTTTAGAAATCCGGTCTCCGGTTTCCAGCCGTGCGACAGGAGCACTTGCTGGCCGTTCAGCATCCATTGAAAGTCGACTCGTTCGTAGATCTTCGTGGCCAGTTTTCGTATTTCCGGATCATCGCGGAAATACTGGCGCGCGGTCAGCACACCACCCAACAGCAAAGCGGTATCGATTGACGAAACTTCGCTTTGCCAGCGCCGCTCCCCCGTCTTCGCATCGAGCCAATGATAGAACCAGCCGTGTTCCTGGAAGGCTTTGTTTGCAAAGAACCGGAGGGTGTTACGCGTCCGTTCCTGAGCTTGATTGCGACTGATCCAATTGCGATCGGCGGCGATAGAAAGCGCCGTAAGACTAAATCCGGTCGCGGCTACGCTGGCTACTTTACGATGGTTCTCATCCAGCGGTGATCCATCCATGCGGGCGCGATCGGGCACGAGCCCGGTATCCGGGTCTCCTTCTTCCCAGAAATATTGAAAGGAGCGACGCTCCAGGTCCTCAAGGAATTGTTGGTCACTAAGGCTGAATTTATTAGTAGCCGGGAGCGCTTGAGTAGAAGAGTGGAGAGTCGGGACCAGAGGCCGGGCCACAACAGCCGAAACGACGACTAGCAGGAACAGGACTGTGGTGGCTGAACTTGCGTTCGAGAAGGTGTTTCGTTTGCCTGAGTTCATTTGGTACCGGAACCGGAAGACCGGTGACGTTCGAGTCGTCAGGTACAACCTCCTCGCTTCAGCGAGGCGAAATGTTTATAGCCCGAAGCTTTGCTTGATGGCCTCGCTCTGGAGGAGCGAAACGTTTGTGATCGCTCTCATTGCAGAGCGGGCAAACAAATCACTATTGGCTATAAACATTCGGTTCCTACGGAGCCACGCGAACATAGTCTGCAACATCGACAAGACGTCGGCTTCTTCCAGCCTCATTCAACCGCAAACTTTGTCTCGATGAGCTCTTCTGAGTTTTGACCTACCATCACCTTGAACTCTCCCGGCTCAACCACAAAACGCATTTCGCGGTTCCAGAACCCCAGATGTTCCGGAGTCAGCACAAACTCCAGGTGCTTTTTCTCACCCGGCTGAAGAGTGACACGCTGAAATCCCTTCAGCTCTTTTACCGGGCGGGTCATGCTGGCGACCAGGTCACGAACATATAGTTGGACTACTTCATCACCCGGGCGTTTGCCGACGTTCTCAACATCGACCGTGACGGTCAAGTTGCCAGTGGTTCGAATTCGCTGAGCGCTGAGCTGCAGATTTGTGATCTTAAACTGCGTGTAGCTTAACCCGTAACCGAAAGGGAACTGCGGTGTCCACGGAACATCGAGATACTTCGAGGTATAGCGGTTGTTGGCTTCAGGCGGACGGCCGGTGTTCATGTGATTGTAATAGATGGGAACCTGCCCGACAGTGCGCGGCCACGTCACCGGCAGTTTGCCTCCGGGATTGACGTCACCAAACAAAACGTCAGCGATGGCGTTGCCTGACTCGGTTCCGCCCATCCACGCCTCCAGGATGGCAGGAGCATTTTCGACTACCCATCCTATCGTGAGTGGGCGCCCGTTCATTAGAACGACGACTGTGGGCTTACCCGTGGCTTGTATTTCTTTGACCAAATCCATCTGCCGGCCGGGGAGATCGAGAGAACTCTTCGAAGCGGCTTCACCAACAGACTCGGCCGGTTCACCCACGAAGACGAGGGCAACATCGCTGGCGCGCGCGGCGGCGACTGCTTCGGCGAAGCCGGCCGTCGAGTCGCCTTGAGTTTCACAGCCCTTTGCATAACTGACCTTAGTTTCAGGCGAGACCTTCAGCTTGATGCCGGCCAATGGCGTCACCGTGTCGGGCGGCTTGCCGTCACCACTCCACCAGCCGAGTGGCGCGCGTTTGTCGTCGGCCAAGGGACCGATCACGGCGATGGAGTGAACGGCCTTGCTCAATGGCAGTGTCTCTCGATCGTTCTTCAACAGCACCATCGAACGGCCTGCGATCACGCGCGCGGCCGCACGATTTTCAGAAGTGAGAAGCGCATTGCTTTCGAGGGTTTCAGCTACATACGGATGTTCAAACAGTCCCAGCCTGAACTTGATGCGCAAGATGCGTCGCACCGCTTCATCGATCGTTGCCTGTGTGAGTTGTCGTTCCCGTAGCAGCGAGGGTCCTTGTTGATTGAAGGTCCGGCTCACCATCTCCATGTCCACGCCGGCATTCAGGGCTGCGCGCGCGGCACCTTTGTCGTCGGCAGCCAGTCCGTGATTGATCAACTCTTTGACCGAGGTATAGTCGCTGACAACGAAACCCTCAAACTTCCATTCGCCTCGCAAAACCCTGGTTAGCGTGAACGGGTTAGCTGAGGTGGGCACGCCATTGAGAGCGTTAAAGGCGCTCATCACTGTGCCGACGCCCGCATCGACTGCGGCTTTGAATGGTGGAAAGTAGACCTCTCGCAAAGTGTTCTCGGACATGTCAGTGGTGTTGTAGTCGCGCCCTCCTTCCGCTGCTCCGTAAGCAACCCAATGTTTGGCGCAGGCCAGGATCTTGTTCGGGGCACTGTAATCACTTCCCTGAAACCCGCGAACGCGCGCGCGTGCGAAGGCAGCACCGAGGTATGGATCTTCGCCGGCGCCTTCCGTGATTCGTCCCCAGCGCGGATCGCGCGCGATGTCCAACATTGGTGCAAACGTCCAACGCAGACCGGTTGAGTAAGCTTCCCTCGCCGCGATGCTGGTTGATTGTTCGGCCAAGGCCGGGTCCCAACTGCTGGCCTCACCCAGCGGTATCGGGAAGATGGTGCGGTAACCATGAATCACGTCAAAGCCGAACAGGACCGGGATCTTCAGCCGCGATTCATCCATGGCCACATGTTGCAACTGGTTGGTGTTCCTGGCGCCGCGAACGTTGAGAGTTGATCCCAGCAGGCCCTTGCGTATCAGATCCAGGTGTTCAGGACGGAAAGTCCCGTTGCCTTCGCCATCGAGCTGCTGCAACTGGCCGAGCTTCTCTTCGAGGCTCATCTTTGCCATCAAGGCATCGATTTGCAGTTCGACGTTTTTTGGCCGTTGCGAACGCGAAGGAGATGCGAACCCGAATAAGAAAATGAAGACAACTAATGGGAGAAGTGCCGGACGAAGAGATTTGATTAGGCTCATTCTATTTTTTCCAAAGAGATTGAGTAAACGCCTTCTTTAGTCTTCGCCGCAGAGCGGCGGACTGAATTTAGCCCGGCCTTTCAAGGCCGGGAAAAGGCGTCCTTCTTTTTTGTGGTCGCGTCAGCGACGCCTGAATTGGGATTCAATCGTCGCTAAAACGACGGGCGCAAATTTTGTACTCTCCTCCCGGCCTTGAAAGGCCGGGCTAAACTCATCCGTCGCTCTGCGACAAAGTCAGTTATCAACTTACGGACGCCAGCAAGGTACCGTAGTATATTCTCCCCAGCGTTTGTTCAACCAGTACCTATGAACGCCCGTCTCATGACTCGGAACATTAGCAGCCTGTTACTCTTCGCCGTTTGCAGCTGCACCTTTACTGCGATCGCCGCCATCCAACAACGCGCGCCAGGATCCAAGCCTGCTCAGGTTCAGTCCGAAGAAATCATTGCTCAACTGCGCGAAGCAGCTTCGTTACTCGAAAGCGGCCGGGCTGCTGAAGCTGAACCAATTCTACGCCGCATGCTGATGGCGAGTCCCAATAATTCTGATGCCCACAATCTACTGGGAATCATTTTGGATCAGGCCGGTAAAACTGCTGCAGCCGAACGTGAATTCCGGTCCGCTATTCGACTCAACCCGAGTGGCATATCCGCCTTAGCCAACCTCGGCGTACTATTCGCTCGCACCAATCGTGCTGACGAAGCGATAAAAACTTTTGCAAGCGTGTTGCGGTTGGCTCCAGACCATCCGCAGGCAACTTTGAATCTGGGTTTGCAGTATTCGCAACGCGGCGACGATGCCAAAGCAGTACCACTATTACAAAAGGCGATTGCACTGGGACTCGACAGCTACGACGTCCGTTACCGTCTGGGATTGAGTTTCTATAACCTGGGGCGTTACGACGAAGCGATTCCCAGGCTTGAATCAGCCGCCGCGTTTTCGCCCAGTGCAGCTGAGCCCCACTACTTTCTGGGCCTGATCTACTGGACGCGCCAACAGGATGAAAAGGCCGCCGAATTCTGGGATCGCGCAATCCAGTTGCGCCCAAACTTTCCTGAAGTGAACTTCATGTTAGGTGAAGCTCTCAGGAAGAATCGCCGGAGCGAGCCGGCGATTGAATTTTACCAGGCAGCCCTGAGCCAGGATGCGACCAAGTTTGTCTATTACGCACGGCTTGGCGGCGCTTATTTGCAACTTGGTCAGTTGGATAGGGCGCTCGAAGTTTTTGGTCGCGCTCTGCAACGCTTCCCGCGCCTGCCCGAGGCCCACTATTTTGTCGGCATAGCTGCGCGGGCCAGGGCTGATTATGCTCGCGCGGAATCTGAGTTTCGCGAATCGCTGCGATTACGTCCAAAAAATGTCGATACACTGGCGCAACTGGGATTCATCGTTGGCGAGCGCGATCGCTACGCGGAAGCGGAAGAGTTATTGCGAAGTGCGATAGCGATAAATGACCGGCACTTTTATGCAAACTACGATCTTGGACGCCTGCTCGTAAAGTCAAAACGCTACGAAGACTCGCTCGGGATCCTCCGCCATGCCGCAACTCTCAAACCCAGGAATGCGAGCGTTCACTACCAATTGTTCATTGCCCTTTCACGCTTAAAACGAAAAGAAGAGGCGCAAAAGGAACTGGCAATCTTCAATCAGCTCGACGAAGAGCGCAAAGCTCAATCACGTCAGAACGACGACGCCGAAGTCGAAAACCCTGAACCTGCCTCGCCTCCGCAATAGGCAGCGCGGAAGGCCTTTCTAGCAACGCTTCGGGTTGCATTGTCCTACCAAAGCTAGAAACTCAAACGACCCTGAATCTCAACAACTCGACCCGCGAGTCCGCGCTCAGCTCGCCCGAAGAGTGAGTTCTGCACTTGTGTACTCGGGCTGTTGGAATTGAATGGTTGCAAATTCAAGATATTGAAAACGTTGAAGAAGTTTGCCTTTACTTCGAAGAATTTTCCTTCACCGAAGAGGTCACCCAAACCGAAACGCTTACTGACGGCCATGTCGATGTCAAAGTATCGCGGGCCGCGGAAGGAGTTTCGGCCGATACCAGGCAACTGGAATCCAACCGGCGCCGTGGTGCTGAAAAAGTGCGAGCCACCACCCGGAAAGTTGCTGCCGCTGATAAAGGCATCGTTGGAGCTGTCAGTGCCGGCACCACCAAGGTAAGAAGTCGGCCGCACGGGACAGATACTCGGCCCGCGCGTGCTAATGCATTGTCCAATCACTGGAGTCCAGGGAAATCCTGTATGTGCAGTGGCAATTCCGCTCAACTGCCAACCGCCTAAGATGTTAGCAACTCCATCGTGGCGGTTCCTGAAAATAGGCAACTCCCAAAGACCGGAGGCAACAAAGTGGTGCCGCACGTCAAAGTCTGATGGACCCCTTTCCTGACGCACGTCTAGTGGATAAGTAGGATTGGTGTTAGCGGTTGGTCCGTCGTACGAGACGATGTCGATGCTCTTCGAGAAGCGATAGATCGCATCAAACTGAAAACCACTACCGAAGCGGCGATTCAGCCGCCCGATTAAGGCGTCGTAGCTGGCAGTCGTGTCAGGTGTGGGGAACAGGATGTTCGAGAAGGTGCCTGAGCCCGAGAAGAAAAAGTTTTCGTTGACCAGTCTTATCAACTTCCGACTTCTGCTCCCTTGATAACTAACGTCCGCGACCAGTTTGCCTGGCAGACTGTACTGTCCCTCCAACGAATACACGTAAACATATGGCGTCGGTACCTTGGCCGGCGCTCCCCAGATCTCAACCGATGCTCCCGGCGGCAGAATGGGGATGCCGCTTGCATTGAAGGTCGCTCGCAAAGCCGGATTGATGGGGTAGCTGAAGGGAGAGTTGTTAGAGCCCAGCGCGTAGAGAATCTGACCGTTGTTAAAAGGAGTACTGAAGTCAGAAGCTGATGTGCCGCAGCAGATCGCGTAACGCGCAAAGAACGGCGGATTTCCGCGACTGTTGGCAAATTCAAGAAGCGGAATCCGATTGTAGGCGACAGCGAAACCTCCCCGCAGGACAAACTTGTCCTGGTTGAGCAGTCCATGAAGGTTTTCGCCAAAGTTGGGGCTGTAGGTAAAGCCGACGCGTGGCCCGAAGTTATTCTTATCGCCTGGGTAGAGCGATTTGGCGACTACGATTCTGGCCCCGCTTAACTCCTGTCCGGCTGGACCGAGGATCAGGTTGCTTAATGTTCCATCCTTTTCACTGAGCGGCGAAAAGTATTCCCAGCGCAAGCCCAGATTAATGGTCATGTTGGGCCGCACTTTCCAGTCGTTCTGTGCATAGAGCGCAGTGGTTGAAGCGCGGAACTTGCGCTTTGATTGCGCCGGACCGCCCGTTCGGGGGTCGGCATTGATCTGGTAGAACAACGGTGTGTCGTTGGCAAAGTTGAAGAGGCCGGCGAAAGTGTAGAGCGGTCGCGAGCCACCGGACAGGTCATTATTGTCCTGTTCCCAACGACGCTCACCGCCAAAAGTCCAGGCCTGGTTTCCACGCACCCAAGTGAATTTTTCACTTAACTCGAAAGTATTTTCGGCAAAAATGCCAGGGGTTGTTTCCGCCCAGGGCGCGCCGAAGCGTAAGCGGTCAAAAGGAAGGGTCTCGATCTCGATCCGCGGGATGCCAAAGTTAGTGTCACTGGATGATTTGATCTCATCGAACGCGAAGCGAGTGGCGTTAAATCGCAGCTCGTTTGTCTTGTTGGAAGAGATGACGCGCCCCCAGGTGACCATGCCAAAGAGATTCTGCGGAGCGGTAACGATATCGCCCATGGGCCGGCTGCGGCCGCCGGGGTCGCCACCCAGACCACGAAAACGGGAAATGAACGAGCTGAACGTAAGCGTGTCGTTGCTGGTGACATTGATGTCGATGCGTGGATTAAACTGATTGCCGCGACTGATGGTTGGAACTGAAAGTTGCGCAAACTGGATATCCGGAATGCCGTCTGGACCACCGCCCGAAAGGTCGCCAAAGGAAATGTATTGTCCCTGCGCTCCTGCGATGCGGCCAATGTCGAGACCGCCTGCGAGTTGTACGCAATTGCTTCCGAACCCGCCGAAGGCGCAAGTGGCGGGAATAACGCCGATGATTCGGGGCCGGATGCCTGGAGCGCCCAGGATTCGCGCGGCAATACTATTTGGCCGCGCTGCAATCACCGCCTGCCGAAAGTCCGCCGTTTCTACCCACGCGTTGACCGTATCGGAGTTGCTGCTGCGCAAACCTTCATAGGAAAAGAAAAAGAAAGCTCGATTCCTGCCGTTCCAGGTGGAAGGACCGCCCTCACCAAAACGTGGCAAGACAACCGGTCCGCCGATGCTGCCGCCAAACTGGTTAAGGCGCTGATTCACTCTTATTGGCGCAGCGCCATTGGGACCACCGTATTTATTGAAAGCGTTTAGCCCGGGGCTGTTGTTCTTAAGGAAGAGACTGCCGTGATAGTTGTTGGTTCCATTTTGTGAAACAGTCAACACCTGCGCGCCTGAGTTCCGTCCGTACTCAGCTGAGTAGACGTTTGCAATAACACGCACTTCCTTTACTGATTCCTGATTCGGAGTTATTACCGCGGCGCCGCCATTGGTCAAACTATTGACGCTGGTACCGTCGATCTGGAAGTTGTTGGCAGTGATACGCTGGCCGTTGGCGGATAATTGTGGTTGATTCTCTGTTTGGAAAATCGATCGGGACGAGCCACCTGGTCCAGCGGTGTTGGGCAAGCTGACCGCGCCACCGGTGCCGCCGCGCGCGGCGTCGCCAAATACTCCCGGGGTTAGGCGTGCCAACTCATAAGGGTCTCGTCCAAACTGCGGCAACGCGCGAACTTCCTGCGTCGTTATTGCTTTATCAACGTTCGCGTTCTCAGTCTGTAGAGTCTGTCCCGTTTCCTCGGTCACGGTAACACTCGCGCTGACGTCGCCGGCTTCAAGAGTTACGTCGATACCCTGCGTGGCCTCGGCATTGACTGCTACGTCGTCAAAGACCGCCTGTTTGTAACCGGCTTTCTCAACCGTGAGTTTGTACTTGGACGGCGGCAGGCCGGAAAGCCTGTAGAAGCCTTCGGCGCTGGTTGTGGTCTCCTGAGTTTTTCCCGTCTCCGTGTTAAGCAGCGTTACCTTAGCCTCAGGCACCAGTCCGCCGCCGGAATCGGTCACAGTACCCTGAATACCGGCCTTGAATTGAGCGTTGGCTGATCCCAGGAACATTAACAGGAAAAGCGCGCAAGTTGTGACGCGGACCACGCTGGACATAGTTCGGTTCATTGAATAGGCCCTCCTAAAGGCCAGACAGGGATCTCATTTACTGACATCTATGACTGAAGCCATTGCCGGAACGAATTACCTGGGCGGCATTCGGCAGATTATTCCACTGCGACTACCCAGTGGCTGATTAACGGAAACTTCGAAATACTACGCGGGGGTAGGGGAGTTCGTATGTGCGCCAGCACGCTTATCGTGGGGAATTAATAGCACTAAAAAACCAAAACTTCAATGTGTATTTCCCTGAGAGACTCTGATAAGCTGAGCGCCTCGAATACGTAATTCCGTAGTTCCTGTAACCCACAACCGCTGGTTGGGGTTCAGGGCGAATCGATGCTGGCCCGGACGCCGCTGCAATGATTGTGTCATTGCGTCTGAAACACGGACGCCGAATGGTTTCAATTATTTCCGTGATCTTTAGTTCAAACCGCTAGAAGGGAAAGATAACCCATGCAACGAAGAACACTGCTGCTTTGCCTGCTTGTGCTTGGCCTAATCGCCGGCGCGTGCGTCTCCGGCACGCAACAAACAAATAACGGCCCGCGGAAAAAGAAGGGACCCAATGAGCAGATCAAAATTGGTTTTTCGATGGACACGTTGAAGGAGGAGCGCTGGCAGCGGGACAAAGACCTGGTTGAGAAGCGGGCTAAGGAAGTCGGCGCCGAAGTGAACGTGCAGGTGGCCAACAGCAGCGACAGTGAACAGATCAAGCAGGCTGAGAACATGCTGACGCAAGGTATCGATGTGCTTATCGTGGCCCCACACAACGGCGAGATAGCGGCTTCCATCGTTGAGGCGGCACACAAGCAGGGTGTGCCCGTTATTTCCTATGATCGCCTTATCAAGAATTCGGACGTCGACTTATACATCTCGCATCAGGTGGTGAAGATGGGTGAGATGCAAGCGCAGTATTTGCTCGACCACGTGGGGAAGAAGCCGGCAAACTTTGTTATGGTGGGCGGCTCGCCGACTGATAACAACGCTTTGTTGTTGCATAAGGGACAGATGAATGTGTTGCAACCGGCCGTGGATCGGGGCGACGTAAAAATTGTTGCCGATCAATACGCGAAAGAGTGGCAGGCAAGCGAAGCTCTCAACATCGTTGAGAATGCTCTGACGCGGACCAACAATCAGGTTGATGCAGTGGTAGCTTCAAATGACGGCACGGCGCGCGGAGCAGTGCAGGCGCTCGAAGGCCAACACCTGGCCGGCAAAGTTTTGGTTTCCGGGCAGGATGCGGATCTCGCCTCACTGAAACTCATCGTTGAAGGTAAACAGACGATGACGATATATAAGCCGATCCAGCCACTTGCCTATGGGGCGGTGGACGCGGCCGTAAAGCTGGCGCGTGGCGAAAGCCTCTCGACGACAGAGACCATCGACAATGGCTTTAAGCAGGTGCCGGCAATCCTGCTTGAACCGGCTGCCGTCGATAGAAATAACCTGACCAGCACCATAGTGAAAGACGGCTACCACACGTTGGCGGAAATTTGCGCGGGCCTGCCGCCGGAGAAGTGCCCCAAGGAGTAGCAGGGTGAGTGGTTGGTTAGACAGCAAGCAAAAAGAAATTTTCCATTTGTCATTTGACATTTCTCATTTGTCATTTAATGAGAATGGTGAGTAGGTGGCTTCGTGATTTCGCTTGGTTTAAAGCGTCGACTCACGCCCTAAATGACAAATGAAAAATGTCAAATGACAAATGGAAAATCTTCCTGAGAAATATTAGCTAAGAAGTCCTGGCAAAAAACGAATGCCCCCAGACTACCCATTCCTGGAAATGCGCAACATCACCAAGACCTTCCCGGGTGTTCGCGCGCTTGATGGCGTCAGTCTGGATCTGCAAAAGGGTGAGGTGCACGCGCTGGTCGGGGAAAACGGCGCTGGTAAGTCTACCTTGATGAAAATCCTCGGCGGCGTCTATCCACACCCGCAGTATGGCGGCGAGATCTTCATCGAAGGCAGCCCGCAGCAGTTCAGCGGAGTTCGCGATGCTGAAAAGGCGGGCATTGCGGTTATCTATCAGGAACTCTCTCTCGTCAGGGAGATGACCGTCGGTGAAAACATTTTCCTCGGACGCGAGCCTCGCAAGTTTGGTGTCATTCGTTGGGAAGATCTCTATCGTCGCGCGAGTGAGTTGCTCGCCGATCTGCATTTGTCGATCGACCCGCACACACTGATTCGCAACCTTGGTATTGGCCAACAACAGTTGGTGGAAATCGCGAAGGCACTCTCACATGACGCCCGAATCCTTGTGCTTGATGAACCAACTGCGGCGCTAAACGATGGCGAGGTAGAGACGCTGTTTGTCATTCTCAACAAACTACGGGCGCGCGGCGTCGGGATGATCTACATTTCACACAAGCTGAATGAAGTGTTTCGGATTAGCGATCGCATCACGGTCCTGCGCGATGGCAAAACCGTTGGCACAAATGCCACCTCGGCCTGGACCGAGTCACAGATTATCGCGCGCATGGTTGGGCGTGAAGTGGGCGACATCTTTCCCGTCATCGATCACGCCCAAGGCGAAACTATCTTTGAAGTGGCAAATTTTTCAGTGACTGATCCAGCCGTGGCCGGCAAGAAACTTGTGGATAACGTTAGTTTCTCGGTTAAGCGTGGGGAAGTGTTGGGGATTGCGGGCTTGATGGGCGCCGGCCGCAGTGACCTGCTGATGGGCATCTTCGGCGCCCACCCCGGCCGGGTCTCCGGTGAGCTTAAACTCGAGGGCCGGCGGATCGTTATCAGCAGTCCTGCTGATGCAATTAAACAGGGCATAGGTTTTGTCACCGAGGATCGGAAGCGATTTGGCCTCGTCCTCGATCAAACAATTCTCAACAACATGACCCTCGCCGGGTTGCGTCGCATCTCGGGGCGCTTTCTTACCAGCGTCGACGCCGAGTCAGCTGCCGGCGAACGCTCGATGAAGGAACTTCGCGTCAAGGCCAACTCGGTCTTTACTATTGCCGGCACACTCTCCGGAGGCAATCAGCAAAAAGTTGTGTTGGCAAAGTGGTTGTTGACGAACCCGCGGGTGTTGTTTCTTGACGAACCGACTCGCGGCATTGATGTCGGTGCGAAGCAGGAAATCTATGCACAGATCAACAAGCTCGCGAAAAGCGGACTTGCCATCGTGCTGGTGTCCTCGGAATTACCGGAAGTCCTGGGAATGTCGGACCGTATCCTTGTGCTGCATGAAGGACGCATAACCGGTGAATTCGGCCGGGCCGCCGCTACCCCCGAGAAGGTCATGGCCTGTGCTACCGGTCGTGCGCAGCAGGCGGCTTGAAAAAGTTCAAGCGGGTGTCTATCTGCTAAGGGTAGCCAACACGAAATGTCGTTAGAGTCATTTTGTGTGGCTTCGTGGATCACACTTCTTGTTTGCGGAAAGGGCCGCCTTGTGGATGCTTATGAATAAGCCTGCAGATACAATCGGAACTGAAAAGCCACCCGCTCTTTCCGAGCCTGCGCCGTTGCCGGATGAAGAGATAACGCCGGTCACCAGTATCGGAAAATTCAAGATTCCGACGGAGGTTCTCCGCGCTTACACGATGGTGTTTGCGCTGGTGGCTATCTGGATCTATTTCCACTTCTCAACCAGTCGCATCTTCCTCGATCCGCGAAACTTCTCCAACTTGATGCGACAGACGTCTGTCACCGGAGTGTTGGCGGTGGGAATGCTGATGGTCATCATCACGGCCCAGATCGATCTCTCCGTTGGTTCGTTGGTGGGTCTTGCCGGTGGCATCGCCGCGATTGCGCAAGGTTGGTATGGTTATGGGTTGGTACCTTCGTTAGCGGCCGGCGTCGCCGTGGCGATTGCGATCGGCGCTCTGCAAGGTTCCCTGACGGCTTACCTGAACATCCCCGCGTTCATTGTTACCCTGGGAGGGTTGCTCGCCTGGCGTGGCGTCATCCTCGGGTTAAGTAAAGGAGAAACAATCCCGCTCCGGCTGCAGAGTTTTAAGGCTATCGGACAAAACTATGTCGACCGGCGGGCGGGCTGGATACTGGCGGCGCTAGCGATAGCCGCGGTGGTATGGATGATGATCGCCCGCAATCGCGCCCGGCGCCGGCATGGCCTCGCAGTGCCTTCCTTAGGCTCGACAGTTATTCGCATCGCGCTTCCCACCGCAGTCATCCTTTGGTTCATTTACACGATGAACACTTACGAGGGCGTGCCGATACCAGTAATCATTTTGATCGCGATCGCTTTAGGCGGAGCGTTTTTGACTCAGAACACAACCTTCGGTCGTTATCTTTATGCTATTGGCGGCAACCCAGACGCGGCTCGACTTTCCGGCATAAACATCCGTAAGCACATTCTGGCAGTGTTCTGCATCATGGGCGCGCTCGCGGGCGTGGCGTCAATCATCTACACCGCGCGGGTCGGCAGCGCTTCGCCTGACGCCGGACAACTGCTCGAGCTGGACGCTATTGCGGCTTGCGTAATTGGCGGCACCAGTTTAATGGGCGGGCGGGGAACTGTCTTCGGCGCCATACTCGGCGCGCTGATCATGGCGAGTCTCGATAACGGCATGTCGTTGATGCGAGTCGAGCCTTACTCGCAAATGATTATTAAGGGTGCGATCCTCGTTGCCGCCGTTGGGTTGGACATGGCCGGGCGCAAACGCGGCTAGGAGATGCGACCGGATCATTCAGTTCGTTAGGAACTAATTAATCTGTAAGGTAGTCGCTGGTCCTGTCTCCGGTCTTGTGGCGCGATTTTCTGTTCCGACTTCAATAAAGCAAAGATGCTTCGACTAATCGTCATCTCGACAATCTTGCTTTTCTCCTGCTCAGGTTTGTTTGCACAGGCAACTAACGTGCTCGCTCCGGGCGCGCCCGGCAACGATGCGCATTGGCCGAGCGCCGCGAAGAATGGATTCGGAACCTCAAACACTTTAGCTTCGAAGGTTTGGTTTACGCTGAACAACGGAGTGATGTCCGAGGTCTACTATCCGAGACTCGATGTGCCTAATGTTCAGATGCTGCAGTTGTTAATAGTCGGTGGCAAAGTAGAAACTGAAAGCGATGACATGAGTCATCGCGTCGAGGTGGGTGATCCCCGGGCACTGTCGTTCCAACAGATCAATACCGCGAAAAGTGGGAATTACACGATCAAGAAGACTTATGTTACCGATCCGCAGCGCAGCAGCGTCTTGATTGAGATCGAGTATTCCAGCAGAACTGCGAACAACGTTTACGTCTACTATGATCCCTCGCTGAAGAATAGCGGCATGCACGACTCCGCCTGGACCGAAGGCGATGCGCTGTTGAGTCGCGACGCTGATACTGCCTCGGCTTTGATTTCCAGTTCTGGATTTGCTTACCCGGACCAGTTCTCCAGAAATGTTCCAGGATTTGATCGAGCAACGAAGCGGGAGGTTTCCAATGGCTATCTTGGCACTAGTGACGGTCTTACCGAGTTGAAAAGGAATTGGAATCGTTCGGGGTTCACTTCTTATCAGCGCGCCGTCAACGGCAACGTTGTACAGGTTGCGGCGTTGAAAGGCCTGCAGGGTTCTCCGGGTGTTGCGTCACGGCGACTGACGCTGGCGCTGGCGTTTGGGAAAACGCCGCGAGAGGCGCTCGCCAATGCGCGTGCTTCACTGGCGAGGGGATTCGCGCGAGTTCGTCGAGAATACGAGGCCGGCTGGCACGCATACCTCAAACCGCTGCAAACGGTCGACTCAAAATATCAGCAGCAGTTCCAGATGGCGGCGATGACGTTAAAAGGCCTCGAGGACAAAACCTATCGCGGTGCAATGATCGCTTCGCCCTCCATTCCCTGGGGCGGTGGGCCAAACGCAAACGAACCGACGATTAGTGGTTATCACGCGGTCTGGGCGCGCGATCTCTACCAGGTCGCTACCGCGTTTCTGGCGCTGGGCGATCGCGCCAGTGCCAATCGCGCCCTCGATTATCTCTTCAACCTACAACAAAAAACGGACGGCAGTTTTCCGCAGAATTCCTGGGTCGATGGTCGCCCCATCGGCGGCGGCTTGCAGTTGGATCAAGTGGGTTTTCCCCTCGTGCTCGCCTATCAGTTGAAACGAACCGACAGGACGACCTGGCTGACACATATCAAGCCGGCGGCGGATTTCATTCTTAGCAAAGGTCCCGCCACAGAACAGGAGCGTTGGGAAGAGAAGAGCGGTTATTCACCCGCCACAATTGCTGCGGAGATTGCCGGTTTAGTTTGCGCGGCAAAAATCGCATCAATCAATGGTGACGAACCAAACGCAAAGCGTTATCTGAAAGTAGCGGACCAGTGGACGCAGGACGTCGAACGATGGACAGCAACTAAAGGCCGTCGGCGCGACGGACACTATTATCTGCGCATTTCCGCGAACGATGATCCGGACGATGGAGCCAAGCTCGAAATTAACAGCAGCAACCGTCTCGTGGATGAACGCGCTATTCTTGACGCGGGCTTCCTTGAATTAGTGCGGCTCGGGATAAAAGATGCGAACGATCCATTGGTTAGGTTGTCGCTCGCTCTGGTCGATCAGTTAATCAAAGTGGAAACTCCCGGTGGTTCCGGTTGGTATCGTTACAATCACGACGCCTATGGCGAGCGACCAGATGGCGGCAATTATGACGGCCGTAACGGCGTGGGACGCCTCTGGACTCTGCTCTCCGGCGAACGCGGCGAGTACGAGATCGCGCGCGGTGACCTGACCAGCGCCAGTAAGCACCTCGACGCGATGATGGCTTTTGCAAACGAGGGAATGATGATTCCGGAGCAAGTGTGGGATCGTAAGGAAAGTCCGCGGCCGGAGCTTCGCTTCGGCGAAGGCACTGGCTCGGCGACGCCGCTGGCCTGGTCTATGGCGCAGTTTATCCGTCTCGCAATCAACCTCAAACAGGGACATAATACGGAGACTCCAAACGCAACCACAGCACGATACGGAAAGGTTCAAACAAGCAATTGACCGTTGACGGAATAAAAACGTCTGAGTTGGTTTTCGCCGCGGATCTCGGTGGTACTCATCTTCGGGTAGCTACCATCGACCGCAACGGCAAGCTCTACTGCCGGCGGATACAGCCTACGCCGCAAGCAGAGAAGCCGAACGAGATCGTGCACGCGCTGATCGAGGCCGCTCATTCATTTCAGCCTACGCCACCGAAACAGGGTGGTGGAATTACTGCCGTGTCGGTAGTTGTACCGGGAACTGTGAACGTCGCCGAGGGCGTGGTTGTGAAAGCTCCGAATGTGCCTTGTCTTGACGGGTTTCGTTTGGCGGCTGCGTTGGAGAGTGAACTCGAGTGGCCGGTTATTCTGGAGAATGACGCGAATGCCGCGGCGATCGGTGAGTTGTGGCAAGGCGCTGGACAAGGGTATCGCACACTGATCTGTGTGACGCTGGGCACCGGTGTCGGTGGCGGAATAATTCTTGACGGAAAACTGTGGCGCGGCGTTGATGGCTCGGCGGCGGAGATCGGGCACATCGGCGTGGATCCGTTCGGAGGAGTTCCCTGTACTTGTGGCAGCCGCGGATGTCTCGAAGTTTATGCGTCGGCTACCGCCATTGTGCGGATGACCCGCGAGGCAAGACCTCGTTATCCCAATTCAATGCTGCATAACACTGAAGATCTAACATCGGAAAAAATTTATCAGGCGGGCATGGAAGGCGATGAACTGGCGATTGAAGTTTTCCGCCGCATGGGAGTCTATTTGGGAATCGGTCTCGCCAGTCTAATCAATGTTCTTAATCCTGAAATCGTGGTCATTGGCGGCGGGCTATCAAATGGTTGGGATCTGTTTGAGAAGCATATGCATCAGCAGGTTATTGAACGTGCGTTTCCGATTCCAGCACGACGCGTCAAGATCGTGCGCGCGCTATGTGGCGACGACGCCGGCTTGCTTGGCGCGGCGCGCCTGGCATTTAAGGACTAGCTTGAGGAGCGCCTGGAGCGTAGCCACCGGCGTGCGATGGCGGGGGAAAGCCACTCTTCCTGACCTGGAGCTGAACAAAATGAGTAATAACTTTAATGCTTGAAAGTCTTTCAGTGAGCGAATAAAGAATTCAACTAAGAGAAAGTCTCATGGTTGCGAAGGCGGGCTTGCCCGCCCTTCCGCACTCATCAACACTATATGAAACGCTGCACCGCAATCGCTTTTTGTCTTCTGGGTCTTGTTCCTGTCTGCTTCGCGCAGGACATAACCAGGCTCGAGAAGATTGGCTCGATCGCTAATTTCACTAAGTTTGAAAAATCTGTTGTTTTCAACTGTAAGGACAACTCGCAAGTCCAGCTAACAATTCTCAGCCCCGATCTCGTGCGCGTTCGCGCGTCCTTCGGCAAAACAATCCCGGCGAAGGATCATTCATGGGCAATAGCAAAAACCGAATGGGCGACGCCGCGCTGGAGTCTGTCTGAAACAAGCGATGCCGTTCTGATAACCACTGACGAACTGGAGGTGCTGGTTCGTCGCTCACCTTTGCTTATCGAGTTTCGCAATGCAAAGACCCACGCAGTTATCAATGCTGATCAGCAACCAATGGCCTACGACGCCAAGGGACTGCTGAAAGATATGTTGTTTGATTCGCGTGGGACTTTCGTAGCTGCGGCGAAGAACCTTGGTTTCGACGAACACTTCTATGGGTTGGGAGAAAAAGCCGCCCGTCTCGACAAGCGTCGCAGTTCATTTGTGAACTGGAATTCCGACACGCCGGGTTATCTCGAAGGCAGAGATCCAATCTATCAAACCATACCGTTTTACACTGGACTGCAAAACGGCAACGCCTACGGCATCTTTTTCGATAACAGCTATCGCAGCTATTTCGACTTCGGGAAATCGTCGCAACAGCGTGTTTGGTTTGGCGCCGAGGGCGGCGAGTTGAACTATTACTTTTTCTACGGACCTTCGCTAAAAAAGATTTTGAGCCGCTACGCTGACCTCACCGGGCACATGCCGATGCCTCCACTGTGGGCGCTGGGGAATCAACAGAGTCGCTGGGGCTATTATCCTGACACTATGGTTGAGCAGGTTGTGAGCGAGTATCGCAAACGCGATCTGCCACTCGATGTGCTTCATCTCGATATTGACTACATGCAGGGTTACCGCGTGTTCACCTGGGATCGAAATCGTTTCCCTGACCCAAAGGCGCTTAGTGAAAAACTCGCGAGACAGGGTGTCAAACTCATTACAATTGTCGATCCGGGAGTCAAACATCAGCTGGTAGCCAAAAGCACTGCTCAGATTACCTCGATTACGCCGGAACTTGAGCGACAGGATCCGCGCTATTACGTTTTTGACCAGGGACTACTGAATAACTATTTTCAAAAGCGCGAGAATGGCGACCTCTTCATTCCGAAGGTCTGGCCCGGAGAGAGTGTTTTCGTCGACTACACGCTGCCGGCGGCGCGCGAGTGGTGGGGAGGCTTGCATCGCGCCTATACGGACAACGGCGTAGCTGGTATTTGGAACGATATGAACGAGCCGTCCGACTTTGTCGATCAAACCGGCAAGAACCAACTGGATGTCGTCAGCTACGACGAAGGCGAGAAGTCTACGCACGCGAAGAATCGCAATGTGTTTGCGCTGCTAATGGCCCGCGCCACCTACGAGGGACTGGAACGTTTACGACCAAACCAGCGTCCCTACGTGATCACGCGCGCGGCCTATGCCGGCATTCAAAGATATTCGACCATGTGGACGGGCGATAGCAACAGCACCTGGGACGCGCTGGCCATGAACATACCGATGTTTACCTCGTTAGGGCTTTCCGGTGAACCCTTTATCGGCAGCGATGTTGGCGGTTTCATGGGTCGCGGCAGCGGCGAGCTGCTGACGCGCGCATATCAGGTGAGTTTCCTGGCGCCGTTTTGCCGCAACCATAAAGTGATCGATGGGTACGATCAGGAGCCGTGGCGTTTCGGGAAATACTACGAGGACATAATTCGTAGATACTTGAAGCTGCGCTATCAGTTGCTGCCCTTTCTTTACACCACTATGGAAGAGGCGCACCAGACCGGAACGCCGCTGTTTCGCCCCTTGGTGCTCAACTATCAGGACGATCCCAACACCTACAATCTCGACGACGAGTTCATGGTTGGCAACGATTTGCTCGTAGCGCCAGTGGTTAAACCCGATGTGACCCGGCGCTTGGTTTATCTGCCTAAAGGAACGTGGTACGACTTCTGGACCAACAAGAAGTATGAAGGCGGCACTATGTTCACTGCCGACGCGCCGCTGGAAACCGTGCCGATGTTTGTGCGCGCCGGAGCGATTATCCCGATGGGTCCTGAGATGAACTACACTGGTGAGAAGCCGCAGGATCCAATCACCTTCAACATTTACTTGGACGATCAGGGTTCGGCTTCAATGACGTTGTATGAAGATGATGGCGTTAGTCCGGCATATAAAGATGTAGGATTTCGCCGGACAATGGTAAGCGTGAAGCGGGTGGGCCTTGGCTATGCTGTAACCGTCGCTGCGCCGCAAGGCAGCTATAACCCCGGTAGCAGAAAATTTTCTTTCGTCGTGAAGTCAACCGGCCGCACTCCTCGCGTGGCTACAGCCAACGATAGCGGAAGCGAGCAGACTATCAGGATTAACTGATATCAACCGCGTGTAAGCTTTTCGTCTTGCCCGGCTTTTGCTGCTCACGCGCAACTCGCAGAAAAGCGCGTGCAGCGTGCGACAAGGTTGCACCCTTCCGATAGACCAGGTACAGCTTTCGTTCAAACTTCATTTCGCGCACCGCGAGCGCGGCCACCTGACCACGAGCAATTTCGGCTTGAGCGGTTAAGCGCGGAACCAACGCCACGCCCATCCCTCCTTCAACGAACCGCTTGATCGCTTCAAGCGTCGGCATCTCCAGCGAAATGTTCAGCGGGGTCCGATACTTTTCGAAAGTACGCACCACGCGTTCTCGATAAGGAGAGGGAACGTTATGCGCCACAAACGACTCAGCACCCAACTCACGTACTGAAACAACCTTCCTGGCGGCCAGTGGATGATCCGGTGGAACGATTAACGCCAGCTCATCCGTCAAAACCGCCACGGCGGTGATCGCCGCGTCGTTCGGTTTGAAGGAAACTATACCGATCTCCGTTTCTCGCGCGAGTATTTCCGACGAGATACGACTCGCCAGACTTCGCTTTACTTCGATCTTGATATGCGGATGCCGGGCGCGAAATACGGGCAGCAGCGGCAGTAGATACATTACCGTGTATTCGTTGGCGGTCAGGCTCAGCTTGCCGCGATGTAGGCCTTTCAATTCTTTGATTGCCGCGTGGGCGCCGTGACGCAGATTTATCATCTGTTGCGCCAGTCCGAAGAGAACGCGACCGGCGGCAGTCATGGTCCCGTCCTTCGACGAGCGATCGAAAAGGGGTTCGCCGATTTCAGTCTCGAGCCTGCGAATAGCCTGGCTAATAGCCGGCTGCGTGCGGTGAAGCCTTTCTGCCGCGCGAGAAAAACTCTTTTCCTGTGCTACCGCTATCAGCACCTCAAGCTGGTTAATATCCATCAGGCACCTCCGCTGGCGAGCAGCCGCTGCCGGGGGTCTTCAAATCCGAGTTAGCGACTATTCCACAGGCTTATCGATCTCAATGGTCGCGCTTATGATATCACAAGAGATTATGATGCCATAGATATTATAACTTTGACTATTCCGGGCCCGCCCCCTAAGATCAAGTCTTTTATTGCGGAAGGAGACCCCGAGATGGCTGGAGCAAGAATAGCGGTTTTTGATACCACCCTGCGTGACGGCGAGCAATCCCCCGGCTGCTCCATGAATCTGGCTGAAAAAGTGCGCATGGCACAACAGTTGGAGACTCTCGGGGTCGACGTTATCGAGGCGGGCTTTCCCATTGCCTCAGATGGCGACTTTGCCGCGGTAAGGGCGGTGGCGGCGGAATGCCGGAAGGTGACCGTGGCGGCACTGTGCCGCACTTCGGCGCCAGACGTCCTGCGAGCGGCCGAGGCATTAAAACATGCGGCCCATCCGCGCATTCATACATTTGTGGCTACGTCCGATCTGCACCTTGAATACAAGCTGAAGAAAAGCCGTTCAGAAGTAATCGAGATGACGCGCCAGGCCGTGGCACTCGCGCGCGAGTGTGCTGAGGAAGTTGAATTCTCAGCTGAGGATGCAACCCGCAGCGATGTTGATTATTTGTGCGATGTTTTTGCTACCGCAGTGTACGCCGGCGCCACCATCATCAATGTTCCAGACACCGTTGGCTATACGATGCCGACAGAGTTTGCAAAGCTGGTGCGCAGGGTGCGCGAGCAGGTCGTAGGAGATCGGAACGACATCACGATCAGCGTGCACTGTCATGACGACCTTGGCCTGGGAGTCGCGAATACTCTGGCCGCTATTGAAGCCGGAGCGCGGCAGGTTGAATGTACGATCAATGGCATTGGCGAACGCGCCGGCAATGCATCCCTCGAAGAAATTGTGATGGCAATGAAGGTACGTGCCGATCATTTGCCTTTTGATACTGCTGTTCAGACTCAGCAACTCTATCCAACGAGTCAACTGCTTTCGTCGATTATTGGCTGTGCGGTGCAGCCGAATAAGGCGATTGTCGGCCGCAACGCCTTTGCACACGAGGCTGGAATTCATCAGCACGGGGTGATCAGTAATCCACTCTGCTACGAGATCATGACGCCCGAGTCGGTTGGTGTTCCTACGAACAATCTTGTTTTGGGCAAGCACTCCGGACGGCACGCGCTTGCTTTGCGTTTTGAGGACCTGGGCTATTCCATGCAGCCCGATGAGTTGGAAGCAATCTATCAGCGCTTTACCACGCTCGCGGATCGCAAGAAGCGAATTTACGATCAGGACTTGATTGCTCTGTTGCAAACCGTACCAGCCGCCAGCGACAGAATCGCGACTGAAGGAACGACGGCAACCAGCTGGGTACGAGCGTCGTCGGCTGCTTGAGAAGATACGAAACACTATCGGAGTCCAACAGGCACGCATGCCTCTCTCTACTGACGAATGAAACTGAAGATCACAATACTTGAAGGCGATGGAGTGGGTCCTGAAGTTACGCGCGAGGCGGTTCGGGTCCTGCGTTCAGTTGCCGCACTTCACGGCCACGAGTTCACCTTTGATCAGCAACTGATTGGAGGTGACGCAATCAGGCAGACCGGGTCGCCGTTGCCGACCGCCACTCTGGAAAGGTGTTTGGCCGGCGACGCGGTGCTGCTTGGCGCTGTAGGCTCACCTGAATTCGATTCGCTGAAGCCGATTGAGCGACCAGAGGCGGGACTGCTCCTGCTCCGGCGCGCCCTGGGAGGGTATGCGAATTTGCGCCCGGCGATCTCTTACGATGCAATCGCAGCAGCGTCTCCCCTCCGTCCGGAGATCGCGGCCGGCGCAAATATTTTGATAGTTCGAGAACTGTTGGGTGGTCTTTATTTTGGTGAACCGCGCGGCACGACGGGTGAAAACGGCAACTCCGTCGCGGTGAATACCATGACTTATTCGGTCGCTGAGATCGAAAGGGTCGCCCATGTAGCTTTCGCAGCGGCAATGAAGCGAAAACGGAAAGTTACTTCAGTTGACAAGGCAAATGTGCTGGAGACATCGCAACTCTGGCGTCAGACGGTCGCGCGTGTAGCGCTGGAGTATCCGGAGGTTGCCCTTGATCACCTGTACGTTGATGCCTGTGCGATGCATTTAATCACTAACCCGCGGCGGTTTGATGTCCTGCTGACAGAAAACCTTTTCGGCGATATTCTTTCGGATGAGGCGGCGGTAATCACCGGATCTTTGGGTATGCTGGGATCGGCAACCATCGGCGGAGAGGTTGGGCTTTACGAGCCCGTGCATGGTTCGGCGCCAGACATTGCCGGCCGCGGCATTGCCAATCCTTTTGGCGCGATAGCGTCAGCGGCGATGTTGTTGCGCTACAGCGCCAGGCTCGATCGCGAAGCAGATGACATTGAAGAAGCGATTCAATTCGTACTCAACGATGGCTATCGCACGCGTGACATAGCCTCAGCTGGAGTGGGATATGTCGCGACTACGTCCGAAATTGGTGAACGCGTAGCCGAGACGGTGGCGGAGATTGCCGATGTTCGGCACGCGTATCATGCGGTGTGAAAACGGTCTTTGGACTTTGGACTTTGGCTTTAGAACTTAGTACTTTGAACTTGGTACTTTGAACTTGGTACTTTGAACTTAGTACTTTGAACTTAGCACTTTGAACTTTGTACTTTGAAACGTTGAATTTGCCGACGAGTCTTCGACGATTTCAAGCAAATCAAAGCACAAAGGACAAAGCACAAAGCACAAACCACAAAGCGCAAAGTACAAAGTTCTAAGCATTAAAGTTTCCATCCATGTCGGGTACATTATTTGAAAAACTCTGGGACGCTCACGTAGTACGCCAGCCTCAAGACCAGCCCACTCTCCTTTACATCGATCTACATCTTGTCCACGAAGTTACTTCCCCGCAGGCGTTTGAGGGACTACGGGTTGCGAATCGTCGCGTGCGCCGGCCCGATCTGACCGTTGCGACCGCCGACCACAATGTGCCTACCACGGACCGTAGTCTACCCATTGCCGATCCGATCGGTGCTAAACAGATAGATACACTTCGTCAGAACTGCGGCGACTTTGGCGTCCAATTATTTGATATTGATTCACCCGAGCAGGGAATAGTGCACGTGATCGGTCCCGAATTGGGTCTTACGCAGCCGGGCCTGACGATTGTTTGCGGCGACAGCCATACCAGCACGCACGGCGCCTTCGGCACTTTGTCGTTTGGTATCGGCACCAGCGAAGTTGAACACGTACTGGCCACGCAATGTTTGCCGCAAAACAAACCGCTTACGATGTTGGTGGAAGTTAGCGGAGAGTTGCCGCAAGGCGTTACTGCCAAGGATCTCGCTCTGGGAATCATAGGACAAATAGGCACCGCCGGTGGGACCGGTCACGTAATCGAATATGCCGGCGACGCAGTGCGCAAGCTTTCCATGGAAGGGCGCATGACGCTCTGCAATATGAGTATAGAGGCCGGCGCGCGTGCCGGAATGATCGCGCCTGACGAAACAACCTTCGCCTACTTACAGGGCCGCCGATTCGCGCCAAAGGGGGAGGCCTGGACCGAAGCCCTGGCTTACTGGCAGACGCTGAGCAGCGACAGCGACGCCAATTTCGATCGCACTATTCGAATCGATGCGACGACGCTTGAGCCACATGTTACCTGGGGCACAAGCCCTGGCATGGTTGTTCCAGTCACCGGTTGCGTTCCCGATCCGGCGGCGTCTGTAAATGATGCTGACCGCCGTGCGTCCGAACGGGCGCTCGAGTACATGGCCCTGACACCACTCACCAAAATTCAGGATATTCCGATCGATCGCGTTTTTATCGGCTCTTGCACCAACGCGCGTATTGAAGATTTAAGAGCAGCGGCTCGAGTAGTAAAGGGATACCAGACCAGCAGTTCAGTGAGCGCAATGGTTGTTCCGGGCTCACAGGCAGTGAAACGGGCCGCCGAAGCTGAGGGTCTGGATCGCATTTTTCGCGACTCCGGTTTCGAATGGCGCGAAGCCGGTTGCTCAATGTGCCTGGGCATGAACGCAGATATCCTACAACCGGGAGAGCGCTGCGCTTCAACCAGCAATCGCAACTTTGAAGGGCGGCAAGGGCGCGGTGGTCGCACTCATTTGGTGAGTCCGATGATGGCAGCGGCGGCCGCGATAACCGGACATTTCACCGACGTAAGAGAGTGGGAGTTTAAGTAGCACGCATCATGAAACCGTTTCGCACACATACGGGCAGGCTTGTTCCGCTGGATCGGGCTAACATCGACACCGATCAGATTATTCCCAAACAATTCCTCAAGCGAATTGAGCGCACCGGCTTTGGCGAATTCCTGTTTTACGACTGGCGTTTTGAACCTGGCGGCGAACTTAACTTGTCATTTGGTTTGAACCAACCGCGTTATCGTGGGGCTTCGATTCTGGTGACCGGTAAGAACTTCGGTTGTGGTTCCTCGCGCGAGCATGCGCCCTGGGCGCTCGCCGACTTTGGTTTTCGCGCGATTATCGCGCCTTCATTCGCCGACATCTTCGCCAATAATTGTATGAAGAACGGTTTACTACCGGTGACGCTTCCCGAAGAGCTGGTAACAACAATCATTGAGCAGGCGCGTGCAAAAGAAACTTATGAATTGACCGTTGATCTCGAAACACGAACTGTCACTGATGGCAGAGGTCTGTCGGCGGCGTTTGTTATTGATGATTTCCAACGACACTGCTTAATGGAAGGTCTTGATGACATCGGCCTCACCATGCTGCATGAATCCGACATCGCGGCCTATGAAGCAAAGCGAGCCGGCCGAAGTTTTTGAACCCAGGCTTTTAGCCTCGCAGCAAGAGACGGCTCAGGCAGTGACAAGTCTCTCTTCCGCCTTTTCCTTACGACTCTCCGCCAACTCACCCATTACGCGGCAGTGGCAGTCGGGACAGATACCGTGACTGAATTCGACGTCGGTGTGATCCGAAATATAGCCTTCAACTCTTTGCCAGTAGTTCTGATCGTTACGAATCTTTTTGCAATAAGAACAGATGGGCAACATACCTTGTAGTTGCTTCACCTGTGATAGCGCCACCTCCAGTTCCTTCACGCGTTCAGCCAGATTCCTCTGCAGCTCCAGCATTTGCGCGCCGACTGCGACCCTGGCTTTCAGTTCGTCTCGATGAAAAGGCTTGCTGAGATAATCGTTTGCTCCCGCCTGAATACCGTTCACAACTTCATCTTTGCTGGCCATGGCCGTCAGCATAATTATGTAAGGCGGTGTCGGCGTGGGCAATTGTCTGACCCGTCGGCAAACTTCGAGTCCATCGAGGCCCGGCATCATGATGTCGAGGATGGCGAGTCTGGGTGCATTCTCGCCTTGCAGTATTTCCCAGGCTTGCGTGCCATCAATTGCTACCCAAACTTTGTAGCCCCACTTTAGGAGCGTAGCTTCGAGTATGCGTCGCGAGACAGGATCATCTTCGGCAATCAAAATCTTCATAGTTTTTCTCTGCGGTTAGCTTCGCATCAAAGACTGGATGCGTTTGGACATGCTGCTCTTGGATTTGAATCGACCTATCCGGTTTGGCAGGTCAGGGTAACGACGCTGCGCGAGGTCGGGTTTCATTTTGCATTACGCGTGCCAATGAGCCCGAGACGATAACGGATCCGCTCGCCTGATCAGGCCATCCCGGATCCTCAGAATTCTCAAGGAAAAATTGCGTCGCCGGATGGCACAGTGGATGCCAAGAACGCCTTGGGATCGGCTTGGCGCGAGCATTCCAGGCTCTCATGCGGTGTTGTGCCTCACCTAATTGTTCCAGGAGCGGCATCCTACCCAATCGTATCCAACTCCAGAATGCAGGAGAGATTGCATCGCACTCGGCCAAAACCGCAGCTCATTTCTGACCACTCCCGCATTTGAATCAAACAAAAATGGCGGCGCGATCCTCGTGCACCTTACTAGTACAACCCAGAGCTACGGCGTCTTAAGGGAATTCTTGATGACGAAATATGCAGCGCGGAAAGTCTTCTTGCCGATAGTCATCATCGTTTGGCTCTGTGCTGTCGGCGTGGGGGTGCGCATGGTTTTGATCTACGAAAATTCTCCAGACACTGTTGGAGAAACCCCTAAAACCTGGCCTCGTGAGAGCCGGGTGCAGCACTCCACAGACTTGCCAACTCTCGTGATGATGGTTCATCCGCATTGTCCGTGCTCGCGCGCGAGTGTAAGTGAACTGAGTCTGTTGCTGGCCGAGGTTCAAGGACGCGTGAATGCCAATGTATTGTTCGTGAGACCCCTGGGAGTCCCCGAAAATTGGGAAAGAGCGGAGCTTTGGGCGAGTGTGGCAAGGATGCCCGGAGTGAAATTGAGTGTTGACAATGATGGCGTTGAGGCGCGCCGCTTCGGATCCAGCACGTCTGGCCAGGTGATGCTCTACAACACAGAGGGGCAACTGCTTTTCAGCGGCGGAATTACGGCTTCACGAGGTCACGCTGGTGAGAACGACGGACGGAGCACAATTGTGGCTCTACTAACTCGAGGCCAGGCAGCGATGGATGAAACTCCCGTGTTTGGCTGCCACCTTTTGGGGAAGGTGAAGGACCAGGAGGAGTTCTGCGATGCCAGCCAGAAAAATTGAGAGCCTGAGCGACCGGGAATGGCAAACGGCGCAGGAGCTGCTTCACGAACACCGGCAACTAATCTACAAACGTACTGATCGTATGTTTGTAATCCTGATGGCCATTCAGTGGTTGGCAGCGATCGCCGTTGCACTCTGGTTGACTCCGAAGACCTGGTCCGGCGCAGCCAGTAATATACATCCGCACCTGACGTCAGCACTGTACCTCGGTTGGATGATTTCCGTGTTGCCGATAATACTGGGATTGAAGCGGCCGGGCGCAAGATCGACACGCTATGTAGTGGCGATTGCGCAGATGTTGATGGGATCGCTTCTCATCCACGTAACCGGCGGACGCATCGAAACGCATTTCCATGTTTTCGGTTCGTTGGCCTTTCTTGCCTTCTATCGCGACTGGCGCGTATTGCTGCCGGCGACTCTGATAGTGGTGGTCGACCACTCGGTGCGTGACTTGTGGTGGCCCTTATCAATCTACGGCTCAGTCTCAGCCTCTGAATGGAGAACGCTTGAACATGCTGCCTGGGTAGTTTTTGAAGACATCTTCCTCGTGCTTTCCTGCATTTACAGCCAACGCGACATGCGGGGCAAAGCGGCGCAGAGCGCCAAACTCCTTGAAGTACAAGAGGAACTTGAGACCCGAGTTGAGACGCGAACTGCTGAGCTGGCCGCGGTCAACAGTGAATTGAGGACCGAAAACCACGAACGCGAGCAATTTGAAATTGCGCTGCGTCAGAGTGAAGAGCGATATCGCGACCTCTTTCAAAACGCTAACGACATTATCTACACCCACGATCTCTCGGGTACGTATACGTCGGTCAACAAAGCCTGCGAAATCGTAACCGGTTACACGGCGGAAGAAGCTCTGCAAATGAACGTAATGCAGATCGTGGCGCCGGACTGTTTCGAGCAAGCTAAGGTACTAATGCAGCGCCGGATGGAGGATCCGTCTGCCACCGCCTACAGACTGAACATCATTGCAAAAGATGGACGACGAGTGACGTTGGAAATAAATTCGCGCGTTGCCTTCATGGACGAAAAACCTGTTGGCATTCAGGGAATCGCCCGCGACATCACCGCACGCGTTCGCCTTGAGAAGGAACGCCAGACTATTTTCGAGGTCACAGAAAGCGTCGGTCTCACCTCGAACCTGGATGAGCTTCTGAAGCTGATCCACCAATCGCTGAAGCACGTTATCTTTGCAGAGAATTGCTTTGTCGCACTTTATGACAAGAAGACCAGTCTCTTCACGATGGAATTCTTTGTTGACCAGTTCGACCGTGCTCCGACTCCGTCGAGACTGTCTAAGACCCGTACTGATTACGTCTTCCGTACTGGCCAGCCTATGCTCATGACTGACGAAGCTTTTCGGCAATTGGTCGAACGAGGCGAGGTCGCATCTGTGGGAACGCCTCCGGCAGCGTGGTTAGGCATACCCTTACGGACGCCTTCAGAGGTAATGGGCGTCCTGGTGGTCCAACACTACGCCAACAGCGAAGCATATTCATCAGCTGACCTTGAGTTTCTGAGTTCGGTTGGGGGACAGATTGCCCTGGCCATTGAACGTAAGAGAGCCGAAGAAGCGCTCCGACAAAGCGAACAGCAGTTAGCTGAAGCGCAGCGGCTGGCTCACATTGGGAGTTGGAACCGGGACCTAATCACTAACTCTCATACGTGGTCTGAAGAGAACTACCGAATCTACGGCGTTGACCCTGAGAAATTCAAGGTCAGTTATCAGGCAGTTCTCGGACAACTTATCCATCCCGACGATCGGGATTGGGTTAGTGACGTTACCGCGAAGGCTATCGCAACAAAAAGAGGGTTTGATGTCCATTACCGCATCATCCGGCCCGACGGCGAAGAGCGAATAGTCCATTCAACCGGAAACGTTGGTTTCGATGATCACGGAAATGTGGTCAGGATGTTTGGAACTGCACAGGACGTAACCGAACGAAAGCAAATTGAAACTGAGCTCAAAGAAGCACGTGACGTGGCGCTGGAATCCGCGCGCCTCAAGTCAGAGTTTCTGGCGAACATGAGTCACGAGATCCGCACCCCGATGAACGGTGTGATCGGTATGACCGGCCTGTTGCTCGACAGTGAGTTAAACATCGAGCAGCGCGAGTTTGCGGAGACTATCCAGTCAAGCGGTGACGCACTCTTAACCATCATCAACGACATCCTTGATTTTTCCAAAATTGAGGCGGGCAAGCTTCAGTTTGAAACGCTCGACTTCGATCTTAACCAGGCTATCGAAAGCACAGTTGAGTTACTCGCCGAGCGCGCGCACGAAAAGAAAGTTGAACTTGCGTCTCTGGTTTACAGCAACCTGCCGACGGCGTTGCGCGGCGATCCCGGCCGTCTGCGGCAAGTGCTCACTAACCTGATTGGCAATGCCTTGAAGTTTACCGAAGTTGGGGAAGTTGTGGTGCGAGCCACGAAGGAAAGCGAAAATGAGGATTCCGTTGTGGTGCGCTTCACAATCGACGACACCGGAATTGGCATACCGGAAGCGGCTCAAAGGAAACTTTTTCACGCTTTTACTCAAGCCGATGGTTCGACAACGCGGAAGTATGGCGGCACCGGCCTGGGGCTCGCCATTTCCAAACAATTGGTCGAGTTGATGGGCGGAGAGATTGGTGTCAATAGTCGACCAGGCAAGGGTTCAACTTTTTGGTTCACGGGACGCTTCGGCAAGCAGCTCACTCCGGCGCTGGAACTGCGCACGGAAGTCGCGGGCCTTGATGGTCTGCGTGCTCTGATTGTCGACGACAACGCAACCAACCGCAAAATCCTCTCGCACCAGTTCGATTCCTGGGGAATGATTCATGAAGAAGCAGATTCGGGGCTGAAGGCCCTCGAGTTGTTGCGCGCGGCCGCTGTCGAGGGCGTTCCGTATTCTCTGGCTGTACTTGATTTGATGATGCCAGGCAAGGACGGTCTTGAACTTGCGCGCGCTATCAAATCCGATCCTGATCTTGCCGAAATACACCTGGTTTTGTTGACCTCTTACGGGCAACGCGGGGATAGCGCCAATGCGCGTGAAGCAGGTGTAGCCGCCTATTTAACCAAGCCCGTTCGTCAATCACAATTATTCCACTGCCTTGCCCGAGTAGTTAACCAGCCAATGGTCTTAGGCGAACAGAGCCAGCCTGCGGATGCAACGGCTGGCCTGGTTACGGAACACATTCCTGGAGAGAGACTAGTCATGTCAGACAAACTGATCCTTTTGGCTGAAGATAACATCGTGAATCAGAAGGTTGCGATTCGTCAGCTACTCAAAATGGGTTATCGCGCAGACGCGGTCGCTAATGGTTGCGAGGCGCTGGAGGCCCTAACGAGAATCCGCTATGACCTGGTGTTGATGGATTGTCAGATGCCGGAGATGGACGGATACGAGGCAACGGCCGAAATTCGCCGTCGCGAGGGAGCCTCAATGCATACTCCAATCGTGGCCATGACCGCCAATGCCCTCCAGGGCGATCGCGAAAAGTGTATCGCGGCCGGCATGGACGATTACATATCCAAGCCAGTCAAGCCTGAAGAGCTTCAGAGAGTATTGGAAAGTCTGTTTGCGAAATTGGAGAACGACACGGCCAGCCAGGTTGTGGATGCTGAAGCTACTCTACCAGTGGATCTGAATCGACTATATCAGGCACTCGGACGCGAAGCCGAGGAGTTTCGTGAAATTCTGGATCTCTATCTCGAGCATATGCCAATCAGTCTTGAGAAACTGCGTCTGGCCGTCGAGGCCGGCGACGCCCGCGAAATACATCTGATTGCCCACAACAGCGGAGGAACCAGCGCAAACTGTGGCATGACGGCGATGGTCTCTCCGCTACGAGAATTAGAACGTATGGGACGAGAAAAACAACTCTCCGGCGCCACGGTGTTGAGTGCACAGGCTTGCCTGGAGTTTGAACGGGTCAAGTTGTTTCTGGAAGAACACCTCCAAACAGAGCCGGTCCAACAGCAGGGAGTCTGAAAGATGTTCCCAAAACGAGCCGACACTTCGCATCGAGTACTGGTCGCCGATGATGATCCGGTAATCAGGAGATTGTTAACCGCTATCATTGAGCGTGAGGGTTATACTGCTGTAACGGCTGTTGATGGACGCGCGGCCTACCGCATTCTGCAGTCTGACGCTGATTTCTGTGGCGCCATCTTCGACATGATGATGCCAAACCTCAATGGCCTCGAGCTCATCCGTTACATGCGAACCGAGAAACGCCTGATGCGGATTCCGGTAATGATGGTGACCTCAGAACAAGACTTAAAATTTACAGCAGCCAGCTTCGCCGCCGGCGCCACAGTTTTTCTTCCCAAGCCTTTCACGGCCGCGCAGTTTCAAATAACTTTCAAAATACTAGTTGCAGAGCGTCGCGTCGCGGCTTAAGCACACCGAAATCAACTCGACTGACCGTTCAAGTGATTTGCTGGGACCGCGGGCGCCCCGCCCGCAGGCGCGCAGTCTTTCGGAGGAAATCCATTTTCGCGCTTCGCGCTCATTGCGGGCGGGGGCGCCCGCGGTCCCAGCAAATCGCTTGAGTGTTCGGTGCTATCTCAGCTCCATACAAGCCCGCTGGCAAGACTCTGCGAGGCATGATTTCGTAGTTGCCTTGATGCTTCCCAGGGCCAAAGGTATAAGACCGTCAATCGGGTGATTGGCTGAACGCCTCACCCCGGTGCGGTCGATTGAGCTTGCTCTTGATCGCGCTTAGAGAGCGGCGGCGGAGTGAGAACGTCGCCGCTCTATTTTTGTTTTAGGGGCTTGATCCATTCTTCGTCACCGACTATCTTCACCGGATATGGAAATCAGTAGAATAGAAACTAAGAACGCACCAGCCGCCGCCGGTCATTATTCGCAGGCCGTCGTCTACAACGGGTTAGTATTTGTTTCCGGTCAGATCTCGATTGATCCCCAAACTGGCGAGAAGAGACTCGGTTCAATTGAAGAGCAGACTGAGCAAGTATTGAGGAACGTTGAGGCCATTCTTAAGGCAGCCAATAGCGATTTCAACCGAGTACTAAAAATGACTGTTTACGTCGCTGACATTGAACTGTGGGCTGCCGTAAATGAGGTCTACGCTCGAGTGTTGGGAGAGCACCGCCCGGCGCGGGCCGTTATTCCCACTGGAAAACTTCACTACGGTTTTCTAATCGAGATTGATGCGATTGCCGCCGCTTATGACTAGTAGCCCTATAGTCACGTCGCCACACAAAATCAGAACTGGGAGCGAAGCGGGGGCCCCGCGCGGGCAGCCCGCGTAGGGTGGTGGTAGCGACCAGCCAAGAGTGTACTGATCGAAATGTGCATAATAACTGTGTCCTTGACTTTGAAGTTTTGACAGATTACTAACGGAGCGAACATGAACAGATTCGGCATTAACGGCAATCTCGTGGTAATGACCTGCGTGGTCATTGGCTTATTTTTCTGCCTTGGCGTAAGTTCATTAGCATTCCAGAAGGAGAAAAAACCGCTTATGACAACTCACGCAAGTGGGACATTTGACGTGAAGGTAACGCCGCAGGAAACGGACGAAAAAGACCCGGCCGCCGCAGTAGGCAAATTTTCGCTCGACAAACAGTTTCACGGTGATCTTTCGGGAACAAGCAAAGGTGTAATGCTGGCGATGAGCACAGCCGTTGCCGGTTCAGCTGGTTATGTTGCGATGGAGCAAGTCACCGGCACCTTAAACGGACGCACCGGCACCTTCGCGCTGCAACACACGGGCACCATGACTCGCGGTGCGCCCCAACTCAGCGTTACGGTTGTGCCTGACTCGGGCACCGGCGAACTAGCCGGTCTTTCCGGAAAGATGGATATCAAAATCACGGATGGAAAACATTTCTACGAGTTTGACTACATCATCGCGCCCGCGCCTTGAGCGTACTTGCGCTTTTCAAGCGTGATCCACGCATTAATAATCGATTGAACTGGAGGAAGGATCGAACGATGGTAGCCCGAAGATGGATGATTCGTTGCCTTTGCGTAATCGCAGCGCTCTCTTTAACAGATTGCAAAGTGAACAACCGAAACTCTGCGACGTCGGGATCAGCAAATTCGCCCGCTGCGAACGAGCCCGACCGCGGTACAACTGGTATTGAAAAAGTTAAGCCTGCGCCTGGAACAGGCAATGTTCAGGGCAAGGTGTTATTCAATGGCAAGCCGGTCGAGAATATCGAGGTCAAGTTATGCGAGACCTTCAATCGATTTCTGGGCGGATGCGGCGGGAAGACTTACACGGCCCGAACCGACAAAGATGGTGACTACGTTATTACAAATGTGCCGCCCAAAGTATATGAAGGACTGTTAGCACGCGTGTTCGATACCGACTCCTATATATTTGCCACCTCTGGTATCGCCGGACTGAGCGCGAACAAGTACGAGGTTCTGGCCGATAAGACTCTGTTCGCGTCGCCGACGAATCTCTATAAGGGCGATCTCAAGCTGCTCAATCCCAAGGCCGGATCTAAAGTGAGCGCCCAGAATCTCGAACTCAAATGGGAGGCATATCCGGACGCGGCCTACTACAAGTTCAGCATCTTCCCGGACGAATCGAGCATCACGTCGCCTTACATCAACCAGCGCGTCGAAGCGACCTCCTTTAGTCTCGACAAGCCGCTCGAGAAAGGCACTTACCGTTGGCAGGTAGAAGCATTCAACAGCTCTGATAAAAAACTTTCGGAGAGCAGCAACGATATAAACTTCACGATCAACTAGCCGTCGGCTCATTCAACTGGGACTTTGGACTTTGGTCTTAGGTCTTTGAACTTTGTACTTTGAACTTCGTACTTTGTGTTTTGTAGTTCGTTACTAGTTTGGGAACCGGCTCATCAGTCTAAAAGAGAACCAAGTACAAAGTTCAAAGACCAAAGACCAAAGACCAAAGTCCCACCTTTTGGTTCAGTTGATTAAGTCATCAAGCATTGAGCCTGGCTCGAGTTCTACCGGATTGGATCCGCGACGGAAAATGCGCGCGTTCGTCCGACCTTTTAACAGGTGAACCCCTCGCTCCACGCGAATCATGCATCCCTCCCGTAAACCCACCACGGTAGTGTCGTTATCCTCCAGAAACTGATTGATCCTGACTTCACGCGTCTCGCCCATATGCGTAGAGTTGGCGTCCGGGTCGAGATAATGAGCGTTAATCTGGAAGCTTATCAGGCCGAGGGAGTTGAAGGAGGGAGGCTCGATGATCGGCATATCGTTGGTTGTCTTTATTGTCGGTGCGGCCACCACGGCGCCGGCACTGGAGCCCATGTAAAGCATTCCTTCCTTCACCCGCCGGCGTATCGGCTCCAGAAGATCGAATCGGTAGAGACTATCCAACAGCCGGAAAGTGTTGCCGCCGCCGATAAAGATTGCTTCTGCCTTGTCTACTTTGTTTCCCGGATCTGTGCCTTCGTGAATCGACTCAAGCGCATAGCCCATCTCCTCGAAACGCTTTCGTGCCTGGGCGGCATATGCATCGCGATCATATAAGGCGAACGGAACGAAGAGAACCCGTTTGATCGCGCCGAGTGCCTCCCGAATTTCCCGCTCCGCATGATCGAGATAACCGCTGCCATGAAGGGTTGAGTTGCTGATCAACAGCAGTCCTTTCCCTTGAGTTTGACTCTCCACCGTTTTCACTCCTTAAGAAACGTTCCGAACAATTATCCACAGATTGCACAGATAAAGTAATCAGACTCCTCGGCGCTACTGCCTACCCCAAAAGGGAACTGAAGAAGTTGAACGTATACCGTATCGTAGGCTCGTCTAAAGAATTTCTTCGAGCTCTCCGTTCCGGCGGACCAGTTTCCCTCAAAACAAGGCAATTTATTGCTCCGCGCGCAAAACGGCAGTCGTGGCATGCTCGTTGCCAAATGTCTCGCCGGAGGCACGAAATGAAAAAACTAATTGCAACCCTTGTTACCCTCGTCGTTCTCAGCATGGCTGCTTTGCCAGCCGCAGCGCAGACTCGCAGCCGCTGCACTACCAGATCGACTAGCAGCGGTCGCACCTATACGAGCGAGGCCCGCTATCGAGATAGTCAGTATCGCAACGATGCCTATCGTAATGACGTTTATGCCGACAACTACTACGGGCAGGATCGCTCGATTTGGAATAAGCACCGAGACAAGATCACTACTGCGGGGGGCGCACTAGGTGGAGCATTGCTCGGCGGCTTGATCGGTGGCAAGAAGGGCGCACTGATTGGTGCAATTACAGGGGGCGCCGGTGCTGCTGTCTACACGTACAAAATCCGCGACCGGGTCAACAGATACTAACTGTTGGTTGCGGTAGAGCCTGGTCGCCGGTTGAAAAATCGGTGACCTTGTTTGAGGCCCGGATGCGAAGGGGAGAGCGCATCCGGGCCTTCAACAGTTTATTCGTCCCCTTAGACAGGATTGACAAGATTAAAAAGGGCGCGCGACTTGAAGGTTGAAATGCGACTTTCCAAAAGCTGCCAATGGTTATCAGCCCGGAGGGCTGGCAGATAGGGTTGAAGCGAAGCGAAAACCACCGGAACAAATCGGAAGAGAGGTGCACTCCGAAGGGGTGCGAGAATCTCAAAGAGAATCCCTTGGATACGGCTCTCATCTGGCGCCCCGTCGGGGTGCGATCATTCCTCCTGCTTCAACCGGTGGTCTTCGCTTCGCTACGACCACCGGCTACTTTCTCGCAACCCTCCGGGTTGTAAATCCTGTCTGGTGTTCCCTGCTTTCTTAACGCTTTGTCGGCGAGGGAGAAGGCTCCGTCAAATCAATTCTGGCGTAGAAGATGTCCGTCTCTTTCTTCTTCTTATCTTCGGCCACTATGATGGCAAGTCCTTCCTTTTTCTCACCATCCTGGCGCTGATAAAGGCAGACTGCACCTTCGCTTTTCTGATCCTCAGTGTCGCCCAAACATCCCTTCTGATTAGGGGTCCAACCGGCCGACTTCATAATATCTACGGTGTAGAAGTCTTTTACCTCCTGTGCGCTGCTGGGCGTCGTAAAGGCGATGAAGTTAATTTTGCCTTGCATTGCGGCCCGCAGCATCAGCCTTACTCCAAGTGGAATGGCCAGGTCAGCCTTAGTTGCGCCGGCGAAAGGTGGTACGTCGGGCCAAAGACTGTTGACGGTGCCGGCCTTCTCGCCGCCTGTTAGCGATTCCACCATACGGCAGGAAACAACTGCGCCGAAAAGAAGAAGGAGAGCGAAGAGCGTTGTCGATTTTTGGGTAACCGTTCTTGAGTTCATATTCATTGCGTCCTCCAGAGCGAAGACTATAGTTGATTCCCGTCCTGCGATCCAAAAATTAGACGACCCGGCAGGCAATGATGCAGTTCAGAAGCTCAAATTTTAGGTTCTGCTTTCGGTTCCAACGAAACCCGCAGCCTCAAGGCCGAACTCCGAACTACTTGCTCAAACTGCATCAGTACCAACCCGGGCAGGGTGCTTGGACAAAATCCCCAACCTTCACTTAAGGTAATCCATTCGTCTTAACCCTGAAACAGTGAACCGCGACCCGGCTTCCATTGTCGGTTCGCTCAATCAATGAACCGCAAACACACGCGAGCCAGAAAGTTCTTCGCAAAGCTGCTACTGGTCGTCCTGGGCTTTGCGATAGGGGGCGTTATTGCGGAGCTTGCCCTGCGCGTTAGCGGCTATTCTTATCCGCAGTTTTATCAGCGCGACCAGGTTCGCGGGCTTTCCCTGCTGCCCGGCGCGGAAGGATGGTATCGAAAGGAAGGCGAGGCGTATGTTCGCATTAACAGCGACGGCCTGCGCGATCGTGAGCATACGATCGCGAAGCCTCAGGGGACTTTCCGAATCGCAATCGTTGGTGATTCCTATTGTGAGGCGTTTTCAGTCTCCCAGGAAGAAGCCTTCTGGTCAGTGATGGAAAGGCAGCTCGAGCAGTGTGATGCTTTTTCCGGCAGAAAAATTGAAGTAATCAACTTCGGCGTTTCCGGTTATGGAACCGCGCAGGAACTGCTCACCTTGCGGGAAAAAGTCTGGCAGTATTCTCCTGATCTCGTGCTCCTGGCTGTTACTACGAACAACGACATCACAGACAATTCTCGCGTTCTTAAGCAAACTGGCGACATTCCCTACTTCATCTACCAAGGCAACCAACTAACCCTTGATGACTCGTTCCGGAATTCACGCGGATTCCTTCTGAGCAATTCCAGACCCGGCCGCTTTGGCGCCTGGCTGAGCGCACACTCACGATTGCTCCAGGCGATCGCACAGGGTCAACGCGGCCTCAAGGTTCTGCTGGCGTCGTGGCGCGCGAAACACTCGAACGATGCGCAGCCCGCAGCCACGCCGGCGGCGAACCCAGTAGACACGGCGAAAGCGCCAGAGAAATCTGACTTGTTTGCGCGCTCGGCAGAACTCGGCGCCGACAACCTCGTTTATCTTGAACCGAATAATGCGGTATGGAATGATGCATGGCGCGTAACTGAGGGCTTGATGATCGAGATGCGGGACGAAGTCGCGAAGGACGGCGCGAAGTTTGTCATCGTCACGCTCAGCAATGGTCCTCAAGTACTTCCCTATGCAAAATCGCGCGAAGCTTTCAAGAACCGTTTCGGCATAACCGATCTGTTCTATCCTGATAACCGGATTAGAGCGCTCGGCACGCGTGAAGAAATTCCCATTATTACGCTAGCACCCGAGTTGCAGGAATTTGCCGAACATAACGGCGTTTTTCTACACGGGTTTGGGACGGATACCGGTAACGGCCACTGGAATGTGATTGGGAACAGGGTGGCCGGTGAACTAATTGCGAAAAAAATTTGCGAAGGTGCGTTTCTCAAATAGCGCGGCCGCCGCAGTTCTGCTAGAAGAGTTAGGTTAGAAATAGACCAATCAACTGTTTCGGAGACCGGAATGCACTACTACGACAACGTACTGGGATTAATCGGCCACACACCGCTGGTGAAGCTCAATAAATTGACGCGCGACATCAAAGCGCTGGTGTTGGCGAAGATGGAAAATCTGAACCCGGGCTTCTCAGTTAAGGACCGCATCGGCATTTCGATGATCGAGGCCGCCGAGCGCGAAGGTAAGTTAAAACCAGGCGGGACAATCGTTGAGGCAACATCAGGGAACACGGGAATCGGATTGGCACTTGCAGCATCCGTCAGAGGTTACAAATGTATTTTCGTGATGACTGACAAAGCCTCTATTGAGAAGTCGCGGTATTTGAAAGCCCTCGGCGCCGACGTTGTGATCACGCCGGTATCAGCAAAGCCAGGAACACCGGATCACTACGTTTCCACCGCCCAACGAATTGCCAAGGAGACGCCAAATTCATTCTATCCCGATCAGTATTCGCACCCGGCGAATCCAGAGGCCCATTACCGCACAACCGGTCCGGAGATCTGGGAACAAACGGAAGGCAAGATCACCCACTTCGTGGCCGGCATAGGAACTGGCGGCACGATCTCCGGTACGGGCAGATATCTTAAAGAGCAGAATCCGAACATCAGAGTGGTTGGCGCCGATCCCTATGGTTCGATTTTCAAAACCTACAAGGAGACGGGGAAGGTCATTGAGACGACCCCTTACCTCGTCGAGGGAATTGGCCAGGAAGTTGTGCCTCCCAACGTGCACATTCAATACATCGATGAAGTAATGAACGTCAGCGATGGCGAGTCGTTTGAAATGTCGCGGCAGTTGGGTCGCACCGAAGGCATCTTCTGCGGGGGCTCAAGTGGCACGAACCTGGCGGCCGCTCTTCGGGTCGCTCGCGAGTTGGATGAAGACGCCGTGGTTGTGTTCATAATCTGCGATACGGGTGAACATTACCTGACGAAGCATCATTCGGATGAGTGGTTGAAATCGAAGCGCTTACTCGAGCCGCAGAGAATGACCGCCGGCTTGATTAGCGGAACCAAAGCGGCGAATGCGCCGCAATCGCTGGTGTCGGTGGCGCCTCCGGACAAACTCAGCGAAGCGCTTGCAAAGATGAACGAGTTGGGCCTGACGCAAATCCCGGTGCTTGAAGAAGGACGGCCGGTGGGCTCTTTACGTGAGAACCGTGTGTTGTCGAAGGTCGTGCGCGATCGTCATCTGCTCGAGTCGCCTGTGAGCGAAGTGATGGAAGCGAGTTTCCCAACGGTCGATGTCGACGCCAGCGCTCAGGAAGTGACGCAGCAACTGCAAAGCAGTCCGGCGGTGTTGGTTGAAGAGTATGGCCGCATCATTGGCATCATTACGCGGCATGATGTGCTGGATTTGAAGTTAGGGAATACGGGTTCGTTGAGCTAGTCGGAGAGCACTGATGGCCAAAGCCTGCAGAAGGTTAATCGGAATCTCGCATGCGGCCCTACCTCTCAGGTAAGGAAGGTGGGCTTGCCCCCGCTCCTGAATTGAAAAATGCTCGGCTCAGAATAAGCGAGGCAAGCCGCCCTTCCTTACCTGAGAGACGGTCTGACTTGTCGGGTTTAACCCTACACGCGTTCATAGAAACGCGCGATCAGGTTTTCTTCAAGTTCTCTGGATCCAACCGCCCGAAAGCCTTCCAAATAATCCTTGGGGATGAATGCGTCAGCGTCTTCAATCGTCAACGGCACTTCGGTAACGATCCACTTGTCGATATAGGGAAGAAAAGATCGGTAGACTTGTTCGCCGCCGATCACGTAAAGATCCCTGTCCAGGGTTTCGGCCAGGGAAAGAACTGACTCGACGTCGCGAAGAACAATTACGGAAGCTTGCGGTTCAATCTCAGACTGCCGGCTCAAAACGATGTTCAGTCTGTTTGGTAGCGGCTTTTTTAAACTTCGCCACGTGTTGTGGCCCATCACGACAGCATTTCCTGTAGTCGTCACTTTGAAGAACTTCATGTCGGCAGAGTAGTGCCACGGCAGCTTCCCGCCTTTACCAATCGCACCGTTTCTATCTACCGCGACGATTCCGATGATCATATCTTGCTGCGGCTTTCCGCACGGAAAGCGGCAAAGCCGCGATTAGACTGCTACCGTGGCCGCAATTTTTCCATGAGATTGGTAACCCATTAGCTTTAAGTTTTCGTAGCGCATTGTCAGCAAGCCGTCGAGTCCGCGCAGTCGTTCACCTTCATCAAGAATCTCAAGTTTCGGGAGAGGAAACGGCTCGCGCGCCAGCAGTTCCTCGACCTGTTCAAGATGATTCTGGTAGATGTGGTAATCGCCCAGGGTATAAACAAACTCGCCGACCTCGAGCCCGCAAACACGCGCGATTAGGTGCATCAGCAATGCGTACGAACTGATGTTAAAGGGCACGCCGAGAAAGGCATCCGCTGATCGCTGGTAGAGTTGGCAGTGCAACACGCGTCCATCCACTTTGAACTGGAACAAGGTATGACAGGGCGGCAAATCAACCTTGTCGGCCTGACGCGGATCCCAACCAGTGACAATCAAGCGACGGGAATTAGGATTTGTTTCAATCTCCGAGATGAGGCTCGCAATCTGATCGACTCCGTTCCGTCGCGGGTAATCTCCACCGAAAGAGCGCCAGAGGTAGCCATAGACGGGCCCGAGATCACCCGCCTCGCGTTGGAAGCGTCGCGTGTGTTCGTCGTCGGCCCACTCGGCCCAAATGTCCACGCCCCTTGCACGCAGGTTAGCTTCGTTTGTGTCGCCGGAAAGAAACCAGAACAGTTCTTCAGCGATCCAGCGAAAGGGAATCTTCTTTGTTGTTACAATCGGAAATCCCTCGCGTAGGTCAAAACGAGTTTGATAACCAAAATGCGAAATGGTTCCTACGCCGGTCCGGTCGTGATGCTCAGTGCCGTTAGCGAGAATTGATTTCAGAAGATCATGGTATTGTTTCATCGAAAGTGTTTGACGCCACGTACAAATGAACAGTTCTGACAGGATTTACAAGATGAACAGGATTACTCGATCGACAATAACGCTCTCTCCTTTATCATCTTGTAAATCCTGTCTTTTCTTCGGCAGCGTTTGTCAGTATAACTTTGCTCCTCCTCAATAGGTAAGGATGAAACAATACAATCTTTGTTTTCTTGGCTTCGGAAACGTTGGACGCGCGCTGGCGCGTCTCTTAGTGGCGAAGTCTGCCGAGTTGCGCGAGCAGTATGGAATCGAGTTTCGCGTAACGGGAGTTGCCAGCCGGCGTATTGGTTGGCTTGCGAACAGCGACGGCTTGGAAGTGGCGACGCTCGTCTCGAGCAATCCGCTTGCCCAACAAACACCTGCTGACAACATTACCAGTTGGCTTAAGGAAGCACAGCCTGATGCTGTCTTTGAAACGACTTCGCTTAATCCCGATTCAGGACAGCCGGCAATCGATCATGTGCGCGCGATCCTGGACGCGGGCGCGCACGCCATCACTGCGAACAAGGGCGTGCTTGTTCACGGTTACCAGGAGCTTGCCGCGTTGGCCCGCAAGCAGGGCAAGCGACTTCTTTTTGAAGCGGCAGTGCTCGACAGCGCGCCGGTGTTTTCCCTTTTTCGGGAAACGCTTCCGGCAGTCAAGCTGCGAGGATTTAGCGGACTGTTCAGTTCAACTACGAACGTGATCATCGAAACGATGGAAGCCGGGCGCTCGTTTGAAGAAGGGTTGAAGACTGCGCAGGAACTTGGCGTCACGGAAACGGATGCTAGTCATGACATAGATGGGTGGGATGCGACGGTCAAAGTCTGCGCGCTGGCCAACGTGCTCATGAATGTCCCGTTGAAACCAGCTGAAGTAAATCGGGAAGGAATTCGCGACCTTACGCATCGGAAAGTACAGGCCGCGCGCGCTGAAGGGAAACCGTTCAAGCTAATGGCACGCGCGAAACTGACAGGCGACGGCAAGATCGCTGCAACGGTACGGCCAGAACAGATTCTCGCCAGCGATCCGCTTGGCAATGTCAGGGGAACTTCACTCGGGATTCATTTTGAGTTGGACATGATGCCGGGGTTGACGATCACATCCCACCGGCCCAACCTGCAAAGCACTGCGTATGGACTACTCGCCGATTTCATCAATGCGGTGAAGAACTAAGTCCAAGGTGCAAAGTCCAAAGTCCAAGGTCCAAAGTCTAAATGTCACTCGAAACTGGAAGTGAACTCTAAAGTTGAGCGGCATTCCGACTTTGGACTTTGGACCTTGGACTAGTTGATGATTTCCGCCACTCCTTCAATCAGTCGATCGACTTCGTCCTCCGTCGTATAGCAGGCGCAACCTGCGCGCACCAGTCCTTCGTCGCCAAGCCCGAATCGCTCTACTACAGTAGCTGCGTAAAAGTCTCCGTGCGAAAGGAAGAGTCCACGAGCCGCCAGCCGGCGCGAAACTTCAGTTGAAGCTACACCGTCTACTGTGAAAGCAAGCGTCGGTGTTCGCGGCATTTCCGGCCCCGGTCCGTAAAGCCTGACTCCTTTCAAAGAAGCCAGTCCGTGCCACAACCTGCGCGTTAGTTCCGAACTTCGCCTGTGCAATTCGTCATAAGCTGCGGTTAGTCGGGCGCGTCGCGACTCCCCGCCGGCAAGTGATGCCAGAAAGTCCACGGCGGCCCCCGCGCCTACCATGCCTTCCTGATTTTGAGTACCGGTCTCAACATTCTCCGGCGCCGCCTCAGGAGCGGGAATGAGTTTGGGAAAGTCTATCGACTCTAACAGAGCGTGTTTGCCAAACAGCACGCCGACGTGTGGTCCGTAAAACTTGTAGGCCGACATCGCGAGAAAGTCGCAGTCGAGTGCCTGAACGTCAAGGAGTGCGTGGGGCGCGTAATGAACCGCGTCAACAAAAACCAAAGCGCCAACAGACCGCGCCATTTCGATTGCGCGTCGCACATCATTGATTGTCCCCAACGCATTTGAGGCGGCGCCAATCGCAATCAGCTTTGTCTTTTTGCTTATTAACTGCTCGAAGCCATCCCAATCTAGTTGCCCGGTCTCAGTTACCAACTTTGCGGTTCTTACACGGATGCCGCGTTCGACCGATAGCCGGTGCCAGGGGGCCACATTCGCGTGATGATCCAGTTCGGTGACGATGATTTCGTCGCCATCTCCGTATTGCTGTCCTAAGGCTCGCGCGAGATGAAACGTCAGTGTCGTCATGTTGGCGCCAAAGGCGATTTCGGCGGGCGAAGCATTCAGTAGATCAGCGCAAGTTTGTCGCGCCTTAGCGAGCGCCGCGTCCGTCTCCTCGCTGGTCGGATAAGCCCAGTGAGTGTTGGCGTTGTGATGATAAAGATAGTCGTTCATTGCCTCGACCACCTGACGCGGTACCTGAGTTCCGCCGGGGCCGTCAAAATAAGAAACGGGTTGGTTGTTGTGTTTGCGCGCGAGCGCCGGAAAACTGGCGCGGATGTCGGGAGTAGAAGTTATCGTCATTATTCTGTGAATAGGTCGCTAGGGCTTGACGGTCATAGTAATATCCAACTTACGATTTAGCTAACGGACCTGATCCTTACCTTTTCACACCGATCACACTGGAGGCAACATGGCTCAAATCTCACCGAGCGCTTCGGAAACCAAAACAATCCTGGCGAAACCCAAAACCCTCTTCCTGGGGCCCTTCGTCGGCGACATTACTCGCTCAAGCGTCAAAATCTGGCTGAACATCCAGGAGGCTGCCGCTGCGGACCAGAATATTTATGTGACTCTGGAAGCAGCGGAGCAGGGGCCCGTAAACGAAGCGGAAAGACTTGAGAGGGACCAGAAGAAGGAACCCCTCATCAAGAGCGTTAGAGGCACCCAGGCCGTGAGAAGCGAGTTAATTCGTTGTCTCAAATCCGAGTTGGGCACGGGCGTCGTCACCATCAGCGACCTTAATCCGAATACGAAGTATTCCTACCGGCTTTGGCAGGATGAAGCACAAACAATCAAACTGAACCTGAACCCATCGCTGAATGCTAACGATGAAGAGAGTGACCCTCAAAAGGGTCTGCGGGACGAAGATCTGTTTTTCTGGACGCTTCCTGAAGATGGATTTGGGCGTCAGTTGGATTTTCTTCTTATGACTTGCCATCACCCTGGAACGAAGAAGAATGACGGCTTCGACGGGTTCGCCGTATGGAATCGAATTCCGGAAATAATCGCGACGGAACAAAATGCAAATGTTCGTTTCGCGATTCTTGCTGGAGATCAGATCTACGCTGACGAGATCGAGACCAAAGTTCTTAATGAAGAGGATCCTGCAAAAAGAAGACAACACTACTTAGACGTCTACCGAAAGTTCTGGGACAGCGAGCACTATCGCCGCGTGCTCTGTCGCTTGCCGGCAGTCCTCATGTGGGACGACCACGACATCACTGATGGTTGGGGCTCACGCGAAGATTCCTTCCAGAAGGACAAGCCCCAGGAATTCGAACTGCAATGGCTTGGACTCTTCGACGCAGCCAAAGACATGTTTCGGATCATGCAAGCCTCGCGCAATCCTGACCCGCTTTCAAACGATTTCACCCTGGGTTTTGATACTTGCTTCAGCGTGGGTCGCGCCGGCTTTGTAGTGCCTGACCTTCGCAGTCATAGAAATGTTAGAGCTTTCAGAAGAACCGAAAACGGTAAGAGCGAGTTTGCGGGGCGAATTTGGTTGCCGGAACAATTGCAGCTGATCAAAGACTGGGTCGCGGCAAACAGGGAAAATCTCGACACGCTTTTCTTTGTGAGCCCGGTAGTCTTCTCACACGGCGCGCCGCAGGTTGAGAATTACCTTTTGAGGTCCTGGTTCAGGGTAATCACAACCGTCAATCTGGCAACGCGCTTTCATCTGGCGAGGAAAACAATCCAATGGTTTAACGACAAGGTCGGAGATCTGCGCGACGACATAAACGACTCCTGGGGTTCTGAGGTCAACCGAGACGAAGCAGATACAGCGCTCGACTTTTTATTTGAATTGGAGAATCCGCGAGCCGGAGAGCGCGCGCTCAATGTGGTGATACTAAGTGGCGACATTCACACGCCTGGGTATTCGACACTCTATTCATCCGATCCGCTGCATCAGAAGAAAGCCGTGATCCCCCACATCGTCGCTTCGCCGGTGGCGTATGAACCTTTTAGTTGGGTGGGTGAGGCGATTTTCAGGCACCTTACCAAGGTAGTGCGGATCGGGAGAAAGGGAAGTTACACCTCGCAGGTAAGTCACCATTTCTGCTACCGAAATGTGGTTGTCGTTTCACTAAGGAACTACGAAGAGGATGAGTCGTACGTCAAGGTGAAGTACTACCTGGAAGGATTTCCCGAACCTCAAGTGATGCTATTCGACTTAAACCACGGGGCCCACCGCGAAACGATTCACTGGCGTGACGTGAAGACACCGAAACTGTGGCGTCGATTTGTGGCCTGGTTAACCGGGAAGCCTATACCTCCTTCTTTTATTGAGCTGCCGCCAGCGGCTGCGACTATCCCACTCCCGGACAAGCCTCTCGATTAAAGTTTCGTGGGCTTACCAAAAAGCTGTGCAGAAGAGCGGGGGCGAGCCCGCCTTCCCGACCCTGAGCTGATTTGAGTTGAGTTGCGATCCTAAGCAGGAAAGACCTTCAACAATCTTAGAAATCGAGCAGTGCAGAATCTCAGGGTCGGGAAGGGGGTTTACCCCCGCTCTTGGTAACGTACTTATGCGGCGCCGGTGACCAGCCAATCCTTCCCCTCTTCCACAAAAACTGAACCGCACCTCACGCGCGGTATCGACTTCCAGAAAACCGGAAACACCTGTCGATTGCCACTTTAACTGAGGAGCAGACCTTTATATGAACAACCACAGCCCTGGCAAATCTGAGGCGCAAGTCTCCGTACGCGATGTAGCAAGCGTCATCTTCCGTCACAAGTTACTCCTGTGCGTGACCTTTCTGGCGGTTGCGCTGGGTACGGCGGCGGTAACGTTTCTCATGCCGAACGAGTATGAGTCGCGCATGAAGATTCTCGTCAAGAATACTCGGTCTGATGTGCCCATTACGCCCGAGCAAACCATTGGCTCAACCGGCAACAATTTCGAAAACGACGTCTCTGAGAACCAAATAAATTCTGAAATAGAGTTGCTAACAGGCGAAGACTTGTTGAAACAGGTCGTCACCGAATGTGGCTTGTACGGCGGCGGCGGCTCTTCGTTCTCCTCAACTCTTGGACTCAAGGAAGCGCCGAGCTCCCAAGCGACTCAAATTGAGGAAGCAGCGAAGCGCCTGGCAAAAGATCTGGTGATTACGCCGGTCAAGAAGGCGAACATCATCGAAGTCAAATACACCTCCCGTTCGCCTGAAAAAGCTGCGGCAGTGTTGCGCAAACTTGGGGACCTCTATCTGGAGAAGCACGTCAAACTGCACCGGCCCCCGGGCACCTACGAATTCTTCAAGACGCAGGCGGATCAATCCGAAGGTCAACTGCAGGAAGCTGAGAAGCATCTCTCGAGTTTTCAGCAGTCGATGAATGTTGTCTCCCTAACACAGCAAAAAGACCAGACGGTACAGAAGCTCACGGAAGCCAAGTCGAAGTTACTGGAGACGGAAACATTTCTGCGCGAAGTATCTGACCGAATAGCCAAAGGCCAACAGCAATTGGAAACTCTGGCGCCGCGGGTGGTAACCCAAAGCCGCGCGTTGCCGAATCAGTATTCAGTTGAACGAATGAATACGCTGATTGTGGAGTTACAGAACCGGCGCACGCAGCTGTTGACGAAGTTTCGTTCCGACGATCGTCTGGTCAAGGAAGTCGATCAGCAACTCAGGAACACCAGGGCTGCTCTCGATAAAGCGTCGAAGGAAACTGCGACTGAGCAGTCAACCGACCTGAATCCCTTGCGTCAATCGTTGGAAACTGAGCTTGCGCGCGGTCGAGTGGATCAGGCAGGCGCTGCCGGGCGACGCGAAATGTTAGCCGGGCAAGTGAAGCAGTATGAGGCACAACTCTCGCGACTCGAAGGCATCACTGCCGAATACGAGGATCTGGCGCGGCAGAAAAAAGAGAGCGCTGATAATTACCAGCTCTACAAAAAGAAAGAGGAAGAAGCGCGCATCACCAACGAACTCGATCTGAGCAAAATCACCAACGTTTCAGTAGCCGAAGCGCCTGTCCAATCTCAGCTTCCGGTAAAGCCAAACAGGCCGCTCAACTCGATCCTGGGAGTTTTTCTCGGCGTGCTGCTCAGCATCGGCAGCGTAGTGATCGCAGAGTTTCTGCGCGATACCGTTCTGACTCCGCGGGAGTTGGAAAAGTTGACTGGAGAAAAAGTCCTGGCCTCGTTGCCCAATACCGGCAGAGCGCGGCGTGAGGTTGTGTTTATAGAAAGTAAGGCTGCTGAACGTGAAGTTTTCGAGCCGCTGCCTCTTGTCTCGAAGCATAAGTTGTCTCAGCCGAAATTTGTCGAGGACCCGCGACTCGATTGGGCCTCGGGCGAGTAAATCCTGGACGACGGGAAGACTAATGAACCGCAAAAAAATCAAATCAGGATTCTATTTGGAACTCATCCGGACCGTTTTTCAGGCGGTCGATGAACAGGGGAAGCTGCGCAATCGCGTAGTTGCAATTACGTCTGCAACGCCGGGCGAAGGTGTTAGTCACGTGGTTAACCTTCTGGCCGAAGAGCTTGCGGCGCAAACACAGAACCGCGTGCTGCGCGCTGACGCTTCAGCCCTGCAAAACATTCGCATGACAGACCCCAGTCAGGTGTCGAGATATTGTGAAGAAACAGAGATCGACAACTTGCTTACGTTGTCTAAAGAGGCGGCAACTCCGAGCGTAAGCGTTGCTACGGCCTCGCGAAGAGCGAGCAATTGGGAGTCAACTCCCGAGTATCGCGCCGATTGTCTCAAGGCTTTGCGTTGGAACTTCGACTACGTTCTCATCGATTGTCCATCGCCTGCTACATCGTCGGAGGTCGCTACGTTGGCGCCACTGGTTGACGGTGTCTGTGTCGTGGTAAAGGCCGCGCAAACACGGCGAGGGCAGATTCAACGTTGCCGACAGTTGATCGACAACGCCGACGGAAATTTCCTCGGGTTCATTCTCAATCAAAGAAAATACCCTGTGCCCCATTGGCTTTACCAGAGACTGTAAGAGAGGTCAGACCGTGCTGATTAAAAGAGTGATAGCGATTGCCTTGTTGGTAGCCAGTCTGAGTTTGGCTGTGCACGCACAACGACAATCAACCCAGGCGCCGCGACTTGGAACCTTCGGCGCGGAAGAGCGTTACGTGCTTCATGCGGGCGACGTGCTGGACATCCAATATCGCTACACCCCTGAGTTTAATCAGACCGTAACGGTCCAACCTGACGGCTTCATTTCACTTGAGATTGGCGGCGACGTGAAAGTTTCCGGCCGCAATCTGGAGCAGGTGCGCAACGTCATCCTGACAAAAGCGCGAACACGCCTGGCTTCGCCCGAGTTAATTGTAGTCTTGAAGGAGTTTCAAAAGCCCTATGTAGTAGTTTCCGGCGAGGTGGTTCAACCCGGCAAACTCGAAATGCGCGAAAAACTTACGGCGCTTCAGGCCGTTCTGCTGGCAGGCGGTTTTAAAGACAGCGCGAAGTCATCCCAGATTCTGATCTTTCGCAAACTCAACGCCGACATGGCAGAAGTTAAGAGTTTGAATTTCAAGTCACTCAAGCGCACCAGCGATCTCGAGAATGATTTAACGCTGGAAGCGGGAGACATGATTCTGGTGCCACGCAACCGAATCAGCAAAATCGAACGCTACGTGAGAATTGCCAGTCTGGCGACGTTCCTGAATCCACTAATCCCATGATTTTGGAGTGCGGTGACCTGTCACCGCTTTGGTCCTGGGCGGCTTGACGCCCATGCTTTTGGTGGTTTTCAGCTCAGACGATTCGCGACAGGTCGCGAACTACTAAAGCGGTGACAGGTCACCGCACTCCAAAAAGTCGAACAATACCTATGACCGCGCGTTATGGACAACTAGCGAATCTGTTCCTGAAGGTCAGCGACCTGCTGCTGATGCTCTGTGCCTTGAGTTTGGCGCTGGTCCTTAACTACGCCCACGAAGCGCGCGTGCCTGTTTCCGACTATGCCATCGATTTTTTATCCACCAGGGTAAAGGTCACCAATGTGCTGCTCTGCACCGCGATGGCGCTCGTTTGGTATTTAGTTTTCAACCTGCAGGGAATTTATCGCTCGCATCGGCTCAGCAGATTCACCGAAGAACTCAAGGAGATTGGCCGGGCAGTTTTTCTGGCTTCACTAATGTTGTTGATGGTGGCACAAATCGGAAGCTGGCGAACAATAACACTCTGGACTGCAACCTGTGTGGGTGTGATCGGCCTCGCGCTTATCGTGACGATGCGAGTTTTGCTGCGACTAAATTTGCGGCGTTTACGCCTGCGCGGACACAACCTCAAGACCCTTTTGATCGTGGGCGGTGGCCCGCGCGCCAGCTGGTTTGTAAATGAAGTAAACAGGCGCCACGATCTCGGTTACCGCATCATCGGCTACGTCGACGATGAAACAAACTTCAACGGACATGGGGTGAACGGCGTGCCGCGGCTCGGTGACGTCGGAGATCTGGAGCGACTGGTCGCTGCCAATGTGATTGATGAAGTTTTTGTGGCCCTGCCGATCAAGTCGCAGTACTCGCAGATAGAAGCAGCTATCAACCAGTTGGAAGAGCAGGGCATCATGGTGCACATGTTCACAGATCACTTTCCGCACCGGCTGGCTCGTTCGCATCCCTCCGACTTTGAAGGCGCGCCTCTGTTGTCGTTGCACAGTGCTCCGCCGGTTACCTGGCGCACAGAAATCAAGCGGATGATGGATATCGCAGTTGCACTGTGGACGCTGTTGTTGCTGGCTCCGCTGTTTGTGCTCGTTGCCCTGGCCATCAAGCTTGATTCGGCAGGCGCGGTATTTTTCATTCAGGAACGCGTCGGATTCAACAAGCGCCGCTTCCGCATGATCAAATTTCGAACGATGTGTGTCGATGCCGAAGCGCGCATGAAGGATATTGAACACCTAAACGAAAAGACCGGCCCCATTTTCAAGATAACCAACGACCCGCGCACGACTCGCGTCGGCAAGTGGCTGCGCCGAGCCAGCATCGACGAGTTGCCACAACTGATAAACGTACTTCTCGGTGACATGAGCATAGTCGGACCGCGGCCATTGTCGGTTCGCGACGCGCTACGCATGGAACTGTCGTGGCAAAAGCGCCGCTTCAGTGTTAAGCCCGGATTGACTTGTCTCTGGCAAGTGTCTGGCCGCAACAACCTTTCGTTTGAGCAATGGATGGAACTCGACCTCGAATACATCGACCGCTGGTCGTTAGGACTTGATGGTTTGATCCTGCTCCGCACTATCCCCGCCGTCCTGCTCGCTCGTGGCGCAAGTTAAAGGCTCAGAAATGCCAGCCGCGGATTTTCGCGAATAAACGCGGATAAGAAATAATTGAAGCTACGTTAAGACTGCTGCAAGTTCAGCCAAGCGCCAGGTTCCTGCTTTTAGTCTTTGCAGATTCGCATCTATCCGCGGAAATCCGCGGCTAAAGATCCTCTGTCTCTCTCAATCCGATCACTCGCCTGCGAACTGAAAATACGAGCCCATTCTGAGTCTTATACATAAGTACCAGAAAGGTTTAAGCCCATTGTCAAAGATTGCCCTCGTACACGACTACTTCATTCAAATGGGAGGAGCTGAGCGCGTGGCTGCGGCCATGCACGACTCTTTTCCCACTGCCCCAATCTACACCACCGTGGCTCTGCCGCATCGTCTCCCAAAAGAATTGCGTGGCGCTGATATCCGCACTTCCGCCATGCAGCTTTTGCCGGGAATAGAGCAGCGCTTTCGGCAATACTTCATGCTCTACCCTTTCGCGGTGGAACACTTCGATCTCTCCGAGTTTGATCTGATCTTCAGCAGCAGCTCCGGCTACGCCAAAGGCGTGCGCCGGCGCAGCAACGCGATTCATGTTTGCTATTGCCACACGCCGATGCGTTGGGCGTGGCGCTATGAAGATTACGTGGCGCGGGAAAATTTCGGTCGAGTGACTCGTTCACTCCTGCCACTGTCATTGTGGGGACTCAGAAAGTGGGACCTGCGCGCAGCCCAACAACCAAACTTCTACATCGCGAATTCGCGCTTGGTAGCAAAGCGCATCAAAGAGATCTACGGCCGCGAGGCCTTCGTTATTCCTCCGCCAATCGAGGTCGATCGTTTTCAAATGTCTTCAGTAGTTGATGATTACTATCTGGTTCTGTCGCGGTTAGTGCCTTACAAGCGAATCGATCTGGCAATCGAAGCCTGCAATCGTCTCGGCCGCCGTTTGGTGATTATCGGTGATGGTCCCGATCGCGCGCGGCTGGAAAAACTTGCCGGACCGCAAACTCAATTCCTCGGACGCCAATCCGACAGTCAGGTAAACCACTACGCCAGTCGTTGTCGCGCACTCTTGTTTACGGGCGAAGAGGACTTCGGCATGGTGCCTTTGGAGGTAAACGCCGCGGGCCGTCCAGTGATCGCATTCCGAGGCGGCGGCGCTATGGAAACGGTTGTCGATGGAATTACCGGCGTCTTCTTTAACCAGCCCACCAGCGCCTCTCTTGAAGGGGCGATGGAGGACTTTGAAAGCCGCAGATGGCACCAGCAATCGCTCAGAAAACATGCAGAGAAGTTTGATCGCAGCGTCTTTACATTCCGGATACTGCAGTTTCTCAGTTCAGTGGCGCCAGCATCATGTGTCAGTGAACTGACCGCCGGTGCACGCTTGCTCTCGGGCAACGTCGCCGCGCGCGCCTGGCCGCGTTTGGCTGTGGCTCGTTGAAGCTAGGGTCAATTCTTTGGAGTGCGGTGACCTGTCACCGCTTTTGCCCGGCCGCGACCTGTCGCGGCCACGGTGGGACTTGAAACTTGAAAAAGAGAAGGGCGTCAAGCCGCCCTTGACCAAAGCGGTGACAGGTCACCGCACTCCAAAATAGTCAGTGCAAACCAATCACGTGAGTAGTCTTCTCATCAACGAACCGCTTGTCGCGAACACCCCGCGGCGTCAGCTAAAACTCTGGCCGCTGGTAACCCTCCCTTTGTCAGCGCTCGGAGCCTGGGCTGTTAACACTGGCGGTGAAGCCCTGCGTTATGTTGGCCTCGGTGCAATTGCGTGGTCGCTTGCTTTGCCGTTGCTAGTCAGCCTCGAAGCCGGCCTGTTTGGAATGATGCTGTTTGAACCATTGCGGGGCTTCCTCAGGCGCGCGCAGTATCTCTTTTTGCCCTACTCAGCAACCGATCCGATCCACGTCGTCACGCCGCTGGTCACCCTGATGGCCTTCGCGATGCTCCTTCAGCGTCGCAAGCTGCAGATATTGCGCGCGACGCCACTGGCAGGTTGGGTATCTATTCTGGGACTGATCTACTTCCTCGAGATCTTCAACCCGCTGCAGGGTGGTGTCACCGTCGGCCTTTCGGGCGCATTGTTCATGCTCGTGCCCGTCGCCTGGTTCTACTTCGGTCAGGACATGAAGCCCGCTTTCATGGAAACGACATTACGACTGATGGTTGTAATGGGAGTTCTCACTTCGCTCTATGGCCTCTACCAACTCGCTTACGGGTTCCCCAGCTTCGAGCAGTATTGGATCGATCACACGGAGTTCTACAATTCAATTTCGGTTGGCAACGTGAAGCGCGCGCTCGCGACGTTTAGCAGCGCCGAAGAATGGGGCCGTTATATTGAAATCGGTGGTCTAGTGGCGTTTGGTTTCGGCGCCTGCGCCCAAAATTACCGCCGGCGCGCCGGCTGGTTTGCTTGCGGTGGAGCCCTGACACTGATGCTGATGCTCACTGGTCAGCGTACCGCGATCTTTGGATTGATCCTCGGTGTGTTCGTCTTATTAATGTCAGGAGCACAAAACTGGCGCGGCGCCGTCAACCGTTTGCTGTTGGCTCTAGCGCCGGTAGTGCTCGTGGCTGCGTTTGTGCAGGCGCCGACCAACGACGATATGTTGAGCCATGGCTCCGACGACAAGATGGGGGCCGTACTTTCGCATACGGCGCGCGGAACTCTAAAGCCCGGCGAAGAAGAGAGCCTGCAGGAGCGCCTTAAGAATTGGACCTTCCTTTTTACGGAAGTGATTCCATTCCGGCCGCTCGGCATCGGTATCGGCGGCACGTCCGTCGGCGCCTGGATGTTTAATGCCGATCTGGATCTACCTCCGATTGATAGTTACTTCATTTCCACCGTGCTCACCTGCGGTTTGGCCGCAGCGCTAATCTTCATGTGGATACTGTTTCGCGCTACGCGCATGAGCTGGCGGGCGTTTCGTTTGGCCGAACCTGGTTCGAGCGAGGCGCGCGTCTGGCGGATTGCTGTGACATTGATGCCGGTCCTAATCCTCAACAGCCTGTTCGGTAACACCTTTACACTCTACTCAGTCGCACCCATTGGCTGGCTGCTGGTCGGTTGGATCAGCGCCGGCGCATCCGGAAAAATGGAAGACTCGGGCGTCCACTCGGAATAGAAGAGTCCTGGCACCCGCCGATCGCATTCCCTCTCAAGCTCTTCCCTGGGACCGCGGGCGTCCCGCCCGCCCGCGCACGATAAGCTCAAGCATCAGGAGTTGAATTTATGGTGCGCGGGCGGGCGGGACGCCCGCGGTCCCAGGGAAGAGCTTGAGTGTCTCAGGCTTCCTGTTCACCGGCTGTAATTGACGGCTGTTCCCCGGCAGCCCATGCACTAAAATAATTATGCCAAACGTAGCTAACTGCATTCGCGCGGTTTGCGTCGTTACGTATGGGCAGTGATAATCAGGATGGTCTCCCGAGGACGTTACACGTTTAAAAAAGACTCCCATGGCATACCACGAAGCAAAGGTTTTTCGTTTAGTCATCACCCTCTCTCTCCTCGCAGTTTCAGCCACGCTTTTCACAGGCTGCGCGAATAAAGCCGCACAACAGGGAGGATTTGAACGGCCACCGGCGCCGGTCTCGGTGAGTGCCGCTGTTGCCCAGGACGTCCCTACCTACCTCGACGCAATCGGCAAAACTGTCGCGCGCGAGGTAGTTACAATCCAGCCGCAAGTGTCGGGTCGCATCACCAAAATCCATTTTACTGACGGCGCGAACGTGAGGAAGGGCGACATGCTGTTCACGATTGACACGCGGCCGTTCGAGGCAAATCTCAGCCAGGCGCGCGCAAACGTGGCGAAGGATCAGGCCCTGAAAAAACAAGCCGAAGCGAATCTCGCCAGGGAACTCGCACAAGCGAAGTGGGGTTTGGTACAGGTCAATCGCTATAAGGTGTTAGCCGAGCAGGGCGTCGTGTCGCGCGAACAGTATGAGGAGTTTCGCGCGAATCTGGATTCACTTAATGCGAACGTCGGTTCCGCTCAGGCCGCGGTTAACAGCGCGGCGGAAACAATAAAGGTAGATACGGCTGCGGTTGAGAGCGCGAAAGTTCAACTGAGTTATTGCTTCATTCGCTCGCCGATTGATGGCCGCGCCGGCCAGCGACTCGTAGATGTGGGTAACGTGGTCAATCCAGGCGGAGCCTCGGGCAACACAGGTTCCAATGGCGAAAGCGCCGACAGTGCTAAAGGTCTCCTGGTCATCGAGCGCCTGGATCCTATCTACGCAGACTTCACCATTTCCCAAAACAGTCTTGTAAGTGTCCAGCAGCAAATGCAGGCAGGCCGCCTGAGGACTGAAGTGCGACTGCCTGATACTGGCGACCAGATGGTTATTGGTCAGCTCACATTTCTAAATAACGCGGTAGCGGATACAACCGGCACGGTGAGTCTTCGTGCGACGATCCCTAACAGTGGACATATTTTTTGGCCGGGCAGATTCGTTAATATTCGGTTGGTCTTAAACACAATACATCAAGCCGTGCTTGTGCCTGCGTCGGCGCCGCAGATGTCTGCCAAAGGATCGTTTGTCTACGTGGTCAAGCAGGACTCGACCGCCGAACAACGGCCGGTGACACTCGGCCAGCGACAGGGAGATCTAGTCGTAGTTGAAAACGGAGTTACAGCCGGTGAGAGTGTCGTGATCACTGGTCAACTCGGTGTTACACCGGGCGGCAAAGTGCACATTGAGCAACCCGCGAGTCCGACCGCGGCAAGCAATGGGGCGAAATAGACTTGGCCGCGGATTTACGCGGAAAGCCGCGAATCTGAAATGCAAAGCTTTGTGCTTGTTGCCTGTAGGATCTGATCCGCGTTTATCCGCGTGAATCCGCGGCAGATATTTCTTCGATCATGAACCTTTCGGAACCATTCATCCGGCGACCAGTCATGACCGCGGTGCTGACGCTCTCGGTAATTCTGTTCGGCGTATTGAGCTACCGGCAACTGCCGGTGAACGATCTGCCGGCCGTGGACTATCCGGTTATCCAGGTCACCGTAGGTTATCCAGGCGCCAGTCCGGACACGATTGCCAACAACATCGCCACGCCGCTCGAACGTCAGTTCATGCAGATCAATGGTCTCGAGGTAGTCACCTCCAAGAGCACCCAGGGCGTTGCCACCTTTACGCTTCAGTTCGCGCTTGAAAAGGACATCGATGCTGCCGCCACGGATGTGCAGACGGCGATATCGCAGTCCATCGGCAGTTTGCCTGCCGACCTGCCATCGCCACCGACCTATTCAAAGAGCAATCCTAACGACCAACCGATCATGTACATCGCCATGACCAGCGATTCCGTGACGCCGGGTCAGCTTTACGACTACGCCAGCACACAGGTGGGCCAGCGACTCAGTATTTTGCCAGGCGTTTCGCGGGTGAATGTGTTTGGCACGAAGTCGGCGATTCGCATCAAGGCCGATCCGGCGGCGTTGTGGGCGCGCGGTATTTCGATTGACGACCTGAGCGCGGCCGTCAAAAGCGGCACCAGTTACACCGGCGCAGGACAGTTGGACAGCAGCACCGGGACCTCGATACTGCGGCCGCAAGGTCAACTCGAAACTGCGGAGCAGTACAGCAATCTGATCGTCGGCGGCACCAGCGCCTCGCCGGTGTATTTGCACGATGTTGCCGTGGTTAAAGATTCGGTTCAGGACGAGCGAGTCAACATGCGGTTTTGGGTGCGCGGTTACGAAGTGCCGTCGGCGACCGTAATAGTGGCGGTCAATCGACGCGCCGGCGCGAACGCAGTGGAAGTATCCAGAAGTATCCGGGAGATCTTGCCGCAGGTAAGCAATCAGTTGCCGGGTTCGATCCGCGTAACGCCGATCTACGATCGATCTTTAAGCATCGTTCACTCAGTCACCGACGTAGAAACCACGCTGATCATCGCTTTCGTTCTGGTAGTCATCGTGATCTTTGCTTTCCTCGGGCGAGCCACTGACACCCTTATCCCGACTGTGGCGCTGCCCTTATCGCTGCTCATTACCTTCATCGCGATGAACGCTCTTGGCTACAGCCTCGACAATTTGTCCCTGATGGCGTTGACCCTGGCGATCGGATTCCTGGTTGACGATGCGATCGTGTTTTTGGAGAACACCGTAAGAAGAATGGAACGCGGTGAGGAACCGTTTGCCGCTGCCATCAACAGCGCCAAGGAGATCAGTTTCACGATCATGTCGATGACGATCTCGCTGGCGGCGGTGTTTATACCCCTCGTTTTCATGACCGGCCTGGTGGGACGCATCTTCCGCGAGTTTGCCGTCACCATCGTGATTGCGATCTTCGCTTCCGGTGTGGTCTCGTTGACGCTGACGCCTTTAATGTGTGCTCGGTTATTGAAAGGGCGCGGGGAAGGCACGAAGAAAACCTGGATGGAGCGCGTGATTGGCGGCATCGAAAAGCAAGTGTTGGCCCTTTATGGAGGATCGCTCTGGTGGTTCCTGAAGCATCGCTGGGTGTCTCCCCTGATTTGGGTCATCTGTCTGGCCGGCACCATCGTGCTCTTCATACTGGTTCCCAAGTCGTTCCTGCCAGCGGGCGATAGCAGCGTCATCTTTGGCGCCTTCATTGCGCGTGAAGGTTCGTCGCCGGCACAGATGCGTGAGTTGCAGAATCGTGTGGACCAAACTCTGCACCAGGATCCAAATGTGATCACCGATTTCACAATGACCGGGGCCACTGGCTTTCTGGCTGCGAATCAGGGCATCACGTTTACTTTCATTCGCCCACCCGAACAGCGCAAGCCGATCCAGGAAGTGACCGCGGAGATGATGGGTAAACTGAATTCGATTCCCGGGGTGTTCACCTTCCTGCGCCCGTTTCCGGTTTTGGAAATCAGTACGGGAGTAACCAGTCAGCAGCAGGGCCAGTATGCATACGCCGTCTCGGGCGCGAATCCTGAGCAGGTCTATGAGGTCAGCGAGAAGCTAATGGCCAAGCTTATGCCTTATCCGGGCTTCCTTACCGTTTCGTCAGACTTTTATCACAACACTCCCAACGTCAATATCGATCTGAATCGCGATCAGGCGAAAACCTACGGCGTGTCTGAAGCAAGAATCCTGACGATGCTGCGTAACGCGTATTCGCAAAACTATCTCTACCTGATCAAGAAGCCTGAGGATCAATATCAGGTCATACTGGAAATTGCAGACGAGGCACGGGAAAATCCCGACGACCTGAAGAAACTCTACATAAGGTCTGACGACGGACAACGACTTGTGCCGCTGGGCGAGTTGGTTACCTGGAGAACAACGCTTGGGCCGCAGACAGTGAACCACTTGAATCAGTTTACGAGCGTAACGATCTTCTTCAACCTCAAACCGGGTGTAGCGCTGGGCACCGCGACGAATTTCATCAACAAAACGGCGGCGGAAGTGGTGCCGTCTGGTGTGCGTGGGGAGTTGGTCGGCGAGGCACAAACCTTCTCGAACACCGTGACCAGTCTGACCGTGCTGATGGCATTGGCAGTCTTCGTGATGTATGTGATCCTGGCAATACTCTACGAAAGCTACGTGCACCCGCTGACCGTTCTATCAACGCTCCCCACGGCGCTGGTCGGTGGCTTGTTGACGCTGCTGCTGTTTGGCCAGGAGGCTTCGCTTTACGCTTTCGTCGGCATGTTCATGTTGATGGGCATCGTTAAGAAGAACGGCATCATGATTGTCGACTTCGCGCGACAACGTGTTGACGCCGGCGAGTCAGCGGAGCAGGCGATTCACGACGCGAGCATGGATCGCTTTCGACCGATCCTGATGACCACGCTCGCCGCCGTCTTTGGCGCGATGCCGATCGCGCTTGGTTTTGGCGCCGACGGCGCATCACGTCGGCCGCTGGGGCTGGTAGTTGTCGGCGGGCTGGTTATTTCGCAGTTTATTACGCTCTACATCACGCCTGTGATTTATCTCTACCTCGAGCGTTTTCAGGAAGACGTTCTCGACCGCACCTCTTTCTTCGGCTCGCGGAAAGCGCGCAAAGCCGTCCCCAGCACGCTCGTTGGCGAATAGCGTCAAGTGATTGGCTGGGACCGCGGGCGTCCCGCCCGCATCGGTGGCCATACAGATCAAGATTCACAGGTCTCAGTTCAGGTCAGTCTCATTGGCATTCAACGAAAGCGGGCGGGACGCCCGCGGTCCCAGCAGATCACTTCTGAGTTTCGACGAACTCGCTCCATTGGGATGATGAGGCTTAGAATGACTGGCGCCCGCGTCGACAATGATCACAACCTACTACGCAAAGGGGAATGTGAGATGCACGACTCGAATCAGAGCGAAACCCAACCAGAGCAAAGCGAAAGGTCTGTCGCGAAGACGCAAGAGTTGCCGCGCGATCTGCCGGATATGATCGCGCCGGAAAATGAAGCAGCTTTTCTGGCGGGACAGGAAAAGGTCCTTGAGATGATTAACGCCAACGCGCCGCTCGGCGAAGTCCTCACCAAGCTGGTATTACTGATGGAGGCGCAATCGCCTGAGATGCTTTGCTCTGTGTTGCTACTCAGCGACGATGGCGATCACGTACGACACGGAGCCGCGCCGAGTCTACCGGAGGAGTACGTGAAGGCCATCGACGGCGCTCCTATCGGGCCCAGGAACGGATCGTGCGGGACGGCGATGTGGCGCGGCAAACCCGTGATCGTCACCGACGTCCTGGCAGATCCGCTCTGGGAGGATTACCGCGATCTGGCGTCAGCGAGCGGTCTGGGTGCTTGCTGGTCGACGCCGATTCTGTCGGGGAAAGGCAAAGTCCTGGGTTCGTTTGCCATGTATTACCGGCAACCGCGCGCGCCCACCGGCGTCGAGGCTCGACTCACGGAAGTTGCGACGCGACTTGCGGGAAAAGCAATTGAGCAACGGGCGGCATCGCGCTTGTGAACACGGCAACACTTGGCAGTGGGGATTTTCATTGATGCCCCAACGGGGCATCATAGTCGTCAGGGGGAATTCCGACTCTTAAGGCAAAGCCGCTGGAGTCTTTATCCCAACTTGAACCGTCGTTCCGCTCGCCACTCTCACAAATCAAATCGCCCGCTGGCCGCCGACTCCAATCCGCCTTTGCACAAGTCGCTCTACGTTCAGCGGTACGCCTTCAGCTTTGGCCTTGCGAATGAACTCAGCATCGATGTTGAAGATGCGCAGCTTCACACTGTCTTCAACCGAAAGATCCTTTAAGCCTTCGTTGCGAACCTCAGCCAGGAATTCCGGCGTCACCTTAAAAATCCGCATCTTAACCAGATTCTCAAACGGTTCCTTGCCAAAACCCATTTGAGTTGCCTGGCGAACGAATTCGGCGTCGATTTTGAAAATCCGTGCTTTGACGAGATCTTCCATGTCCATGTTTGGGTATCCGGTAGCTTTCATTTCCCGCATGAACGCGGAGTCGATCTTGAAAATCGTTGCCTTGAAAAGATCGTCCGCAGTAAGCTTGCCAAACCCAGCCGACAACAGGTCGTCAGCCAGCGCCGTAGTGACGTTTAATGCCGCTGCGGTGAAAACTTTGTCTTCCGAAAGGCCGTAATGTTTTCTGGCTGACTCAGCTTCGAAATCGAACCCCTTGCTCTTCATTGCAGCAATGAAACCCGGGTTTCGGGTGAAGCGGAAAGTGCCTGAGCCTTTTCCATTTTGAAAACTGCCTTCGCAACTAATCGTGCCGGCCTCGCGCGCGAGAGTGAATGCAACCGGCCCGCCCTTCATTACTTGTTCGCGAGTCAGTCCTAATTCGGCAAACTCGTACGTCTGCCCAAACTGATGTCTGTTGCCTCTCTCACCTGTTCGTTCGGTCTCCGAGGTCTGCCCGAAGGTTAGATTGATTCCGGAACCCTGTTTTTCGACTGAGGCTGTCCACTCGCCCGTTGATATTGGCATGTTCTGGGCGGTGGCGACTGAGCTGCGGAGGGAAGTCATGAAGGCCAAACTGACGCCTATAACCAAGCTGCAAGCCAGGTGCATCCATGTTTTCATTGACATAGAATCGATCTCCTCTATTTCGTATTTGTTGCCGCTCAAAACTACTGATCAACGTTCAAACGCTGCCATGAAGGTTTGGTTGCAGAAAGTTTGCTAACCGTAACAACAGGTAATAGGCGATAGTAAGTTCTTGTTTTTCTGACAACGTTTCGACGCTGTTTGATGTTTGGTAAAGTGAATCATTGAGCCAGCGAAGCTGGCGGGCAGAGTGGTAGCCCGGCGATGGCGAAGCCGAGCCTGGGGTAACGGGCAGCATTTCCGAGAGCCTGCGAAGCTGGCGAGGGATGCGAGTCGGAGTATTCTGCAATGAAAAAACCTGGGTCCTGGCTAGATCTTGTACGTATCATTTGTCGCCCACTTCGTGGGCTGCGATGGGTGTTGGTTCGGTTCTCCAGGCTCGGCTTGGCCTTCGCCTGGGGCTAGCACTCTCGCCGCCCGCTTCGCAGGCTGGCTGAATGTTTCCTTCCAACCGACGTTGGTTCTTTAAGTGTCGCGTACGACAGAGCAGCGCCTACAAATAATCGAAGATTCCATTCGCTGGCGATCCAGCTTGTGACTTTCAAGCGTCGCATCCCACCAAACGCGACGATCAACCGGGCAAGCGCGATATCACCTTGAGCCGCTCGGCTTCCAACCCGCAAAAGGCTTCACCGTTGCACAGTTTGGTCCGCCATCTTTTCCGGTGCCCGCAACGCGAGCTTCAAGCGTCGCTGGCGAAGACTTAGCCGCCTGTGCGATCAATTCCCAGGTGATACCTCTTAGCGGGATTTTCAGGCGCCGGCTCCATGGCGTGTTTGTTTGTCCGGCGCAAGTGCCGATATCGAGATAGACGAAGCGCTCGTGGGTTGGACCGTGAACAAAAGGGCCGAGGAAATTCGGGAGGCCATCCTTTCCCTCGCGCACTCGCACGTCGAACTCAAATCGCAGGTCGGCAGACTTTGATTCCACGGTCTGCACAGTTTCATAGTTGCTGCCGCCGCCTTTTTGTAAACCGAAATAGACGCCCGCCGGAGGACTCTCAACAACAATTCGCAGTGAGATTTCACGTTCCATTTGTTGTTCACTTTATCATTGTCGGTCGGCAAATACAGAACCGGGAGCGGTAGCGACCGGCTTCAACTTGCGATAGGAACTATCTCATGTATGTGCGATCAGCCTCGGGGAAGTCGCCTCATCCATGCGTAGTCACTATCGGAAGTTGAAGCCGGTCGCTACCGCTCCCGGTTCTGAATTAGTCGACCACGCGTACTATTGTGCGTTTTCGAGGCAGGCCTTGAGTTTCGCAGCCAGCTCGCTGACGTGAGGTTCTTTGATCATGTCGAGGTGGCTTCCCGGAATTTCATGGACGTCCATGCCGCCGCCCGCCAGCACGCGCCAACCGGTTACTAAATCAAATGAGGCGCGCACGTCTCTACTGGCCCAAAAAAGCGTGACCTTACCGTCATATAGATGCGGAACATAGCTGTGCGCCGCAAGCCAGTTAAACTCCTGGACATCACGGAGGGCACGCGGCAGGGCGCGACCGAGATTCTTGTAGCAGCGATAAATCGCGCGCCATAACAGACTCTTGAACCTGATTGGGGCGTACTGCGCTTTCTCAAGAACGTATTGAGATTTTTCCTTGAAAGAGAAACCCCGAAGGTTTGAGACGTGAGCTCGTAATCTTCTAATCGTACGTCTTACCGTGCCACTCAACGCACCAGCGTTTTGTTTCATTTTGCTGTAGCCAACCGGATAGGAATCGAGCAGAGCCAACAGGCTGACTTCCTGGCCCGCGGCCTTAAGTTGAGAGGCCATCTCGAAAGCGATCATCCCTCCGAGAGAACGGCCGCCGATAAGGTAAGGACCCTCTGGTTGAAACTCGCGTATCTCCTTGATGTAGTGAGCGGCCATCTCGGTAATGCGCGTATGAGGTTGTTGCTGGCCATCCAGGCCACGAGATTGCAGTCCATAAAACGGCTGATCAGGACCTAAGAGTCGCGCCAGGTCATAGTACTCAAGCACATTTCCACCCACCGCATGCACACAGAAGAAGGGTTGTTTTGGGCCGAGCGGTTGAATCGGCACCAGCGAAGACCACGCCGCCGACCGGCTCTCTGTTTTCAGGAGAGCGGCGACCTGTGCGACTGTGGGCGCCTGAAACAAAGTCGCAAGTGGCAGTCGTTTGCCAAACTTCTTTTCGATAACTGCAAACAAGCGCACCGCCAGTAAAGAGTGTCCGCCTAACTCGAAGAAATTGTCATGAACGCCGACTTGTTCGACTGCCAGCATCTCTTGCCAGATGTTTGCGAGTGTCTGCTCGATCGCTGAACGCGGCGCGGTGAATTCGCTGCGACGGTCCTGCCTAACTTGATCGGGAATAGGCAAAGCACGCCGATCGAGTTTGCGGTTCGGCGTCAAAGGCAATGCGTCCAGGGTTACGAAGGCAGTGGGCACCATGTAGGCGGGAACTTTTTCGCTCAGGTACTGGCGCAGCTCGCCGGTTGTTGCTGAGTTCTCAGCTGGTACGACATAAGCAACCAGGTAAGTTTCGCCCGAAGCATTCTGTTGGGGCACTACGGCAGTCTCGCGCACATCGGGATGCTCGGTCAGCACCGCCTCAATTTCGCCGGGCTCGATGCGAAAGCCGCGAATCTTGACCTGACGATCAACGCGGCCGAGATGCTCGACGTTGCCGTCGGGCAAATAACGACCCAGATCCCCGGTGCGGTAAAGTCGATCACTGGTCGTCTTCGTAAACGGATTAACAATAAAGCGTTCGTCCGTTAGCGTCTCATCGCCGAGGTACCCTCTGGCCAGATGCGGACTGCGAAAATGAATTTCACCAGCCTCGCCGATTCCGCACAACTGATGCGCCGCATTTAGTACCAGCAGCTGCACCTCCCTAATCCCTTTGCCTAACGGCAGCACTTCTTTTTCTGCTGTGTTCGCTCGTTCAATTTCTGAAAATACCTCGTCCTCACTCTGGACAACGAAATACCCAACCGCCCTTTGCGATTCAGTGGCGCCATACAAGTTGACGCAGGTTATTTTGGGGGCGATCTTCTTTAGCCGAGACACATCGCGTTTGGTCAACACATCGCCGACGAGAAATGAATAACGAAGAGACTCGAGCTGTTCATCAGGCGTTGTCGTATCCGTTTCGCTAAGCAGCTGGCTCATCGCCGGAGTTAAGTTCGCAACAGTGATCCTCTGTTGCTTCATCCATGCTCTTAGTTTTTGTGGGGCTTCCAGATCCGAGGGCTCGGGAATGCAGATGCTGCCGCCAAGCTGCAGCGGTGTGAAGATGTCGCGATGAAGCGGATCGTGCGCCAGGCCGGAGAGCATGCAAAAACGATCCGACGCGTTCAATCCAAATTTCTCAGCAGCCCATAAGGTGAACAGCGTGAGAGGTCCATGTCGACCCATTACTCCCTTGGGGTTGCCGGTTGAACCGGACGTGAATGCGATATAAGCGAGGTCGTTCGAATTTGTATCGACCTGAGGGTTCTCAAATGAATAGCCTACCAGGCCGCCCTGATCCGCATTGTCGCTGGCCGGCAACTTCAAACGACAACAACAGTCCAGCGTTTCAACAAACTGATCCAAAACATCCGGTAATGCTCCTGCCTCATCGATCTGAAGAAAGGCGCGGGGAGCCGCAATCTGAAGGCAGTTGACTAATCTGGAGGCCGGATACGTTGGATCGAGAATGACGAACGCAGCGCCGGCCTTGAGTACTCCGAGTATTGCCAAAACCAGAGGCGCGCTTCGGTGACCATAGATTGCGACGGTGTCGTGCGCCTCGATGCCACTGGCGCGCAGGTAGTTGGCGAGCTGATTGCTCCGCGAGTCTAATTCCTGATAAGTCCAACTTTCGTACGGGTCGACGATAGCGAGTTGGTGCGGACGTCGTCGAGCTTGATCGGAAAACAGTTTTTGAATCGACTCTCTCGGTTGGGCGTTGAAGGGTTCGGTCGGATCTGGCAGGAGCATTTGGGCGCCGGGCGTTACGAGCGAGAGACGTTTGATCTCTTCTGTGGGCCGCTCAACAATTTGCTCTAACAGGTGCCTGAATTGCTCGAGCATCTCTCCGATCCGTTCGTGCGAAAAAAGGTCAGTGTTATATACCAACCCCAACTTGATCTCTTTGTCTCCAACGCCCGCATATAGAGTTAAATCAAATTTGGACAAATTCTCTTCAGACTGCAGCCAGGCATCGACGAAGCTAATCGCTTCGCCGCCAGGCAGTTCGATTTGATCCGAGAAGCTGAAGAGATTGAAGTAAACCTGGAAGATTGAAGAGCGACTCATGTCACGCTCAGGTTTCAGTGCTTCAATGAGTTTTTCGAATGGAACATCCTGATTCGCATAAGCATCGAGCGCCGTTTTTCGCACTCGCGAGAGGAGCTCGACGAAATTTGGATCGCCCGACAGATCAGTACGCAGTGCGAGGTTGTTTAGAAAGAATCCGATAAGTTTTTCAGTGTCAGCTACCGGCCGGTTGGCGATCGGTGAACCAACAATAATGTCTTCCTGGCCGCTGTAGTGATGAAGCAGTACCTTGAAGGCCGCGAGCAGCGTCATGAAAAGGGTCGCGCCTTCGCGTTGACTAAGCGCCATCACGGCCTGAGTCAAGTCCGCGGGCAACGCAAGTGTCACGCGGTCGCCCGGATGCGTTTGCACCGCCGGCCTTTGCCGATCGACCGGCAATTCAAGCACCGGCAGCTCGCCACCTAACTGAGTCTTCCAGTAAGAGAGTTGCCGTTGGAGCAAGTCTCCCTGGAGCCAATCGCGTTGCCAGGCTGCATAGTCGGCATACTGGATCGCAACCTCTGGAAGGGGACTCGGCTCGCTACTGGAAAAGGCGTCGTAGATCGCAGCGAGCTCCTGAAAGAACAGGACTAACGACCAGCCATCGCTCACGATGTGGTGCATCACCACCAGGAAGACGTGCTCTTGCGGGTCTATCGTGACTAAGGTCGTACGAATCAGTGGGCCGTGAGTTAAATCGAAGAGCGCTTCACATTCCTCAACGAGCAGCGCGCGAGACCGTTCCTCGCGTTCGTCTTGCGGAAGCGAAGTGAGATCCTGCAGCTGCAGAGCAATCTTAAGTTGAGAGCGAAGGGTGGGCTCGGCTCGGCCTGCAACCGTCGGGAAAGTAGTGCGCAAAGCTTCATGGCGACGAACTATTTCGTTGACGCTGCGCTCGATTACAACGGGATCAATTGGGCCGCGGAGTCGCACGGCAAGGGGAACATTGTAGACTGCGGAGCCGGGATTTAATTGGTCAAGAAACCAAAGCCGCTCCTGCGCGAAAGAGAGTTGGGGAACGCCGCCTGGAACAAGTGGAACGATGGTGCGTGGTGAACTCGACCTTTGCTTAACGTCTCCGCGCAGATATTTTTCCAGCAGCTGTCGCTTCGCCTCGGAGATGTTCGGCAAAGTTACGTCGGTTGTAATCGCTGAAGAGTGTTCTTGCAAAATCTATCGATTGACCTCCAACCTGGCTGAAACGCGATTGCTCTTTACTGGGACCGCGGGCGTCCCGCCCGCTCCAAGTTAAGTTAGTGCCAACTCACGATACTTGCGCGCCTGCCGTGCACGGGCGGGCGGGACGCCAGCAGTCCCGGAAAAGCGCTTGCACGTATCCTAACTTGCTCCATGAAATGGACAGCCGCTCGCACTCGCCACCGGCGTAACTAGGGCCGGAGTCTCAAAGTTTGATTGAACCTCATCGAACGTTACCGGCAATGAAGTCAGTCCGCGTAAACCAAGGTTATCGCGCCAAACGATCGGGCCGGGAGTGATTTTCATGTTTGCTGTGCGTCGCACCAGAGCGTCGAATGCGAGTTGACCTTCAATGCGCGCCAGCGGTGCGCCGAAACAAAAGTGACTGGCCCAGCCAAATGCCAGATGACGATTATCCGTGCGGCCAAGATCGAGCTTATCGGGATCGGGAAAGCGTTCCGGATCGCGATTGCCGGCGCCCATCACCGCAATGACTGCCTGACCTTTACGAATCAGGTGGCCGCCGAGCTCCGTATCCTCACGACAAATGCGGGCGGTGTGCTGGCTGGGACTCTCGTAACGCAACAGCTCTTCAACGGCCGAGGGAACCATGCTCAGATCGGTTCGTAGTCGTTCGAGTTGATCCGGATTTCGTAGCAGCGTCAGAACTCCGTTACCGATTAGGTTGGTCGTAGTTTCCTGTCCGCCGACCATCGTCACAATACAATTAGCGACGATTTCTTCTTCAGTCAGGCGATCGCCATCAACTTCTGCTGTCAACAAAGCGTTAATGAGGCCTTCGCGAGGGTTAGTTCTCATTTGCTGAACCGCGTCGCGAAAATAGGAAGTCATCTCTTCTACGCATTTCAAGGTGCGCGAAGAACGGTCAGGGTTATGTTGAAAATTTCCCAGCACTTCCGCGAAATCTGCTGACCAGTTTTTGAGTTGATTCGCATCCGCCGTGGGTAAGCCCATCATCTCCGCGGTAACAATCGCCGGCAGCGGCGCGGCCAGATCGGCAATCACGTCCATGCAGCCGGCTTGCAGTAGCGGCTCGAGCAGGTCGTTGAGAATTTCTTTAATGTGCGAGCGGAGCGCTTCAACTCGCGCTGGCGTGAATGCCGTCGACGCCAGACCGCGCAAGCGTGTGTGATCCGGCGCATCCATAAACAGCATTTGTTTCACCATCACTTGCGCCAGCGGGCCGAGCTCAGCGAGTCCCATGGCCGCGAACTGTTCGGGAGTCGGAGTGCGATTCGCTGAGAAGTGATGTAACACGGTGATCACATCCGCATAACGAGTGACGACCCACGCATGCAGATACGGATCCCAATGGACGGGTGCTTCAGTGCGCAACCGTTCGTAGAGCGGGTAGGGATTTGCCAGGACTTCCGGATCGAGGAGCTGGAAGAGACTCAGGGGCGGTTTAGCGTCGTTGTTTTTCATAGTTATTGACTAAAGAGATTTTTCATTTGTCATTTGACATTTCTCATTTGAAGAGCGGTGTCTCAAGTTCGCCCCCGGGGCCCGTCCGATCGGAAATTGCTAACAGAAACGAGCCGGGTCCGAAACCAATGACAAATGACAAATGAAAAATGTCAAATGGAAAATGGTTCTGAGTTTGCTCATGTAAGCGTTCTCATCCCAGCAAGCGCAGCACTTCTTCCTCACTGAGAGCGTCAACCTGCGCCATAAGCAGCTGTTCGATCTCGGTTGATAGTTGTTCGATGGTTGGAGATTCGAAGAGTGTACGCAGGGCCAGTTCAACTCCAAAGGCCCCGCGAATCTGGGAAATCAACTGCGTGCCGAGTAACGAATGTCCGCCCAGCATGAAGAAATTGTCGTGCACACTTACCTGTTCCAAATTCAACAACGAAGAAAGCATCGCTGCCAGGCGTTGTTCTAATGGAGTGCGGGGTCCGATGAATTCTTCATCTCGCAGCGTGTTATCGCTGTTAGGAGCGGGGAGGGCGGCACGATCGACTTTACCGTTTTGTGTCAGCGGAAAGCGGTCCAGGCGCACAAAAACTGCCGGCACCATGTATTGCGGTAATTCTTTTTCCAGAAAGCTGCGCAGGTCGGAAGCCGACGGTTGCGATTCAGAACGAAACACGATGTAGGCGACCAGATGTTTCTCGCTGCAAACTTCCCCATGCGCTATTACCCCACTTGTCTCAACAGACGGATGACGATCAAGTACCGCGACGATTTCGTTTGGCTCAATGCGATGCCCGAGGATCTTAACTTGTTCATCGATTCGTCCCAGGTAGGCAATCTCGCCATTCGCCAAATAGCGGGCAAGATCGCCGGTGCGATACAAACGCGCCTGCGGATCACGACTGAACGGATCGCGCACAAACTTGTCTGCGGTTAACTCCGGCCGATTCAGATAACCTCGAGCAACGCCGGCGCCGCCGACATAAATCTCGCCGGCTGCATGTACCGGAACTTGCTGCATATTCTCGTCAAGAATGTATACGTCTGTGTTTGCGATAGGCCGGCCGATGGTTGGTAACTTGTTTGAGTACGCTTCGCGCGGAACGGGTCCGGAGGTAGCAACCACAGTGCATTCGGTTGGTCCGTAGTTGTTAACTACATTGAAAGACAACTCGTCAGTCGGAAACTGCCGTAGAGTTTCGGCGCCGACTAACAAATTGCGAAGGGCGGTATGAACCGGCCATTCGAGCGTCATAACTCGCTCAGCGAGAGCGGTCGGCAGAAAGCTCACGGTGATTCGTTCGGCGACCAACCAATCGCGAAGTAGTTCCGGCGAGAGACGCGTCGCCTCATTAGGTAAATGAAGACTTGCTCCCGCTGTAAGGTAGGGCCAGGTTTCCCACACAGCAGCGTCGAAGCCTACGCCGGCCAGGAGACTCGCTCGGTCGTCATTCGTAATTTCAAATGCCTGCTGGTGCCAACCCACAAGATTCATCAAGCTCGCATGCGTGATCTCCACGCCTTTGGGACGGCCAGTCGAACCGGAAGTGTAAATAATATAAGCCAGTTGTTCAGCGGCGACGTCGATGTCTGGTGAACTGATTGGCTGGCGCGCGATTGCCGGCGCCGTGCGATCGAGGTCAGCAAGGTTGTCTATTGCGATGATCTTCCAAGGTCCGGCGGGGAGTTGGCGGGCCATTGCCGAGCTTGTAATCAGTATCCGGGGCTTTGCATCGTTCAACATGAAAGCGAGACGTTCCAGCGGATAGGCTGGATCGAGTGGAAGATATGCAGCTCCGGCTTTGAGGACCGCCAACGCCGAAACAACGCCGGCGAAAGAGCGATCGAGACATATACCGACCAGTGTGTCCGACCCGACCGTATTTTGCGTCGGAACGTCTGGCGAAATCAGGTAATGGGCTATTTGGTTCGCCAGACTATTGAGCTCTGCATAGGTCAAACTTTGAGCGCCTGTTGAGAGCGCGCGCGCATTCGGCGTCTCTAGGGCACGCAAGCTCACTAACTGCGGCACGCAATTTAGCTCGGGCTGCGTTCGCCATTTTGTTCTTCGCAAAGCGAGCCGGTTAGCCTCGACGCTCGCCGGCGGGCGCGGGCTTGCCGAACGAGACGGCGTAATTGAAGTCAGCGGGTAAGCAAGTCTGCTGGACATAATATTCAAATCAACTAGCAAGTGCTCTGGTGGATTGGATCCCTATCTCACAACCTATAAAGCCCTAATGGGATAGTGTTTCCCCATGGATCCGCATGTTTTCTGGAATTCACTCTCACGGCGCGGTTGGTTTCCGCAAAACTTGGCAAATCATTGAAAACAACCGCTGATTCGGACTTTAAAGGCTGTGAAGGAATAATTCCGAATTTTATGCACTCAGTGTTGGTTTACCACTCAATCAGCTCTCCAATTGAACCGATGGAGGCAGACGCCGATGTTTCGCCCGAGCGGTTTGAGCGTCAACTGCAATGGCTCTCGCGTTGGCGACAAGTTGTGTGGCTCGAAGAGACATTGCGCGCGCCGGCCCGTCGGAATCTGGTCGCTATCACTTTCGACGACGGCTACCGCGACAATCTGACCGTAGCGCTGCCATTGCTTGAGAAGTTTCATTTACCAATGACGCTTTTTGTTGCGGCCGGCTTCGTCGGACGCGAGGGCTATCTTTCAAGGGAAGAGCTACACGAAATTTCGCAACATCCGTTGGTCACGATTGGTGCGCACGGTTTATGGCATCGCCACTTCAATAGATTGACTGCGGTTGATGCTCGTTTTGAATTAGTAGAGTCGCGCCGGCTACTTGGCGAGATAACCGGGAAGCCGGTTGAGTTACTGGCCTGGCCCTATGGGGAATGTAATGAACAGCTGGAACGATTGAGCGAGGAATGTGGTTATCGTGCTTCCTGGTCGGTATGGAAGGGAACAAACGGCCCACACTCGCGCTGGCGCGTGCCACTCGGACGCCGGGATGACCTTACACGTTTTGTAATCAAGTCTTCCGGTTTCTACGCCCTGACGAAAGCAAAATGGCATCGGATGCGTGACGAGGTTCAATTTGTGGCCGGGGAGCACAACGCTCTGCCGACGGCAAACTAGAATTGTGTCAGACAAAACAATGAAGATTCTTTTCTACAACCACACAGGACAGGTAAGCGGCGCTGAACGCGTGTTGTTGATGATCCTTTCCCAGCTGGGACGCGAACGGTTTGACTCGTTGGTGGTCTGCCCGGAGCAAGGTCCGCTGCGGGAGATGGCGAGGGAGTTGGGCGTTGCGCTGGAAAGTGTCGCGTGTCTCGACGCGAGGTTTACCTGGCGCTTAGATAGCCTCGCACGCTATTGCAAATCTTTTCTTGAAGTTATTCGTCAGCTCAGGCGTCACGTTCTCGCTAGCAAACCAGACTTGCTTCACGCGAACAGCATTCGCTCCGGTCTGGTAGCGACTGCAGCCACAGTTGGAATGGGAACAGGGGTCGTCTGGCATTTGCACGACCTGTTGCCGCGCCACCCACTGGGTACGGCGATTCGTATTTTTGCTTCGCTCTCCAAGCGAACCCAGATGATTGCGGTTTCGGAAGCAGTCGGCAGAAACTTTCGCGGCCGCTTCTCTCGCTTGCTAAACGACCGCGTCACAGTAATTCTCAATTCGATCGATCTCGACAAGTTTCAATCAGACCCAACAGCGAGACGCAGAATTCGTAAAGAGCTACGCTTTCGCGCAACTGACATGGCGATTGGCATCGTCGGACAACTCACGCCGCGCAAGGGCCAGCTGGAATTGTTACGCGCCTTTGCCGAAGCGCTAACTATAGCTCCTAATTCGGTTCTGCTGATTGTTGGCGAGCCGATGTTCAATCGTGACTACGAGTATCTGGACCTGCTCAAACGCACGACCGCGGAATTGGGCATTGGGAAAAAGGTGCGAATTCTGGGGGCCCGGAGCGATGTGGGCGCGGTCATGCGAACACTCGATTTGCTGGTCGTCAATTCAAGTGCCGAGCCGTTTGGTCTGGTAATCCCGGAAGCGATGGCTTGCGGAACTCCGGTATTAGCGACCGCTGTGGATGGCATTCCCGAAATAATTAGCCATGGCGAGAATGGTTGGCTGATACCTGCGCACAATGAAGCAGCGCTTACTGAAGCTATTTTGCATCTGCAACGCCGCGACGAGCTGCGTGAACGGCTGGCAGAACGCGCCGAACAGCAGGTAGCTGCACGCTACTCGATCGGTCGATACATGACGGAGCTGCTTACTTTTTATCGCTCAGAAATCAACGCGCATTTGACACCGTTGCCGGCGCAGTCAAACGCGCTGGAATCAACCACGAGGCAGATCGAGGCCGCGTAGTTTGAGGTTCGTTAATGACATTGGGGAAACCATCAGCTAGCGCAGGTGGTCCTGACAAGATACAAATGGACGAAGCATTCATCTTACAAATTTCGTTGGAGATCGGACTTGGCGGTGGCAGCGAGTGTGTGTCTTACGAGCTGCAACGCGCCTGGCTAGCCATGGGACTCGACGCGCGCGTGCTCGCGAGCCTCGCTACCGAAGCTGAACCGCGGCAAGGAATTACTTATGTAGCTCCATGGCTGACAGCCTGGGGCCTGCGAGCGCGTTGGCGACATCTGGCGACGATCATCGCCGTTCCCCTGTTTACTTTGTTTGCAACCTGGCGCGCGCATCGAACGCGCGGCGCGAAGATCATCTTGAGTCATGGCGACTCGCTGATCGGCGACGTCTGCGTTGTGCATGCCGTCAACCGCGCCTCGCTCGCCGAGAAACGGCGCGCTGGATATTACGGTTGGCTAATCAATCCAAGTAATTTGTGGGTAGGCTGGCGCGATTGGTGGATGTTGCGGGGCCTGCGTTATCGCCGCATTGTGGCGATCTCTGAACGTGTCAGAGAACAGTTGAAGCACCATTACAAGGTGCCGGACGATCGCATCGTAACGATTCCAAACGGCATTAATCTCTCTCGCTTTGATCCGAAGAACGTGAGTGCCAGGATGGAAGTGCGGCGCAGCTTTGGGCTATCCGAAGACGTTCCTTTGGTCCTTTTCGTCGGCAGTCAATTTCAACTAAAGGGTTTGGAGTTTGCTATCCGCGCCCTGGCGGAGATGAACACGAAAGCGGTTCTGCTGGTCGTTGGTGGAGACTCTTCTGCGCCTTTCAAACGACTCGCCGAGCAATTGGGCGTCAGCAAACGGGTAATCTTTGCAGGTCCGCGAACCGATCTTCCCAGAATCTATCCCGCCGCGGATGTCTTTGTGCTGCCTACGTTATACGAGACGTTTGCGTTGGTTTGCCTCGAAGCAATGGCGTCAGGGCTTCCGGTCCTGGCCTGTTCGGTAGGCGGCATCGAAGACTATCTGCGCGACGGCGAAAACGGATTCTTCATTCAACGTGAAGCACACGACATAGCCGACAAGTTGGATCGCGTTTTGAGCGATGGAAATTTGCAACAGCGCTTGCGCGAAGGCGGGCTGGCAACCGCAGGGAATTACGCCTGGGAGAAAATTGCCAAACAGTATTTGCAACTCTTTCAAGAATTGATGGCCGAGCAACTTCACGACTCACGTAGTTCTCGCCTTCTTATGATTACTGAGCCGAACGTTTCAATTCAATGATGAAAACGAGAAACGCCGGCAATTCCAACGATGGAGGAGAGAACATGCGCGTCTTGCGTATTGCTCATTCAAGTTTGACTCCCGAGCTGAGGCAACGGGAGCGGGCGCTTGCCCGGCGTTATCCGGACGTGCAGCTGGAACTGGTTACAACCGAACGCTGGCGTGAAGCCGAGATGGAAGTTGACGCTACTCCAGACGATCTATTCCCGGTGCGAACGGCGCGCAGTTATCTATCAAAGCACATTCAACTATTCGCGTATGATCCGCGGCCGATCATCCAGGCATTGCGCGAGCATAAGCCACACCTCATCGACCTGGGTCACGAACCATATAGCGTGGCCGGTGCAGAAGTGCTGACGTTGTGTCGTTGGTTCGCTTCCAATGTTCCCATTGTGATGCAGACTAACCAGAACATCCTTCACAACTATCCGCCACCCTTTCGCTGGCTCGAACAGCGTGCTTTCAGAAGGGTCGACGCAGCTTACGGCTGTAGCGAAACAGTCTGCGAAGTGCTGCGGGCCAAGGGCTTTTCCAAGCTGGCTCCCGTGGTCCCCTTTGGCGTAGATACTGCCGCGTTTCGTCCACGACCTGAAGGTAGCGCGCGGCCCAGCGGACCTCTGACGATCGGATACATCGGGCGAATGTTGCCGGGAAAAGGCCTCAACGTGCTCGCCGATGCACTCGCGAAAATCAAGGGTGAAGCCTGGCGGTTGTTGGTTATAGGCGATGGATCTGAGCGTGAAGCTTTTGAGGAACAACTGCGTGTAGCCGGACTAAGCGAGCGAGCGGAGTTTACCGGCGCGATCAGGTTTGATCTGGTCCCTAAGTATTTTCATAGTTTGGACGTCATGGTAATACCGACTGAAACGACCAAACGGATTCGCGAACAGTTTGGACGCGTGATTGTGGAGGCGATGGCCAGCGGCGTGCCGGTGATCGGCTCCACCTGCGGCGCCATCCCGGAAGTCATTGGTGAAGCCGGACTCGTTTTTCCCGAAGGCGATGCCAGCGCGCTGGCGGACGCCTTGCGCCGATTGCTTGGGGACGAAGCCCTGCGAGAACAGTTGGCATCGGCCGGACGGGAGCGGGTGGAACAGTATTCGTGGGATCAGGTGGCGGAAAAAACGTACGAACTGTTTCGCCACGTTCTGAACAACAGGGAAACGCCGCCGGCTAAGCGTTGGCTGACCGGCGCCCAGGTTGCGACGCTTAGTTGCGCCATCATGAGCGCCCTGGACTGCTTGGTCTGAGACGCTTGTTGTTTTTGGTTTTGGTCTTTGTACTTTGAGCTTTGTACTTTGTACTTTGATAGGACTGTCCGGGTCTTAGAACATACCGAAGTTCAAAGTACAAAGCTCAAAGTACAAAGACCCAAGACCGAAGACCCAAGATCAAAGCCCCAAGTTAAAGAAGTTGGTTCTAAAACCTTAAATGCTGAAACGTAATATCAAGTTGGTCTTTAGCACGAATGCACTAATGTTGTGTTCGGGTGTGGTGACAAGTTTGCTGAGCGCGCGAGCGCTCGGTCCGAGCGGTCGTGGCGACCTGATGGTCGTGCTGATGTGGCCGGCCATATTTTCTCTGGTCGCGCAAATAGGTTTGCCGCAAGCTTATCGTTTTTGGATTGCCAAGCAACCTGAATATTCTTCGGCGCTGTTCTCAAACGCCGTGATTTTTACGCTGGTAATGGGATTACTTATGCTCGGCCTGGCCGAGTTGGTAATTCCACACTTAATTGGTGTGCGTAGTCCTGAGGTTTTGCGACTCACGCGCATTTACCTGCTGGTTATCCCGGTACATTTGCTGACCGATCTGACGCGCGGTCTACTTGAAGGAGCGCGACGATTTACCTGGGTGGGAGCGTTGCGCTTAATCCTTTTTGGTGTCCAGTTGGCAAGCTACGTCATGCTCTTCCTGTTGGGCCAACTGACGGTTGCCAGCGCCTCTTACACAATGCTCGTGTCATTGACAGCTTCCTTGATTGTTTCGCTCATCGCCGTTTGGAGCGAACTCAGACCAAAGTGGCAACCTGGCTTTTCGGAGCTGGCAACCACGCTTCGCTACGGAGTTCGCGACTATCCCGGAATCTTAACGGAATTCGTTAACTGGCGCCTTGACCTCATGATGCTTGTGGGCATGGCTTCAAGCGGAGCGGTCGGACTCTACGTCGTTGCACTCCGACTTGCCGACATCACCAGCACGCTCGCCGGTTCGGTGGGCGATGCGCTGCTGCCGGAAGTTGCTGCTTCGAAGAATGCTGCTCAGGCCACGTGTGTTGTCACTAGAAGTCTGCGACTAACACTGTGTGCTCACTTCCTGATTCTAATTCCGCTCTGGATTGCCGCGCCTTACGTACTTCGTTTCGGATACGGTCAAGGTTTCGTTGAGGTCACCAACGTCTTGCGCATGCTGATGTTCGCGTCTGTCATGTGGAGTGGAGGTGCGATTGTCATTAGCGGACTCAACGGGCTGGGATATCCGGGGTCGAGCGCGATTGCGAGAATAGCTGCGGCTCTGGTGATGGTGGTCGCGCTGGTTATCTTGCTGCCCCGGCGAGGAATTCAGGGTGCCGCGCTGTCATCAATAGCTGGTTATAGCGTCATGTTTCTGATGTCGCTGTTCTGGCTGCTGCGCCGTGGTCAGATTACTCTTTGGGAATGTCTGCGACCGCGTTGGAGTGATGTGCCGATGAGTTTGACGCCCGCCGGTATTCGCGTCGAAGTGGCCAGGGTCCTGCGCCGGGCGCGACCAACCAAGAGTCAAACTGCAGACGCCCTGGTTGCGTTGGAATAGCACGAAATCTCTTTGGAGTGCGGTGACCTGTCACCGCTTTGGCCCAGGGCGGCTTGACGCCCTGCTCTTCGATCGTTCAAACGCTACGGTGGTCGCGACAGGTCGCGACCGACCAAAGCGGTGACAGGTCACCGCACTCCAAAGAGTTCGTGGATCGTTTGTATGTCGAATGACCAAGCTTCGCTTCATTAACCCGCTCGTCTTAGTCCTCATACTCACGCTGCCATGTTTGGGATGCATTCGCGATAAGCGTTGTACTTTCGTTTCCCCATCTACACCATCCGGGCCCGACATTCCCGAAGGCTTCGGGGTCAACATCGATTTTACAGATCCCCGCCCGGGCGAAATCAAGATGCTTTCTGAAGGCGGCTTTCGCTGGGTGCGCATGGACCTGAAGTGGGACTTAACTGAAACCGAGAACGGCCAGTACGATTTTTTACCCTATGACAGACTACTGGCAGCCCTGCAGCCCTTCAACATTCACACGCTCTTCATTCTTGACTATGGCAACCCACTCTATGACAGCGGAGCGCCGCCTCGAAATGAAGCAACGAGAAAGGCGTTTGCACGATGGGCAGTAGCTGCTGCGAAACACTTCGGTGGGCGCGGCGCGCTTTGGGAGGTTTATAACGAACCGAATCACTCAACGTTTTGGCCGCCACAGCCCAAGGTGGAGGAGTACATCGAGCTGGGAAAAGCTGTAGGCCGCGCCTTTCGGGAGCAAGTTCCTGGCGAGAAACTGATTGGCCCGGCCACTTCGGAAATCGATTTCGACTTTCTCGAGAGTTGTTTCAAAGCGGGACTGCTTGAATATTGGTCGGCAGTTTCAATTCATCCTTATCGTCGTTCTGATCCAGAGACGGCAGCGGCGGACTATTGTCGGCTTCGCGAGTTGATCAAAAAGTATGCTTCCGCCGGTGATGCGAGCGGAGTTAGCGAAAGTCGCAAGATCCAGATTATCTCGAGCGAGTGGGGTTACTCATCAGCCTGGCGCGGCTTGAATGAGGACAAGCAGGGTGAGCTGCTCGCGCGCGCCTGGTTAACAAATGTCGCCAACGGAATTTCATTGTCGATCTGGTATGACTGGCGCGACGACGGTCTGAATCCGGACGAGCCTGAACACCACTTCGGCACGGTATCCAGGGGCTATCACGAGGATCGGGAGCCTGTTTACGATGCGAAACCGGCTTATCTGGCAGCGAAGGCGTTGACTGCATTCTTTAGCGGCTACCGGTTCGAGAGACGGCTGAATGTCATTAGCGACGATGACTACGTGCTTGTCTTCCGAAAGGCCGATGCTTTTCGATTCGCGGCCTGGACGACGGGCAGCAGCCACCAGGTGATCCTGCCTCTTAATGTGGGCCAATACAACGTCATCAAACACACCGGTCAGGAAATAGGTAACCTGCGTTCCGATCAGACCGGACTTGTACTCACGCTTAGCACATCGCCTACCTACTTTCGGTAACCAGTGCTTGGTTTCTGGCAACTTAGGTGCTTTGGCAGTTTCTATTCTTACGAAAAGATTGCAAACGCTTGTCAACGCGTTGATCGTAGAAACCGTCTTTCGGTGTATCGGAGAATTCAGAACCGGCAGCGGTAGCGACCGGGACACGGACTCAACGTAAAACTCCGAGGAAGAAAGAGGTTTAGCAGGACCAAACCGAGTTGAGTGTTCGACCCGGTCGCGACAGCTCCCGGTTCTGCATTTATCGACCCCCGACTGAAGCATTATGAGCACCTATCAATCTGCGCGGCGCGCCAGCGAACACCCGGCCCTGCAGCAGATCAACCTCAGCTATTTGCGACCAGACAGTCCGCTGCCACTCGTGGTTCGACCAGCTCGAGAAGGAGTTGACCTCGGGCTATGGGCAGCCGCGAACTCAGACTTCATTGAAACTTATCTATTACGAAACGGCGCGATACTCTTCCGCGACTTCGGCCTGACAACGGTGGAGGCGTTCGAGCGCTTCATTGAAGCGGTGTCAGGGCCGTTGCTTGATTATTCGTATCGTTCAACTCCACGACACATCGTTAGTGGCAGAATCTATTCGTCAACGGAGTACCCAGCCGATCAAACCATCCCGCTGCACAATGAGAACTCCTACACGCGCAACTGGCCGATGAAGCTTTCGTTTTTCGCGGTGCAAGTCGCGGAAACGGGAGGGGAAACGCCATTAGCGGACTGCCGCAGGATCTACAAAGCTTTGCCGCCGGAGATTCGCGAATGTTTTGGACGGAATGGCTTGATGTATGTGCGCAACTACGGCACCGGCCTCGACCTTACCTGGCAGGAAGTATTTCAGACTTCTAATAGAGCGATGGTTGAAGAATATTGTCGCAAATCTCGGATGGAATTTGAGTGGGTTGGCGAGGACCAGCTTCGCACTCGACAGCGAGCGCGCGTGGTGGAGACTCATCCTCGCACAGGCGAGCTCGTCTGGTTTAATCAAGCGCATCTTTTCCATCTCTCCAGGTTATCCGCCGAAGTGCGCGATTGGTTGCTGGCTGCTTATGGAGAACAGAACCTGCCACGCAACGTTTACTTTGCCGATGGCTCACCGATAGATACGGCATTGTTGGACGAGATCACTCAGGTCTATGACGACAATTCGATAGTCTTCCCCTGGCGCGAGGGCGATGTGCTGATGATCGACAACATGTTGACTGCGCACGGCCGCAAGCCGTTCGTCGGGAAACGTAAGGTCGTGGTTGGCATTGCCGAGTCGAACCTGAGCGTAGCAGATCTATCCACCGCTATTAGATAATAGTTGCCCTTGACCAAATACTTGTCTGAAGACCCTGCTGGTTATATCCCCGTGGCGCTCAACGACGGTGCCGTCACTCTGCCGCTCAGTTTGCTTGCCGACGAAGTTCACGTCTGGCTTGCTAGGCTTGATGATCACCCGGCTGATAGTTTGAAGGTGCTGCTGGCGGCAGACGAACTCGCGCGCGCAGCTCGCTTCCATTTCGACAGAGACAGAAACCATTTCATTGTCGCTCGCGCGCTGTTGCGCAAGTTGCTGGCCGCTTACCTGGATGTGGGCGCCGGCGAACTACAAATCTCCTACGCAGAGAAGGGAAAGCCTTCACTGGAAGACAGCCGTAGAACTGCGCTGAAGTTCAACCTCGCGCACTCGCACGAGCTGGCGATCTACGCGTTCTCCTGGAACCGCGAAGTCGGAATTGATCTGGAGTTTATGCGAGAGGATTTGGCTGATGAGAAAGTTGCGGACCGATTCTTTTCGCAAAGCGAGATCAAGAACTTGAGAAAGCTGCCTGCTGAACTTCGAAAGCAAGCCTTCTTCGATTGTTGGACGCGCAAAGAGGCCTATATCAAAGCGCGCGGCGAGGGGCTTTCAATACCCCTGGATGAATTCGATGTGTCGCTCCAGCCAGGCGAGGTGGCTGCTTTGCTTCGCAATCATAAGGATCCCGGTGAAGTGGCGCGCTGGTCAATGCAATCAGTGGCCGTGCCGGCGGGCTATGTTGGTGCTTTGGTAGTTTCAGGTCACGACTGGAAGTTAAAGAGCTTTAACTTGATTTCCAGTGACAAATGACAAATGAGAAATTGGATTCAAGTTGGAAGTGCAACCTGTGCCGTCTCATTAACACCTGGCTTCAGCCAGGTGGCAATGATTGGTAGAAACCAGAAACCGTTTAAACGGTTTCTCATCGTCAATGAGCACTCTGGGTCACCTGGCTGAAGCCAGGTGTTAATGAGAAAGCGATAGATGACTCACTACGTGGCTTCTACTTCCGCGGTTTCCGCTTCTTCTTTCTTCGATCTCCACATGCCCGCAATCTGGTTGGCTTCTGCCAGCGTCATGTTGTCGTAGATGTCAGCGTTATTCTTGATAACGCCGTCCTCCAGTTCACAAACTTCCCAATCCGGCGCTTCCGGATCAGTCCCCGCGCGTCCCGGTTTTACGCGGACGTTGAATGAAATTACCGGGGCTTTAGTTTCGTTTTCCATCAGTTAAGTCCTTTGTTGATTTCCCTTCAGCTGATCAAAGCGGACTAAATCTATCATAAGTTCATATGCACCGAGAATTCCCAGTCTAAGACGTTAGAGTCAAACTTGGTTCGCAGAGTCAAGCTCTTCTCTGGGACCGCGGGCGTCCCGCCCGCAATGATCCATCACCAAACTTGATTTGAGGTTAGCTTTACTCGCGCTATCGCGCTCGCTTGCGGGCGGGACGCCCGCGGTCCCAGGGAAGAGCTTGACTGTCACCTTCAAACATTTTGACAATCGCCAAGCCTCAGGTAGCATGGCGCGCGGAAGTCACAGCCTGAGTCCGACCAACTGAAAACAATCATGTGTACTGATAGAAGAGACTTTTTACGACTCTCTGCCGGCGTCGCTGCAGCGTCTGTCCTTGGCAGTTCGGCTCTTGCCGAAACAACTGAACCAAATCCCATTCAACAACGCGAGCTACCGGCTCCGATTCGCAAACTTCGAAAGATGATAGATGACGTCATGCCGATCTCGATGGACGAGCGACGTTCGAGAATTGAGAAGGCCCGGCGCCTAATGCGCGAGAACAAGATCGACGCCATCTATGTCGAGCCGGGTTCGAGCATGTTCTATTACACCGGCATGCGTTGGGGCACCAGCGAGCGAATGCTTGCCCTGGTGATACCCGCGCGCGGCGAGATCGCCTGGGTGTGCCCGAAGTTTGAAGAAGAGCGCGCGCGAGAGCTGATAACAATGGGCAAAGACATTCGCACCTGGGAAGAAGATGAAAGTCCTTACCAGCGCGTAGCCGAGATCTTTCGCGATCGGGGATTACGCACCGGCCGGGTCGGCATTGAAGAACGCGTGCGCTTTTTTTTGTTCGATGGCATTCGCAAAGCCGCGCCGAGATTGCAATTCGTTAGTGCGACCGCGGTGACCGCCGGTGGGCGCATGTTCAAATCTCCGGCAGAAATTGCGCTCATGCAAAAGGCCAATGACCTGACGATCATCGCCTACAAAGCAACTGTCGAAAGCGCGCGCGAAGGCATGACGCAAGACGAGTTTGCCGGCAACTGTGCCGCGGCGTTTCGTGCGCTGGGCGTGCAGGGAGGAGTTTTTTGCAGCTTTGGCAAATACACTGCTTTCCCGCACGGCAGCAGCACGCCGCAGAAATTAAAGGAAGGTGACATCGTGTTGATGGATGGCGGCTGTAGTGTGGAAGGCTACCAGTCAGACATTACGCGCATGTTTGTTCTCGGCAAGCCGACGGAGCGCATGAAGGATATCTGGAACCTGGAACGCCGATCTCAGGATGCTGGTTTTGCCGCGGCGAAACTCGGTGCGCCATGCGAGGTAGTCGACGCCGCGGCTCGCAAGGTAATTACCGACGCCGGCTTTGGTCCCGATTACAAAGTCCCTGGCTTGCCTCATCGCACCGGGCACGGAATCGGACTCGACGGCCATGAATGGACAAACTTCGTGCGTGGAAACAAAACCCCGATTCAACCCGGGATGTGTTTCAGCGATGAGCCCACCATCGTAATTTATGGAGAATTTGGAATTCGCCTGGAGGATTGCTTGTACATTACTGAGAACGGGCCCAAGTTTTTCACGGCACAGAGTCCATCGCTCGAGGAACCGTTTGGATAATTCTTTCTGCCTCCGCGGTGAAATAGAAAACGCTGAACCGACATTCACTATTGAGACAGTAAAGTCGCGAAGACTCACCCATTCACGGTTACGCCCGGAGGAGTGCTGAAATGCCAAACGTTAACGACATGCGCTGGTTCAAGCAGCAATTTCATCAAAAGATAAACGCGGCCGTGCAGGGCACACCCTATACGCTCGATTTCATGACGGCGCTGGCTTGCCAGGAAAGTGGTGAGATATGGCCCACCCTGCGCAAGAAAGATCTCAGCCTCGACCGCATAGTGGAACTCTGCGTGGGGGACACCATCGATGGACGTAGCGTCTTTCCTACCAGTAGGGCTCAACTCGAATCTGTGCCCAATGGGAAGAAGATGTTTGAAATCGCGCGCGCGGCACTCGTAGACATGGCCCAGTTCATTAATGGCTACAAGAAAGTTGCCAAAAACCCGAACAAGTTCTGTCACGGTTATGGAGTCTTTCAGTATGATATTCAGTTTTTCAGGAGTGAAGATCCCGACTTTTTCCTTGAAAGACGCTATACAGACTTTGACGCCTGCCTGCAAAAAGCGTTGGGAGAACTTCGCAGTAAGACGCAGAAACTTCATCTCCAGAATAAGCCGACCCTCACCGATCTCGAATTAGCGCATGTAGGCATTGCCTACAACACCGGCGGCTTCAAACCGGAGTTGGGCTTAAAGCAGGGGCACCAATCTGACGACGGGAAGTTTTACGGTGAGAATATTTTTTCTTTCATCCAACAAGCCAGGACGGCCACCCTGGATGACGCGACGCCGACCACTACCACAACCGTGACACCGAGCGCATTGCGTTTTGAGGTCACCAGCACAGATCCCCTACGCCTGCGCAAGGAGGCATTTAAAGATCCAAACAGCCCTGAAGCCAATGTGAGGGTCAAGCTTCCTCACGGCCAGATTGTTCTAGCTCTAGCAACCCAGCCGGTGAACGGATTCCTGGAGGTTGAGACCGAGTTTGGCGGCGAAACTCTAAAGGGGTTTGCTGCGGCCCAATTTTTGAAACGTGTTTAAGAGGGTGTATGCTTCCGTTTGTTTGGAGGCAACGCCCTATGACTGAGATTTGTGCACACCTTGATCAGGTCCGGCCAGTCACACCCAGCGCGAAAGGCTGCGAAGAGTGTCTTCGCATGGGCGCGCGTTGGTTGCATCTTCGCCTTTGCATGACCTGCGGCCACGTCGGTTGCTGCGACTCTTCACCCAACAGACACGCCACAAAACATTTTCATGCAGTCGGGCACCCGATCATCAAATCATTTCAGCCCGGCGAGGATTGGGGCTGGTGCTACCTCGACGAAATCATGTTTGATTCCCTGTAACCATTGCGAGGTCAAAACGTCCGCTCAAACACCGTGAAGTCGTCTTCAAGTTTCCATTGCAGCTTTGCTTTATCGCTGCCTTCAAGATATTTGCGACAACCCGTCGAAGCTAGCTTCGTCACGGCGACATCCTGAGCGCATTGTGCTACCGGTACAAACTTGCGTGCGTCCTTCCACAAACTGCCGCCGGCGATGAACGCATACTGCAGACTGTTTCGCGCCATAGTCTTCAGCTGAACGTAACCGAGCCCCTGTTCCTGCGCAGCTTTCAAAAACTCTCGCGAGATTTCTGAACGCGAAACTCCTTCATCGTCCGTAGCCAACGCCACCGGCACACCATATTGCAAATAAGTCGCCAGCGGATGTTGCGGCCCAGTGATGCCGAGAATTAGATCGTTACTCGAAAGACAGATTTCGACCAACACGTTTCGTCGCGCCATCTCTTCTAAAAGTTCATCCGGCTTATCTTCATGCATGATGTCCACGCCGTGACCAATGCGTTCGGCCCCTGCCACCATTACTGACTCGCGCACATGAAACGTCAAGCCCTCAGACGGGACCAGACCGGGCGCCAGTTCTCCTGCATGCAAAGTCAGGTGTGCTTGCGGATATAACGTCCGCAGAGCACCCAACATGCGCATGTGCACTGAAAAGTTTTGCATAGATGCCAGGCCATCTTCTCCCTGCACCAGATTCAAGCCGACCACTTTTGAGTTGGGATCGTTTGCCAGGGCAAATCCCGTTACCATCTGCGCAAAAACTGCGCCCAGCGAGCCGCCGCGCGAAACCTGCGACACGTAGCGAATCGTGACCTCGCAGCCTGGATCCGCTTGCGCGGTATTACACTTCAGGAGTTGATTTTTTTGCTCCTCGGCTTCGCGCAAAGTCTTCAACGCAGCGCTCGCGGCACTGGCAATGCCGGCGCTTTTTAATTTGCTCAGGGTTGTGTTTGCGTCTCCATCCCAGCCAACTTGCTGACCAATCTGGCTTGACGCTACGCCATCCGGAGTCAGCATCAACTCGAGATAAAGCACCTGTCCGCGGGCAGCACGTGAGGCAGCTTCAGCGATCATGCGACCGATTTGACCGTAACTGGCGGGGCCAAATTTAATAAACGCGTCGAAGAAGTGATCATGCCCGCTTTGTCCGGAAAGCTGCCAGTTTCGCATTGACCAGGCATCGATCATCTGCCGGTAGAGCACGTAATTTGTGAGCGCATTGCTGGCCGGACTGAGGTTCGACTTCGGATCACAGGTTGATTTTACTGGCGGTACAAGCAGGGTCATGGTCTCGTTGTTCACACATAAACCATTCTCAGCTGCCCATTGAATGTACGACTCGGCATAGATTGAACCGGAGAGATGACTGTGCAGATCTCCGCCCTTCGGCATCCTGAGTAAAAATGCCAACTGCTGGGGCGGCGACTGACGTAATGACTCGAAATGGCGCGCGGTCTTTTGTTCGTGTGCGCTCTGCTCCGATTTCAATCCCGGAATTCGCGCGTCCGGCGATTGCGCCGTCGCTGCCATCGCGCATAAAAGAACAAGCGTCAGAGATCTGACGGCTTTTACAAACATCATTCTGCTGGAAAATCTTCCGCGCATATTGGTTTGCTCCTGGCTTTGTTACTGAGGCTGAGAAATTGGTCTACCGGTTGACCGTCGCATTGTAGATGCTCGATAAAGGTAGAGTCTATGCATTGACAAGCCGTTTCTGCTGAGCATAGGGTAACTGAGCAATTGAACACTTAACAGTGGTCGGAAAAAATCAGAACGGGGAGCGTAGCGACCAGCCAGGGACTCACTTCAAAAGGGGTTTGAGTTCAAACGGCTTAGGCTGCCGTTCTTCGTCAGTTGCGCCTTGGCTGGTCGCTACGCTCCCGGTTTTGATTTTGACGTGGGCCACGTTGCGCTCCTACCTATAGACAATTCTCTATGCCAGTCTCAATGATTGACGACAAAGTTTGGTTTGACGAAACAACCAAACTGCAGCAGCTGTGTAAGGACGTGGCAGATGCTCGCGCGGACAGTCGCAGTGTTCTGCTTCTTTCTTACTTTGAAGCGACCCTTTCTCGCCTTTCGAACCTGCTACAAGAGAAAGCTGTTGGCCATGATCGGTTCTCAGCATTCAATCCTGCTGAACTTTGTACGAGTTTGCCCGGAAAGGTCTGGCTGGGTTCAGCCCTCGCCTTTAATGTGGGGCAACCAACTTCGGCCGCCATTACCGGAAACAAATTGCAAATCATTGTTGCTGAGCATTATCCGATGCAGTCGCGTGACCAGCAGGTAGTTGATTCCGCCAGAAGATTGGCCTGCGAAGGGAATCTTTGTTTCCACTTCTCGCTGGATGATCCGTTGATGAGACATTTCGGTTCGGAAAGGATCAAGGCGCTTTACGAGCGCCTGGGGATTCCCAAAGATGAGTGCATTTCCCATCATCTGGTCACCAGGGCTATTCGCACTGCTCAGGAGAAGATTGAAAGCAAGGTGGGAAGGGACGTGCCAACTCACTCCGCGGAAGACTGGTTCAAATACAATTGGCTGGAAAAAAGTCCAAAGTCCAAGGTCCAAAGTCCAAAGTCCACTGGGTCAGATGGACTTTAGACTTTGGACATTGGACTTTGGACAACTCTCTGGGACTTTGGACAACTCCTAAAACGCCCACCGCCCCCACGTAAACATACTGGTGAAGAATGCCAGGTACAGGATCGACCAGACCGTTATTACAGCGAACCACACGCGTCTGGCTGCCAGCATCGCGAAGAGAATGAAGATCGGAAACATCGTCAGCGTGTAGCGTGGCACGCTCAATACGAAACTCACCGAAACAAACATCAACCAGTTGCCTGTCATCCAGACACTGTACGCAGGTCGCAACTTGATCCAGCTCACGATGGTGCAAACGAGACCGAGGGCAATGAACAGAACTTCCTGCATCCCGATCATCTCTGCTTCCGAGGGTGCTCGACTCAACGAACCGAGCGCGTTATCGATCCCCGTAATTGGCGACGACAGCGACTTGCTGAAAAACTGCTGCATGAGTGACGTGAAAGCAAACGCATCTCCAGTCACATGTTTGTTGAGCAGCAAGTAGCCGCCGAATCCGAGACCCAGCAATGGAATGTACAGCCATTGCCACTGCCAGCGTCGGGTTGTCCAGTATTGATAGGCCGCCTCCATAACCAGCACCGGCCCCAGCACCAGACCGTTCGCGCGCGTGAGGCAAGTGAGCACACCAAAGAGCGCGGCCACGAACCAGCGTTGCTTGCGCGCGGCATAAACGCAGCTCAACGCCAGCATCAGAAACAAGCTTTCGGTGTAGCCGATGTGAAGAAAGTAGCTCGTCGGGAATATGAACAGGAACCAGACAGCGCGTTGCGCCAGCTCTCTTGGGTGATCGAGCTCAACCAGGCGCAGCAGCACGATTGCGGCTACCAGCGACGCCAGGGTGGAAATGATGAAGGCGCTAAACATGTAGTCGCGCGTGAAAAAGGCCAGCAGCCTGACGGTCCAGGGATATAACGGATAAAAGACGAGCAACGGTCGCATCTCGCCCGTTGCGGTGTATCCAAATTCCGCGATCTTCTGGTAGTTGACGGCGTCCCAGCGATTCCAAATCTCCAGCCAGCCCCGCGCTCCGGCCACCCGTTGATTTTGTAGGACCTGATAGCTCTGGCCCGCGAAAAGAAACAGCAGCGCTTTGATCGAGATTATGATCCCAATCATTTGCCATTCATGGCGGGGCAAACCGCGACGCGCGTCCTCCAGCTCAGTGATTGGAGGAGGGTTGGCGGTGTCATTTTCCATATAGGATGAGCTTGAAGAGATTCCAGACGGCTTGGCCAAAAGAAAGTAAATCAGCCGCGGCGAGTTGGCAATGGAAATAATAATACTGGTTAAGTTCGATATGAGTTAGTTATTGACTACTCCACAAGCGCGGCACAAATGCAGAAGCGGGAGTTGTAGCCACTGGGGCGATTCAGGGACCGACTTGATAATGATGAGGCGCCAACTGCTGAACTTGAAACGTTGGCAAGACAGCAGACAAGGGAAGGAGCGGCTGACGGAGGAATCCTTCAACGAGCCTGCGAAGCGGGCGGAAAGAGTGTTAGCCCCAGGCGAGGGCTGCCGAGCCTGGGGTCAGCGCCACCAATATTAGCGAGCCTGCGAAGCTGGCGACAGGTGGTGATCGTAAGTCTTCAATAAAGAATCAGGGTCTACGATGTTTCACGTTTCATCTGTCGTCCACTTCGTGGGCTGGGACGTGTTTTTGAGTACGGTTCCCCAGGCTCGGTGGCCCTCGCCTGGAGCTAGCACTCTCTCCATCCGCTTCGCGGACTGGTTGAATGATTTCTCGAACTGATCGCAGAGAACGCAAAGCGGCGCAGACGACATAGACACGTGCTTGAACTATTCAACAGGTCTAACTGCGACGCTGGAGCGGTCGCCACTGCTCCCGGTTCTGCATTAGTCGACCCAGTCGGTTTGTTGAATCCAAGTTAAGTTCAACCCGGTAGCTACCGCGCTCGGCTCCGTATTTGTGAATCGTAGCCTCAGGAATCCTGTCCGGGCTCGCCCAAATTAAACCAGTACGAAATAATCTGAAGCGCGGACCCCCGCGCAGTGATGTTATGCTCGGTGAACTGCCAAGCGATACCAAATGTCATCGATAAGCGAAACATGGGGAACAACGCCGGAGGAACGACGGCGCGTTTTTCCTTGTGACGGTCTTGTTCACGAACCTGACGACGCGCTCTATCGCGGCGTCACGGTCAACGCTCCAGAGGTCATAGTGTTTCGCTGGCTCTGTCAGATGCGAGCCGCGCCCTACAGCTATGATTGGATTGACAATGGCGGACGACAGAGTCCACGTGAATTGACTGCCGGGTTCGAAAACCTCACCATCGGTCAGGATTTCATGCGCATCTTCAAGCTTATCGCTTTTGAAAAAGATCGCCACCTCACGCTCCGTTTGAAAGCACACACGAGCGCCTCAAAAACATTTGGCGATGTTGTGGTGAGTTACGTGCTGGTTCCCATTGCCGGCGATCGCTCGGTGCCAAGTTGCCGCTTGCTCGCAAAGTTAATAGTCAAACATCCGTCTGGACTCTATGGCAGGCTCGTGCGAACTGTGTTGCCCTGGGGAGACTTGATAATGATGAGGCGCCAACTGCTGAACTTCAAACGATTGGCAGAACAGACAGAGAAGGGAATTAGTTAGCCCCATTAGCGGTCGTCATATTCAGTCGAGTCTTCACGGTCATCGATGTCATGAATAACCGGAATGCCATGCACTTCTTTTTGTTGTCGCAGTGCATATTTAAGAGTCTTGATTGTTCCGCCGCCTTTGCCCGACCAGAAGCCAAATATGATTCCTGACAGGTCAACCATATGACGGTTTCTGATCGCGCCCGCCGTCTTACGTCTTGGCAGCTGCAATTCAACGATGCGAGTGAGTTGCTCGAGCCAGGGCTGAACCCACTGTGGCTGTTTAAAGCGCGTATAAGGAACCACTGCCCAGCAGCTTTCACTATTTTCCAGCAGCCATTCCATCGCCCAGTGGTCGACGCCGCGAGCGGTGCCAACCAGCCAGGTTCGACCCTGAGACAGGAACGGCGAGAGGTGTTGCTCAAATAGTGTCCGCGCCGTTTCGCGATCCACATCTCGCGAACCGGTAATCATGATCGAGTTTTTGAGCGTCATGGCAGCGAACTCAAAGCGGGGAGAAAACCGCGCTCTTTCTGCACGTCTCCTGGAGATGCTATGAATACTCCAACCTTTGTTACTTCTTCCGGCACGGCAAATTACAAATCAGACAATGCGAGTCGTCGACTCTTTGTGAAATCATAAAACAATCTGAAGTGCTTAACCGTCCTGAGAGATTATCAAAAATCAAGGCGGCAGGTCTTACAACCTGCCGCCCGTGGATGATCGTAATATGAGCCGGTGAGCCAATCACTCGCCTCACAAAACATTTTAAGGGGTGAGACGGATCCACTGACCCTCGGAAGGTACGCGGTCCGAGTCTAAAATGAACAGCAGGTACCAACCGGGAGGCGCGAGATTCGCGTTGGGTGGCGTCTTTACATCCAGCGTGCCAGGACCCCTTCCGGCAATCACACACTCGATGCCTCGCTGGCCCATGTTGAATCCGTGGGTTGTCGCGCCCGCGCGGAGCAAGACTACTTCACTGATGTCAGGCGGTGTTGGCGTATCGATCTTGAAGTTGCCGCCGTAGTTGATAGTTCCCGGAGCCCCGGTGATCACCGGCCGCAACTTGTCGAAGTAGCCGGGGAAGAAGCGCTCGTGTGGCGTAAAGGGTGGCAAAGCGTTGTTTGGCGGGGCGCCGCCGCCGAGAATGCTTCCGTCCTGAAGCAGCAGGAATGATGAATGGTAGCTCCGTACAAATTTTATGTTAGGACCCTCCACCCAACCGGCGCCCGGATTACGCGGATCGAAAATCTCGCATGGGCCACCATCGGCGCCTCCTTCTATGCCGCCGGCAATAAACACGCGGCCGTCGGGCAGCAGCGTAGCGGTGAACTGCTTATTGCGAGCATTCTTGAGGTCAGGTAAGTCTACCCACGCCGGCGCCAGCGCAGACAAATCGATTTGCTGTGCGCTCTTCTCTACCGTCGGGAATTGACCGCCCATTATATAAGCTATCGGTTTGTAGTCGGGCGGTCGAAGAATCAAGAGCACGGAGGTGCCTTTCTCACCGGGGGTGGTGCGATCGCCCTTGCCCGTCGCAAACGACTCGACGCCGGCGGGAGCATTGAAATCGAAGCGCTGGCTGGGATCGTGTGGCCCGGCGATGAACAACCTTCCGTCAGGCAACAGATATGTCCACGGGTAATATTGGTGATGGCTCATTCCGAACGGCGCAAGGTCGATCGGTGGAGCCCAACCCACGCCAGGAGTGAACACCTCGATCGTTTTGACATTCCCGAACAGGGTCACAGCGCGCCCGTCGCCAATCACGATGGTCGTCGCGTAAAAGCGATTACCCACGGTGTTACCGACTTGCGCATAAGTTCGCGTGCTGGGGTCAAAGGTGAAGGCCCCGCCTCCCGTGAAGCCTCCATGCACGAGTAGGGTGCCTTGCGGTGTATCCAGCAAGGCATGCGCGGCTGACCACAGATCTGAGTTGGCTGTAAGATCGGCGGTTTGATTGAAGGGCGAAATGAAGGAGCCCGCAGGCGTGGAATAATCCCAGATGCGCGCCTGATCGGCCCGCGTCTGACCCCAGAAGAGAACCTGCTTGCTCTTAGGCAACAAAATCGAATGCATCAAGAGCACTTGGGGAGCCCCGGCAACTTCTTCCCAATGCCCAATGCGGTCGACTCCGCAGGGATCCGGTTCGACGTCCGGACAGGTGTTGCGTCCGTCGTCCATCGGTAGCCCTGTTCGACGGTTGATCTCGTCAGCCATTTCCGGAGTCAGCCAGAAGCTCTGCCTCGAGCGCACCAGCCCCGCCATGCCGTTCAACAAGTGGTCCTGTTCATGGCAATGAAACAGGAAGTCGCCCTTGATGCAGTAGAGCTTCGCCGCTTTCGGCCGATACTTGGGTTGCTGTATCTGTGCTTCTTCTTCAGTCAGCAGCACCACCGGTGGGATCGTCGCTTCAACGACGAAGGATTCGCCCGGCCCAAAGCTCCGAGTGTCAATATACTCACCGGCAAACTTCCAACGCATTCCGTGTGGATGAAAGTTGTGCCCGTTCGTGCTGATGTCGAGGTTGAAGACGTACCAACGAATGCGTTGTCCGGAGCGGCCAACGATGGTGGGCGTGTTCCCGACAAAACTGCGGCCGTTTATGCAGAGGCTCGGAATGGCCGCGCGTTTTCTATCCGGAACTAAAGGGTTCACTACGGGATTAACGGGCAGATCGAATGGCCGGGGTGCGAGCCCAACTGCCAGGTCAAGGAGCCGGCGTTGCCGGTCAAGGACCAGATCCAGATCCAAAAGTCTTGGTGGAACCGGCACCGGCGGAGTCTCTTTCCTCGACATCCGGTGGAAGAAGACTGGCACATGATCCGTCGGTATGTGCGCACTCGGCAGGGAGTATGCCCGCGATACGAACTCCTCGAGGAAGTCGAGGTGATGTTCCAGAAGTTGTTGGGATATCGGTTTGAGCCGTTTGAAATGTATTTGCGGCGCGAGGATAAAGGGAGCGGGACATTCATTAAAGTTGATCTTGACACCCTCCGGAAGGAAGCTGCGACCCTCGCTTCGTTCCAGGTCAGCATAGATACCGCCGAGCAGTCCCTCGTCGAACAGAAACGGAGCGGGCGCCTTGTCGCAGTAACTAAGTACAACGATCCCGCCGAACAAGCCCTGCTCAATGCTTATGTTCGAGTAATGCGTGTAGTCGTGGAACGGCCAGACTCCGATCATGTCGTAGGTGACATCGAAGGTGTAGCACCAGGTTTCGCCCGGGCAGATAGCGTCGGACCGTCCGCCGGCGGAGGCCTGCGTGCCGAAAGGCCAGGTCCCATCGGAGTCTATGCCGTAGCGTAGACCGTGAGCGTGCAAAGAGTGGGGCACGTCGTCAGTATTCCAGACGTGAATCTTGAGTCGTTGATTGGGGCGCGCGTAGATCACCGCACCGGGTACGCGTTCCTCGTAGAGCGGCTCATTGATATCGGCGTGAATTAGCTTATCCGGCTTGGGGATGAGATACGCGGAATCGAGGTATTCTCGATAGACGATGGCATCCAACGCACGTGCATCGATTTCGGGTTGCGGGATAAAGCCATTCTCGTGGCCCTTATTGCGCATGCAGTCGCGTCCGTAAGTCGCACCTCCAGCCTCCTCCTCCACAGGCTTCACCGGATTGTAGCCAAAGCGCTCGATCTTCAGATAGACGTGCCGTTCTCCCCAGGCCACTGGTTTGAGCGGCGGTATTTCGATGGTTACGTAAGCATTGGGGGCCTCTACTCTCCAGTGCGTAGACTCCTGGGTGCTCGCCAACAACTCGTCGCCGCAGTAAACATCCAGGTAGATGTCCGGGTGTCGCTCGCGGAAAAGGTCCCGGTACGTGTCTTCATCGAACGGTATTGCAAACGAGCCGTCGTAGAGTGTGGCTGCGTAGCCCAGGTCATCGTCGAGATCCAGGTCCGTGCCCCAGGCCTCGACTCGCACTCCTGCGACACCCTCGCGCGTTTTTTGATCAATTACTTTCCCTTTGATTTCGTAACGCATATCTACTCCTTTTCAGAGATGAGGTTCTAAAGTTCAGAATTGCGCGACCAGCTTGATGAAACGATGCAAACGTCGCGAAATTCGCCAATGGACCGGTTCTTTCTTCCTGGTTCCCGTTCTCCTTTGTGTGGTGTCTTGTCAGCCATTGTCGTCCATCGATTCTGAAAACGGTTTTACCCCTACCAATTCCGACACGGCTGTCAGGGCCACACTTGGCAATATCTAGTTAGTTTCAAATTTGAACTTGCTGACGTGAGGCTTACGAGGGAGTCGCACGTAAAACATTTGTGCCGGTACAGCCAGCACTCTACTCGTCGCTGAGAGCGGCTGTCAATAAAAACCGGCCACCTGCCGATGGCTGATTTGAGTCCGAGGGCCGACGGGCGTTCAAACGAAACCACACGGCAGTGAAAACAGAGCGTGCCGTGATGAAAGTCCGAGCCGTCTCTTCACTACTGGTTAGCTGGTGGAACGCAACCCTCAGTTGTCATGCCCACTGACTTGGGCGGCATGGGACACGAACCAGCCTTGCAACAGCATCCGCCCTTGACGTGTTTGCCGCTGCAGCAGGCGTGATTCGCTTTCTTGCAGCAGCGCATGTTTTGGTAGCAACAATGCTTCATCCGGCAGCAAGAGGCGCGCCGCGGACGCGCCATTGCCGTGGATGAAGCAGCCAAAGAGGCGGCGCAGAAAAAGGTAATAGCGAGTGTTTTGACTTTTCGCATGAGGGGACCTCCTGAGGTAAATCTGGTAGTCCGCAGTCGCGGCAAGTCTATGCCTCGGCATTATAAGCTGCAAGGTTTTCTTGTCGAATGCAGCGCCGCTTTCAGTGCTCTCTTTTAGAAAAGAACGAAACCTTATCAGAATCGAACGCGAAGCAGGTGAAATCTCAGATGCAATGAAACGAGTTGAAGAAAAGTACGGAAAGGAAAACTTGGGATGGGATGATGTTGAATGGGGAATAATGCAAGGAAAGATGGCGGCGCTTGCTTGGGTCATGGGTTCCGATTGGGGCGGCGCGTTCGATAAATAATTTCCCTGGTCGTTTATCCACATGAAGTTGACCGACAAAACCAAATTCATTCTTGCTGGATTTAGCAGTCTTAACCACTGTTCTATTTTTGGTTTACTACGAGAAGACTCCTAGCTAGGGTGCTCGTGTGATAAACACGTCCCACGCGCAGCGCCCAACCTTAGCCCCTTGCGTATCCCTGACTTTCGCGCGGTACCGAAACTCGTTTCCGTACTGGTCGATCCATTTCGCTAATTTGTAGTCAAGATCCATGCGCATTACTGCCAGCGAAGGAAGGGTGTGCAGTTCGCTAGGCTCGGAGATGCCGTTGTGGTTCACGTCTTGCCAGAGTCGCAAACTGGAGAAAATCGCATCGCGTGGGCCAATCCAGCCGTCCCCGTTGCCGCCGTTCGCCTCACGGTCGAACTCTGCCAGGGCGAGGAAACCATTCATCTCTATTCCTTCGGGTGGGACAGGCTGCGAGGTCCGGTCGCCGAACAGTTCCGCTCCGCCGTCGATTGTGCCGTTGCCATTACGATCCAGAGCGAGCCAAGCATCATCGGAACCGGCTAGCGTCCACGCCCGCCGTTCCGCGGTACCGTCGGCATCGACGTCGAAGTTGACACCGTCCACCGCGCCCGAAAGTGAGAGGCCGTCGCCAGCTATGTCAATGAGCACGGGTGAAGGAAAACATTCACAAGTTGGATAACCTCTCCAGCGCCAAGTGGAAGGACAGGAAGTAGGCCGCGGACAATTCTGCGGCGTAGGACTGGGCTCAGGGGTCGGGGTAGGCGTCGCATTAAGGGTCTGCGCTTTTGCCGCGTCGGAAGCAGTGGGTTGTGGAGGCTGCGGTAGATTTAGATTGTCGGCGCATGTACCGGGGCCACCCGAAGTCTCGCAGGTATACCCGTTCCTTAGTTGCGCGTCACCAAGCACCGCTCCCGGCCCCGTCTGTCGCATAACAGTTGTGACACCGGAACAGCCGTCTGGAGCAACATCTGGTAGCCCGAGCACATGCCCCCACTCGTGGGAACCAAGTCGCTCTTGACCTGCCGTGCTGAATCCGCTGAACTCATCGCTAAATTCCATGGTCCGTCGTGAGCTGTTTGCGGGATCAATTCCAACCAAACCATTGTTGTCACGAACCGTTTGACTGTTGCTGATCCCGATAGTGACGTTCCCGCTCTGCCCCGCTGGGGCAGCGGTAATGCTCCTCCCGGTTCGCTGCGCCCAGTCGGCAGCGGCTGCTTGCATTTTGCTCTTGAAGTTCGCCCTTTCGGCATCGCTGGAGAGAAGGCTTAGACTGGCCTCATCGAAAGAATAAGTGATATCCCCGGTGAGCCTGGTGTTTGCCGTGCCCTGCAGCGTAGCGCATTGGTTATAGGCCGTGCAGTCGGTTTGCCCCACCAACAACACTTGGGAACCAAGTAGGAGACCGCATATGGCGACGAGCGAGACTCGCGTTATCCAACAACCAATAAGGCTTATAGCGAATTCCCGTTTTTGACCCATGAGTTTTTCCTTTCGACGCACGGTGAGACGTGATGCAGACTTATGGATTGGTTAGTACTTCGTCGAGGATAGTTTGCAATCCATCGCCGTCGTGCTTGCGGAAACCCGCCTTCGACCCGAGTGGTTTAAGGCGTTGGTCCGAATCAATTAGAAATGCTCCCGAGAGCCCTCCGGCAAATGTATAAGCTCTGTAGGCGGGGCTCCACCAGAGGAAGATGAGGAAACGCCGACCGGGCTTTAGCGGCTCGCTTCCTTTCAACATCGAGCTTGCATGGTGGCCATTGAGCAACACAACGCCGCCCGGGCGGACTAACTTCAAGGGTGTGAGAAGCGACCCAGGCGGCTCAGCCCCAACGCCCAGCGGAGCGTTCAACTGTGTGTGCTTGACCACACTCTGCACCTCGATGTGGTAGCTGGTAAGAATGTGATCCTCACCGTCGAAAGCTGATTCCTCGTCGATGATCTGTCCGACGACAATCGCCTCGGCGTGCTTGGCGAGGAGGCGGAGATCGTCGTATTCGGCAGTGGTTTCCATTTCCGTCACTTCGGTCTCAACATCACGGTCTCGTGCGATCTCGCGTAACGTCTTCCGCCGAGTGCTGTCGACTTGGGTCGCTTGGATGTTTTGTTTTCCAGAGGACGCTATTGCCCACGTGGTAAGCCATAGCACAAACCCGAATAGCACTAAGACTATGAGCGATCGTAGTAGATTGTTTTTCATGTTCCTTTACACTCCTGATGGGTAGACGCGACCGCAGTGATGGGTTGCCGCGTTCCGGTCGGGGGATTTGTACGGTAATTAGCGTATCAACTTGTGAGCAATCGTAGGCTAACGACGAATTGCGGCTTGGTCAAGGGCGTCGGGTTGGTCAATCCCGCGCTACGAGGGTTGAGCCACAGCTCAAGCAAGGGTTATCTCACCCCCGTCTTCCAGAACAAGGAAATCACAAATGCGCTGTCGGCGAATACTCGGATAAGGCACGTTTTAGGTCGCCCATGAAGAGCGTTGCGTCTACTCCTAGATAAACATCACCGGCCCAGTCGCTACCTTCGCCGCCGGGTGCGGTTTTGCGGAACGAACACCTCGAACAGTATCGTCAAAAACAAATTTGGTTGTCGGTTATTCTGATGCTTGCGATTGTCTCCGAGATTGAAGGGCATTTTCACTTTGGCCGGAATCAGAAAGCCCGTGAAGTCTGGGGAATTCTAATCAAGTACAGCGACATAGCTCTCGACTTTTGGGAAACAAGGTATTCAGTATTGCTGCCCGAATAGGGAGAACACTGCGCAATGGTTTTCCTTCAACCTAAGAAATATATCATTCAATATTTCCTTATCCCGGTCCGACCTACAAACCCGCTATTGTCCGAAGCGCGATGAGCTTAGCGTAACGTCAGCGCGGGCCCACGCTTTCTTGAAGCGCGCCACGATCATCGCCGCGTCTTCGTTCTTACCCTGTGCTTTGAGGGCTTGCATCAAGCCAAACAGCGCCCAACCGTTCTCGCGATTGCGCTTCAGATCCTCCCAGTAAACAGTCTCGGCTTCGGCGGGTCGGTTTGCTTCCAGCAACACCGCGCCGAGTGCCTGACGCGGCGGATAGTGAAACTCAGCAGGTTCGGTGTACACCAGAGCGTCTTCCAGTCGCACGGCCCGCTCGAGGTGCGCGATTGCCGGGTCATAATTCTTTTTGGCAGCAGCAATCCCACCGGCCAGAACTTCGCTTGCAATTGAAAGCACCTGGCGACCGGTGTTCGGCGAAAAGAGCGGCGAATCGAGCGACTTATCCGCCATTGTCGAGTCCAACTTCGCGAATTCCTGATCGGCCAAATCGATCTGTCCTTTGCCGAGGAAGGCCGTGCCGCGGGCGTAGTGCCACATGCCGTTCAGATACGCGCTGGTCGCCGGCGGCGCTGGCTCGCGCAACATCTCGTCCCATTTCCCAAAACGCGTGAGCGCGAAGTAAGGCACAACGCGAAAGCCGGCAAGCAGCGGAACTGCTTTTAGAGTTTCGTCGCTGACCTGCGAAGCGGCCTTGCGCGCGGCTTCAATCGCCAGCTTGCTGCGGCCTTCAGCCGTCGCCGCAAACCAGAGGAAGTGCAGGTTGTGCGGATAGTAGGCCATCGGGTATAGGCCCTGGGCGCGGCATTGCGAGATGTAATCTTCGTCCGCCGCGATCGCCAATTCGTTGCTGTGCGCGGCGTCGGCATAGCGGCCCACGCGTTGATAGATGTGCGCGGGCATGTGCACCATATGGCCCGCGGCGGGCATCAGCGTTTGCAGACGGTCGGCAGCAGCTTCAGCCTTCTCGGCCTGGTACGCTTCCATTAGGTGAATGTAGAGGTGCAGAGCAGCCGGATGCAGCGGATTACGCGCGATGACTTGTTCCGTGAGCGCGACTATCTCCGCAGTTCTTTCATAAGGCGTGCCGTCTCGCGTCCAGTAACCCCAGGGCCGCAGGTCCATCACAGATTCAACGTAGAGCATACTGATGTCCTGATCGTCGCGAAACTGAAGATGCACCTTGCGCATTGCGTCGGCGTAAGCGACGTCGCGTGCCTTGCGATCTTCGGCGCGGCCGGAATAGCGGTGGGTCAAGGCGTCGATTAACGCCTGTTCGCGTGGCGAGGCTTTGGCTTTAAGGGCCACGGCTTTCTGAACTACCTCGAGCGCTTTCGGCTCGTTAGCAGGATCCATCGGTGCGTTGATGTTCGGCCCGAGCGCCAGCGCTTCGCCCCAGTAGGCCATCGCTAGATCAGGATCGAGACGCGCAGCTTCTCGGTATGCTCGGCCTGCTTCCGCATGATTGAACGCGTAGGAGAGATCCAGGCCCTGATTCATGAAGAGCTGCGCCTGTTTGTTCCTGGTCGACACCGGAAATACATAACTGCCGAGTTTCTGCAGTCGCGGAGCGATCGCACCGGTCGGAGACGTCGACTGCTGGGGCGGCTCAATATAGTGAACGTGGTGGGGCGCTGGTTGCGGGGCTTGAGCCGCTTGAGCAAAAGTAGTTTTCTGAAAAGCAATCAGCGTCACGCTGGTTGCGGCGAGCATCAGGAAGAAGCTTGAAAAGCGCATGGGGATGTCCTCTTTGAGTGAAACGATTTATTGACGGGATCCTGAAAAGCGCATCGGTATGTCTTTCTCGGGAGATGGATTCTACCGCCGTCCGGAGATCGCTTCAAGGACTGGGAGGTTGACCATTGTGGGTCGAGTAATACAGAACCGGGAGCGGTAGCGACCGGATTCAACTTGCGATATAGACCAGCCCTATGACGAGCGAATTCCAGATATTGAAGTTACGACCGATTTTGTCTACTTGTGGAGTGTGTACCGTAAGTTAATTCCGGTCGCTACCGCTCCCGGTTCTGCATTAGTCGACCCACTGAAAGATGTAGATGTCTCGGCTTTTTGATCCACATCATATGAACCCGAGCTTTCAAGGATGTTTCACAGATATGTTCGCGCGTGAAACTCAGATATAGTGCGTCTGCTCAAAGCTTCTTACTTCTTACATTTGTTATTTTAGCGACGTTACTTACCTGCGTAAGCAACTTGAAAAGAACGACTCTCTAAAGCGGTTCCGTTGAGGTCGTTACTGTCGCGAACCTGAAAGGATCGACGATGGATCTGAATAAGTTTCTTGTCAGCCGGATTGCGTATTTGCTTTTCCTGGTTTTGGCTTCAAGTATACCTGCGATCGCGCAAGGGGCGAGCGGCCTCGGCGGTAGCTTTAATGATCCGGCGGGCGGGATGATTACCAGAACCATCGTGGATCGAGTGGCGCGTCGCCGGCTTGAGAAAACGCGAGCAGTGATGCCCGCCAGCAATGATGCCGCGGTCCATTTTCGTTCGACTGGTACCCAACTGAAGACCCGTGAAATTGCCGACACGATAGATGCCGGCAACGCGCAGGTCTTTAACATCATGAGCACCATCCTGACGGAATACGAAAAGGGTGCGCGGGCTGCAGGACATCCTAACGATCTCGCTCTCGCTCTGAGTTTTTTCTTCGCTACCAATGCCAGCCTCTACCACAACGCCGGTGAGCCGGCTGATCTGGCGATGATGGAGTTGCGCGACGCCATCACAGAGGCGTTGCTCGAAGGCAAGGCACTGAACGGAGTCACCGATCGGCAGAAGCAGGAGATGTATGAAACCCTCGTCATCTTCACCGGATTCGCGCTCGCGACTTATCAGGAAGGAAAGCAGGGCGGTAGTGCTGAAACCGTGAAAGTCAGCCAGCAACTCGCCGGGCAGAATCTGCTTGCAGTTACAGGCATATCGCCGGACAAGATCAGCTTTAGCGCCCAGGGCTTGAACATCGACAAAGACGCCGCGGCGGCCAACGATTCAAGCAACACCTCGAACTCTTCGTCTGCTCAAGTATCACCGGTTAACAGGGATCCATTTCCAGATCGCCCGGGATATGCGCCGCAGAAACCGTTGTCTGGCACGTTGAAAGATTCAATCGCCATGGATGACCTGGTCGGTAGATGGGACCATGGCGCAGGCAGCGTACAGACCTATGTTGACTCAAACACTGGTAACTATGCTGGTACCACAACCTCTTTCTACGGCGAGCAACTTGTCATTAAGGCTAATGGAACCTTCGAGTATAGGTTCGTTGGTCGAGCCAATAATACTACGGTACGCGAAACTGACCGCGGCACAATCATCCTGTCGGGTGGTTACGTAACGGCTAGGTTTGCAGGGCGGGCGACGAAGAAGTATCAGTTCATCGCTTTCAATATCGAGTCAACCGGCGCGGCGATTCTCTCGTTGGTTGAAGTTCACGACAGTTTTCAGGGATACGATGCGGCTGGGCTGGCTCTGGAATGCGGCCATGGCGACGGCTTCATTCACTGCGTCGGCGGCGAAGAATGGGCGCGCCTTGGCAAATAGATAAGCCGAGCCCGCCGGAATCACCCATTCGTCAAAGAACGCTGTTTCCAATCAAGGTGCTGCTGCCGCAACTTCGTCCACGCAATCGAAGACTGAAGTCGTTACGCAAGCAACACGCGGTCAACAAAAGCCGATCTTATCCGAGGCGGCGTGCGCCACTTCTGGCGGCACACTTAGGCGCACAAACAAAAAAAGGGCGACCTCACCTGGTCGCCCTAACTAATTCATTCTAGATGGTGAGCCGAGCAGGACTCGAACCTGCGACCCACTGGTTAAAAGCCCGTAGGACGCCACTTTCTATTCTTTAGCGTTTTGTGCTTTCATGCTTATTTTCATTGATCCATAATGAAATATCGATGTATAATCTTGCCTCATCTTGGGACTCCAAGTACCACGTTGCGCGAGCAATAAGTGGGAGTATATGTGGGAGTGGCTCTCACCTACTATAGGGAGGCTGGCTATTATGGGACGTGATCGAACAGGTTCTTTCAAGCGCACCTCAAGTGGACTTTATGCTCGCATTACGTGGCTCGACTCTAATGGCAAACGTTGCGAGCGTCAACGTAAAACCCTTAGCGGAACTACTCGCGAAGCTCGCCGCCTGATTACGGACATGCTCGGCGAGTTGGATGACCAGAGCGAGAAAACAATAGACGCGTCTAAGCTAACGTTTAGTGAACTAGCCGACTATTTCAAGACTCACTACGCCAAACCTGCCGAGTACGACGCGGCTGGAATCAAGAAGGCGGGGATGCGCGCCTACAAGGACACTCAGAACAAGCTCGTAGTGCTTGTTGACCACTTTGGTTCCACCAAAATCCGCAGCATTACTTACGGAGACTTGGACCTCTTCAAAGCGCAACGGCTCCGAACGCCAACCACGCGAAAAACAGGCACGCGTTCTATTGCCAGCGTTCATCGCGAACTAGAGTTGATGCGCCGCGTCCTAACCATCGCCGTGCAGCAAAAATGGTTACTCCGAAATCCGTTTCGAGACGGAGAAGCCCTTATCAGAAAGGCAGAAGAAACGCAGCGGGAACGCATTGCAACTCGTGAAGAGGAAGAACGACTCCTGGCCGCTTGTGATGATCACTATCGGCGCGAGCATCTTCGCCCTTTCCTTATCTGCGCGTTCGATACAGGGTTTCGGGCTGGCGAGATTTACGGTCTCAGAGTCCGCGATGTGGACTTTAAGGACAACTGCGTCACGGCTGTCTCCTACAAGGGTAAGCGTCGCAGGGAGCGCCAATTTGACATGACGCCCAGGCTTGAAGCGGAGATGCGCAAGTTGTGTGAGGATAAGAATGCTGACGACCTGTTATTTGGTTTTCAGTCGGTGAAGCGTTCATTTGCCACGGCAAAAAGAATTGCCGGGCTGCCTGACTTTCGCCTTCACGATACACGTCATACAGCTACGACCCGGCTCATCAGCAGGGGCCTCTCGCTCAGTGAAGCTGGAAAGCTGATGGGCCACACCCAACCGAGCACTACCTGGCGCTACATGCACGCCGACAAGCAGACGCGCAAACGCGCCGCTGAACTACTCTCAGAAGCCGAAAGCTAAGCCGCTCCCTGCGGCTCTTGCGCTGGCTACCGGCCTGACTATGTCTTAGCTTCAGCGGGCAGCGTGTGGATGTCATGAAAAGTGGCTAGCGAAATGAGATCCTCGGACGCAGCCAACCAGAGTTTTGCAGATGGATCGACATATTTATACATAACACCATCGATCTCTGTTCCTTCGATTCCACCTAGGAACTTAAGGGCGGGTGGAATGACGGCAGTCGCAATTGAAATGCTTAACTTATGGTCCAAGCCGCGCATACCCGCCGCATAATCACTGAAAGTGAATGAAATAACGTGCTCTGCAATTCGGACATTGAAGCCTTCCAAGGTTAACTTGTAAGGAACCCGAAGACTCAGGTTGTCGAAATCGAAACATAGCCGGCCATCGTAATCGGGAGACTCTTTCGTTTCGCATCCGCATCGCTCATCGTATTCCGTTTTGTCAGGGATCGAATCGTACTTTTCAGTCTCTTCGATTATGGTCTTTGTCCACTTATGATCCCAAACATTCGATCTAAAGGGCCAGCTTCCACGGCGGAAATAGCTTAATTCGTATTCTCGCACCAACTGGTAAATCGTGAGTTCATCCTTGCCGCATTTTGGAGCCTTGCCAGTGAAGGTCATCTTCGTACTCACCGTACGCGTCCAAGACACCTCGTGTCCTACGACACCTTTTAGTTGAGATTTCAGTTGCGTCAGACCCGTCACACCGATGGACCCTTCTACCGTGCTTTCGAGCGTTTCGCTCGACTTCGTAGTTATGCCGACAGTTTTGACGACTTCAATAGGAACTTCGTCGCCGCAATAGACAGCGCAGCCCGGCATATTGTCAAGCCAATACTCAAAGATGCAGCAGTCCAGCCGTGCTTTTCCCGAATCCAGATTTAATTGAATCTTATCTCCGACTTGACGCCGGCCGGGGAAGTAATGTGCCATGCGGGAATCCTCCTTCAACATCAGTGAGGCAGAACCTCGGAGTGGGGCAGTCTTAGGTGGAGATCGTGGGCCAATTATGCCAGTTCGTCAAGGAAGTTACGGAGGGGGTGTAACTAGGTTGGATAGCCGATACAGAAAAAGATAGGGGAAAAGGACAGTGGGGATCCGTGGGCGAGCTTTGCAGGCTCAAGACGATGATTAACCCGCCAACCTTATCTGCTCAAACTTCGAGAAATGAGGGCTAAGCAGCACGCATCCGCTCCTTCCGGGGGCTACTACCAGTGCGGCGCTCATATTCGTCGATGTCACTTTGCCGATAACGAATCAGTCCCGTAGGCGTTCGCATGAACCCGATGGTTTTTTGCTTTCGCCATCGGCCTGCTGTCTTACGAGTAATATTGAACAACTCACAAAATTCCTTCTCGGTGTAATACCTGCGTTCGATCTGTGCGCTCATGATCTCACTCCTTGCTAAATTACAAGCCAGAGCGTGCCGCGTTATTGTCCGCCTCTCGGCAATAAGCAAAAGCTTTCCGCCTTGCAAACGATGTCTGTTTAAGGCGTTCTTTGGTTTGGTGTCTGACGCTGCACTTTCAGCAACATGAGTGCCACGCTTATCTAGGACCTCGAAACGCAACTGTGCCCACGGCATCCCCTTTGCAGCAGCGTTCGGATGATTCAACCAGAGAAATGATCAAATGGAATTAGGCGGTTCGGAGGTTCAAATATGAACCATTGATTCAAATTTGAACTACATGGTTCAAATATGAAACATCGGTACAAATGATTTGAGTCTGTTGAGTTGGAGAGCTAGTGCAAAACTTTTCCACTTCTCTCATAACCGTGACCAAGCCGAGCAGAAACAAACATCACGTAAGCAACGCGCAGAGGGCTGAGAATGGCATCCACTCAAGAGAGTTCGGCTAACCCTGACCGGATGCCCGTATCGCGCCTCGTCGCGGTGAGGGCATTGCGCGCTCCGGGACAAATTGAGAACAGCGACCATCGACTTGTAGAGCTGAACGCAAAGTTAATTGGTCAGTCCCAAGCCATGCAGGCTCTCAAGAAATCTATTCTTACCGCAGCGAGCTGTAGCTCGACCGTATTAATCACCGGGGAATCCGGGACGGGCAAAGAGTTGATCGCGCGCGCAATCCACGACCTCAGTGCCAGCCGTGATCAACCGTTCCTCGCCGTCAATTGCGGCGCCTTAACGGAATCGCTCCTCGAGTCTGAATTGTTTGGCCATATCAAAGGAGCGTTCACAGGTGCGACTGCTTACAAGAAAGGGATGTTTGAATCCGCGTCTGGCGGAACGATCTTTTTAGATGAATTCGCGGAAATGTCACCAGCTATGCAAGTGAGACTACTGCGCGTTCTCCAGGAACGCAGAGTTCGTCCCGTAGGCTTGGCCGATTCGAAAGAAATCGAATTAAACGCGCGAGTGGTAGTGGCCACAAATCGTGACTTAAGGCGCGACGTTTCAGAGTCGAAGTTCCGGGCGGATCTCTATTACCGAGTTAATGTTCTTCCGATTCACGCACCAGCGTTGCGTGATCGGATTGATGACCTGCCACTTCTCATTAATATCCTACTCAAGAGACTGTCTGAGGAATCCAAGGTAAAAACACCACTCCGGTTTGATTCGGAGGCGCTGAAATTATTGCGCAATCACCCTTGGCCAGGAAACGTACGGGAACTTGAAAACGTTATCGAAAGAATGACACTCACTGTTGGAGGAAAGGGAGTCATATGCGGTGCAGACGTTCGCCTTGACCTTGAATTCAACGGCCTTGTTGATACCACATCTTGTCAAAGAGCAGAACCAGCGCCTAACGAGCTTAAGGAGGTTCTCATTTCCAGACGGCTGAAATCTCTCAATGGGAACATCGCGTCTGTAGGCCAAGGTAAACGTCAAGAGCTAGAAATGTACCTTCGGCAGGTTGCAGATGTCGGCGGCAATCTCGCCGAGGCCGCGCGACAATTAAGAATCAAACGCACGACACTATATATGCGAATCAAGAGACTTCGCCGACGTTAACTAAGATCGTAGCGAGTACGCCCCCATATCAGGGGGCGTTCTTTTCAGCGATTTGCGCTGACAGTTACTTTACTGGATGATCGACGCCGGACCGGCGTACGGTCTTTGAGCAAGTCTCGATGTCTCGTCTCAATTATGTAAGCCAGACCTTGATAGGAAAGGGTTAGCAGCGACGCTGCGCGCGTCAATCGGCCGTCAGCTTTGATCAGAGCCTCCCTCACCAGCAGCCCTTCGTACTCCGCCACTTCCTTATGCAGATCACGGGTTGTGTCAGTCAAAGCTTCGGCGACGTTCTCGACTATCGATTCGCCCCGTATGCGGACCCTCGCCTTCTTCGAGGCTGCAATTACCCTTAGCAGAAGTTCGGGACTCTCCGAATTTGCGAGCCATTCGCTTGCGCGGTCACAGGCTTGATCTAAGAGGTCAGGCGCAAGGTCGTCGATCTCTTCAACTAACGTGAGTGCAGCGAGCCCGGCCCTGTCGAGCGCATCAACCTCACGCGCAACCTCGATGGCCTTCTGAAATATGAATTGCGCTGGCTCCTTACGTTTGAGGCGAGCTAAGGCAATGCCTTGCGTAATAAGCGCATCAGCTAATAGACCTTGCTGTCCGCTCTTCTCTAGAACCCGAACTGCGCCGCGCGCTACAACTTCGGCTTCTCGGAATTTTCTCTCTGCAATCAACACATGCGCTTTGGACTCGTCGAATTGAGCAACCAGCACTCGATCCCTAACACTCATTGCGAGGCGTCGGGCGTGATCGATATGCTCGCGGGCCTTCTTGAATCTGGAGAGTTTATAGTAAAGGAAGCCTAGATTGTTCTTCACGTTTGCGCGGAAGATCTTATTCTTAGCTAATTTGAAATGACGATCGGCACTTTCGTATTCGCGTATTGCGCGCTGAAAGTAATCTTCGTTTTTTTCTGCAGTGGCGAGATTCCTTAGGACGATGGCCAATTCATTATGATAGTTTCCTCTTGTCGTATGATTGGTGACTTTCTTGAAAAGGGCCTCGTTATCAGTAAGGATTCCTAATGCGACGTTGTATCGTGAGGCCGACCATTCAACTGTCGTCAGTTTAAGAAGTGCTCTGGCTCGCGTGTTCCCTTCGGCAGTCAATATTTGAAGCGCTTCGGTGAGCATGGTTCGAGCCTCATTCAAAGCTCCCTCGCGAAAATAGCAGTAAGCAATCTCCGCTTGTGAGGCAGCGACCAACTTTACATCGCCTACCGATTCATAGAATGTGATTGCTTCGCTGATTAAGTCTTTGGCGGCCTCTTGAGCCTTCTCAATCCCTTCCTTACTCCCTAGCCAACTCGTCAATATCCCCACAGCTAAGAGGAATTCGGCTGCAACTGGAGGTTCGAGGTGCTTCACGTCAGGGTGATGGCCCACTCCCTTCCACAACGGAAGCATGACTTCGCGCGCCCCAACGTAATCGCCCTTGTCTCTGAACTCCAAAGCGGCCCGACATCTCACAAGCGCTTCGTCATTAGGCATTAGGTGGGACGTGTCTAACTTTTGCGACGTTATCCTCTTGATGCTTCTCACAGCTTGCAACGACCTCCGGATATTGATTTAGTCTCCTTCGATAAAAGAAATCTTGCATCTTTGCGTCAAAGGAGAAGACAAACAATGAAGCGATTTCTAGCTACGATCGCGTTGGCGTGTGTGCTGTCAGCCTCGGCCTCCGCCGGCGAGGTTCCCACCAGTGGTGTCACCTCGCCGCAGCCAGGTGAAGTACCCACCAGCGGTGTTACCTCACCTCAAACGGGAGACTTAATCCACAACGGTCCAGTCGTCTCAATGATCCTTACCATCATTGGTTTGCTGCCCGGCTAGACAACAAGCCAGTTCGATCAAGGGAGTCACGGCTTACTCAAAAGGCCGCCTTCGGCGGCAAGGAGTTCGTCTGTCCAATCCACCCTTTGATTTTTGCAGAACGCAGGCCGCCGCGTCCCCACCCACGCAGCGGCCCCGAGGCACTGGTCACTCCAATTGCCGCCCAAATAGGAGGCCGTGCCATAACTGAATCAAACGGATTCAGCGCGCTTAGTCTAACTTCGGACGACCACTACTTTCTTCCGACACTTTCTTGTCTTCGGAGCACTGAACTTCCAAGAATCGAGCAATAGTCTTTGCGAGTACCCGGACCCCTTCGGGCTTATGAAGAACTGCGTTCGCGCCAGCATCCAGCGCTTCGCGCTCAATCGTTTGAGCAGAGAGCAGAACTATCGGCGTTAGCCGGCGATGGGCCATGCTTCTCGCGGTTTGGAGAAGGTCTAAACCATTCACTCCGGGCAAGTCGCTGTCCAGAAGGAGTAGATCGTAGTGAGCATCACTTTCAATTTTCTCTAACGCGATAGTCCCGTCTACGCATGTCTCGATATCCCAGCCTTCGGCCTCAAGCGTCTCTTTGACCATGTTGGCGACTACCTGATTGTCCTCAACATGAAGAATGGAGAACGGCGATGCTGGCCGTACACTGCTATCAGAAGTGTCACTTCTGCGCTTGGAATGTAGGAGAAGAGAATGTTTTCTCTTAACGACCGGCGACCTTGTGGCGAGTAGATCGTGATGCCGCGCATTTATCACTGAGATCAGACTCTGATGATGCTTGAAACCAAGCAGGGGTGTAGCCCTTGTCACTAACCCCCCTGTCTCTTTAAGAGCCAGCTTGATCCAATGCGCCTCATAACTACGCACGGCGTCCCGTAAAGAAAAGTTAGTCCAGTCAGGTGGGCCGAGAATGGATCGAAGTGTTCGAAGCGAAGCAACTGCCAGCCGCTTAACAAGAGCCATATCTTGCGTCTTTTCTATGAGCAGATTCGCACGCTCAATTGCGGTGCGCTCGTCGGGGTTCGAGAAATCTTGCCCAAGCTCTTCGATAAGAGTTAAAGCCGCAACACCCGCGCTTTCGATGTCGCCAGCTTGCTCAGCCACATCGGCGGCTTGCCGAAGCGCAGCGCGGGCTTTCTCAGGATGATGAAGACGCGACAACGCCACTCCGTGGGTTATCAGCGCTTCCGCCAACAACGACTGCTCATCGCCCTTTTCGAGCGTGCGCACCGCGCGACGAGAAATTTTCTCCGCGTCAACCAATCGGCCCTCTCCTAGCAAGACGCGCGCCCGCGTTTCGTCTACTTGCGCGAGGTGAACATCATCTTTAAGTCTTGTGAAAAGCGTCTGCGCGCGGTCGAGATGTTCATGTGCCTTGGCAAAGTTGTGAGCTTTCCAGAAGAGCATTGCCAGGTTGTTTTCGACACAGGCTTGGTAACGTATATGGCCCGCTTGCTCGAAGTGATAACTTGCGGCTGCGTATTCAATCAAGGCACGGTCAATGTAATCTTCGCGGTTTTCTGCGGCACCCAAATTCTTCAGGACAGTGGCGAACTCACTATGGAAACTGCCTCGGAGTAAGTGATTGTCAATATGTTGAAATAGTCGCGCGGCCTCGGCATGAATTCTCAAGGCTTCGTTATGTCTATTGGCTGTTCTCTCGATAATGGCGCTTCGAAGTGAGGCCAGCGCTCTTAGCTCAATATCCCTGTCACCGAGGCGACTCAATGCCTCCCTCAGCATGACCCTTCCCTCGTCGAATGCACCCTCACGCCAGTAACAGTATGCGAGGTCGATTTGCGCTTCCGCTGCTCGGCTGTTCTCTTGCAGTTCCTCGAAGATGGCAATACTTTCACTGATCAGATTCTTGGCCGTTTCCTGCGCTCCACTGATCAGCTTGGCGCTCCCAAGCCATCCTGTTAGGACACCAACACGCAGCAAGACCGCGCCCTTGGTTTCCTCGTCGAGTCCTTCTAACAGTGGCCGTTCGCCGATACGTTGCCATAGCTCGCCCATGGCTTCGCGTGCGGCCTCATAATCGCCCTCCGCGTTAAGTTGAATGGCTAGTTGGCAGCGCACTTGCGCTCGCTGATTTCTGGAGAGGTTCGGGTCAGCTAATCGGTGTATTAACTCCCTTGTTGCGGTCATGTGAGTATTTCCTTAACCGTTGCCAGAATTCTTGCATCCCCGCCTCAGTGTGGGTATGTTCCGACCGAACCGAATGCTAAGATGCCGCCCTCAAGAACCAATCGGACGGCCTATTCACCATTGCGCTTTGCTGTTTCACAGCGGGCCAATAACTTTCCTTTCAGGAGAAAACCATGAAAAAACTTCGGCAACTCTGTGTGGCGGCCATGTTCACGTTAGTGCTTACGACCGCGACCTTTGCGGGAGACATCGCTACCGGTGGCTTCACTCAGCCATCACCACCACCACCGGCTTCATCTTCCGCAACGTCAGGAAGCATTGAAACCCGGTCGGGTGTAGAGAACCCGCAAGACATCAGTGATTCAGTTGCCGATCTCGCACTGAATCTGCTGCAAACAATGCTCTCGGTGTTCTAGAGAGTTTTCTTCAGTTTGAGTTTGCTCCCTTGTAGTCGCCCGCAATTTGAGACTTCAGGCGATGTAGTACTAGTGTGTCTGGCAAATTCGCACGATAGGCCAGCAAGCTAGCGAGTAAGGAATCGAAGCGAAGTGAGATTAAACCTCTAGTTTCCTTGGGAGCAAGATATTTTTCATAAATTGCCAACCGAATATAAAGGACTTAACAGAGCTAGCAACGCTCGTTGCGCTAGAGGGCCCGAGCGGGTATGCTGCTTCGCTCCGCATTCTGTTATCCTGTACGCGATTTAGCTTCGACAAACGCCTTCCGCAGTCTATGAAAAGCGCGGCACGACATCACAGGTGATGCGCGTCGCCACGGAGCAAGTAACAACGACGCTCCGGGCACGTCCTCAAACATATATCACACTAGGAACAATCGTTTCTAGCAGCAGCAAACAGCACACAAGACACCAGCCGCCATCAGGAGGAAGCTTCTGATGGCCAAAGAGCGACCCAAGCGCCTGGGCAAAAAGCTAGCCGCGATTCGGAAACGGCTTGAGCTATCTCAGAATGGAATGGTGCGACGGTTAGGTTTGAGGGACAAGCTCACCCGCGAAGAGATTTCAGCTTACGAGCGCGGTGTGCGACAGCCTTCATTACCAACCCTCTCGCGCTATGCTGAAATCGCAGGCATCTGGATGGACGTACTAGTCAAGGACGACCTTGACTTGCCTGAAAAGTTCCCGAGTAGAACGAAGAGCCAGGGCATACAGCGTCTTCCGAAATCGCCCGCCAAAAAATCCAAACGGCAATAAGTCAAAGCTTCGCTCGAGGCTTCAGCGGAGACCTGAACGGCTTGTCACGCTCTGAATGAGAACTCGTTTCGAGTGTTCCACAAACTCATCAATATCTTCCTATTGGCACACCTAAACGGTACTGGAGTAAGGACTCAGCTTTCATTCGATTTCCTTCATTCCAGCCGAGAACCTGATTTGAGTTTCGACGCTGCGCTCAACCGGTTTGCGAGCGCTTAGCTGGCGGTGGCCCATAGTTGGTTTAGGATTTGCCGCCTGGCAACATCCAAGAACCGACGATGATCGTTGCCAAGTTGCACTGAAATCTCGCGAGTCTCTTGCCCAGTGGCGGTGCCAACAGCTATCAACGGCGCATACTCCAGCAGCGCATAAGCCTGCTGAACGAAATAGGAGCGCGGCTGCCCACCTAACTCTGAACGCGGCGCGGTTGCCTTGGCCCAAAGCTTCTCGAATTCAGGGGTGGACTCCTTTGGTAGACAGCCGCCGACGATTGTTAGCGGCAGACGATGCGCCGCCGGATCGCGCAGTTCCTTCAGCTCTGCTACCCAATCCTCATAATCCCGCAGAGTCTTCCGCAATTCCGACTTGAGACGGTCTAGCGCATTGAGGAAGTCTTTTCCGAATAGATTACAAGGTGACCGAGTGCGATAGTTTTCCTCCGCCTCAACAATCGAGAACTGATAGTTCAATGCCCAAGCCAAATTGTCGAAGCAACCGCGCAGATTAAGATAGTAGGAGTTGAGATGAACGTTAAGTTCCTCAACCTCAAATGGATTGAGCGGGCGGTCAGGCGTTCTCTTTGTCTTTTCGCGAAGTGTGATTCGACTACATTGCACCATAAGAACGCGACGATTGAAGCCTTCTCTGATGTGCCTACTCGTTTCCAGGCGCAAACAAGGAGCGTTGAGCAGCGGTTCCTCCAGCAGTTCGTATTCGGCCACTACAAAGTCATCGTCATCATAGAACTGGTCTGATTGCGCTAACGTGAGTCGTCCTCCTAGCCGTTTAATCTCTAATTGGGTCGTGCAGTCTCGTGCAACACAAGAGTTTCAATATAACACGCAGCACCTGTGCGAATCAGACGAATAACACGCAACGTGCAGTTTCAAATTTGCTTGCCTTTGTGCGACAACTAAGGTATCAAGTCGAGGCAACTTCATTATCGGAGGTGACTTCACTCGACTCCGGATACCAATCACCGAGCGTGAGTGAAAGCGACGCTCTGTTAACTGGAGAACCTCTCATTTCCGTCGCGTGCCGAATTGCCAAAGGAGACATGGTGAAACGCACTGTTGCAGATTCTTACCGACTGACAGTACGACTATTGGCGGCGGCTTTATGTTTCGTGATCGCAAGTCCTTCAGCGACACTAGCTGTACCTGATACGAAAACAATTGATAAGGACACCTACGAAAGCCTCTTCAAACTCGGTGTCTCGAATGCCTCGTTTTTTTATGAGCAGTTCCATCCCACTACTGACGAAACCATCACGGACAATGAGGTTCGGCGTTCACTGATTGATGTTTCCAATGCCTACAGAAAGTCTGTAAATAATGGACGCGGGGCTACTGGGCTCCTTAGCTCGACCCTTGACGTTGCCCTTGCGTTTACCGATTACGGAAGTGGGGGTACCGCATTTGTAGCGACCGTGCCGATTCGCTGGGTCAAGAACAAAGGCATCGACTATCTGAATGCTGAGATCGAAAAGGAAGCGGCCGGTTTTTTTGCGAAGAACTTGAATCAAATTCAAACCCAAACAGGATTAACCTACGAAAAATTACGAGAGCAGGCGCGACAGTCGCCGAAACAGGCCATCGAAACGATAAACGGCATTACGCAATTCCAAGAGGTCAAGAACGGTCTCAAGGGTGAGCCACTGGCCCAAGGTGCGCTGGAGAACGCTATCGTCGACATGCTTGTATCCACTGAGCGGGTAACTCTGGAAAAAACGTTAGAGAACACGCAGGACATTTCATCGTTAGGTAAGCGGCTGGACAAAGTAACGCTTGGCCTCACAAAGTACGTTTCAGAAAACAACGCTAGAGTAAGTGACCTAAACATCCGGCTCGGTGAAGCAGAGAAAGCGATCAGCAAGGCTAATCGGGATATAGAAAGTCTACGTGAGGCCACGTCTAATAACACACAACAACTCCAGGCCGTATCAGCTGTGCTCTTTAGTCGATCCAGCCCGCAGGACCAGTTGGTGCTCCTGAATGGTGGTTACTTGAAGGGAGTGCTTGCTGACCCGGAACGTAACAAGCTCGTCTCAGCTGTCGAAGCTCAAGCAAAGAAACAAGAACTTCTAGGCAAAATGAATGCGGTCGTTGCCGACTTCAACAAGATCGGCCAAGTTGCCCAAAACCTGAATATTGATGCGCCGGAGCTTTTTGAAGCAATCAATGTAGCTAACCAGGTTAGTGGAATAATAAGTGACGTAGCGGGTGGCGATTACTTGGGAGCAGTGGTTGGACTTACAGGCATTTTTGGCAAGCGAGTGGATCCCGCTGCTGAGCGTCATAAACAGCTCATGGAGTATTTGGGCAAACAATTTGAGGAGGTGAATGAGAAGCTCAAGCAAATCTTAGAGAGCCAGCAGAAGATCATGGAGGGCATCTTTCAATTGTCCAAACAAATGGCCGAATACGACAAAGCCCTTCATCAACGCCTAGATCGAATTGAGGACAAGATTGACACTAATCATGATTTGGCTTTCACTCTCTTGTACTTGCCAATGGGGGATTGCCAAGCCACTGTCAATGACATCAGAGACAACCTGGGGATTAATGACACGACAAGAGTTGGAGATCTGCGGAAAATCGATCCGTTGACCGCCTCAAGGGTTAGAATCTGCGGAGAATACATGCGGACATTGTTCAATTCCGCATTTAACCCAGCCATTCCAGGCCTTGAATCGATGGCTTTACGCTACTCCGCAGCGCCTGAAAGCTTGCCCCGATTCAAGGTTCCAGACAGTGAAAAGGAAAAGTATTATCAGCAAACCGAATTGAGAACTTTTCTTGATTCCTATTATAAGCCGGCGAATGTGTTCATCACCGAGCGGGCGAAAACTAAAGGTTGGAAATTCCCTAATCTATTGACGGCCCTTGCCATTCCCTCGAAAAACATTCCAGGCCTTACTAAGAAGCTTGACTATCTTTCGCAAGTGACGCCTTCCTGCGATTCGAAGACCGTAATAAGCGACCCCCTAATAGCAGCAATCTGTCCGAGACCAGACCGTTTCAAACTCCCAGAGCACTCTTCGATAGGTGATGAGAATACGGCGATCGCCAAAGCGGAAAAATTACTGGGCAACCCACTTCTGTATGACGCGACGGACAAGCTGGCAGAATGGGCGTTGTTTTATGCCCCCATTTATGACGTCATGGATTTCGAACGAACGATCATAGAACCAGACTATGACGTGATGCTCAAGAAGGCGAATTATCGCCCGCAGGGAAAAGCCTTGCTGGTAGGGGCGCAGCAAGTAAACGCGATCTCACTGGCACAGATGAATCTCTTGTATGGAGACATAATGGCCAAGTGGGTTTTCGATTTAATTTGGGATTCTGGATCGAAGAGATTTCTTGCGGACAGTGAACTCACCTCTGACCCCCAAAAGAAGGCTAAAGCTCTTTTTAAACTCGAGAACCCATTTTTGCTGCGGAATGTTCTTATGCTCGCGCTTAACGATTCCAGCAAAGTAACCGAATCGGGCCAGAAACTTGCGTACGCTTTTGCACTCCAATGGTCCATTACATCAAAAGTTACGCCTTACGATGGCTTGAAATCCGTTTTCGGCGAGAATTTGCAGTTCAAAAACAATTGGATACCAGCGGCGATGCCTGCCGATGAAGCACAAAGGGCGGCATGCCAAACGGCAACCGAGGTCGATGGACAGGGCAAGGGATGCGTGCCGATCCCCTCTGTCATGATTTACGACATTCCAATCTCACTGCCATCGCCAGACGAGTTTGCCGGTCGAGAATTCTACTACCCAAATGCCCTACGGAGAATGATCGCGACTCGGGACCAATTAGCTACCAGACTCGCCGACTATAACTTTATCGAAGCGGCGGTTAGCAACTCGGCCAACAAGGCTGCCGATCGCAAACGGATTATTACAGCCTTAATTTCAGCGACGAAATGACTTGAGGAGGGGACTAATGAAAGTGCGCTTTCTGCAACTTGTTTTCGTTTTTGCGGTGACTTGCTTCCTACCAGTCGCTTCAATTGCACAGAATATTACTCAGCGAACAGGCCCAATCTCCGGAGTGCCGGGCCTCGATACTGGGCTTGATCAATTTGGTGGATTCATTTGCGTTGGCACTATCGAAACGCCCGGAGGAGGGCAGGCTCGTTGTAACGGCCAACTCGTAGCTGCTTCAGCATTTGCTGCTGCCTACGCGAAAGGTATCTTCGATAGACTCAACGAGACGAACGCCAGGTTGGTTGCGGTTGAGCAGAAATTACAAGAGAGTGCTGCGGCCTCCGAGAAAACCCGCGCATCGGTTGAAAAGATGGCAAGCCAAATGAGCGAGGCAATTCAGCAAATAGTAATTAAGCGTTTCGACACTCTGCCAACAGAACTTCTCAATGATCCCGTTGTTAAGGAGAGACTAAAACGGCTACAGGAAGACATAATCAAAGATATCAAGGATTCTCTTCCGAAGCCTTCTAGTGAACCCACTCCTGAATGATCCACCAACCGATTAGCTCGTGCGCCCACCGTTTAGGAACGGCTTCTCACATTTCTCCTTGGGATTTTTGACTCCGGTGGTCGGGCTCGAACAGTTCTTGTACCTTCAGGGACTTCGACCTCTGCACTAAGATCGAATTGGTTAGCGTGGTCAAAAAAGGATAGAGGATGAATATTTGGTTTCCCGTGAGCCCATAAGAATAGTTCTATTCCGGCTAGAGTAGGCTGAACACCAATTTCGGGATTATTGATTACGTCCAATAGTTCTTCGCGGCCATCGATCGAGATCGAGTCGAGAACTCTTTCCCCAAGCAGGAGACCGGCGCCCGTATCAAACCTCTCTGCAATTAGGAGTTCTTTCACAAGACCGGAGATGATGTGAGGAATCATGTCCATCTGTTCTTCGTCGTAGCTAAAACCCATAAACTTGTGGTAGTCCAATAGCGGGATCAATATCTCCAACGATTCTCTGCCGCTTTTCATGCCAATTGTCAGATCCTCAACAAGGCAGCCGTCGAATATCCGTTTGAATAGGTGATAGAAACAATAATGTGCTCGAATCTGATAAGTGGAAAGGCGACCTAGCAACGCGACACAACTTGCGCCGCGATCATCCCTTAAAATCCCGCTTCGAGATGACGCCAATACTCCGCCGAAGTATTCAGCAGACAACTCGTCGTCGCAGAAGGACCCGTGATCTAAAACGCCACGCAATACTCTTGGCGGGACGGCACCATCATCCTCAATCCTCCTTCCCAACTTCTTGGCCGCTTTGTGGAAAATTCGATCAACATTACCTACTCTTCTCGCGGTCCATTGCTTTACTCCTTCACCTATATAATCGGCTGTTGGGCCAAGCAGCTTCTCAACCAGCTTCGCTGAACCAAAGAGTGCCAGTCCTGTTCCGGTGTCCATAGAACTTCCTCCGAAATACGATCTTGCTGTGGACACGGCCTACATTCCACTCCGTTCCATTCCAGCCGAGATGATCAACTTCTGATTTAGTTTCCCCCTCTTCGTTCTCATTGTCCACGACAGCCCGCCCGCGCAACTCTGCGCTTCGCTCCAAGTGCTCCACTCCGTTCCGCCACAGGTGTGCGCGGTCAAGCGCCCAGTCGTAGCCAACGTCTCTACGAGGGGGAAAACCTGTTTTTAAGGCCAAGACCCCAAACCACAACAACACCGAAAAGGAGCAACGACAATGGAGAACCAAAGACAATCAGCAGACATTCCGAAGTGGGCAGCTTTACTCGTTGAAGCAGTCAACAAACCCGGCCTCATCATGGAAGCCTATTCCGCTTTTCATAACTACAGCATCGGCAATCAAATTCTCGCACTTGTGCAATGTCACTTGCGCGGACTACAGCCAGGACCAATCAATACTTTTCCGAAGTGGCAGACATTAGGCCGCGTTGTAAAACGTGGCGAGCGGGCCTTGACGCTTTGCATGCCGATCACGCGCAAGCAGCGTGACGAAGAATCAGAGGAAGCCCAAACATTCACCAGCTTTGCTTATAAGGCGCGATGGTTTGTCGTTAGCCAGACGCAGGGACGAGAGCTTGAACCGACGACGATTCCAGAGTGGGATTCTGAGAAAGCAATCGCAGCGCTTCAGCATTGAACGCGTCGCATTCGATAAGACTGACGGAAACTGCCAAGGATTTGCTCGCCAGCGCCAAATAGCAATTAACCCCGTCGCCCAACTCCCATACAAAACGCTTTTTCACGAACTCGCACACGTCATTCTCGGCCATACCATCGAAGCCGACTTCGCTGACACCGAAACGACACCAAGAAATTTGCGCGAAGTAGAAGCCGAAGCAGTTGCGCTTCTGTGTTGCGAATCGTTGGCCCTTGAAGGAGCCGATTATTGTCGCGGCTATATCCAAAACTGGCTTTATCAGGGAGTCGGTTACAACGCCGATGCGATCCCCGAAAAGAGCGCACAGAAAATCTTTCGCGCCGCCGACCAGATCATACGCGCAGGCCGACCAAGCAGAGAGCGAGCAACGGATTACGCAAACTGAAATCTGTTGCGCAAGGAAAAGGGTCAGGAGAGCGCGTCAACGCTCCCTGACCCACCACACCAACACTTCATCCGGTCAGGAGAAAGATTGATGCTAAGCCAGAACTCTATACCCACGCGCACACCACAGGCAACTGAGCTTGTCGCGGGAACTCATGAGCTTATAGCCGAATTACAAGAACGCTTATGCGCTGGAGAGTCTTTTGACAATCCGAAACTAACGGAGATCGCCGATAAGGGTTTTGGCGGCACACGCGCACAAGGTAGGTACACATCACGCGACGCCTACGACGCTTTAGAAATCGCGGTCAACAAATATCTCGACAGCCAGGCGCGAGAGCTAATGCAGATGGAGGTAACCGATGCGCTTGCATCCGTACTGCGTCCGTTGACGAAGCGACTAGCGCGAAAATGCGACCGCACGTTAGAGCAAACCGAGCTACAACAATTCTCGACACCGCCGACGCTCGCATATCTTGCGGCCCGAATTCTAAACCCACAGAGCAACGACATAGTTCTAGAGCCATCAGCCGGAACGGGAAGCCTTGCACTCTGGTCGCGTTCTATTGGCGCACAAATTATCTGCAACGAGATCAACCCGCGCCGTAATGTGCTACTCAAGCAGGAGCTAGGTTTCGAAACCTACCAGCTTGACGCCGAGATCATTGACGACCTCTTACCCGCCGGGATTCAGCCCACGGCGATCTTGATGAATCCGCCATTCAGCGCAACAGGTGGGAGAGTCGCGAAGCATTCAGCGCACTACGGAGCGCGACACATCGAGAGCGCGCTTAGACGGTTGCAGCAAGGCGGGCGTTTAGTTGCCATCACCGGCGAAGGAATGCGCTTTCAAGTCAGCGCCTTTAGCGAATGGTGGCAGCGCATCGCAAAGGCGTACAACGTCCGCGCCAATCTTCACTTGAACGGCAACGAATATGGAAAGTACGGAACGACCTTCGATGTGCAACTCCTCGTCATTGATAAGACCGGACAGACGCCCGGCGACAACTGGAAAGAACAGCTTGAGAACATCGTTTGGAGCGATGCCGCAACCATCGAGAATGCATGGGAAGCACTGAGCGACATTGCCGACCGGCCCGACACGACGACACAGAACTTCGACAGAGAGCCAGAAGAAGCGAACCAAACTCTATTCGTATCTTACTCGTCAGCAAAGTTGAGAGGCGGCAAACCGCATCCGGCCGTAATCGTTGAATCATCATCAATGGCGGCAGTCGTACCGCCAGATATTACCTACAGGCCGCACCTTGCAGCAGAGATCATCACAGAAGGCCAACTATCCGACGTTCAACTAGAGCGCGTTATCTATGCCGGCCAGCGACACGAGCAGCAATTAGCAGACGGATCGCGAGCGGGTTTCTTTGTTGGCGACGGAACAGGAGTTGGCAAGGGACGAATACTTGCGGGCATCATCGCCGATAACTTCAATCAGGGGCGTAAGCGTGCGTTGTGGCTTTCAGTCAATAACGATCTACTAGAAGCGACGAGACGCGACCTCACTGACTTAGGACTTGAGAGCATTCCGCTTGGCCGTATCAATGACTATCCCGCAGCCGCAGAGATCACGCTACCCCAAGGCGTAATCTTTAGCTCTTATTCTTCGCTTATCGCCGCAGCCAAAACAGGCGAGCGCCGAATTGATCAGATTCAGAAATGGTTGGGCACAGACGCTGTAGTCATATTCGACGAGGCACACAAAGCGAAGAACGCGCTTGCAAGCGGTTTCGGCGAACCAACACTCACCGGCCAAGCGGTTATTGATCTACAAGACCCGGAGCGCAATCCAGACTATCGAGTCGTTTATTCATCAGCCACAGGAGCGACGGACGTTCGCAACATGGCTTATATGGTACGGCTTGGATTGTGGGGCATGGGCACGAGCTTCCCAGGCGGCTTTCAAGAGTTTATGCAGGAGATCGAATCAGGCGGCGTTGGCGCAATGGAAATGGTTAGCCGCGATATGAAGGCACTTGGAATGTACCTATCAGGATCGATCTCTTTCGGCCTTTGTCCTATAAGCAGAAAAGCCGTTGAGTATCGCGAAAGGATTCACCGTCTCACACCGGAACAGAGAGAAATGTACAACCGCGCAGCCGCAGCGTGGCAAGCAGTGTTGCGTAACATAGACGAGGCGTTACTAATCACAAACGGTGGGCGCCGCGCCCGCGCAACGGCGCTCAATAAGTTTTGGGGAGATCATCAGCGATTCTTTAGGCAAGTGATCTGCGCTTTCAAAGTACCAAGCGTAATTGCAGAAACTGAGGCAGCGTTGAGTGAGGGTAAGTCAATCGTCATCTCGCTTGTGGGAACGGGAGAAGCCAGGACACGCGAACAGGTAGCGAAGGCCACCGCTAACGGTGGAATGCTTGAGGACTTGGACTTCTCACCGCGTGAAGTAATCGCCGCGATGGTTGATCGTGGTTTCCCAACTACGCTCTATCAAGACGTCACGGACCCAGGCACCGGCAAAACAATCCAAGTGCCCGTGAAAGATGCACAAGGCAATACCGTACAGAGCAAGGAAGCCTTGCGAATGAAACAGGAGTTGATTGACGGACTCTCCGCTTTAGAGCTTCCCGAAAATCCGCTTGATCAGCTTGTCAATCACTTTGGAGAGAGCAAGGTTGCCGAACTCACAGGGAGAACACGCCGCCTAATCCGAGATTCGCGCACTGGACAGATGCAGTACAAGAAGCGAGCGCCCGAAGGCGTAGCGATGGACAGAACGAATGTCTATGAGATGGAACAATTCCAAGCCGCCAAGAAGCGGATCGCGATCATCAGCGACGCAGCATCAACCGGAATTTCGCTTCACGCTTCCAATCGAGCCGAGAATCGCCAGCGCCGTGTACATATCACGCTTGAACTTGGTTGGAGTGCAGATAAGCAAATGCAGACCTTTGGCCGTACACACCGATCAGATCAAGCTGTACCGCCCGAGTATGTCTTACTTTCAACCGAGCTTGGCGGGGAGAAGCGTTTTAGTTCCACGATCGCGCGTAGGCTTGGCAGTCTTGGAGCATTGACCAAAGGCGACCGAGGCGCAGCAGATAACGGCGACCTCGCAAAATACAACTTTGAAACGGAAGAAGGCCGAGCCGCCTTGAGTCTCTCATTGAGACGCATCATGAAAGGTGAGAATGTCTCAGGACTCGACAACCCCAGGCAGACCTTGAGAGACATAGGCTTGTTAGTACGAGATCGAGACGGCGGCGAGAACATACGCAAAGAAGATGAATACAACGTGCCGAGGTTTCTTAACCGAGTGCTCGCGTTAGAAGTTGACCAGCAGAACGCCTTGTTTGATTACTTCGCTGACTTGTTCGATCAGACCGTACGATATGCCAAAGCGAACGGAGCGTTTGACGAAGGAGTAACTGATATTAAGGCCCTTGCGGTAAGAGTCGCAGTTCAGCCGAGCGTGGTTCATACAGACAAGATCACGCAAGCGCAAACGACCCACTACACACTTGAGGTTGACGTTCCTTCAAAGGCAGTCAGCTTTGAAGAAGCGGAGGCAGTAAGACAACGTAAGGGCGGCGCTTTCTTGCGCCACCGAAAGAACGGGAATTTTATCTTGGCGGTTGAATCAGGACGCCACACCGATCCGGCAACGGGCAACAGCTATCGAACTTTCGCGGTTTGGAAACCCGAAGCAGCACACGCGGCCTACATTCACGACGACGAGCTTAACGAGAAGTACAAGGCCGTCACACCTGAACGGGCGCGTAACTGGTGGTCGCAGAAGTATGACACGATCCCGCCGATTGAAACCCTCGAAACTCACATTATCAGCGGTGCGATCATTCCGCTTTGGCAGCGGCTAAAAACAAACGACGATGCTCGCCTGAGAGTGGTACGAGTGATTACAGAGGATCAGCAAAGAATTGTTGGCATTCAAATACCACCTGATAGTGTGGGAGCAGTTTTGCGGTCGATTGGACTAACGCGTGATCTCCGAGAGCCGGACGAAATCTTTTACGCTGTGCTTGATGAAGGCGACGAAATCACTCTCGCTTCTAACCTCAAGCTTCGCAGAGGATCGATTCACTCCGAGCCCGCCATTGAGTTAAGCGGAGCCGACCCCTACAAGTTTGCCGAGCTTCGCGAGCTTGGTCTAATCAATGAGCAGATCAATTGGAAGCAGCGCTTTTTCGTTCCGAGCGACGAGACAAGCGGGATCGATATCCTCAAATCATTACTCGAACGATATCCGGTATTGCTAACCGAGGACGCGATAAGCGACGGCGAGTCAAATAGGTCCGATATAGTACCCCAAGCCGAAATCAGAGCAAGTGAAATCATTGACCTCGATCAGTGGATCGTTGACGTTGGCAAGGTGAATCCAGAGGATCAAACGCCTGATGAAATTGACCGGCAAGTTGACGCGACAGAACCGGAAGCCGCGACGGAAGAAGAACCACCCTTTAGGTTGACACAAGAAGCCGCAGTTTCCTGGACTCAGTTTAGGCAAAGGGAGCAAGTGCAAATGGCTTTTAGCTTCTGTTGACCTTCAAGCGACCGATCAAAAACGGGACAGCCTGACGGCAAGCCGTCAGGCTGTCCTATAGGCGTTAGGCATACGAGTCAATCTACTGAGAGAGGATTCACGACAGTCAGAGTTGATCAGCCCGACAAATAAGTTAACGACCCCGATACAATCAATCGACTAAGTTATCCCAAATCGTCTATCCACCACTTAGTTTCTAACCCTTCATCCCTACCCACTTCAGTCATGCACCCATACAAAAGCTCAATAATCTAGAAACAATCATCGAGACTAGTGGGGTGGTCCATGAGTTGCTAGTGCTAAGAAAGGTTTGGCGGTTTCGGATTGGATAGTCCCGAAATCAATTGGTAGCCGACCTTGCTTCTCCCAAGGAGTTAGTCACATGAGAAGAATAACAATACCGACAATAACCCTGATCCTTACCAGTTGCCTTGCGCTGAATGCTCAGCCGAACTTGGCTCATCCAACGCTAAATGGAGTAGCAAATGAGGGACTGATGTATTCAGGCCAACAGCCAGTACCGGAATCGCGAAAAAAGAAGGAATGCTCAGATCCAAAAGGCAAGGGGGCAAACTCCAACCCGCCACGCCCTTCCAAACCGAATCCGCAACCGACTCCGAGGCCAAAAGGCTAAGGCATCCAATATCAAGCGGCTCGCCCGAGAGGCATCTCATGAAGACAAAGCGATCTCAAAAGTCATCTAGTGAAAAAGAAAGTGTGACACTCTGTGAAACATCAATCGCAGGAGTAGCGGAAAGTCGCGAACCCATACACAACCGCAAAATAAAATCCAGCTTGCTCTTGTTTTTAGAAACTCCGGGAGGTGGTACATTCGTCGGCTACGTCATCGGAGCGATTATTCTCGGGGTTGTGGGGACGCTGCTGGGAACGGCACTCACGGCTCTAAATCAACAATATCAAAACGATCGCGAATTCAAGAAGGCTATACTGAAGACCAGCGGTGATTTAGAGTTAGCTTCGTCAAATGAGAGCCGAAGTCGAGAATTAGAGATCGTGAGTCAAGCATATGATCTACTCGGTCGGTGCATCACCGTTTCAGACGATCTGATTCTCTTAACGAGCCCGAGGTTCGACCCGACTAAATTCGAAGATTTTTCTACTGTTAAAAACCAGCGGCAAGCGATGATCGCCAACTATAACAACTGTGTTAAGGAATGGAGAGAGAAGCGAGAAAAACTGAAACTGCTGATGAGCTACTATCAACAGGGGAATTCTGAAGTCATTCACTCTTGGCAAGATGCTCAAGATTCCGCCACCGTTTATATGGAATGTTCCCAAAACTGGTATCAGGAACACGATAATGTTCCTGTTAACACTGAAGGCGCATGTAAATCCCAAAGAGAAGATTATTCAGAGAAGGTTGAGGCCCTGAATGTCAGGTTCAACAAAGCCCGACACTCTTCATTGAAAGGATGGGAATCGCCAAGACAAGCTGAATGATGGATAGCAAACAAGGTTTCTCAACCAGCCCAGATGTGATTAAGCATAGCGGCCTAACGCTCAAGCTAACTTCTCATTGCTACACAACTCGGCAGGGAGATATCACAGAGAATTAAGACGGGCGGTAAAACGTATCGACTTGAAGAACTTCTGGCAAGTTGATTTGTCAACTTCCTTGTTGTCGATGAGTGAGCCACATCCGAGTGTATACATCCGGCCCCGGCGAAGAATGGCATGATCCAATCGGTGAAGGTTATTTGGTGTATCTTTAACAGGCTGCCACACTTCCATTTCGATAATATTTTTAGCCACGCGTTGGACTTGCACGACGCGCTCACCTCTTTCCCGAGCAGCGGCGGCCGCTATGACTTCATCCTTCTGGCCAAACTCATTAGCATCGCGGGAACGCGGATCTCCCCCCACATCTTGAAGGTTTATGGAGAAATGGTTCCCGGCTTTTGTGGAAACTTGGTAGTGCCTGATTGAAGTGACCGGCCCTTCGATGCCCGATTCAAATGGCTCTGGCTTAGACGGAAATGCCAAAGAGAAATCACCATCTGGACCCTTGAAAATGTACCAGCCCAAAAGCGTTGCTGATCTATTCGGTTTGCGAGATGAACCTTGTCTCTGGGCAATCGCGAGCCAATTAGGAGCGATAGCCAGGAGAATACTGAATATGAGCAAGATACTCTTGCCGGATGGTAGAAGATATGTGCCGGATTTCATCGCCATTGAAGGCTACCTGATTGATCTCGATCTTAAAGATCAGGCCCAACGCCAAATGTTAGGCTTGGACCTGCGCCGCGCAATCAGCGTCTAGGATGAAAAGAAAGATTCCTTTAGAGGCATGCTATCGCGCCGTCAGTGCAAGCGCTCGTGGGGCGCGCATTTGCTGTCCACTAACCTAGCTGCCGACATTCAATACTTTCAGAATGATCTCTTGCTTCATCCTGTCCCTCTCAGTAGGATTTGTCATTGTTTCTGCTACATCAATCATTGTGTGAATCTGTTGCGATTCCAGCATACGCTGATGATACAACTGGATCATTTTCCTCAACTCTTTGTCTTTAGTAAAAAAGAGGATCGCTGTAACTTCCGGTATCACGCTCGATACTGAAGTGACAACAGCTCCAGTGACTTGGCTCATTAATAGGAGGAGGATCCCAGCAAGTACTACAATGAAACCCAGAGCGGAAAAAACAAGTGTAAGTTTAAAAAACTGACTCGATTCTGATCGCGCTTGTTCCATATTCTCTTCTAATTGCTTTAGGTTCAGTCTGAAGGCGGCACCAATTCGCTCAAACGCTTGTTCGCCTGAGATAAGATTGACATCAGGGGATGTTGGCGGTAGGTGGAAATATTCAATTATTTCACGTCCGATCGATATGTTGCGGTCGCCAGTTACCACGACTCCTTCGCCTATGGCTTCTCTTGCCACTGCCATTGCCGCTGCTGATCCCATAGTTCAGAACCTCCTGACTTGCGTCCAATACTGACCTTAAGCTGCACGCGGTTAGCATTCAAGCTGAAGGAAGAGTTTGCTTTTAGAAGCATGCTATCGCGCCGTCAACTGCAAGCTCTTGTTGGGCGTTCCGCTGTGTTCAGATTGATCATTGATTTGGCTCTTTTTCCATGCTGCGGCCATTTCACCAATATAGTGATCTTTCGTGCGCGCGCTCTCATGCATGTACCAAAGCCCTCCCACCAAGATCATTATTGAAAGAGAAATTGCCAAGTCAAACCAGTGAAGAAAATGAAGGAAGTCTGCTGATTGGGAGAACTTGAGTTTTGATACAGCATAGAGGACTAGTCTGATAGCAATAAAGAACATTAGCACGAAGACTGGGCGAGTTACCTTGGCTATTTTGCTGCGCGTGTTCTCTAGTAGTTGCAGTTTTTCTTTTGTGTGCTTGGCAATGGATTTACCTTCATTGTAGGGGAAGCTCCCAACCGCGTTTGACTTTATTTTATCAATAATCTCCTGAGCATGAAGGCTGACCTGCCGAAGATAGGCCGCGAGCGCCACAGTGAATCCCAGAACAATGAATGCTGGTGCTCCGTTCAATATCGGCGTGCTATCCATAGGACAACTCCAATCAATGGTTTGAGAGTGAGAACCCTTAGCATAGCGAAAACGCGCAACTAGCTTGAGGAAAACGACTCGTGAATGATGCGCAAGTGTTAGCACCAGTCCGCAACCCTGTCAATAACGCATCTCCATCCCCTTTTCAATGTCCTGGGCGAGTTTCGCTCCCATGCGACTGACGATCATCGAGATGGCTTGGAGCTTGGCAGAATCAACAGCGGCGGTGTGAGTGATCCCGGCACTGCTCATCCGGCCCGTGAAATCAATCTGAGTGGCTTGGTTATTGATGCCTAGCGCCGTTCTATGCCCCGCGATCGAGGTGCCAGCGGCAGCGTAAGCAGCTCCGGCAGATTCTCTGCCTTGTTGCATGGAGATAGCGGCCATCCGGTCACCAGTTTGGCGGTCAACTTTTTGCGCCTCGGTAAAGTTTTGCGTGGCGTTGGCGTTCATGCCAGCGGTGGACTCTATTCGCGCAGCGTCGTAACCGCGTTGATGTAGAGTCAGCGGCAAGGCACCATGTTTGCCGCCTGACGCCGTCGATACCGTTCCAGAGACGCCTTCACGGATGAGATCGATAGGACCACCAACCAATGGGATGCTGTTCAAGCCTCTAGACCACTCTTGCTTGCGCCCCACTTGTGAATCTGTGTTGGCTTCACGCGCTTGCCGATTGCTGAGCGTATTGTTGTCTCTAATGGATCGCTGAGTCCCAATCTGCGACATATTCTCGTTGTAACCAGCGAGGCCACGGTTGGCACTGCCGAACATGGTATAGGCCTGGCTAGCACCCGCACGCGCGGCAGCCATGGACGCGCCGGCGGTGGCCTGCGCTGATGAGAGTGCTTGAGCTTTGCCCGCTATGAAGCCAGCCTGATTGCGCAACATCCCAGATTCCTTGTTGGCCCTGGCTTCGGTTGTCTGTGAATCGTATGTGCCTTGGGCCTGAGTGTTCTGCGCTGCTTGATTTATGGAGGCCGCAGCGGTCGTGCTGTAAGCTTCGACCCCGGTTCCGATGAGCATCGCCGCGAACTGCGACATAGCAGCCGAGACGCCCTCATAGAGTTGGCCCATCGAGAAGCGATAAGCCAGGTAGGGCGAGATCCATAAACAAGCCCCGGCAATGGTCATCATGAAAGCGGCAATTGCCACCGTATGCACGGGCGAAGCGAAGTTGCTCTTGATCGCGTACATCGTGGAGTAGTCCCAGTTGTAAAGCGGTTCCGAATCGCCGAGGGCCATAGCCATGTTGCCGAAAAGATAAGCGAGCGCGCGAATGAAGTAACTCACCGCAGGCCAGATCAAAGTTAAGACGCCCGCGCCCCAGACGAACGGATACGAGACTTTGTGTGCGAGCTTCTGATCGATGGCGACCGCCATCATTAGAGGAGCGGCAGCTTTTAAGACCAGGACCAGCACGCCGCCCAACAGCAGCAGCCAGAAATCGCCCGCTTCGAGAATAGTACGGGAAGCGTTTAGCCAGTTGAAGAGGGTTGGCAAGGTGTAGGAGGAATCGTTCAGCTTCTTGTCGAGGTCTTTGATCGTACCCTCGTTATCATAGAGCACTCCGACGAATGTGCCGGTCGTCGCAGTGTTGGGCCTGACTGTGAAATCCCGCCCGTCAACCTTGACCGTAAAAGTGCCCATCGTCATCTTCTCGTAAGATTCGTTAAAGCTGTCCCGCTGCGCTTTGTAAAACTCGAATAGCAATGAGCGACCAGCTCTACCGTTCATTTCATTACCTTCGGCAATCTCTCTTCCAGTGGCGGCCATCTGGCCGATAATCCAGACGCTTGAGCCCACCAAGCCGAAGAAGAAGAGCGAGCGGAGGAAGAAGAAAACTAGATTGGAGTTGGCCCCGGAGTTTTCGCGCCAGAGGCGCAGGAAGCTGAACAGAAGCACCAGCACCGCGACAGCGACCGCAATGCCGTAGACCCAATCCTGAATGTGGTTAAGCACCTCATACTGAAGATAGGGAAGAAGTTCAGAAGCCTTTAGGCTGAGACGCGCGATGTGATCCGAAAGCGTGGGCCCGCTGGGCGCAGGTGTCTGTGCATGAGCAGTCATCCCGCTGCATAGAACAAGCATGACCAAATACAGCAAGCGGAACACGCGTGGTTGATAGTTTGTATTCGACATCGGTTTCTCGCCTTCATCGTTACGGGTGCGGTCTCGGTTGAGCATCGATGATTAGATCAGTTAGCGTCTGTTCGATCTGATCTTTTGTTTGCTGCAAGGTGAGCCAGCCGTCGTTAACGGTCATAATCGAGAAGGCGAAGTTCTCCATGTCCTGCAATCGCAGACCGTACTTGGCGGCGCGCTCCGTGATCTTGCCCTGCAAGTCGGCATGCTCCTTTTCAAGTTCTGAGATGAGCTTCTGTTGCTGGAGAATGACATCGTTGAGGTGGGCCACGTTGGACTGATCAACATCAGGCTTGTTCTTTTCGGCTTCCAGTTGTTGCTCGGCTTGCTTCACGGTTTCACGAGCGACTGCCAGGTCCTTCTGGACTTGCGTGCGGCGCACGCACCAGCTTTCGAGCTGGCTGTCATTGCGGGCCAGCTTATCCAAGCGCGCGACCGTCTCGTCAGCAGAGCGACCGATCGTGAATTTCAAATAGTTCTCCAGATCGTTGAGATCCTGCTGTGGGTCGAAGATGCCATTCCGCAACCGATCATCAATACTCTTGAGCATTGCGATGCGGTAACGGATCATCCCTTCAAGCTGTCGCTTGAGTTGGTATGAACCGCGCACGATCTGGCCCACACTGCTGACGAATCGCACCAGTCGCACATTGCGCGCCAGTTGCTCATCGACGTTGCGGAGCACGCCCTGCATGGTGGTGAGCTGTTGCACCGTCTTATCAATCATCGTGGTGTAGTGCCGAACAGTTTCAAGCCAACGGTTGGCCTCTTCGATCTTCTTCGCGAGTTGCAATGCATAATTCGTCGGGTCCCAGACTGTAAACTGTGCCTGTACCGGCGGTGCCGGTATGATCAGAATCCCAAGAAGCAGTCCGACAACCAAGTAGCGTGATAGATGAGTTCGCATCATCATGACCTCACTTTCATAACTGCAGTGGCTCGCGTGCCAACAGAGATTCATCAAACATTAAGCCGGAAGAAGCCAGACCCTGCGGGTATTGTGCCGCGAGCCAGGCAATGACTTCGGAGAGTGGCCATTCAGGACGAAGCGCTGCGGCGCGCGCTCGTGCGTTGGCTTCATCGGGATGCGTGGTAAAGGTCCAAAGGAGACTCGGACTCAGGTTGTTTTGAACGGTCTCAACCTGTTGGTAGTCACCGGAGCCAAGGACCATCACCCACTGCGTGTAGAGGCCATCAATGTTCTTAAGGGCACCAATGGCCTGAATGGTTCGAGATGAAAGCTTGCCATCGCGCGCCAGCAGCGATAAATCGCCGGTCTGTTTACCGATCAGCTTGACTCCGGCGGTGCTCGTTACGTCGTGCATTCCTTCGAAGTCGTTATAGGTGTGCGTCATCATCAAGGTGACGACGTTGTGTTTGCGACCGTGACGAGTGCCTTTCTTGAGAACTGGGATCAAGCCCGGAAAACTCTCCCGATATTCATGGACCTCATCAAAGACCAAAAGCGTCGGAGCGCGGGTCCCGTCAGCTTGTTTCTCCCCGATGGCCCGAATGACGCGCGCACCGATCCGGTTGGCTAAGGTTTGCTTGATGTCAGGTTGAAAAGCGTTGAGAGAATCCAACTCATACACGTCGTAAGGTGAATCGATGTGAAAGTCTGGATGCGTTGGCGCATCCAGCCACGGGTTATCGAGATATTTTTCCAAGGCGAGGGCGATCTCCCTGGCGCGATGATTCAGCGGCTCGCTGCCGAAGTCGTATGCTTCGAGCATAGCCACGAGATCGGAGTGAGTAGGTTCGCGGCGCGGCCTATCAGGACCGTTGCGAGGCGCGATATTCTTTAAGACCTGGACCACGGCTTTGGAAAGCAGATCACGCGCCAGCGGATCGTTTGCGTCAGCCAGGCTCATTGCGTCCATCACGATCAGGGAGACCTGTTCCGTGATCTTATTTAGTTGGAGATCCTTGCCGTAGACCAGTTCAGGAAAATCCCAGATGTTGATGGCCTTTGGTTCTTCCGGGTTGAAGCGATGATCCTTGCGCCAGTGACAAGAGCGTGCGGCGCCAGCGATCCGCCATTGTCCAAGGCGTGTACGCGCAGATGAGGAACGGTAGCCAGCGAGTCATTGATGATTCGCACGCCGCAAATGGTCTTGCCTGCACCCGGCTCGCCGAGGATTAAGACGACAGGAGATTTGATATTGGTGCGGCTCGATTTGTCCCAGAGGTTCAGACCAATCAGCCGGCCAGAGGCAGTTGTCAGCAACGTGTGCGGACGGTGTGAGCCACCCCAGGAAGATTCCGCAGGAATAAAGGCAGCGAGCGAGTGAGCCACTTCAGTTAGCTCCCGCCCGTTCGTGTCGTTGCATGCTTCGCCGACCAGAGTGCCGGGATAGAGACAGTGCAACGCCGCCGGTTCTTCACGTCCTGCTTGAACGCCGTCGAGCGTCTGGAAGGCGCTGACCAGAGTGTCAGCATTGATATCCAGTTGCTTGAGCGAGCGTTGCAACTCACTGCGTGTGCGCGCCGGATCTCCGTAGATCACTGCATACTGCCGCATCTTGACCAGTGCTTCACGCGAGCCGGTGATGGCTTTGCGCGTCTGCTTCAGGTCGTGGAAAGATTCTTCGGCTTCTGGTGTCAGTTCGTAGCGACCATCGGCGCGTGTCCCCGATCGTTCGACGTGTTTGATGTGCGAATCCAGTTTCGCTTTGGCTTTCTCGCGGTCGATGCTTATGAATTCCGTAATGATGGTATGAGCGAATGACAGACCCGGATGGGCTGTAAGCGCGCGCATCGCATCCGCGGCGATGAACTCTTCACCCGGTGCAAACAGTGAAACCAAAGTCGCAGGATAGATGCCGTGCATCACGTACCAGCCGCGATCTTCAATTGTTTCGGCGCAGAGGTAGTCTCTGAGGTCAAGCCCATCATATTGAGGAAGGCGAGGGACAGAAGGCGCGGCCATCGCATGGCTTTGATGGACTGCGCGCCAGAGCTGCTGGCGGTCAAGCCGACGCAGGCTAATAGGGCTTTGCATCTCCAGCAGTCGGAACACCTTCTCAGCGGAGCGGAGCGTCTCAGTCTCATGTTCGCGAATACGGCGCACGATTCCGTCATTGCGCGAGTTGGCCCAGTTGGGCGCAGTCTTGCGCCTCAGTCCACTGAAGCCGGATGTTCGCCAATCAGCGGCCATTGAGGAGATGAAGCTGTTAAAGCCGTGCGAGGAGTGGTCGTCTTCGTGGCGAGCGGGCACGCGGACGAACAAAGAGGCGCGCTCCTGCCGAAACGCACGGGCATCGGCCATTGCCTTGAAGAAATCAATGTTCAGATCATGGAGACGAGCGGCTGGAAAGTGCGCATTGTCGTAATCGCGCGCACGCAAGTGCTCGGCGATGGCTCGTCCCGGATCAGGTGCAACGGCATAGCGATACTGCAAGACAGTTCCAGCTGGTAGCTCCACGGTGAGCATGTCGGCGAAGCCGTCAACCATGCCATCCGCAACTTCATCAGGAGCGAGCATCGTGGCTTGCAACGGAAGATCGTAGCCGCGCGTGTACGAGCCGTCTGTGTGCCGAAGTAGATCCTCGTATAGACCAATAATTGATGACTCGCGCTTGCGTCCATTCAGCTTTCGTTCTCTATGCTGCTCGCGCAGTTGTAGCAGTCGTGTTCTTTCGACTGCTCCGTCCGGACTCTTAGACCAACTGCGAAGATCACGGCCCGCTTGCCAAGCGCTGGGAAGCAGACGTGTACCTGCCCCGATCGCCGAGCCGGAAGTCGCCGCAGCGGTCAGGCCACCAACAATTGTAATTGCGTCCATGATCACTTTCTCCCTACTGTTCGTTTACCGCTTTCGGAAGCCAAGGCTTTAACGGTCGGCGCGCGCGATCGCCAGGCAGTGTTCGCCGTGCTACTGATCCTTCGAGTAGCGCTTTGGTTGAGTGCTGAAACCAGTAAGATCTGCGCCCAATCTTCGTGTAACGAAAGAACGCGTAAGATAGAGCCGCAGTGCCGATGGCACTGACAAACCAAAGCGGCACGACGCCAATCTTCAGGCGAAAGAAAAATGGAATCAGATAGCCAGCGAGCGTCGCGCCAAGGATGTATTTCCAGTCCGCGACAACTACGCCGAACCTGACCACCGGCAAGTAAATGTTGGGCCGCACAGGTCGAAATCGCATAAGTCCTCTTTCGAGGCAGAGCAGGATCAGCCATTAAGCTTCGTGACCGGCTGATCCTGTTTAGCCCGCAGTTTTCAGACCACAACCCTTCCTCGGCTTTCGGACTTAGAAGTTGGGTAAGTCGGGACTGCGACCGTTCGCGTATTCATTCCACAATGCCACGATGCCGCCGAAGCCAAGGCAGGCTGTGCCGAAGATCAATTGCGCGCCCCAGGATTGACGGCGCATCCCATTGATGAGCGCCCAACCGATTCCACCAATGCCCGCTGCAATCAATAGCCAAACACCGAGTGTGACCAGATTCTGAATCCCCGTAATCGGAGCATTAGGATTGCCGCCGGAGATGATCGGTCCGCCCGTTTGCGCAGCGACAGGGCAGACCACAGACAGCGCAACGAGGAGCGCTGCACTGGTGAAAACCAGAATGGGTTGGATCAAGCGCAAGAAGACCGCCGCTTTGAAACATGCCCGTGCCAGTCGCGTGGCGCGCGACTGGTCAGAAAGATAGTCGAATTGGCCAAAGCCAAGGGTTGATTGGTCCATCTTAGTTCTCCTTACAAATCCGAGCGTTCAGTTACGAATACAATTAACTTCCAAGCTCAACGGCACTGGTCCATTCCAGCGCCGTCGAGCGCTGGCCACTGACATCCCCGCGCCGCTGCGGTTCATCCTTGCGTATTAGCAACCGAAGCGGATGTATCAGTGTTGTCGTGAAGGCGACAAACAAGAGGTGTGCCACGAATTCTTGAGACGGTATCAAGTTTGCGAGGATCAGAATTGCCACTTGCGAGGACACGGATTATGAGACTTAAGACTTTGACCCTTTGGCCTATCTTGATGTTGCTGCCGTTTGTGTATGCCCGCGCACAGGAAACGGGGGCGGTTGGAGCCGCCAGCAAGGTGCGTACGCGCGCCAGTCTTTATGAACCGCTCATTGCATCAGCGGCGCGACGCCACAGGGTCGATCCGAGCCTGTTGTGGACGATTGCATATTTAGAATCACGTTTCAGACAAGAGGCAATTAGCTACAAAGATGGCAAGCCATGCGCGTATGGCATGATGCAATTCACCGCGCCCACCGCCGCGCGCTATGGCCTTAAGAATCCGCACGACGTAAGGGAGGCGATAGATGCGGCAGCTCGCTATGTCCGCGATCTGCAAAAGCGATTTGGCGCGCGCGGCGATCTCATACTGGCGGCCTATAACGCGGGTGAGGGCACAGTCGAAGCTTTTCGAGACGGCAGGAGATTGGTGCTGCCAAACAACAAGATCATTAATCCCAGTGGTATTCGCACCGGAGGCGTACCGCCATATCTGGAAACCCGCGAGTATGTAACGCGAGGCAAGATCGTCTATCAGAGTATCAGTCGCGCCGGACTCTTCCAGGCGCAAGCGCGCATAGCAACGGGAGACTCGGCAAAAGAAGACTCAATAAGCAAAATTGCTTTAGAAGATGCGGTAATAGATGACAGCATCTACACTTCCGAACCCGGAGGAACGCAGCCCGCCCAACAGACAGTCAAATCCGCCAAGCATCGAGGTACAGCTCCCGTCCCGAGTTCGATCTACGTCAATTGATGCGGTCTTAGTCTGGGCCGCTCCTCTTTAGTAAAGACCTATGAGGTGTGAAGGCACACCCATAGGTCTTTTCCTCGCGTGTAATCGACGGATTGGCTCAGTGTCAAAGCGTCAAAAGCGTCACAACTTTTGACGCTTTTGACGCTTTTGACGCTTCCGAGATGTCCGACCTTTATTTGGTACCGAACCATAAGCTCCGAGTTCTTTCCCCCACGTTCTGGAGTTTCCCCCATGGCACATCAGTTGTTTCCCGGTTCCTCGAGTTTTGAAATGTCAATCACCGACTTTGAACCCTTGTAGATGAGGACCAGGACATGAGCCGACGCTTCACGCTGGAGGAATACCTGGAGGCATTCGTTGATGAGCACACTGAATCTGCGGAGGAAGATATGAAGCTGCTCGTTACCGATGCTCAGGTGCATACCGTTGGTCTGTTCTTCATCGAGGGCATGGTTGGTCTTATCAAATGTTTGCGAAGTGAGCGCGGGACGCCACTCTCGCAGGGTATACAGGGCGAGCAGAAGAACGAAATTACTGATGAGGTCACCACAGACGGAGACGATTTCATCAATTAAGGGGTGCTATCTATGAGCGCAATCGTGGAAACGTTGGCGAATTCGCCGGATATGAGTGTCGTTGAAACACCAGCCGACGAAATCAACAGTGAAGAGCAGGAAGCGATCTATTACCCGATCACGCAGCGCGATCCGAATGATGTACGGACCATCCTGCGGCTGGCAGTGGCGGCGCTCGCGTTCGCGGCGCTCAGCCTGACGCTCGCAGGGATGCTCACCTATAAGCTGACGCGTAGCGCCTCGCTCATAGTCGTTGAACGCACGCCGGAAGGTGATCGCGTCGTCGGCGATGACCAGCACTACACGATGTCTGGGCCGGTCCAAGTGCTCGCGGACAAACCCGGCGATGGCGACAAGAAATACCTTGCCGCCAAGTGGGCCGAAAGTTTTTTCCAGATCGATCCACGGACGCGCCGGGCAGACATAGTGCGCGGCCTCAAGATGATGACTCCTGACGGGGCCGTGGCTCTCGTTGCTCAGGTCAAACAGTCAGGCGAATGGGAAACGCAACAGCGCGAAGAATGGCAAGCCGTCTGGAAGCCGCAGACAGTGACTATCAGCCGCGACGACCCTTACAAGGTTCAGTTAATAGGCCAGCAGGAGATCAGCAAGACAATTGGTGGTATCGCCCAGCACAACAGCCGGCAGCTCGTCTTCACGCTGGCGCTCAGGCCGGATACAGCGAAGCGCACGGAGGATAACCAGAACACCGGCTTCCGCATCGCTGGAATCGCAGAGATGAAAATCCTGGCTGACCAGGCTGTTGCCGGAACCGAGGCCGGGAACAGTCCACCCGCGATTTCCGTCGCGCCACCACAATCAACGCAATAAGGAGGCGGTATGAAACTAACACGATCCATGACAACGGCTCTGGTGATGATGGCGCTATTCGGGATCAGCTTGCGCGCGAGTGCGCAAGACTCGACTGGTGGGCTGAAGAACCAGATCAAAGCGCCGACAAACACCAGTCAAACTGCGATACCCGCGCGAGGGAGAAGATTCGCCCATCGCAAGCCCACTGCCAACCGATCGGTGATCCCGCCAGCAATCGTGCTGAATAATCCGGAGTACCTCTCTGGCGAAGCGAGCGTTTCGATAGCCGCAAACTCGAATCCGCTTCTTCGGATCGGTATGGCCCAAAACGGTGTGACGCTGATCGAGTTCCCGGCCAGCGACAAATTCTTTGCGATCCACGCTGGAAACTCAGACCTAGTGACGGTAGAGAAGTCTCCGAGCCTGAAGCGAGATCACCACCTAGTCCTGCGCGCCGGCAGTGGCTTTCTGGTGCCAGCCACCGGGGCACGAGGACCGCAAGCCCTCGTGCCTGCGACCTCGATCATTGCCCAGATGGATAGCGGCATGGCGATCACGGTGATGGTTTACCCCGTAGCTTTGCTCAAGCAGCAGGCACACCGAGTAGTTATCAACTACAAACCGGAGGAGGTTGTTAGCGCCCGCCGTGCGGCTGGACTGGCGATCAATTTGGTTGGACCGGAAGCCAGCTCGCAGACAGAACTCGCCACCGGGACGACCGCACCCGAATCAGCGGTGAAGACATCAACACCGACCGCATCAACCGAACCCGTAAATGTCCCGCGACCGAAAGCTGATTACAGGGAGCCGGTCGAAACGGCGCTTAGCGAGGCTATCAAGAACCCCAAGTGGTTCAAGAAATGGACCAAGGAGCGACATGGCTTGAGGATCTCCCTGCTACCGTCTCGTGAGCTGAGCGACAGCGCGCGCATGGCGCTCTTCGCCGTCCGTAACACCGGACAGGAGCCGCTAAGAATTATCTCCGGTTATCCCGATCTCTACGTTGAGACGCTCAATGAGAAGCAACGTCCGGTCGAAGCTGGAACAAAAGTCGAAAAGCTTAATCTCGCCTCCAGCGCCGACGATAACTCGATCCCACCAGGAGCAACTCGCTATTTCGTGCTGGCCTACGAAACACCAATTCTGGGCGCGCAACAACACTTGAAGATCGTCGTTGCGCACATGAGTGCCGCCGACGAGCCGGCGATGGCTGATCTGACAGCGGCAGCAAGATGAAGGAGTGAGCGATGAAGAACGAAAACGGTAATGGCAATGCAACTGGGGTGTCCTTTACCACAGCGGTCATAGAAGAGAATCCATATCTCCAAAGAGTTGAGGATGAGCATCAGCAAACGCGAGCGAGTGCTGAGAACGAAGTCTTTGACCTGGCCGATGACGATGAGCAGGCGTCTGCGCTAGACCACACCACTGAGCGCAGAAAAAAGACGCGGCGGCGTCGCAGGCTCGTATTGGCAGGAGTGGCATTGTTGCTCTTAGTAAGCGCCGTATGCGTCTTCGCCCTCCAATACGGAAGCAGCACCAGAGTTGAATATGGACAAACCGCGAAGCAGTCGCGGGTCGTACCACCTGCGCCGAATGCTACTACTACGACGGGTCGAGATACCCGGACTGAGCAAGCCATCGAAGAGGCCCAGCGGCTAACAACCGACACTCGGCAGGGAACCACGGTTCCTTCCGCAAGCGTTACTAACACACCGTTGTCCGCGAGCGAGTCGACACGTAACTCAGACAGCAATCCTGCTGCACCGTTCACCGTCCCGCCAGACATCGGCGGCACAGTCAAGCCTAAGTCGGACACACTGGACTCCAGGACCAACACGGAATCGATCAGCTTCAACGAAAAGCCTCCGACTAGCTCAACAGCGACAGCTTCGCCGAGCGGTGCAAGGACTATTCGTTCACAGCGCAGCTCTGAGACTTCTCTCTACTCGGTTGAGCGAGCTAACCGCTCAACGGTTGGCGGCAGTGCGCGACCAAACAGCCGCACACTATCGGCGCGTGAGACCAGCTCATCCGTAGTCTTGCCATCGTTTGGCAGCATGCTCCCGGTTCGCACCATCGGCGGACTCTACACACTGCGTAGCGGAGCGCTCACGCGCCTAGAACTGACGCGTGACATGAATGGCAACGGGTGGTCAATGAAGCGGGGAACGATCCTCGTCGGCACGAGCAAAGGAGGCGAATACGACCGCGCCTATGTCAGCATCGTTGGGTTCATTGATCCGCAGAGCGGAAAACTGGTCAAGCTTGGCGGCGACGTGCTTGGCGGCGATGGTGGAGCAGGACTTAAAGGGAAACGCAGACAACTCGATGGCGGCTGGGCGCGCATGCTTGGCAAAGTGGGTACGGCGGCGCTGAACGTAACAGGGGCGCTTGTCGGCGGACGTGGTAATGGCACCGTAATCATCTCTGACGGGTTACGCACCCGTGCAGTCAATCCTATTACTGATGAAGTCAGCGGCGTGATCGGCGGCGAATTGGATCAGAAGCAACGCCGGGGATTCGTCGAGGTAGCAGCCGGAACAACTGGCTATGTAATGGTCACGGATCTACCGAGCATTATTAAAGGCACGGAGGCGAGTCCCGATCTGAACGAAGAGACGCTAGCCGCGATCACGGATGTGGACGCGGCGCGATCAGCAACGGGACTCAGCGAGCGCGAGTTGGCTGAACTACTTGCTACCGGTTCGCCTGAAGAAATCCGAGCAGCCATGCCGAGAATGTCTCCCGAGCTGCGCAAGATCGCAGCAGCCGTCCTTGAACAATGACCAGAGGCGAACAAAGTGGAACTGAGAGACTCACAGAGACCAAGCATTGATCCTCGGAGACTGGTGCGGGAATGCGGCAAGCAAGCACTCGCCGAAGCCCTCGCAGCTACCGGCTACATTCCGCAATCGCACACCTTGAGCGACGTGGCTTTAGCCCTACGTCAATATCATCCGATCCTGTTCGGGGGACCGCGCGGCTCAGGCAAAACTTCATTGGGTGAGGCGCTGGCCCAGGGCTGCAACCTTTCCCTCTTTTACGTACCCGGCGTCGAAGGGCTGACTTCTAACGAGGTGCTTGGCGGCTGGCGACAGCGAGCGCAGGAGAGCGCCATTGAGCAGTCAATCCGAGGCGGCACCGATGCAAAGACTGCACGGACGCTAGTCTGGACCGAGGAGTTCTACGAAAAGGGAGAGTTCCTTGAGGCCTTCGCCTACGCCAAGGAAGCCTCGGATCGCAATGAGCCCCCGCCGGTGCTCATCGTTGATGAGGTCGAAAAGCTTGAGCTGAAGATTCAGAATCTGCTGCTGCAACCATTAGCCCGTGGTTGGGCAAACGTGCCGAAGCTTGAGGGCGTGATTGGTGTTCGGCGACGCGAGCATATGCCCATAGTGGCGCTCACAAGCAACAACCTCAAATTGCTTTCAGAGCCGCTGCGCTCGCGCTGCTTCGTCACCTGGATGGAACTGGCTAAGCCGGAAGAGGAGGTGCGAATTCTCTGTGCGCGAGTGCCGCAGGCTGGGCCTTATCTCATCGCAGCCACCGTTAAGATCACGCAGCTCATCAAGTGGGACATGCCGCAAGTGAGGGACAAGCCAGGGCTGCGCGAGTCCATTGATCTCCTCACTGCGCTCGTAGATGACGGAGTGACGTTTCTAACCGAAGACGTAATAGCCGAATATCTCGCTTGTCTTGGCAAAGAGCAGAAGGAATTGTCCAGCTTGCGGAAAGCGCTGGCACGGCTGGAAGAAGCGGCCAACGACGAGAACCCCGAGATTGACGGCTGGATCGAAGCGGCATTTGCCACTAGTGAGGCGTGCAGAGCGCGAGCCTTGGAGGAACTGGAGGAGGTCCGAGCATGACCAAACGACGCAATATGCCAGTGCTGATCGTCGGAATAGTCGGGGCACTAATCGTCGGCATGCGGTTGCTCTCGATCGCTTTGCCGGAGAGAAGCGGCATGGTAGATCCGCACGTCAGCCTAACGGAAAACCAAGCCCAGCAGATTGTCGAAAAACAGCGGCAGCAGCAAGTCCGGTCATTCATGGCAGCGTCGGAAGGCGAGGTCTCGCGCACGAAAGAACGGATTCGGGAAGCAACGGCTTTGGCTACGGCCTCCAGTCTATTTGCAGCCAAAGAATCTCTCGACAAGCGCACGCCGGCGAGCGTCACCGCCCTCTTAGCAGGAGTCTACAACGCTGGTCTGCTACCGCCAGGAATGCAACTAGTCGACAGTTCGGGAGGAGTCAGTTCGTCGCGCGGTCAGCTTTTTGTGCGTTACCGGCCTGAGCCACTTGGCATCGAGGTCGTCTCCGTTGGAAAGGAGCGAATCGACGGTCCCGCATTGTTAATCCGCGTGCCTGACGAAGGCACGAGCGAGGATGGCGCGCGGCTCTACCTGGCAACCCGATTGGATGAAATAACGGTCCCGGCGCCGTTCGTTCACGAGGCAGAAGTTATTGCGTTGGGGTTTGCGCCTGAACCGTTGAGAGCGCTCAAGCTTCCGAATCCTGATGGCCGCAAGTAAACCCTACTTTGGAAAGGAGAATGGAAAATGGCAGGCAAATCTGAACGAGTCAAAGTTGAAGTTAAGGACTCAACCGCAGGTGACATGCGGACGTTCAATATCACGCTTACGGCCCCGGCGAGTGACTTCCTGCTGACGGATCTGCTCAAACAAAGAGGCGTCATCGAGGCACTGGATGCGGATCTCAAACAGGCAGTGAAAGGCGCGACCGAGAGTTATCTAAACGCCGCAGAGAGCCTGATTGCCAAACTTGCGAAAGAGCCTAAACAGGTGCGGAAGTTGCGCACTAATGGGACGGAGAATGGCAAGGACGAGAGATCGAGTTCGATGGCACTTTCAGAACAACCAAGAGAGTTAGCTCGGGAGCCACTGCAAGCACAGTGACGACCTCATTCGAAGGATCAACTGCGATGAAGAGTCAACGAAAGACACCCTCTCTGTTCACCTTCGAGGTTCCGGCGAGAGAGTGTGGAAGGTTAAGGAGTTGCTTCGCACCTGATTTTTGATGACACGTCACCCCTGGAGGGTGCATACGCACGCACGCTTTTGCATGCGTATGTAAACCCGGCAGCAAAGGAGATTAGAAGAAGGCGCATGCGGCTGCATACAAATGCATGCGCCCGCAGGCACCTAATAAGAAAGAAAAGCTGATTATGCCAAGAACAAAAAAGCTGAAAACAATCTCGTATCGAATCTCAGAAGAGCTATGGATGGAGATCGAAAGACGGGCGGCGAAGACAGGAGAAACGCCCCACCTATGGGGCCGCTCTGCGGCACTGGAGAAGCTGAATAACGAACACGGATTGACCTGCAATGAGCGCATATTGTTTGAGCAGTTTGCGCGCGGACAGTACCTCATTACACAGGGTTTTCAACTGCTCGCTGAGAATAACTTAACTGCCGAAGAGTGGAAGAAGTTCCGCACTATTGCCAACGAACGAACCGCTGAGATCGCGGACGGAGCGCTCGCGATGCGCGCCAAAAGGAACGGTCAGAGAGTCTGACTAAAGGGATTTGGTAAAGAGCAAGACGTGACGAGAAGGAGGGAGGAATGAAGAGCCGAAACCCGTTCACCGAAGAAGGAAGAACGCGCTTTAGAAATTTTCAGAGGCGCATCACGACCTACCTCGTTCTCTGGATGATCATCGGCTTGGGTATAACGACCGGCGGCATATTTCTCAAGACTAGGTATGGCTACCGGCCCCTACAGCGGCTGTACTTGAGGCAGTACGTCAAAGCCTCAATCAAGTCATTTCTGCCACTCAGTAAGCCATCCAGGTACACCTTATTGGTGCGAGTCGTTAGTGATCCGGCTACCGGCAAAGAGCAGGTTCTTGGCTGCACGGATAATGAAGTGACGCCTGTTAGGGACGAGACTGGGCGGGTGAAATTCGATCCAAAGCTGGGGCCTTTCTTTGCCTTACATGAGGGGATACCGCACAAGTTTTTCCACTGGCGCGACGTGTGGCAGATGGACAAGCAGATGTACCCGTGGCTGAAAGACCAAATCTACGAAGGTCGGTCACTCCTTGGGTTGTATTGGATCTGTTTTCTACCCCTTCCCGTCATCATTGCGGTCGGCATGCTCATATCGATAAAGCTAGATCTCAGGATGAATAGGGAGTATGAAGCCGGGGACCTCTTGCGGGGTGTTCGGGTGCTTCACCCGAGGGAATATGCGGGGGAGATCGGGCAGCGAGAGACGGGCATCGGGTTACCCGTTTTCATTCCAAGGAGGGCGGAACAATGAACGGGAGATTGAGACCAACGAAAAGTCCCGGTGCGCGTGCGATCGCAAGTCTCCGAGACTATTTCGGATTTGAAGAGCACCCGACTTGGATCAGGATGCCACGTTCAGAAGAGACCGAGCACGTCATGCTGTTGGGCGATCCGGGGACCGGCAAGAGTCAAACAATTCACCACTTCCTGTTGCAGATCGCGGCGCGCCGACCGGCAGAAGCGGTCGTGATCTATGACCCAGCCTGTGAGTTTATCAAGCGCCACTACAATCCAAATCGCGGTGACATCATCCTCAATCCGCTCGACACCAGATCACGGTACTGGTCCCCTGCAGGCGAGATTCGTGTGCCGACCGACAAGAGGCTACTGGCTGAAAGTTTCTTGCCGGGTAAATCCGATGCAAACCAAGCCTCGACTTCGGGGTTCTTTTTGAAAGCGTCGCGGGCCATCTTCGGACGGATGCTTGAGTTCAAACCGACGCCGGCGCAGATGGTCGCTTGGCTGAGAAGCGCGGAAGCCATTGACATGATCGTTGATGGAACCGAGCACGCGCACCTCATTCCGAAGAATGCGCACGGGCAGCGTGCCGGTGTCTTGGGCGTGCTCTCAGATCTCGGAGAAACGTTGCGATTACTCCCCGAGCAGGACGACTGTGAGGCACAACTCAGCCTTTCTGAATGGGCGCGGCTTCGCCGAGGCTGGATCTTCATTACCTCGACAATGGATACGCGAGAAGCTTTGCGCCCACTACAGGCGGTGTTCATCAACGTCTTGATGAAGCGCTTAATGTCAGTCTCATCTGAATGGGGCCAGACCCATCCGTGTTGGGTGATCGTGGATGAGGTTCATTCGCTGCACCGGCTCCCTGCGCTCTACGAAACCGAGACCGAGGGACGCAAGTACGGACTCAAACTCATTCAGGGAACACAGGGTAAAACGCAGTATGAAGAGTATTACGACCGACTCGCGAAAGCGATGCTGGCCGCGCCCAAGCTGAAGCTCTTTTTCCGTTGTGGTGAATCTGAATCGGCCTGTTGGATCAGCGACACGATAGGAGAATACGAAGTCGAGAAACCGAAAATCGGCACGACTGCCAGCGTCGAAGATAAGGGCCGTGATGCCGTTAACTACTCGACAGTCACGGAGCACAAACAGGCCATCAGCAAGGAAGAGATTATGTCTTTGCCCGACCTCCATGGCTATTGGAAATACGCCGACGTGGTAGTGCCATTTCGCCTTCCGCTGGCCTCGGTAAAGATCGTGGCGCGAGGGTACATTCCGCGTGAAATGACGCCGAGCGAAATTCACCTTCCCACGCTTCCCCACGATGTAAAGAACAAGTGGGCTCGTGCGCCAGAGAGAAGCGAGCAAGATACCAAACGCCATGAGCATTTGATCGCTGAGACTGGGAAGCAACTCGGCGATGCCTTGGCCGCAAACATGAGTGAAGCTGCGCATCCCGGCAGCATGGCGCCTGAAGATGAAAAGGCAATAACGCCCGAAACTGAGCAGGCGGTACTGGAGATCGGCGTCGATCCAGAACTGAACGCCGCCCAGATGGAAGTGTAAAAGCTCGTCGCGAGCGATGAAAGATTCTGACGACAACAACCTAACCATCAAGACTTAGCCGCCATGATGACCATGAGCAAGTCCCTGGGCGCAGGGCAGGCCAAAGATTACTATCAAGCTGAATACACTAATACACAGGAGAGCTACTACACCGAAGACGAGAACGTTAAGGGCGAGTGGTTCGGCAAACAAGCTGAAGCTTGGAAACTCGAAGGTGAAGTAAGGCAGGAGCCTTTCGAGCGTCTCTGCGAAGGTCAGGACCCGCGCACGGGCTTGCAGCTTGTCAAACACGTCGCGTCGAAAACGTACGAAAACGCTTACGGCGAAATGGTTGAGTCCAGCGAGCATCGTGCGGGTTGGGATGCGACCTTCTCAGCGCCCAAGAGTGTCTCCTTGGCAGCATTGGTGGGTGGTGATGAGCGGATCATGGAAGCCCATGACCGAAGCGTGAATGCGGCTCTTCGGGAGTTGGAGAAATACGCCCAAGCGCGCATCGGAGGCAACAATCCGGCAGAGACTACGGGCAAGATAATCGCCGCCAAGTTCAAGCACGACGCGGCGCGTCCTGATCGCGCCACCGGCTACGCCGCGCCCCAACTTCACACGCATGTAGTTATCTTCAATCTGACGCAGACTGAAGACGACCGTATCAAGCCGATCCAGCCACTCGAGTTATTCCGGAGCCAGCAGTACGCGACGGCGATTTATCGCACGGTCTTGGCTGCAGAACTGCAAAAGCTTGGCTACGAAATAACGGTGGATGCGCGCACCGGCGCACCCGAGATTAATGGGTTCACTAAGGAGTATCTGGCGGCCAGCAGTCCACGCCGCCAGGAAATCGATCAAGAAGCTGCCGAGATGAAAGAGCGTCTGGCTAAGCAGGGCATCAACGTCGCGGATGGCGCAGGCTTGCGCCAGGCGGCCGCGAAGACAGACCGCATGAGTAAACAATATGACCGACAAGATATGCGCTCGCGCCACTTGGAGATGGACGCCCGATTCGGCGAGCAAGCGGCGCGCATTGCGCAATCCGCACAGGAGCGCGGATCTCTTATCCTCGATGATGACGAGATCAAATCTCGGGCGCAAGCAGCCGTGACGTTCGCGAGAATGAACGCGGGGGAGCGAGAGGCGGTGGTAGACAAGCGCCGTGTGATAGTGGACGCGCTCAGAAGAAATATGAGCTTCACAACCTACGACGCGGTGATTAAGGAGCTGAATAAAAGAATTGAGAGTGGTGAGTTCATCCGGTTGATGAGGAACGGCAGCACGGAAGAGCTGACGACCTCGCAGACCGTGGCGATGGAGCGGAGCAACCTCGAACGAGTGGTTGCCGGAAGAGGAACGCAGGAGCCGATTCTTGAGCCAGAAATAGGTGGTCGAATAGTCCAAGAAATCACAGCGAGGCAGGGTATCACACTCAATGACAGTCAACGTGAAGCGGTAGCGACGCTCCTTGAAAGTCGCGACCGGATCGTAGGCTTGCAGGGTCGCGCCGGTACAGGTAAGACCACAGCGCTTGCTGTCCTTAGAGAAGCAGCAGAGCGACAGGGCTATGAGATAGAGGGATTCGCACCGACAGGAGCAGCAGCGGACTTATTGGCTGAGAGTGGGATAAAGACGTCGACCTTGCAGAAGTTTGTGGCAAGCACCCAGATGGAGTCCGATATTGGAAAGAAGATTCTCTACGTGATGGACGAATCCTCGCTGTCGGACACTCGAAATATGTTTCTCTTTTTCAAGAAAGCGGGTCCAGTAGCACGCCTATTGTTAGTTGGTGATACGGCACAGCACCAGGCCGTCGAAGCTGGCGTGCCGTTTGAACAGTTCGTCAAAGCAGGGATGCAGACTGCAACGTTGAATGAGATTTTGCGGCAGAAGTCAAACTTGAAGATACCAGTCGAACAACTCTCGAAAAAGGACGTGCTGGCAGCCGTTACGACGCTTTTCGAGCAAGGGCGAATCGCGGAGATCGCTGACGACGAAGACCGCTTGACGGCCATTGCTAAAGACTTCCTGAGTAATCCAAAACGGACGCTGGTAATCTCTCCCGCCAACGAAGAACGTGTGGCTATTAATTCGATCATCCATCGGCAGCTTCAAGAACAAGGCGTTGTGAACCAGGAAGATCACGAACTGAAGGTGCTCGCGAATCGTCAGGAAATGACCGGAGCCGAACGCACCTTTGCTCTGGCTTATGTGCCGGGTGAAGACATCGTTCGCTATAACAAGACCAGTAAGCTGTACGGGATTAAGCCGGGTGACTACGGACAAGTGCTAAGCGCTAATCACTGCGACAACACGATCACGGTTCGACTTAAAAGCGGGCGGGAGATTACTTACAACCCAGAAAGACTCTCAGGTGTCGCTGTCTACAAAGAGGCTAAGCGGCAGTTTGCCGAGGGAGATAGAATCCAGTTTCGCGCGCCCTTTGCAGAAGCGAAGGTAAAGAACAGTGAGTTGGGCACGATCACTGAAATCGCCGACAGCAAGTTGACCGTGGCGTTGGCAGGAAAGCGCGTCGTCACTTTCGATCCAGAGAAGTTTCCGCATCTGGATCACGGCTACGCAGTGACGAGCTATTCGGCGCAGGGCAAGACGATGGATCGAGTCTTAGTCAACGCCGAAACGACGGAAACCGATCTCCTACTTAATCAGAGGATGGCTTACGTTGCGTTTTCGCGCGCCAGATTTGATGCGCGCGTCTACACAGACTCCGCAGTGGACCTCGGCGGCGCATTGAACAGGCGGAAGGATAAGGAGATGGCGCTCGAAGCTTTGAAGGAATCGCAGACCCGTACTCCGGCATTCGACAAGCCGAGCAGTATCACGCGCGCGAAGCCGCGTGAACTAGAGCAAGGGACCAGGGACTCCAGCTCGATCGCGCGGCTCAAAGGCAGCGCAATCGTAGCCGAGTCCAACGTCGCGGTTGCGGAAAAGCGGATGGAAGTTTTCGAGAAGTCGAAACACTTCGCCAATTTCGAGATCAACGGCGAGCCGTGGTCGCTTGTTACCTTAGATCGGCAGCAGCGAACCAAAGAGCGCGAGATCGACCTTAACAAACGGACGGTCTCTGCTTACCGCATGAGGTTATATGGCGTAATACACAACCCGATCAAACTCTATAACATCCGCGACTACAGAGAGAGAGCCGCAAAAGCGAAAGTGCGCATCAAGCAGTCGCGCGAAGAGATCGAACAGCTCCAGCCTATTCGCGAAAGAGTCACTGACTTCATCGAAGAGCACCGGAAAGTGCTGCGAGAGGATGTCGAGCAGGCGAGGCAACTGTCCCGGACGCTCAATAGTGCATTAGCCGTGGAGGTTGATCTACACATCAACCAAAGTGAGGGGATTCCGCAAACCGAGTTCAATGCGACGGAAGTAGATCAGTTGGAAGCGAACGCCACAAAGCTTCGTGATTCCAAGATGCTTTACGCGGCGCAGAATTACTTGGCACAGCATTATGGTGACGCGCGGGATGGTTTGGAGAAGATGGCAGCGCGCGCGGCTAGTGTGGAGGAGTCAGCGAAAGCATCATTGCGCAGCGTAGGCGAGCGCATACGAAGCTTTGTAGAAAACCGAGAGTTCTTCCCTGTCCTATTCAAAGGTGTCGATGGTAGCGAGAAGACGGCAACACTGAGTGAGCTTGCGCCAAACACTTTTGGAGAGAAGGTAGCCAGCTACTTCTCGATAAGCCAACGGTTAGAAATCGCAGCCTTGCAACAGGCTCTAGACCAGCATCAGACGGAACTGCTGCAAGAGCGCGATATGCTCCAGCAATTTGCACAAGGCACTAGTGAAGCCACCGAGACTTACCGCGAAAGACTTCAGACGCTGAACAATGTCGCACCGCAGTCGCAGTTTACCGCCGAGCAGGTCGTCGGAATTGAAAGCTTGGCCGCGCAACAAACGGGAGTCGGCCTTGGCACACAGTTCCAAGAGATCACAGGCTCGGCAATGAATTCCAACGGTATTCCAAATATCAATAACGCCGTGCAGCACTCTGCACAAGGGATTGATCCAGGGATGGCCCATCAACAACAAACTGCAGATGATCATCTGGAACAGGCCCGACAACGGCTTGACAAAGTTTCCTCTGAATCGGTCGCTGGCAATGAGACAGGAATGAGCGCGGGAATGGCAGTAGATACCGAGGCGGCCGGCTCCGATGCATTGGCTGCATTGTTGTAGCGTAATCTGGTCCACAAGCTTGGACTCAAGTGCTTGTCGTGGTCGCTACTATTCTCAATCAATTAGCCAAAGTTCTTCAGTGTTGATATTCTTCAAAGCACAGGGAGCCCACTTTAACATCCCAAGGAAATCGGTTGTTCCGTGTTGATTTTTGTAAGTAATCTAAATATTGTAAGGGTCGCTCAGGGGTGCTAATCACCTATTCTCTAACGCTCTCAAACAGGCAAGAGGAGGTCGCTCTCTCAAGTCAAACTAAGATACTCTCCAAGCATGGAACATCCCACAACAATTCCTCGCGGTGATCACGCTCCTCACATTAACTTTCCAGATCTCTTTGTTGACGGACAAGTCGAGTCGCATCTCACAATTCTTCAGTATGTGCTCAACAATCCCGCTAAGTATACAGACGTAGTCCTAAATTTCGAAAAGTGTCGTTGGTTCGACATTTTTCCACTTGCTCGCTTGCTAACTCTTCTCTGCACACTGCGCGAGACTGGCGCAAGCCTGCATGTCTTGGGTCCGTCCGTATCTATCTTGCCTTACTATTACGATTACATTCAGGTGTTGGAACGGAGGTTAAAGCTTAAGAGCGTAACTTCAGAGGACTATCGGATTATTCAGGACAAGGTGCGGTGGCACTCTCGCGATTTGCCCCAACTCAGGTTACGAGCGGGTGCGTTTTTGGTTGGCTGGGGAGCCTTCGACATTCTTGAGGATCACTGGAAGAGATGTCATTGGTACACATTTCGGGAGAAAAAGGTAAGCTTGGGTGAACTAAAAGAATCTTACCTATTCGGCTATGGAGCAGGTTTGGGTTCGGTCTCGACTTCCTCAGATAGGGTTTGGCCCTTTACTGCCGTATACCGTACGGACCAAGGCTACATGCTGAATCGAGTGAATGGGGAAGAGTTGATTGCCGGGGCCCTTCGTAGCTACGCGCGTAACCCAATCATTGAAGAGGGGGTAGCCGCCAATGTTTTCTTTTTTGAACCATTCGAGAATGTTTTCCAACATGCTTTCCGTGAACCTTCTGAGATTGATATGGCCGTCGTTGCCATGAGAATGACGGCTTGGATGTTTGGACCAACCGGCGAGCTAACGAACCAAGCTCGCTGGCTACTGTCTAAGCTTCCTCCTTGGCAAAAGCAATTTATCGAACACCATAAGTCTCCCTACATGGAGATCGTTCTCGCTGATTGTGGACGTGGCATACCCGATAGCATAAGTGATTCACTGCCCACTAATAGATCAGCTTGGGAATCAATCAAGTACGCATTTGAGCCACATTCGACGAGAAAGACTGAGCCTCTCCCAGGTCGGCGCGGGTTGGCTTGGCTCAAGCAAAAAATGGCTGAAGTGCATGGAGCGATCCACGTGGAGTCGAACGGTGCCAATTACGTTATGGCTGACATGGGAAGTGGACTCGTTGAATTACCCAGTTCACCAAGTCCCGCAAAACGGATCGGCCTCGGAAAGAAGATTATTAGCAGAGGCCCTCAACTCGATGGAACGTTTGTCCATGTGCTGTTTCCTTTGAAGGTTGGGCCGCCAAAGCGCCATTTGCCAAGATTTCCAAGATGGAGAGAGTTGCGGGACCCGCAATCGCTTTTCACTAGGTCCAGAACCGCTCTTATAAGATTTCAGGTCCCTTTCGAGCTAATAGGCGACAAGCCATCAGCTGAGAAGTGGGATGAATACCTCTCCAAAATCGAAACCGCAATCGCGAAGGACGCCGGCATTCTGGCAGTCCTTGATCTGAACCATCCGAATGTAACGCGAGCTGCCTTGGAACATCTCTTCGGTCGTTTTTTGCTTAGGAGTGGATTGCGCGGAAGACTGATGGCCATCAACTGTGACCGGCATCTGGTAAGCCGGCTCGACACTGTCGATTCGATAGAACAGATGAGAGAGTCAAAGCTGATATTTCCCCTGTTCGAGGCAACCCTTCGCATGCATTGGGTAGGAGCTTCGGTGACCGATGAGACGAGTCTCTTGACCTCGTTCATGCGTGGAAACCTCCAGGGGTTGAAGGAGTTGGAGGAACTCGCCGCTGCTAACCCAGGGTATTTCATTCATGCCCTCGATGAGCCAGTTGACTTCTCCTTCAATATTGACATGGTCGAATCGTTGGTTCGAAAGACAATCGGCGATTCACTTATCGAATCCCTACGTGCTCGGCAGGCGATGAATGAAGGTAGATTTGTACTCCCAAATAGAACTGCGGTGACGACTTACATTGAACCGCACCAAATCTTCGCGGATACCGAAATAGCTAGCGCCCTGTGCAATCACCTATCAATTCTATTGAGATGGAGATACAGCAGACTATCGGAAACAAAGGCCTCTGACGTGCGGGTGCTCACGGCAACACGCATTGGCCGCGACATTGCCATGCGCATGCCTGCAACGTTTCCGGCAAGATTTTTCGTTTATTACGATTACCATCTCGTCAGGCCCGACAAGCCGAGGCTTGTCAAGCACCTGGCGGGAAAGAGCGTTGTCATTGTCGTAGACATAATCTCCACAGGATCCCAAGTTAACGAGTTGATCAAAGTCTGCGAGGATGCTGGGGCCTTCGTAATCGGCATCGTCTCATTTATTGACTTCAAATCTGAAGAACTAGGTCATCAGTTTTCATCCCGAGAGATCGAGATTGAGCACAAGACGTTCGCGCGATTACCGCAAATTCTCTCAGAGCCGCAGCCCGGTGATATTCCTGTTGATAAATACACACTCTCAATCACGCCGATGCCAGACATGGAACGGGAGAGAATTCGAGATGGGTCTGCGCTTCTATCATTGAATAGATGTCTCAGAATGCTCGAGGATTGTCAGGTAATGCATCACGGCCACTATGAACTCTTTGGTCACCATTATGAATTCGTGGTGAACATGAGTCGCCTCCTCACGTTACCGTCACCCGAGCTTGACGAAATGCTTAGGGCCTGTGAAACCGCTATCTTGAAGGGGGCGGATGTTAGTCACCCTACGGCTATAGTTATGTACCCCGATTTGAGCAGTGCTCACATACTTCAGGGTTCCCTTGAGAAGCGCCTTGGGATTCGAAGAGTGTTAAAGACCAGACTACGATTTGTAGAAGCGCGTCGTGGCTCCCGAGCCCGCGGGCGTAGGTACTGGCTTACGCAGCAGGAATTGGAAGAGCTTAGGCTGTGGACTAACGAAACTTATCCAAAAGGGTTTTCGGTTTTATTGCTTGATGATGGCGCATCATCGGGCGAAACTTTACTTGCGCTGCTTGATCTTGCTCGTGAACTTGGACCGAATCGTGTAGCGGCATTTGTTTTGATAAACCGGATGCCGCACCTGCAAACCTACCATCACCGCGAGATCGAGAGATTTGCTTGGGCTGCTAGTAATTTCGAGTGCCTAGTTCATCTGAACATACCGGTCTTTTCGAGAGATAGTTGCCCGATGTGTCAAGAGCGGTCCGAGCTTGCCCGGGAATTCCGTCACGCTAACGAAGAGTGGTTTAAGCGCCAAATCGCCGCGCGTTTAGATCGGCTCGATTTGATTACGTCGCTGAATCCACAAGACGTTCCTGAAGGGCCTTTGAATGCATTAATCGCGGATCCCGTATCGGAATCGCCTTCATCATCCAATTTGATCAAAGGTCGAACGATCATCACTCGCGCGGTAAGCTTACGGGCAGCGATCAATGATGGCTATCCGATTATGGAAGTCTTTGACGAAGTCTCGCAACAGCCCGACGATTCTCTGTGGCGACTAACAGCAACAGAACTCGCGAGAAGAGTTGACTTACAACAAGCACAACACGTTGAGCGGGAGTTACGAGATTCTTTGATAAAAGTTATCCCCGGCGAAAGCGCTGCAAGAGGCGTGGCGGCTTTGGAGGCCTTAAGATTTATGAGACCTGAGGTCATGCATCCAGTTTTGAGAAACATTGTGCGATCCGCATTGGTGCGTGACATACCGGGAGACAAGAAACTGGCGGAACTGATTCTCTTAATGCGGCGAGTTACGTCCTATCGCCATCTAACTAGCACGCTCGCATTTGACGAAGAGTCACTTATTGAGCAAGAACTTGATCAGGCAGGCGCCAGGGCGCGACATGGAAGTAAATTACGTTCCGCTATCGACCGGATCAATTATGAGTGGCAGGGTGGACCTCAACCAAGAATGGACTTAGTGAAAGTTATCACGGAGCTTGAAAAGATACTGCAGACCCACCGCAGACGTAGTCACCAGTTATTATATGAGCTGTCGAAGTACATCAGCGATCAAAAGGAGGTTTTTGATCCTGAAGTTAGGAGCGCCCTTGACGAGGCGGTTAGAGCGGCAACATTGGCGCGGATGTTGGCTAAACTTCTCGCCGACACTCATAAGTTGTGCGATGACTCGCTACCCGATTTAATCGAACGAGCTTACACCAATGCTCGCAGGTTGCGAATGACGGTTTTGTCTCATATGGGGGGAATCGAACTCGCGCGTTTTGATGACCTTAGAGATAAAATGGAGGAGATTCAACAAGATCTTTGTGTCACCGTTGGGAACGAACTTAGCGGACAGATCGTCGATCCGGTTCAAGCCGTTGGTCCTGTCCTGGACGAACTGAAATCGGCACCTCCATCAGAACTAGTAGGCATCGATCTCCGGGTTGGTCTGCAGAATGATCTTCCGAACGGCACGTTAATCGCGATAGATAGCGCACTGTTTCAGAAAATAGTACATAATCTCACCTCAAATCTGCGGCACGCGATCGATACTGGCGGGAAGCGAGTGGAGGGCGAATTTTTTCTCGAATTCAGGGATAATCAACCTGGTCCAGAGGCGAACTTGCGAGTTCGCTGTGCTACGAGGACATGGAAGGCCGACGAAGTAGAGCATGACCGTACGATGAGCGCGGAGTTACTACACACAGCTGAGGCATATGGTGTTGAGCGGATAGTATCCGAAGAATCACGTCAGTCACCGGAGTCCCCTTGGGAGGAGAGCTGGAGTTTTTGGAGGGTGTAGGCCATGAAGATCCTTGTCGTAGACAACAAGCAAGAGGAGTTTCAACGCTTCATGGATCTCCCGTTCGCCAAGAGGCACGCGCAAGACATACAGTATGTTGATAGTCCGGTGGGTCTTGCGAGCATTGTCGATGCGAATCCGGAGTTAAGACTCATAGTTCTGGATATGTTGTGGGAACAGGATGGTCCCGGCGAGGCGAAGGAATTCGGTGCCGATGCGATGCGTGATCTCTTTTCCAGAGCAGGAGACGTGCGAGTGGTTATCTACTCGGTACTGAGCGAGGAAAGAGTTCTGTATAGATTGGTTCCTGAGATGATGCGATTGGGCGCTCACGATTGGATTAGCAAAGACGAGCCCAAGTATGTTAGGTCATTTCGCTTCGAAAGGGCTTATCTCGAAGGCCGGGACGTATTAAAACGGCCACCTCACCGAGCTATTCTTGCGGCCGAACAAAAAACTCGTTCCGATGTACATGTGGCTGTGATGTTCGTCGATATGAGCGGTTTTACGGCCCTAACCAATACAATTGGCCCGGAGAAAGTCCTCAAAATTCTTGAAGCGTTCTACGCTATGGTTGGCGAGGCGGTCATGAAACACGGCGGGTATATTGACAAGTATATTGGTGATGCTGTGATGTCGGTGTTTGGTGCCTCTGCAGAGTTCGAGGATGACCTGTTTACTCACGTACAGCAATCCATCAAAGCGGCTCGGGTGATTCAAGGACGCTCAGCTCCGTTCAGGATGGATTACGTCGAGCCTGTTCTTGCAAGATCGAACATGCAGCTAACCGATGCCCAGCTTCGACAAATTGGACGGTTCCGCGTCGGAATCGAAAGCGGACCCGTCGAGGTCCACAAATTTGAACGAGAAAGTGCAACGGAGTTGACCTTTATCGGAACACCAGTCAACATTGCTTCTCGCGTGATCAACAAAGCGGATCCTGGCGAGCTGTGGGTTGGGAAGAACGCCCATGACACAGCTGCTAAGCACTTAGAGGTGATAAAGGAAGTGGAAGTCGAATACAAGAATCTTCCGGGCACATTTCAAGCTTACATAATTGCAACCTGAGAGTTCAGGCAAACTGGAGTCGTAGGCGTCGGATTGTAGATGTTTTGCGTTCTAACTAAAACAAAAGACGTGCATTTAATGCACGCCTTATCTTGCCGATCAAGCCAGGGCGCGCATCCGCGACAACCCCTATTGCTAATGAATCCGGGACAAGAACCGGAAGCGGTATTTATAGTCTCTTGACACCGGTTTGTCAATCAACCAAGGCCCCCGAGCGTGTTAAATCCTTGACCTGCGGACTAAAGGCGAACATTTACCCAGGCAGGAGATTTTGCCGACTAGAGACGTGGGCGCGACTTCTCTAGCTGCTCCAGTTAAAGGCTTATCGGCTTAAGAATGAATACACGGTACACGGGGTGCCTTGCCACGGCGTTGACACGTAAGGGTTTGAGGCTCAAACGACCACATCCGCCCATTGCCATGACTCTACGGAATCACCTAAGCATTTCGCGCCTGTTTGGTTTGGTGTCTATTATGGGAGAGCACTCGAGAGATATGGAGAAGACAGAGACTAAAAAGAAATTTGCCAGGGGAACGAAAACCGAGCGAATGCGCACATTCCTCGAATTTCCTGGCAAAATTGACGATTTCGATAGTAACGAGTTCGTAACCCCGTCGGCTAGTCTATTGTTCGGATGAATCGGTCTCAGACTCACGGTCCCAGTCAAACAGAGTTTCGTTCTGAGCTCGCTTGGCTCGATGAAGGTGGGCTTGCAAGCTACTACGGGTGAGGCCCAATCGCTTTGCCGCGTTTTGTAAACTTCCACCTGTCGCGAGACGCGCCGCTTGAATGCTGCAACGCTTGGCGCGGGCGGTCCATTGCTTGAAGGTTTCTCCGCGACGCAACACGCAGAGTTCTAGCGGCAATATAATGTCGCCTTCGTCAGCCATGGACCGCACGAGAGAATGCTGCGCGGCAGCGTCCATTGTGGAAGCTTTGCCGGCTGGGATTAGTTCAATGCCTGGGTGAGAGGAGCCAGCTTGCCGCTTATCGTTTGTGCCCGTCACGGGATTGTTTCCTCGGGAGGTTAATCTAGCCAGAACGAACCGGACCAACTCGATTGAGATCAGTTCGTTCTCGCCGACGTAGCTGGTTAGCTCATAAATCAGATTCCGCAAGGCGCGAATGTTGCCCGGATAGTCGAACGCACACAACATTGCTACAGCCTCTTCCTCAATACGATAGGTCTCGCCCTGTTTAGCTCGCCCAGCGACTGCGCCGGCAGCTTCGCGCAGGAAAAGAGCGATCATCGCAGGAATATCCTCGCGGCGTTCCCTAAGAGGCGTGGTCTCCATGGTGAGGACGGCCAGCCGACAATAAAGGTCCTCACGGAATTCGCGCCGCTGAATCATCGTCGGCAGGTTCCGCGAGGTCGCGGCGATGACCTGCACATCGCAGAATAGGTAACGGTTACTGCCAAGTCGCTTGATCTGCTTTTCTTCGATGGCTCTCAGAAGTTTGTTTTGGACTGTTGGCGCAAGGTCGCCAATTTCATCAAGAAAGAGAATCCCGCCGTTAGCTTCTTCGAAGAGCCCGATGTGGTCGCGATCTGCTCCAGTGAAGGCACCCTTGCGATAGCCGAAGAGTTCGGCTTCCACTAAATGCTCCGGCAAATTCGCCGAGTTAAGTTCCATGAACGGATTGTTGGCCCGCGCTGATAGGCGGTGGATCTCCCGTGCCGCATAAGTCTTGCCAGTTCCCGTTTCTCCCGTAATCAGAATGTTGAAGGGCCGCCGCGCTACGCGCTCGATTTCTGTGCGTATTGTTCGCGCTTGCTGGCTTGTTTGATCCGCGAAGAGATCCTTAATCTGACGAGCGCTTTCTTCTGCTTGCCTTTGCCGAGTTCGATACTCCCGCACTCGCCGCGCGGTTTCGTCCTTCCACGCCGGCGGCGAAACATCGTGCTGTTTCGCTTCTGCGACAAGAGCCGAATGTCTCTGACTCATAATCCCTCCCCTTGCACGTGTATATGAGTGCTGCGAACGGCACACAAGACACCTATAGTTGACGATCTTCTATTCTCCTTAAGACGGGAGAACTGCACGGAACTTCCGGAGTAAGAAAAAATTGGGGATCACTGACCAGCAGAAGTTTGTCGAGGCGATGTTGCGCCGTGGACTCATCGGTCGCGCGAAGATACGGGTGCAGAAGGTTATCCATACAAGCCTAACCACTGTGACGGCCTTCGGCCTTAACTTCCGATCAGGAAGCCCTGCCAGGCTTAACTTGAGGTCAGAGGTCTGGGCCTCTACGAGAGCGAGGAGACTTGGGAGAGTCTAGCTTTCTTGAAACACGAACGCCGAAATGCAAAGACAACGATTTAACGCATCATTTTTCACTTAGTGCCGTTTCTTCTTTGAGCCAGGCGAACTCTCTACGAAACCGCAAAAGTGTCATCGGCAATCTCTACACGTGCAGATCCTGCAGCTTGATCGTGTTGCAAGAAAACTGGCAGTGTTGCGACGTCCTCAGCGGCGAAGATTCGCAACCAAGAATGTATCTTGTCGTCGGGTAAGATTAGATGCCTTAGTACCGAAAAACGTTCCAGCCGTCTGCCAAGGAAGTTGGATTTTTTCCATAATTGCGATGGCCAAAACCGACACCGAGTTCCCAACGCCGCATGGGTATTTTAAATAGCATTTGAAAGATGCAAGAATATTTGCATTGGCAACGTCAAAAAGTAATGTAGTCAAAATTAGACTCCTTGAGAATGGGAAAGCGGCCATGCAAGACCACAGGCTCCAATCACTAGACAGATGTTGTCACATATGACAACATCTGTTGAAGGCCAACTTGCGAAATGGCCAAATTGATGGGATTAGCGATGGCGACGAGAAGCACCCGGCCTATTTCTTGGATCAAGGCGGCTCTGAGGGAATTTGAGAAGTTCCCTGATGAGGTGAGAACCAAGTGTCTTACTGCATTAACCATCGCCGCTGAGGGCGGCAAGGCCGACATTGCGAAACCCATGCAAGGTCTGGGCTCGGGCGTGTTAGAGATCACCCTGCCGTTTCGTGGCGACGCATTCCGCGTAGTCTATGCAGTTCAACTAGGCGACGACCTATGGATTGTTCATGCCTTTCAGAAGAAATCAACCCAAGGCATCAAGACAGCGAAGCATGAAGTCGATTTGATCAAGGACCGTTTGAAGAGACTTAGGGAGATGTTTAGATGAAAAGCGAGAAGTTGGAAGTGGTGAAGGGAAGCGGAAATGTTTTCCGTGACCTCGGTCATAAGAATGCCGATGCCAATCAGGTCAAGGCTATTTTAGCCGCTGAGATCATCAAGGCGCTTGACCGTGATGGTCTCAGCGTCCGCAGTGCGCAGGGACGAACAGGGATTGCAGCAGCGGACTTCTCTCGCATCCGAAACGCGGACCTCGGTCGCTTCACAGTGGATCGCCTGATGTCCATCATCAATCGGCTTGGTTCAAGAGTGGAAGTGAAAATCAAAGTGCGACGCGCTGAACGGATCGAACACGTACCCACATCGAGGCTCTCATCAAGGGCCTAGCGGTTTCAGTACTTTTCTTGTCTGGTAAGAGCTTGCGGAGGTTTCGTATTACCAGGATCCAAGTCAATCCCACGGGCGAGAAACAAGCACAGATTCGGACTTGCCTTCCTTCTCAATCACTGGCAGTCAACTTTGGTACTTCATGCGCATGTTCTTTGCGTTTGAAACTTCTTGTCGTAATGACTTGGCTACTTGTCTGCAATTGCGTCCCGTACTTTCTGCTTAATCCAGCCCTTTATGTCGGCCTCCCGCTCAAGCAGTTCGACAATCTCTTGCAGCTTGGCAAATATGATGACGCGGCCTTGGATTGTGGCGTCCCGAAAGGTTCCGAGCGCCGCCGATGTAAAGTCGCTATAGGAGATGAAAAATCCATAGGCCACACCCCCTCTGCCATAGACTCTTACGACGTGAGGTGATACCTCTGCAGTGCCTAAGGAGGTATTCCACCATTTTGCTTCAACCAGATATAGTTGGCCGTCAATTTCGATTAAACCATCGATTTGTTCAATCACTCCCTCACCACACCTGCCTTTGTTTGTAAATGCTTCGCGAATAAGAATCCCCTCTGCAGAAAACAACGAGTTTAGAACTCCTTCGAGAGCCTTGCCGCGTTTGTGAGTGTCGTTCTCCCCGAACAGAGCAAAGAGACTAGCCTTTACCTTGGCCACTTTTTGTTTGTGCTGCTCTCGGCTAGCCTCACGCGCCTTCAGGTTCGCCTGACGCTTTTTTCGTTCTGCCTCCCTTTCCAAATTCATTCTCGTGAAACTATCCTTCACATTTACGAGAGACTGAATTTGCGCAACGAGTCCTCGGGCCGCCGCTCGATCATTTTCCCAACAGACGGAAAAGTCTTCGAACTCAGTCACGCGCTTTAGAATCTCACGTCGTTCGCGAAGACCTCGGTCACCCATTTCATTCAGCCTTTTCAGGACATCCCTCGTGACCGGATGCTTCTTGAATGCGTCTCTATCTGTCTGCAACAACGCTTCATGTGGCGCAAGGACAGATTCTGGTACACCTGCCCCTTCGAAAAACAGCAAAAGATCGTCCTTAGATTTGCAGAGTCTAGGCACAGCATCGACCAGCAGGCTGAGCAGATCGGGTGAATATTGGAACGTTTCCGGCGTATTCATTGGCTCCGCATTATACACCGGTCGATCCTCAAAACATCGGCGGCCCAATGCTGCGCTTGTTTTAGTTGGCCAAGAATCTTCCAAGTTCAAATTGTAGAAATGAAACAATCATGGCGCTCTTGACTCCACTTTACCTAGAGACGTCATGACAAATTCACCTTGCTAAACTATCGTAAGTATTTGAAACTTGAAGGCTCTTCCACGTATACGGCTGTTACCTAAGTATCCTGACGAGGTGACTCTCTCCATCTGACTATCCGTTTAATGCCTACCCAAGAACACAATCTATCGATAATCAGGAAGATCGAACAAACAGTCCTTGATCAACATTACAGGCGCTTCCCTTTAATCAGCAGAAATGACGAAGTCGCGATTCCGGCTCTCCTTAAAGTGTTTGGAGACTTGGTCAGAGCGATGATCCACGATCAAAATCTCGGAACGGAGAAGCATAAGGCGAATCTCATGGATCAGAGAGCCGCTGCACTGGGACACTGCTTTCGCTGGATCGCCCTAGAGCCGATTCATACCTTACAACCAGCTCTCAGTTCACCCCAGGTTATTGCGCAAGAAGCGATCGACCTGTTGGAATTGGGCGTCCGTTATCATGAGTTGTATTTGGACCACGTGGCGCTCACGAGAGGTGAAAAACTCGCCGAAATTGATCAGGATACAAAAACTATCAAGATCCATTACAAAAAACCCTTCGACCCCTTCTTTCTCCTTGCACAGAGAATGGACGAGACAGATCTCACTTCGTTGTATTACGCCCCCATGCCCTTGGAAAAGTTGATGGCGGAATGGCGGAGCTGGTCGGTACAGAACAAAAGCGGACTACAGCGCCGTTCAGATGGTCTGCCCTCCATTGGACCAGGGGACCAAGCGTACCAAACGGCATTCCGGTGGGCCACCGATCTCATTTGGAGGGAGCTCGCACCGGAGACGTCACTCAACGGGTTCCAGCTCGATGACTTTAGTCGCGTATTTGCTGGACTAGTTGTAAATTGCGCCTTCCTCGCCTGGACGGAAGACCACGAAGATCAGGTACGTGGTCCGAATCGAAGGAGAGGAACCCGCATCATCGGACTCTCTCATGAGCGCATGGTCAAATGGCTACAGGAGATCAGTGGTGTCGAGGCCGAAGCGTCTCAAGGCATATTAACCGAACTCACTTTGGACACAACACGATCTCTACCATCATTGGCGTATCAACCGTTCGTCAAATCTAAAGGCGGTAGGACTTACCTGCTTCCGCGCTCAATATTCTATTCCGACGCTCCCAGGACACTTTCGCAATCGCTCAATACCGGAAACAGGCGCAGGATTTTTGAGAGCCTGGGTCAACAAATGACTGATGTGCAGCAAAGCGGCATCGCGACGGCTTTTACCAACCGAGGCCTTGATGTTTTGCTCGACAAGCCGCTCCGGTACGGAAGCAAAGAAATCCGACCGGATCTTGTCATCTACGATCGCGCATGCGACTACCTACTGATAGCCGACTATAAAAACATGATCAATCCGCTAGGACCTGGGCAAGCCATCTCGCAGATGATTAACATCCGCTCATATGTGAAAAGGATCCAGGAATATCTCGACGTAGTGCAGGCGAATCTCGACATAGTGCGCGACAGAATTCCAGGCTTGTCTGAAAACCCAACAGTGTCAGGGCTTCTCCTGTTTCGTGACCCAACTCCTCTACCATTAGATCGTGACACGCGAGTGGTCATGGCCAACTGGTTTTCCCTTCAGAGATTTTTATCAGGAGTGGAGTACGAAAACCTGCCGCGTCTTATTGAGTGGGCGACCGACCGCCCCGACCTTGCGATAGGACAAGATAGTTACAAGTTGGAAGACTCTCGTATCTTAGTCGGGGCTTGGCAATACGTCCGTGAGAAGATGATTCGCGAATCTCAGCAAGCGAAACCAGAACCTTCATAATTGCCGCGCGCATTGTCATATGACATTGTCGCTAATGCAACAGGCAGTTTCCCCTTGAAATTCAGAAGTGTGGCTGAGATCGGGGATACAGTATAGGTTGTTGGCATCCAGAAAGACTTGAAGGTACTTTCTGACAAGGCACTATTTGCGCCTTCGGGGAGAGCCCTAAGACTGAAAGAATTCAGATAGCTGCACCCATTTCCCACGGCACCAGCGGCTGGTTAGATCTCAATTTTTGCAATTCGGCGCCACAGCCAGATCGGCGCGCATAAAAGGCGCTCGACTCCTTCAGGGCACAATCCGCACTGATAATGAGGCAAGTCAGTCGTTGTTTGAAGGCTTCGGGCTTTTGCACGTCAGTACTTTCCTTAACCAGCCAGCAGCAACAATGTCGGTGTCTTTCAGAAAGTCCTGGCAACTGCCCGTTGAGGCCTCACTCTTCGGAGCACTAACGAGCTTCTACCGTCTATCTGGATCGAAAGGAAGACCGAGGAAATTCACGTAGAGCGCGCGACCCAAGGGTCAAGTCGAACGTTCGTATTTGAGCCCGCGACGGTTCGATTGAAGGCCTTTTCAATATCTTGGGACTCCATATTAGCAAAAACCGCATTATGAGCACCGGCGATGATATATTCATTGATCCCTGTTGCCTTTTCACGCTTAACCTCAAGGATTCCTTTACCATGGGCAACATCGTCCATTAGAAGGCAACGTGTCGGAGAGAATGATAGAAGAACAGAACCTCGCCCAAATCCTAGTGCGCTACTTAGCGATTGAGTCTCGGTTCGCGGGGGAATAACCGGATTATCCGATGTCACAAAGACTCTTGAGCTGACTGATTCTAGGATATGCCACTGTTTATTTCGGATTAATGGCGCGCTGTCGTTGGCAATCTCCATCGCGGTCTCCATGAAGAAATCATCAGTCTCGCCTGGAACAAACTCCAGTCGACCGTGTTTGTCTGCTTCAATGAAACTCTGGCGCCATTGCTCTAACTCTGCATCTGTACCTCCAAATCCGTTTTCTTTTGCAGCTTGGAAGAACCCCTCTTTGTCCTCGCCTCGACTCGCAAATCCCGTCGCTATCGCCCCATGCATTTTACGTAATCGCTCCTGAACTAGGGGTGTCCGGTTAGCTAGAAAAGCAATGAACGTGGAAAGCATCTCCCGGTCATCAGAAGATAGTTCCATTTTCGAGGCGGTGAGCAGTTTCTTGACAACCGGCGCTGCCAAATTTTCCATCTGCTGAAAGAACTTATCAATTCGTTTTTGATCTACGCCTGGAATGTCCGCTTTCATAGTGTAGTAGTCCTCATCGGAGGCCACACGCTTTATGCGTTCCAATCTTGGCGGTACTCCCCTGCGGTAAAGATAGATTCGAGTTGCCTTACCGGAGGCGGCAAAATTTTTCAGGTAGAACTGTGGTACGTAGTGATCGTTCGCCATAAGCAATAACAACGGACATAATTCGCGGACTCGACGGAAACACTCGCATTGTACTCCCATTAACAATAACGACTCCGATTGCCCCGAAGCCTCACGGATGGTCTGAAAGAAGACCCGACCAATTTCAGTAAACGGCGTATTCGCAATTGAGCGCGAACGTATTTTACCACCCGTGGGTCAAGGCTTTCGTTCAGCCAGCAGCGCCGACAAAGTCGAGAGTAGAAGGAGTGCGTCATCCCTGGACCACTCCTCCGCGCCGGTATCCTCGTCAAGAAAACAAGACAAGATAAAACATCTCCTCGCCTGACCTCGGGAAGAGGCAACACCACATCACTAACCCAGGGTAATTCTTGCTCGAACCCCACTAACGATCCTGCCCCTCCGGTACTCCAAAGGGCGATAAACTCGCTTTTGTTTGTTGGTGTGACGGTTACTTCGTGAGAGAGTTTGATTGAACAATTCAATCCAGTATTCTAAAACGTGCCGGCACTTGGGAAGTGAAACTAACTAGATGTTCGGGAATTTCTTGAGCGTCCCTGCCGCTTGGGGTGAGTAACCTTGCCCAGTGCTTCGATTGTTGCGTTGTGCAACTGTCCACCATATCTTGGATCAATACTCTTAAGATGAATAATTCGACCTACTAGACTTTCCGTATACTTAACTCTCTGTTCCAACGTGACTAGTCCGAGCCGAAGCTTATTAACACCGGAGCGAAGTCGTGATCTGTGTGCATGTGATGCTCTTGGGCCTCCTCCAAGCACAACGCCATTGATTGTTTTTATTTTGGTGGCACCCATCACATGAAGCTTCGCCCTCGAAATCTGAAACCCCGCATTTTTGAATGTACCCACAACTATTGGAATTAGCGCTCTCGCATCGCGACCTGAAAGAGATAAGTCATCGACAAAAGCAGAGTAATTCACACCTAACCGCCCAGCAGCGACCCTTATCGGTTGGTCTATTGAAAACAGTACGAGGTTGGCCAATGCCGTGCTAGTTGGCGCACCTTGTGGCAGGTGATTTTCGAAGGTTGTAAGATTGGTCAGAAGCGTTGCAATTCTGGGTGAACAGTTTAGCAGCTCCCTCCACACTCGATACACATGCTCCGAAGTTATGCTAGGAAACCAATTCTTAATATCGAAGGTCACTACGATCGTCTCATTGAGGTGGAACTGTACATTATCTAGTACTGATCGTCCTTTCACTCCCCCCACAATATAGTCAGGCATATTTAGTTCCCCCAGCAGGGCTTTGGAGATGCGAGCTTGTATTGCTTTCAAATCTCCTGTTGGCCTGTCAATCACCCGCGCTTTTATTGTTCTCTTTTTCTTCGCAAAAGGCCTAGGATCTTTGAAACGAGTAAAGGGACTGTAGTAAGAAAAGGCACGCTTGGCGACCAACCTCAGATGCTCCCTCGAGAGCCGTAGCCGGTACTCCAATAAGTGCATGGAGTAGAGATTAAGTGCTTGAGGTTCGCTTGCGCTTCTTTGCGGGCTGCACAGGGGTTTGTCCATGATGAAGGACCAATCTGGTTAGCGAATTGCCGATTGATTGCAATTCGGCGGGATCTAGAAACGCCGAGTCTTCCGGTTGCATTGCTAGGAAGGTGAAGAGGTGCACCGGAATTTCCAACGCGCCGCTAAGTTTTCGAACAGCCCGAAGACTTGGTGTTCGCTTCCCCTGCTCAATCAGAGAAATGTAACTCGGGTCTATTCCCGCTAACCTAGCCAGGTCTTGCTGTTGTATACCAGTCAACGCTCGTGCTACTCGCAATGCCCTCCCATAATCCATGAATACAGTCCGCCTAATATGGAGAATTGAATCGCCCTGATTAGAAGTCTATTTTCGACTTCGCGAATACCTCTGCAAGTCTTTCGCTGATTTCGGCAACGCAATTGAATACTTCTATCTTAGTTACCGTCTTCAAGCGATTGAGCTTCTTCAGACGCAGAATTGCAAATTCGATAGCTTGCTCCTGATCTGGTCCTAGTCCGCCTCTTACGCGCACGGCCGTTAGACTGGCTATACACGCCTTCACTCTTCGATTTTTCATATCCGAGCCTCCTTTCTTTGTTGTTCACTATCCCGCTTGTTAGCGAACTTCCGAGAAAGGAGCGATCCAGGACCAGACGATTCAATCCAAGCGCAGATTTCCCGCTAACCAAGAGCGTCAGCGTCACACGCATACGCGTGTATATTCCTGCGCCAAACAACGGGGCAGACCCCGCGACAGAGATGCTGTTTCTCCGTCAGTCATCAGCCAAAAACTTTTCAGGCTAATGTGACTCCCCAAAAGAGAGTCGCACGGAAGTGCTTAAGCGAAAGGAGGTCAATTGTCGAAGAGCGTAGAATCACTGTGTCAGATGATCCGCGAGGAATATGTCACGTTAGCGGGGTTCTGTCAAGCGCATTCTCTTATAGTCATTTCATATGACTGTTGTCGGTCACGTGGAAATTGGGCCGGGCTGACGCCGGACCTCGCTATATAGCAACCATCGGCTCTAGAGGGCGGTTTTGTAGAAGTTTCGCTTCTAGTCGGCGCTTTGTCAAGTCTGTCAAGAGTTATTGACTTTTCGACGGGATAGGTTGACAATTCAATGTGCATCGAATCCAGCAACAGCTTTTGCAATTGGCCGGACAAACCAACTTAGGGGAACGAACCCTCAGGGTCGTGGCGAAGATGATCGGCGAAGAATCCCCGCAAAAGGTAAAGCACCATCTTAACCAGCTCGAGAAGCGCGGATTGATTCGTGTCGACCGTTCCCGGCATTTAATTGAACGTACCGAGGGTGGCCCGGTTTCTGGGTTACTAAACAAGCGTCAGCTATTGACGTTGCCACTTCTCGGGTCAGCGAACGCAGGTCCGGCTACGCTCTATGCGGAAGAAAATATTGAGGGATACCTGAAGATTTCAAGCACCTTTGTCGGGCGACGAGCAAACCGAAAGCTTTTTGCGCTCCGGGTAAGCGGCCCATCCATGAATCGTGCAACTATAGACAATAAGAGGATCGAGGATGGCGACTACGTCATCATTGACTCTGAAGATCGCCTACCGAAGCATGGTGACATTGTCTTGTCGATTATTGATGGTATGGCAAATATCAAACGTTTTTACCTCGATAAAGCAAATCGGCAGATCGCATTGGCGGCCGACTCGGCATTCGATTTTCCTCCAATCTATATTCATGAAACAGACGATTTCAGCATAAACGGGAAAGTCATTCAGATAATCAAGAAGCCCGTTAAGAAGTCATAGAGTTGATTGCGCGTGAGGCGCAGTCGCTAATATAAGCAATCTTATGATGCTTACCGATACACAGATTAAAGTGTTTGTTTCGAAGGTTCTCCATTTGGGCCCTGGCAAACGGAAGGAATATATCGATCAGGTCAACAATTTAATCGACTCTTTGACAAAAAAGATCGCCGGAGATTCTTCCTTCAAGGTTAAGGGCTTCAAGAAGACAGGCTCATTGGTGAAGGGCACCGTTCTAAAGCCAAAGGAAGACTACGGAGTTGACGCAGACGTTGCAGTCTTCCTCGACGTGTCTGAGGCTGAGAAGGATGACATCGACGAACTGCATAGCATCATCTTGAAGCTGGTGAAAGCGGTTTACCCGACTAAGGTAGATGAAGATTTTAAAGTTCAACCGCGAACGTTGGGTATCCACTTCCGGGTTTCAGGGCTAGATGTGGATTTGGTTCCTGTTATTCCAATTCCAACTGAGCCGGGTTATGGTTGGCAGCCATCATCGCAGCGTGCCGATCCGGTAAAAACCTCGATCCAAGGACAGCTGGATTTCATAAAGAATAGGCGCGATGCTGATAGTCGTTTCAGAACAGTGATACGCCTACTCAAAAAGTGGCGAAACGAACAGGAGCTCGATAGGTTTCGTTCGTTCACTATTGAGTTGATTGCTGCACATCTTTACGATCGAGATGGCGCAATGACTTCTCTCGAATCAGGACTTCAACGATTTTTCCTGTACGTGGCACAAGACGAATTGAAAACACCCATCGCTTTTCCAGAACTCGGTGCAGTAACAGTGTTCCCGAACGACGCGGTGGTAATCCTCGATCCAGTTAATAAAGACAATAATGTCGCCGCGCGTCTGACTGAAGGGGAACGAACAGAAATCGTGACCGCGGCCAGATCAGCGTGGGAAACAATCGAGGCCGCCAGTTGGAAAGCCGAGAAGGGCTCGACCCTCGATCTATGGAAACTGATTATGGGCAGGTCATTCACAATTGATGAGGAATAACGAGTGAGTTCAACCGGAACAGAGACGACCACGTTTACCGTCGCGGACATCCGCAAAGTTGTAGAGAATTTTGCCGCTGATTTTTCGATGATGTCCCAGGCTACAGGCTTGCGTTCGCGCGAGAGTGTCGCAGATGTCGTATCTGACCTTCGCGTATTTGCAGAGTTTTACTATTTAATCAGCGTGAAGCTAATACTTAGAGACAGCAACGGTAACAAACTTCGCGGTGCAGTGTACCGTGTCTCAGAAGCGGCGAGCGGATGGAATTCCGAGATGCCAAGTAATAATCTTTGGCCTCGCACGCCTGGCGGCTCTTTATCGGTAACTGCAACACTAACCAATGAGTGGTGGAACAAAACGGCGTCTGCCAAAGAAAGCTTTATCGAGAATCAATCGCTGAATTCAAGCTGGGATTTTACGAACCAAGATACCTCATTGAGTTCACTCACTTCGACTGCAGGCCAAAAATATGCCAGCCGAGGATATGGCTGGGAGCGCACCAACTACAGCTAAAGCTAATGAGTTTCAAAGAAGGAAAGTCAGCATTATTCGAGTTAGAGGTGTCACTTCCTGACAGCTTGCTCACGGCGCAGGCTCAAAGGCTCGTTGGCTTCAAAGGTCGGTACGAGAGGATTCATAAGAATCTCACTCTGCTGATTGATAAGGACGGGCTAGAACAGTGGAGCAAAAAGTACTACCGGAAGCATATGCCTTTACTTGACTCTCTTCTCGATCGATATCCGCTAGTGGTATTTCACGGCGACGTGGGAACCGGAAAGACCGCTACGGCGGAAGCTGTCTGCAATGCACTTGCGAATGAACTGCACAGAGATGCGATACTCTTCAAGCTTAGTACTCAAGTCCGGGGCAGCGGGAACGTAGGCGAGATGAGCACACTAATCAATCAGGCTTTTGAGGTTGTCGTTAGGGAAGCTGGAAAGGCAAAGCTTTCATTCTTGATTATTGATGAGGCGGATTCTCTCGCCGCCAGTCGATCCAACAATCAAAGCCATCATGAAGATAAGGTGGCCGTAAATACCCTGATTCAAAAGATTGACGATGTCAGACGTCTTAACGGGCGCGTAATGATGATTCTTTGTACGAATCGCTTCCGCGCTTTGGACGCCGCCATTTTGAGGCGAGTGGCATACGAAGAAGAATTTCTTCGCCCGGACGCATCTGAGAGGCGCGACCTGTTCAATTTGGATTGCGAGGGACTGGGGTTTGCGCCATCTGAAATTGAGGAATTAGTTGCGCTTACCGGACCACAGGTGCCACAAAAGGTCGGATTCACATTCTCCGATATTAGAACAAGGCTTCTACCAGAAGCGCTTGCGGGGGCTTATCCTTCGCGGAAGCTCGAGCATGCTGATTTAGTTAAGGCTATATCCAGAGTTCCACCTACAGCTTCGATCATAGAACCAAAAGAATGAAACTGCGCGGACGTCGAATTCATATTGCCGGAAGCGCAGATCCTGAAGCTGACGAAGCCAAGCTTGCGTACGTTCATTCTTTGGTTGCTGGACTGACAACCGCGTTAGCTGAGGAGGGGGCCGCTTTCGTTATTCCGTTTGGCCAAGAACCTCTTCTAAAGGATCGCAGTGACGGTCCTTCTATAATATTTGACTGGACCGTAGCACAGTCTGTTTATCAATCTCTCAGGAACGAAAGCGCGTCTGCCACGAGCCCGAATGGCAGACTAATCGCAACTCTGGCTACGGGGAAGACCGATGGTCATATCCCCGCGAGGTTCCGAGGTCTCTACGACGAGCTGCGTGACGACGGCGCTGTGAGTATGGAATTCCTTAGTCCCGGTTGGAGCGCTGGGGCGATAAGTCGAGGACGTCTTGCACAACTGGGAGACATCTTGATCTGTGTAAGCGGTGGCCAAGGGGTTGAACAGTTGGCTATTGAATATTCCTCAAAAGGTAAACCTGTTATACCTCTCGATATCCAAGTAGGCGCCTCATCTCGTGATGGCTCTGGTGGAGGCTCGCGGCTCTTTGATCGAGCGCTAGCTCAGCCCGATGACTTCATCAAAACCGCGGACGGTGAATCTTCAGCGGAGTTGCTCGAAAGAACACGAACGCAAAACGGCGAAATCCCTGTATCAGATGTAGTGACTGCGTTTCTCAAACTATTGCATGCGTTAACTCCTCCTCGCGTTTTTTACGTACGTCTCTTGAACGCTAAAATGGCTGAACATGGATCTGTCGAACGTTTTTTCCGAGAGACTGTTGATCGTTTGGTCATAGAATTAGGCTATGAACCACTGCAGATGGGATTGGGCAAGAATGAGTTCGCTTGGATGAATCAGGCGATTTTCGAGTCGCTGCACCACAGTTCGGTTGTCCTCGTAGACCTTACTGCACTCCGCCCCAATTGTTTCATGGAGCTTGGTTACGCGTTAGGGAATCACCAGAGAGTGATTGTTACTGCTCGTGATGACACGCAGATTTCATTCGACGCGTTTGCGCTAGAGGCATTTCAGTGGAACGAGTCAGAAAATCCAGATGAAAGAACTGATCGCCTACGCATGCACTGGGAGAGAAACATCAATATGCCCATGCTTGTCCGTCCCAAGGAGGCCAAATGACCCCAGAGATGTATTTTTCTGTCGACATTGAGTCCGCTGGACCAATCCCGGGCAAGTACAGCATGCTGTCACTAGGTGCCTGCGTCGTTGGGAATTCTGAAAGGGAATTCTATGTTGAACTAAAACCGATCACAAAGGAATTCGTTCCGGAGGCGCTCAAGGTTTCTGGATTCGACTTAGATCGACTGGAACAGACCGGCCAAACACCTATTAAGGCTATGAGAGCTTTTAGTGATTGGATTGAAGCCAGCGCGAAGGATCACAAGGCAGTGTTTGTCGGGTTTAATGCCTGTTACGATTGGCAGTTTGTGAATTGGTATTTGGAATCATTTACGGGAGGAAATCCCCTCGGGTTCGGCGGAATTGATATCAAGTCCTATTTTATGGGCCTCCGTGGCGTGCCTTGGTCCAAGACCACATCGAGCCAACTCCCAACTGAATTTCAACCCGATACCGCGCAGACTCATAACGCCCTGGAAGACGCGCGTGCGCAGGCGTCAATGTTCCGGAAATTACTCAACGCACATAAATAAGCAACGCAGCATTCGCGCACGTATGCGTGTGACGCTGACGCTCTTGGTTAGCGGGAAATTTGAGCGTGCCATCACTACTGAACCTACTACAAACGGGCTTGGTTCAAACAAATGACCTGGGTTTGTCGCAACGCTCGAAGTTAGGCGTGACCCAACCAAGTTGCCCTATAGGGTAGCGAACGCCTTGGGCTTTCAGAAGAGAGTTGTGAACGGACAAGTGTTTGTGCGTCATGGTTCTCAAGTTGAGGAGCCGACTTTGGCTGAACTTACGGCGCTTCAGGATGAAGCAAATCGCGCCAAGGCGAAGCCATAGCTTTATCTGTTCAGAAGTAATATGTGGTGTCCAGTCGCTGAAATTCAATGGGACTTCCATCTCAACGACTTCCGGAATCGAATGAGACTCGCAACTCAGATCTGGAAGCGGGATGATCCTGTATCTAAATATCTATGGGACCGGTTTAGTGATGATACGAAGAAACTCTTTGAAGAATTAGATGGACCTTTGGCCGGTCTCGTTCAAAACCCACTCATACACGCATTACTCAATGAATTAAACAAGGTTTTAGAACGAACAGATTTGTATGACGCCCAACGCTTCGCGAACGTTTGTCTGCGTAATGAAGTAGCACCACTTTTGACTAGAGAGCTGAGTTCGGAAGAGACATTGCTACTTAATCGGATGTTACTGGAATCTGCCTATCCGGACGACATTGTAAGAAGCGGAAAGATTGAGGGCTTAGCTGCTGAAATTGTTCACTTCTTCTGGGACGCTTTCAGCTTTGACGAAAAGGGCGATCATCCTAAACCAAAAACGCTTTACGACTTTCTAAACGCGTGCGAGCACTTTCACCATGAACAATATCCGGATCTCGGCTTGGAGGTGCGACGCTTTTGTCACAAGCTGATCGCGGAAGGCCTCTTGTTCTCCGTTGGTTTTGATCCAAATCAACCCTTTCCTTACAACGAGCAATTCTTATCGTACTTCTTTAGTAGAGAGCTGGCTGTTTACGGCTCCTACGAATTTGTGGCGTTTGGTTTTCCGAAAATCCGAGACCACTTTTCAAATTCGGTGGTCAAGCTGAAGCTCAGCGGAGGTGGCGTTGGAACTGGCTTCTTGATCGACGATCGCCGGATTATTACTGCTCAACATTGTGTTCCTTTAGGTGGGTCGCTGGAGATCGAGGGTTGTGATACGACGTCGGCAAGGTTAAAGAGGATCTTGACCTTCGGGAGTGAGACGAACGGTACGCCTACAATCTCGGCAAGGTTAAAGAGGATCTTGACCTTCGGGAGTCAGACGGCGGGCACGCCTACTAGAGCAAAAGTTGACATCGCGGTTCTGGAATTTTATTCCGATCCATTCCCGAATACTCCTAAATTCAAGCTGTGGGCCGATGCGCCACTGGAGGATGTCCTTACTATGGGTTATCCACCGCTGAAAGGCTTCAAGTCAGGACTGATTGCTAGCAAAGGAGAAATCATCAGCAAGGAAGTGTCAAAAAGCCGAGACGAGCAGATGATCATCTTCGCCGCTACTATCAAAGGTGGAAACAGTGGGGGGCCAATCATTAACCGTCTCGGAAAGGTGGTAGGGATCGTGACCCACTTGCTGCCTGTTTCGGAAAGCGATATTCAAAAACTCGGTTATGGAATAGCTTTCCCGGCCCAGCGAATATTGGATTTGGTTAATCTCGCGCTGGGTAAGGAGAGTGATAAGGACACCGCCTTCGCTATTGTGTTTGTTGAGGACGGAAACGCCGTTAGAATACTAACCTAATCTGAACAGTAGCTGTTTCCCGACGGCTGTCCACAACACCTCGCGACTACGTATACAATACTGTGGCTGTCCACACACGAAACGATCCGCTCGCTACGAGTCCGGTTAGATAAAACTCCTTGCAATTGTTTACCTAAAAGTCGTGACGGCGTCCCGATCATTCGTTTCCTAAGTCTAAGGTGTCTTCAGGAATAGTTGGATGAACAGAGCTTAGCGAGAATATTGCAACAGAGTGTTCATAAGGTGTATAAGGCCGCTGATCCACGACTTCGGTTTGCTGATGTTCAACCCGGACCTGGACATGCCTTACGGTTCTCACACTTCGTTCAGAAGATCGAGCGTAATCAGGAGTCTCGGATGTCGATCCGAAAAGTCACAGGAGGAGAGCGGCGATGGATACCATTTTCTTAGTTGGCCTCGTAATTATTGTTGTGGTCGGAGCCCTTCTTCCTTTCCGCTTCCGGAGAGAAGCCTCTGCTAACGAAATTGAAGAAATCAGCGCACCAGGCACAGACGGTAAATCGATCAAACCCAAGATGCCTAATGAAACAAGATTGCTATTAGGAGGGTTTGCTGTGCTCGTCATTCTGTTCGGCACTTACAACGTGATTCATTTTTGGGATCAACTAAAGACGATGCAGAATACACTATTGTTTTGTATCGCACTTTTTATCTTCATGGTGTTGGGGATGTTAGTCCAGGTGGCTGCCTCGAAACATCAAGCGGGAAAATCGATGCGCAGCATCAGTCTAGGTGAAGTACTTTTCCCGCTACTCTACTCGATCGTCGTTTACTATTCGATTTGGGCTTTCGCTGCATCCGGTCCTAAGTCGTTTTACGCGCTATACGCAGCTTTTATGAACGGCTACTTTTGGCAAAACATCGTTTCGAAAGCGAAGCCAGTGACGCCAGAGGGTTAAGACAAGCTTTTTCGAGGGGTGCCGTCATGACGCACGAGGAATTTCAAAAGTGGTTGCTTGATGAAGTACAACACAATCGCATGACTACCAGCCAGATGAATGACTTATTGGCCCAGAAGGAGGATTATGATCTTAATCGTACCGAAATAGAGAGAGAATTTCGATGGCGGGTTGTCGGCTATGTAAACCGCCAACGCCGCACAGCAAACACGGTCCACAATTTGCTGGACGAATCGATCGAGGAGTTTCCAGGCCGGATGATTTACTTTGAACCGGTCGGGTTTGACCTCTTGTAGTTAGTGCGCGCGAGGCAACGATGAGATGAACAATCTGAGCTCAAACAGCAAGAATCCTGGAGATCAAAAACCACACCAGTTTGGTAAGGCCAAAGGGACGAAAAAGAGTTTGCTAACCAGCTGGTTATTAGGTGGAACTGTACTCGAGGTACAAAAGGAATGGATGTTCGATACGGGCGCATCCGTCTCGGCGATAACAAAAAGCAATGCGGATCAGTTTCAACTCACCCCGATCGGTGCCACGGCGTCCGGAACTACTGGAGGTGGAGGGATCATCATGAAGACTGGTCTGACAATGATTTTCAGTGTGATTGACTCTGCCGGCCTGTCCAAAGACGTGCAATGCTCTCTAGCCGTCGGAGTAAAACCGAATGATGCTGGAAGCGAGATCATCGGCATGGACCAACTGTCACATGTGAACGCTAAAATAAATTGGGATCCAGGAACGAAAACAGGTCAGCTCTGTGAGTAGCCGGCCGGCCACGCTCGTCCAAGCACGGTTATTTAAATCTCATGATTCCTTGATTGCTAAATAGACCGTGATATTTGATCGTAAGCCCGCAAGGTCATCTTCAGTCCACTCATGCGGCTGTTTTACATGGTTTCGTGCGGAGTGCGATCTTCAGTCTCAACGGTTGCGCGATGGAGCTTTCCTGAACGTCAGTCGCATCTCATCGTCGATCAATTCTTCAACCTTCACGCCGGCTGCCCTCGCATACTTCAGTATCACTGGTAATGCTGGTTCTCTTACACCGCGCTCATACTTCGAAATGTCATTTCGCGTCAACCTCGAGGACAACCCAAGCTCCCTAACAATCCCGTCTTGTGAAAAGCCAAGATGCTTTCTTATTTGAAGGAGCTTCTTTCCATTGTCACCGTGGAGCATTGACGATGAGATCAATAACCGTGGGGATTTACAGGGATAATATCAATAACTATGAGATTCCGGACTCACTAACAATGAGAAAAGTCTTGTAAGTTGTTGTCTCTTGGCAGTCGGGATTTCAATTACTATGATAACTTAGACCGCTCGCTCTCGCCCGTCGTGCAGTCCTACTCTACTCAATGCCCGGAGACTTAGTCTGTGACATATTCTCTGGGAGCGGTACAACTAACCTCGCCACAATCGAAACCGGCCGCGCTTTCATCGGCTCAGACCTCTTCCACGCCTCAACACATCACTGTATTATGAAATATGTGGGAGCAATATGTGGGAGCAATAGTTGGTGAAAAGATGAAAGGTGAGGATTTCTTAATGAATAGGTATGAGCCGAGCAGGACTCGAACCTGCGACCCACTGGTTAAAAGCCAGTTGCTCTACCGACTGAGCTATCGGCCCACAAGAAATTCGGTGAGTGGCATTCTACCGACTCGAAAGTCCAAAGTCCAAAGTCGAATGTCCAAAGTCATAAAAACGAATGCGAAGGCGGACTTTGGACCTTGGACCTCGGACTTTGGACTAATCTTCCATCCAGCTGCCAAGTGCTGAGTCTTTAACGATAATTGTCTGCGTGCGTTCCGGGCCGGTGGAGACCAGTCCGATCTCTACACCAATCTTCTCAGAAAGAAAATCAACGTAGTGCCGAGCGTTAGCGGGCAGGGAACTCATCTCGGTTGTCCCAACTGTGGATGTCTGCCAGCCGGGCAAGGTTTCGTAAACAGGTTCGATGCGACGCAGGTCCTGAGACACGGCAGGCAAGGATTCGCATTCTTTACCGTCCAGTTTGTAGCCGACGCAGACCTTGATCTCTTCAAGCGCGTCGAGCACATCGAGCTTCGTCAGCGCCACAGACGTGAAGCCATTAATCTCCGCGGCATAGCGAGTGGCGAAAGCGTCGAACCAGCCGCAGCGCCGCGGTCTTCCGGTTGACGCTCCATATTCTCGCCCACGCTCGCGAATTAGTTGTCCCATCTCTGCTTCGCCAGCAACCATCTCGGTGGGGAACGGTCCTTCACCAACTCGCGTTGTGTAGGTACGCACAATGCCAAGCACTCCTGTCAGCCGATTCGGCGCCAGGCCCGTACCGATGATCGCCCCGCCCGCGACTGTGTTGGACGAGGTGACGAAGGGATAGGTACCGTGATCGACGTCGAGCAAAGTAGCTTGCGCGCCTTCAAGCAGGATCGATCGTCCCTGGGTTGCCGCGACGTTCAGATAGTGTGTGGTATCGCCGATGAACGCGCCAAGGCGTTCGGTCAGTGCCGACATCTCGTCAAAGATCTCATCTACATCGAGCTTCTCACCACCGTAAGCCTCGATAATCCGGTTGGCATCTTCGAGATTGCGTTCGATGCGCGAACGCAGCACCTCCGGAACCAGCGCGTCGGCCGTACGGATGCCGCGGCGCCCGGCTTTGTCTTCATAAGCGGGACCGATCCCGCGCAGTGTGGTCCCGACCTTCTCGTTACCGAGGCGCTCTTCACTGGTGTGATCCAGGGCGCGATGGTAAGGGAGAATCAAGTGAGCACGCGAACTGATCTTTACGCGTTCCGGAGAAACTTCGATGCCTTGTTCAGTTAACCGGTCCGCCTCCACAAAAAATGCCTTCGGATCGATCACCATGCCGTTGCCAAGCACGCAGATCTTGCCGCGATGCACAATGCCCGAAGGCAGCAGGTGCAGCACGAACGACTTGTCGCCCACCTGAACGGAGTGGCCGGCATTGTGGCCGCCCTGATAACGGGCCACGATGTCGAAGTGTTCGGCAAGCAGATCAACGATCTTACCTTTGCCCTCATCACCCCATTGAGCGCCGATGACTACAATTATTTTGGACATTGATTAAGAAGTTGGACTTTGGTCTTTGAGCTTTGTACTTTGAGCTTAGTACTTGGTACTCGGTACTTTGTGTTTGGTACTTGGTACTTTGTGCTTGCCGATTTGAGTCTTCAAAGATAAAGAACAAAGTACTAAGTACAAAGAACTAAGTACAAATCTCAAAGACCAAAGTCCAAAGACCCAAGCCCAAATGTTAAGTTAAGCAGTCGCCGCCCCCACAACATGTCTTTCGATCAAGCGCGAGATGGCATCTTTGGACGTTGCCCCGACCACTCGTTCTTCTTCCTTGCCGCCTTTGAACAGTATCAAAGTGGGGATCCCCTTAATGCCATACCGCTGCGAGATTGATGGATTGTCGTCAACGTTTACCTTAACAACCCGCGCGGTGGCGGCATACTTTTCGGCAACCGCTGCAACCGTTGGCTCCAGCATACGACAAGGGGCACACCAGGTGGCCCAAAAATCGACCAGCACCGGCTTGTCAGATTGCAATACATCTTTCTCAAAACTCTTATCACTTACTTCATCGATATTTGCGCCCATCTTGGCTCCTCGTTCGCTCGGTTCAGATCATCTCAGTTTCTCCGTGCCTTCTTCTCCGTGTTGAATAACCGCCTACATAAACACTTACCACAGAGGCACAGAGAACACGGGAGGAAACACAGAGTTGTCGCCTCATTCTAAATCGATAATCTCACGGTAAAGCTGAACATATTTTTGCGCAACGGCGCTCCAGGAATTATCCACCGCCATGCCGTTCAATTGTATCTTTCTCCACTCCTCAGGCCGGCCATAAAAGTAAAGGGCTTCGCGTATTTTTTCAAGCAAGGCCCCGGCGTTGTAATCGCGAAACTTGAAGCCAGTGCCTGTCCCCCGCGACTGATCAAAATCTTCGACCGTATCGTCAAGTCCGCCGGTGGCGCGAACGATTGGTACGGTTGCATAGCGCATGCTGTACATCTGGTTTAGGCCGCAGGGTTCATAGTACGACGGCATGAGAAACATATCTGCTCCCGCCTCGATTTGATGAGCGAGTGGTTCGCCCGCGTAACCTTTGTAAATGCCTACCCGCTGACGTGCGCTATCATGCCAACGCTGGAGAAAATCCTCATACTCTTTGGCGCCCGCGCCGAGGGCGATAAAGAAAGACCCCGTTTGCAGAATCTCTCCGGCAAGTTGTCGGATCAGGTCGTAGCCCTTCTGCGTTACCAGCCTCGAAATTATCGCAATGATTGGGCGGTCCGGTTCTTCAGGCAAGCCAAAGCGACGGAGCAGGTCAAGCTTGCACGCTAGTTTGCCGGAGAGGTCTGCGGCGGAAAAGTTTGCCGCGATATGTGGATCGGTCTCCGGGTTCCAAATATCGTAGTCGACGCCATTGGTGACGCCGGCCAGCCGATCGCGCCGTCCGCGCAAAAGCCAATCAAGACCGGAACCATGCTCCGGTGTTTGAATCTCCTCAGCGTAACGACGACTAACGGTGGAAAGGGCGTCGGCAGCAATGAGTCCCGCTTTCAAGGCGGAGGCGGCGCCCTTGAAGATGAAATCGTCTTTGTCGGGAGACTCGCCAAAACCGAGCCACCAGAGATCGCCCGGATCAAACGCACCCTGATACGCCAGGTTGTGAATCGAAAAGAGAGTCTTGATACCGCGAAAGAATTCGTCGTAACGACGGCGCGCGCGAAGTTCCATCATGGCAAAGCCGCAGGGCCAGTCGTTGCCATGAACGACATCGGGCTGCCAGTCAAGATGTTTAATTAGCGCGAGCGCCGCGCGAGAGAAGAAGGCGAAACGCTCATGATCATTTGCGTAACCGTAAATCGAAGGCTTTGAAAAATATTCCGGCGCCTCGATCAGGTAAGCGGCCGCACCGGCCGCGTCACTTTGATAAACGCGCGTTGGCCTAATCTGTCCGCGCCACTGGACGGGCACGTCTTCGATGATGGAGTCGTTAAGCAGGCTGCGATCGATTTGCTGATAAAGCGGGAGGATTATTCGGGCGTCAACATCATGCCTGGCTAGCGCTTTCGGAAGTGCCCCGGCCACATCGGCGAGTCCACCGGTCTTGGCGAAAGGCACAACTTCAGATGAAAGCAACGCGATGCGCATGGGTTGAACTGTGAATTTTGAAGGATGACGGATGAAGGTCCTGAAAGCAAGGAAAAGGCGGAAAGATTCAAGTCCATCACCTCTCATCCTTCCGCCTCGCCCTTGTTTTTTTTAGCTTTGCATTGACGCCAGGAATTCCGCGTTTGACTTAGCTTTTTCGAGTCGCTCAAGCACGACTTCCATCTGCTCGACCGGCGATAGCGGATTCAGAACTCGGCGCATCACCCAAATTCGATTGAGATCTTCCTTACTGAGCAAGAGCTCTTCCTTGCGCGTGCCCGAGCGTTGCAGATCAATGGCGGGGAAAAGTCGCTTGTCGCTGAGGCGGCGATCAAGGTGAATTTCCGAATTACCAGTACCTTTGAATTCTTCAAAAATCACGTCGTCCATGCGAGAGCCGGTATCAATCAGGGCAGTCGCTATGATTGTCAGGGAGCCACCCTCTTCGATATTGCGAGCCGCGCCAAAAAATCTCTTGGGGCGCTGCAGCGCATTTGAATCGATACCGCCGGAGAGGATCTTGCCGCTGGGCGGGACTACGGCATTATGGGCGCGCGCCAGGCGGGTTATGGAGTCAAGGAGAATAACCACGTCGCGCTTGTGTTCAACCAGGCGCTTGGCTTTCTCGATCACCATGTCTGCAACCTGTACGTGACGCGTTGGCGGTTCGTCAAAGGTCGATGAAATCACTTCACCGTTGACTGATCGCTGCATGTCCGTAACTTCTTCCGGTCGTTCGTCAATCAGCAGCACAATCAGCGTTACTTCCGGATGGTTCTGAGTTATGGAGTTTGCGATGGTCTGCAGCAGCATCGTCTTGCCCGTTCGCGGCGGGGCGACAATCAATCCGCGCTGACCTTTTCCCAGAGGCGTTACCAGGTCGATGACTCTGGCAGAAAGGTTTTCCTGAGTGACCTCCATCTTCAGCATCTCGTCCGGATAAAGCGGGGTGAGATTGTCGAAGAAGACTTTCTCGCGCGCCTGATCGGGAGATTCGAAGTTGATCGCCTCAACCTTGATCAGTGCGAAATAACGCTCGCCCTCCTTGGGTGGACGAATCTGTCCGCTGACCGTATCGCCGGTGCGCAGATCGAATTTTCTTATTTGGGAGGGCGAAACATAAATGTCATCCGGGCCCGGCAGATAGTTGTATTCGGGCGCTCGCAGGAAACCGAAACCATCGGGAAGCGTTTCGAGCACGCCTTCGGAGAAAATCAGGCCGCTCTTCTCCGTTTGGGCCGCCAGCACTTTGAAAATCAACTCCTGTTTGCGCATTCCAGTTGCGCCAGGGACATCCATGCCTTTGGCGATGCTCGTTAGCTTGGAGATCGACATCTCCTTGAGATCGGCAAGGTTTAGAAAACCCTCTCCGCCAAACTCTCTGCCATCTCTGCCTTCCGGCGCCTCAGCGGTCGCAACAGTGCCGCCGTTTTCTTCGTTACCGCCGTCGTTGTTCGCGCTCGAAGCGCGTGAACGTGTTCTCTGTGCCATATCAATTCAATCCTATCGATTCGTTTTTTATTATTCTTTCATGACGGGCCGTTTTATCAGCGGCCGTATTGGTTTTGTTCGAGGGTTTAAGAAACTGGAAAAGTTCGCGGAGCCGGCAGACAAATATTAATTGATCCACTAAGCCCGGGCACCCTTTGCGGGGCCACAGCGCGATTCTCTTCAAAAGTGTTATGCAATTTACCTCGCTATTCGAGCGGGTCAGGGTTTCTCTTTGGATGCGACGTGCAGCGTCATTCGTGGTCTAGAGTAAACTCCGATTTAGCAAAAGGGGCTTGAGTATTGTGATTCGACGCTCGACTCTGGTTTCGGAGACTTCTCTCTTAATGCCTAGGGGTGCGGGTGATTGAAACCAGCCAGTGCGTTTTCGATAGCCTGCCAAACCTCATTGCCGCCGCGGCCCGTCCTGGCGGAAAAAGCAACCACGCGATCCTCGCTGAAAACGCGTTTAACGCGTCCCAAACTCTGTTTCAGCTCGTTGTTAGATAGCTTATCGGACTTCGTGGCAACTATTAAGCGTGGCCCGGCACTGTGCTCTAGCCACTCGTGAAGCTGCAAATCCAATGTTGTGGGTTCGTGGCGCGAATCTACGATGTGAATAGATAGCACAAGCTGCTCTCGCTTTGCAAGGTAGCTGCTGACCATCTCACCCCAACTGGCTTTTATGGCTTTCGGTACGCGAGCATAACCGAAGCCAGGAAGATCGACAAACCTAAATCTCCTGTTAATCAGAAAAAAGTTTAACGATTGTGTGCGGCCCGGAGTTGAAGAAGTTCGCGCCAGACCTCGCACTGAGAGCAGGGAATTGATCAAACTCGACTTCCCCACATTCGAACGACCCATGAACGCGATTTCCGGTAACTGTTCAACTGGCCAATCGGCTGCCTGGAAACTGCTCTTCAGAAATTCAGCGCTCGTAATCTTCATTCTTCTGCCAAAGCTGGGAGCGCAGACATCCGGGTCTGCCTCAACGTTTGTAGAGCCCAGCGGCAAGCAAGACGCCTGCGCTCCCAGCCCCGGCTCGTTTCTCAGCTCGCGCTGGTCGCGGATTGGGATTTAGCCACCCGCTCGGCGCGCATCTCGGCGAATTTCTTCATCCGCTCTCTCATTGCGCTGATTGTTTCTGCGTGATTTGGGATTCGTTCTACGAGTGTCTGGAGATTGCGTAAGAAGTCAGGGTTGCCAAAGAGCGCGCGGGCCTCCTCGAGAACCGGCTGTATCTTCGAGTAGACAAACAGGTGCTCACCGTTTGTTTCATTGAACAGCTTCTCATCGATGGCGCCGTTGTTGACCAGGGCGGCGGCCATATCCCAGTAGGAAATGACCATGCGGTAATGTCCGCTATGCTCACCCAGCAGGACATCGATAATGTCCTGCACGCTCGTGGGGTTGAAGGTAAACAGCCAGTTGCGGGCTTCGCGCATGGTAGCTTCGCGTCTCAAGTCGTAGAGCTTCAGAATCAAATCTGCGTCTTCATGTTTACTCATTACGATCTCCTCGGATTGTTTAGATGGAATGGAATTAGAATCGGAAACACGACGTTGCGAGCGCAAGCTTCCGGTCACGGTTATCACCGCAGACTTAAAGCTTGAACTCTGACCTGCTGGAAAGTGAAATCTTACCCTGAATTGTTAACTTGTCTGAATACCTTGCGAAGGCTGCTCGGTCGACCACAGCGGCGGCGTCTTCGGTTGGTCAGCGCCGGCATCGGTCGGACAAGCATCCTCAAGCGCAAGCGCCAGCACTTCATCAATCGTTTCTACCAGATTGATGCAGAGCGCATTGCGGACTTCCTCGGGTACCTCAGGCAGATCCTTCTCGTTGTCCTTGGGAATAATCACCGTATCGATACCGAAGCGGTGGGCGGCCAGCAACTTGTCTTTCAGTCCGCCAATCGGCAACACGCGGCCGCGCAACGTAATCTCGCCGGTCATCGCCACGTTTTTACGGATCGGAGCGCGCGTCAGAGCCGAAGCCATTGCCGTCGCCATCGTAATGCCGGCCGAAGGGCCATCCTTGGGGATTGCGCCTTCCGGGATGTGAATATGAAGATCGCGCTTGCGGATGATGTCGATGCTCATGCCCAGCCGCTCGGACCGCGCTTTTATGCACGTCAACGCCGCCTGCGCTGATTCCTGCATCACATCGCCAAGTTTTCCAGTCAGCATCACGCCACCACGCCCTTTTGTGAGCGTTGCTTCGATCTGTAAAACCTCGCCACCGACTTCAGTCCAGGCCAAACCGGTCGCCAATCCGACTTCACTTTCTGCGGCCACGCCTTGCTGGCGAAACTTGATAGGCCCAAGCATGCCGCGCACGCGTTCAGAGTCAATAATATCTTTGAAATCTTCCGCAACGTTTTCTGATACGAAGCGACGCGCAAGCTTGCGGCAACACGATCCGATTTCGCGTTCGAGATTACGCACACCGGCTTCGCGCGTGTAGTGGCGAATGATCTCAAGCAGCCCTTCATCAGTGAAATCAAGCTGCTCAGGTTTCAAACCGTTGCCTTCAGCCTGCTTCGGCACTAAATGGCGCTTCGCGATTTCCAGCTTTTCCTTTTCGGTATAGCCGGATAGACGCAATATCTCCAGACGATCCTGCAAAGCCGGCGGAATCGTATGCAGCACGTTCGACGTGGCGATGAAAAATACTTTCGACAGATCATACTCGACGTCGAGATAGTGATCCTGGAAAGTGTGGTTCTGCTCCGGATCTAAAACCTCAAGCAAAGCAGAGCTCGGATCGCCGCGGAAGTCCGCGCCAAGTTTGTCAACTTCGTCGAGCAGCAGTACGGGGTTAACCGTTCCCGCTTTCTTCATCATCTGAATTATCTGGCCGGGCAGCGCGCCAATATAGGTGCGACGATGACCGCGAATCTCGGCTTCATCACGCACACCGCCGAGCGACAAGCGCACAAACTTGCGATTAGTAGCGCGCGCAATCGATTTCCCTAAACTCGTTTTGCCAACTCCCGGCGGACCGACAAAGCAGAGAATCGAACCCTTCGGGTTCTTGACCAGTTGACGAACAGCGAGGTACTCAAGAATGCGTTCCTTGATTTTTTCCAGGCCGAAGTGGTCTTCGTTGAGGACCTCTTCCGCCTTTGCCAGATCTTTGATTTCTTTGCTCTTCTGTTTCCAGGGCACACTGACCAGCCAATCAATATAGGTGCGTGAGACTGTACCCTCGGCAGACATCGGCGGCATGGCCTCCAGACGATGCAATTCCTGCATCGCTTTCGTCTTGGCCTCTTCAGTCATGCCAACTTCTTCGATCTTCTTCTTCAGATCCTCAAGTTCGGCCTTCTCGTCCTTACGTCCCAGCTCTTTGTGAATCGCCTTAATCTGTTCGTTGAGGTAGTACTCCTTTTGCGCCTTCTCCATCTGTCGCTTAACGCGAGTCTGAATAGAGCGATCGAGTTGGCGTTTCTCAATCTCGATTTCCAACAATTCAATCAGGCGTTGCAAACGCGCTTGTGCGGAAAACAATTCGAGTAGTCCCTGCTTGTCCTCAACCGAGATGCGCAACTGCGAAGCGAGGGCATCGGCGAGGTGCGAAGGGTTCTGATTCCTGAGCGCGGTTTGCAAAGCATCTGTCTGACTTTCAGGCGCCAGGCGTAGGTGTTGCTCGACCAGTTGTGCGATTTTTTGAGTAAGCGCATCTAGGCGCGTGCCTTCTTCGTTAACAACTGGAGCACGCTTAACCAGGGCCATAAAGGCGCCGTCAGTATTCTCAACGCGAACAGTTGTGGCTCGTTCACGACCTTCAACCACAACTTTGATTTGTCCATTGTCCTGCTTTTGCGATTGCAGTATGCGACCCAGCGTGCCAACGCCGTAGATCTGTTCGGGCGAAGGCTCGTCAATGGTGGCGTCGTGCTGAGTGGCCAGGAAAATCGTGCGATCAGCCGCCAGGGCCTGCTCGAGTGCGCGCACGGACCCAGCCCGGCCAATCTTGAACGCTACTTTGGTAAAGGGAAAAATGACGACGTCGCGGATTGGCACCATCGGATACCAGGCCACGTCGGCAGGAGCACGATCTGAATATTCTTCCATAATTCTGTGTGAACTTTTATGCCGGCATTTGCAAGAAGGGCGAGCCGCTCAAACTGCCGTCTCGCCCCTGTATTAAGACGGCTAATTGTATGTTATTTCCGTTCCCTGCGCTACCGGCAAATAGGAACAACCAGTAAAGGTACGAGAAGCAGCTCTAAATGTTCTATTCAGCGTATTTGAGTTGAAATGGAAATACGGTAATTCACTTTGACTTGCCAAAGAGGAATATAAGAAGTTGTTAGAGGAATCGGTAAGCCGCCAGCAGCACCAGTGAAACCGGTAACGCGAGAGGGTTATGCGGCGGCGCCGTCGATGCCGGCCAGTCCTTCGCCGGGGATGGCGCGACGTCGTTCAACCATTTCGCTGGTAATGACAAACTCCTTGACTCGTTTTTGCGAGGGCAACGTGTACATTGCATCTAACAGCAGTTCTTCAAGGATCATCATCAGCCCGCGAGCGCCGACTTTGCGTTCGACAGCCTGTTTGGCAACTGCCTTCAACGAGTCTTCGGTAAATTTCAACTTCACATTGTCAAAGTCAAACTTCTTCTGATATTGCTTGACCAGCGCATTCTTCGGTTCAGTGAGAATCTTAATCAAAGCGCCTTCGTCGAGTTCGTGAAGCACGCCGCAGACGGGCAGGCGGCCGACAAACTCGGGAATCAAACCAAACCGGATCAGGTCTTCAGGCTGCACTGCCGCCAGCGCTTCCGCATGACGGTGACTTCCGCTTTTGACTTCGGCCTGAAAGCCCAGCGACTTGTTACGCAGCCGGCGCTCAATCACTTTTTCGAGGCCAACGAAAGCGCCGCCGCAAATGAAAAGAATGTTTGCGGTATCGATTGGGAAGAATTCCTGGTGCGGATGTTTACGACCACCTTGCGGCGGCACGTTGGCGATCGTGCCTTCGAGGATTTTCAGTAGAGCCTGCTGCACCCCTTCGCCCGAAACGTCGCGGGTGATCGAAGGGTTTTCGTCCTTGCGACAAATCTTATCGACTTCGTCAATATAGATAATGCCCTGTTGCGCGCGCTCGACGTCTCCGTTTGCCGCCTGCAAAAGTTTGAGAATGATGTTTTCGACGTCTTCGCCGACATATCCGGCTTCAGTTAGAGTTGTGGCATCGACAATCGTAAAAGGCACGCTAAGCATTCGCGCCAGCGTCTGTGCCAGCAAGGTCTTACCGGTTCCAGTCGGACCAATCAACAGAATGTTTGCTTTTTGAATTTCGACATCCGAACGCCGCTTGCCAAGTTCGATGCGCTTGTAGTGTTGGTAGACGGCAACCGCCAGACGTTTCTTGGTTTCGTCCTGTCCGATCACATACTCGTCAAGAAAGCTTTTGATCTCGCCGGGCTTGGGCAGCGGTGGGCGAGTGGCTACAGATTCTGCCTGTTGATCGTCAGTAATAATCTCATTGCAGATGTCAATGCACTCATTACAGATGTAGACGGTGGGACCGGCAATGAGTTTCTTAACTTCATTCTGCGACTTGCCGCAGAATGAACAGCGCAGCGTGTCGTCGGTTCGTCTAACCATAGGTATAGGGGATCTCCTTCAAAGCTTCGGGCGAACGCGAGTTACTTGGTGATGGCCGCGGAGTTTCGGGAGACGTCCGGGCTAGTGACGATTTGACGATAGTGCTCGATGCACTCGTTACAGATGAATGCGCTCTTACCAATCATTCGTTTGGGAACTCCGGGAGCGCGCTGCGGCGTTCCGGTAATGATGTTTGCAACCTCGCCTTTTGATCGACCGCAAAAAGAGCAACTGAATCCGCGTGCTTTCATCTTCGCAATCATCGACAGCTCCTTCGGCGCGCCTATTCGCGGTGCGCGATCACCTCGTCTATTAAACCATAATCCTTGGCCTGGGCGGCAGACATAATTTTGTCGCGCTCGACGTCGCGCTCGACAGTCTCAAAATCCTGGCCGGTATGTTTGGCTATTATTTGTGAAGTGAGTTCGCGCATGCGCAGGATTTCTTCCGCCTGGATGCGGATGTCGGTCGCCTGACCCTGCGAACCGCCAGTCGGCTGGTGAATAAGTATACGTGAGTTGGGCAACGCGAATCGCTTGCCCTTGGCGCCGGCGGTAAGCAACAGCGCGCCCATCGAGGCGCACTGGCCGACGCAGATGGTGGTTACATCAGGACGGATAAACTGCATGGTGTCGTAGATCGCCATGCCTGCTGTGATCGAACCACCCGGCGAGTTGATGTAGATGTTGATATCTTTTTCCGGATCCTCAGCTTCGAGGAAGAGAAGTTGCGCGACGATCAAATTCGCAATCTGATCGTCGATGGGAGTGCCGAGAAAAATAATATTGTCTTTGAGGAGTCGCGAGTAGATATCAAAAGCGCGTTCACCACGCGACGTTTGCTCGACGACCATTGGTACGAGGGCCATAGGGACTGTGAACCTTTCCGGGGCTATGTGCAAAAGTCAGGAGTAGAGAATTCAGAGAACGTGAAACTGGCTCATTCTGAATCCTGAATCCTGACTTCTTGCTCCGCAGTTTCTTCGCGCCACTCTTCGTCTGTAACTCGGGCGTTTTTGACTAAAAGGTCAAGCGCTTTGCGATTGCGTAACCTGTTCGCGATGCTACGTTCGCCCCCTTCCTTTGTCAAGACGCTACGCACCTGTTCTATTGACTGTTGCGCGTTGCGGGCGATCGTTTCAATCTCGGTTTCGATCTCTTCCTTTGCGACCTCGATCTTCTCTTCCAGAGCTATCTGATCGAGCAGTAGCGATCCGCGGACATCCTGCTCCGCCTGCGCTTTCATTTCTTCGCGCGCGCCTTCCCAGTTGACGTTCTGATTACGCGGATCGACACCTCTACCAATCATGTCTCGCACCACACTCTCGAGCCGGTAGCTGGTCTGATGATCGACCAGGCTCTCGGGTACTTCAAACTCGTGACCTTCGAGAAGTTTCTGCATCAAATCTGCGCGCAGGCGATGATCAGCTTCCTGAGTGGCCTGGTTCTCCATGTTTTCTCGAATCTTGTTGCGCAACGCCGTAACCGACTCGAAGTCTTCGCCCAGGCTTCGGGCCCACTCATCGTCAACTTCGGGAAGTTCCTTGACGCGAACGGCGGTGACCTTCGCGGTGTACTCTACTTTCTTTCCGGCCAGGCCCGGCGAGCGATAGTCTGCGGGATAATCAACGACAAAAGTTTTTTCATCGTCACTTTTCACGCCGGTTAAGTTATCCGTAAACTCCTGTTGCACTCCCTTGCCGCCGAGCGCAACCTCAACATCGTCCTGTTTGATGTTTTCCTCTTCCGGACTGTCAACGAACTTTCCGTCAATGTTAATCGTGACCGTATCGCCGAGCACGGCGCCGCGATCTTCGACGGGCTGCATGGCCGCCGATGTTTCCCTTAACGCTTCAAGCATCTCCGACACGTTTTCATCGGTTACCGGACGAGTCTTGCGAGCAACCTCGATGCCTTTGTAGTTTTGCAAATCAACTTTGGGCAGGACCTCAACGTTGACTTTCACTGAAAGCGGCGCTTCGCCAAACTTTTCCAGCGCTTCGGCATTGTCGAGTTGAACATCAGGCTCGCCGATAGCGTTAGGCGCATGCTCTTTAATCGCTTCGTCGACTGCTTCAGGCACTAACTCCTGCAGGGCTTGAGCGCGAATCTCAGTCCTGAAGCGGTTGCGCACCACTGCCCGCGGCGCGTGTCCGGGACGAAAGCCAGGGACACTCGCCTGCTTCGCATAGCGATCGCTGATGCGATCGTAAGTTTGGCGCACGGTCTCGGGATCGATCTCGATCTTGATCTCTTTGCGCGTTGAGGAGACATCTGCAACTTCTGACTTCATACTTTTTGAACGAATCACTTTCTTAAGTTAGTAAACAGCAGACAGTAAACAGACAGCCGGTCGGTGGCTCGCAATCAGTTCGGTGTTTACTGTTTGCTGTTTGGTGCGAAAGGGGGGACTCGAACCCCCACACCTTTCGGTACCAGATCCTAAGTCTGGCGCGTCTGCCAATTCCGCCACTTTCGCGCTCACGCTTTGATTACCATCCTTCAAGCGCGAAGAAGAATATCACGCGTGAATGCGTTATTCACAGAGGGCCTATTGCGAATGAGTCAAGAGCGGGGGCAAGCCCACCTTCCCAACCTGGAGCTGATCCCACTTGAGTTGCGTTGATTGATTGAATGTCTTTCAAAACAGCATCAGTGCGGAAGTTAAAGCAGCTCGGGGTGAGGCAGGTGGGCTTGCCCCCGGCAGTCTTACGCGACGCGGTAGGTTGTCTTTGCGAGTCCGAGAAAGTCTTTGCCAGTCTCCTTAGTAATAAGGCCGGAGTGTTCCAATTCAAAGTAAGCGCGTTGAATCTCGCCCTTATCAACCGCGAGTTTTTGCGCCAGCACGGCGGGTGAAGGGAGGGCCTCTCCGGAAGCAACTGTCTTGTTGCTGATCTGAGCTTCAATCTGTTCGCGCACCTGAGCGTAGACGGGGCCTTTGGATAAATCCTGCAATGTGATGTTCATGATTGCATCTCGACCAAATTGGATTTATGAAAACTCATCGTTATACCTCAAACCAAGCCCGCTCTTACTGGGACCGCGGGCGTCCCGCCCGCTTTCGTTAGATGCCAGTCTGTCAAAGTTGAACGATGCAACCGCTACTAGCGTGAACTGGTAGCTTGATGCGGGCGAGACGCCCGCGCTCCCAGTGATTTGAAGTCTGGACCTACAGCGTCCTTGTTACCTTCGAAAGAGATCGCGGCTTGTCGGGGTCCAGCCCTTTGGCGTCTGCCAACAAGGCGGCGAATAGCTGCCCCGGAATTATGTAGGGAATCGGCGCGACAAATTCATCGATATCCTTCGGCATGATGATCGCGCGCGTGCAGTTTCCGGCCACCTCAAGGTCATTGGTAATCGCTAAAGTGTCGGCGTGCAGTTCACGCAAGCGTTCGACTAAACTTTTCACTCCCGCCAACATTACGCCTGGAGGCGCGAAGAGAATTACCGGAAAATGACGCTCCACCATCGCCAGCGGCCCATGAAGAAAATCTGCGGAAGAGAAACGCTCGGCCACCACGTAACACGTCTCCATTAACTTAAGGGCCAGCTCATAGGCATTTGCATACGCAAGCCCGCGCCCAACGACCACGCAGTTTTCCATGAAGACATAACGCTGCACGAGCTCGAGTATCGCCGATTGCTGTTCAAGCGCACGGGCCGCCAGATCAGGGATTGACTCATATGACCAATTCGGTGTGCCATCAGCCAGCTGCGCCGCCAGCATATAAAAGAGCATCATCTGACCGGTGAAAGTTTTCGTCGCCGCCACTGAACGCTCGCGGCCGCCGTGCATCAACAGCGTCTCATCTACAAAGTTCACCATCGAAGAGGACGGCTCGTTGGTAATGCCGACTGTAAAGGCGCCGCCGGCCCGGGCATTTCCCAGGACCTGGTTGATATCTTCACCTTCGCCAGATTGTGAGACACCGATAACCAGCGCGTGCTTCAAATTAAGTTTGGCGCCGTAGATGGTGTGGACCGAGGGGGCAGAAAGCGAGACGGGAATGCCGGTGGTGATTTCGAGCAGGTAGCGACCAAAGAGTGCGGCGTTATCCGAGCTACCTCGAGCCACCAACACAATCAGGTCGATCTCGCGCGCCTGAAGAAAGTTTCCCAGCCGGCTGATCTTGGCGCGCTCGGCGTGAATGGTGCGCGCCAGCGCTGCAGGTTGCTCGGCAATTTCCTGAAGCATCAGAGACAAGAGTGAACCTCGCGTAGGACAAACATTCTGGTATTCCGGATTTGGTTTTCAGCGTGCGACTGCACAGGCAGGAATGCCTGTCCTACATTGCGCCCATTGTATTCATCGGCAATTTCGGTTAAAAACTCATACCGTTCTTGCCAAGTCTTGCTTCCGGCGTTCTATCTTTAATGCTGCACACTTTAACACGAAGCGCACTCCCACGTCCGTTGGTCCTTCTGATCTTAGTGGTCATCAGTTATTCCGTCGCGATAGCCCAGCAAAAATCCGACAGCGATTTCGTCCAGCTAATACCTCAGCCAAGACAAATCACGTTGAAGACGGATCGGTTTCGGCTTGGTAGCAACAATCGCATCGTGCTGGTTGATTCACACTCCGAGGACGACCGTTTCGCGGCGACGGATTTTGTAAACGATCTCCAGGAAACTGCCAAGCTGGCAATAAAGATTGGAAGCTCGCGTGTACGCCATTCGATTCTAATCGGCAGCCTTGATCTCCCGGTCGTGCAGGCTGCGCTGAAGCGATTTGAGGTGAGTGTTCCCGCAAATCTGGATCCCGAAGGCTACGTGTTGGCGGTTAACGCCACGGAAGTTCTGGTAGCAGGCAAGTCCGCAGCGGGCACTTTTTACGGGCTACAGACGTTGAAACAACTCGTGCGCGGCGAAGGAGTCGCGGCGTTCATTCCGGCAGTAGAAATTGTAGATTGGCCGGCAATGCGTTGGCGTGGTGTCTCAGACGACATAAGCCGCGGGCCGGTTCCCACCGTCGAATACATCAAGCGCCAGTTGCGAACCTTTGCGGCTTTCAAGCTCAACCTGCACTCCTTTTATATGGAGCATACGTTCGCGAGCGACTCGACTCCGCTAATCGGTCCCGCCGGTGGTTCGCTTACTCCTGATGAAATCCGCGAGCTGGTTGCGTACGCGCGCCGCTACCACATCGAATTAGTTCCAGAGCAGCAGACTTTTGGTCACCTGCACAAGGCTTTGAAACTGGAAAAATACAATGACCTCGCGGAGACACCCTATGGCGACGTTTTGTCGCCGCAACAAGAAGGCAGCTACAAACTAATCGCCGCCTGGTATCGCGAACTGAACAATTTGTTTCCCGGGAAGTTTTTTCACATCGGTGCTGACGAAACGTTTGAACTCGGCGAAGGGCAGAGTCGCGAAGCTGCCAAGGCGCGCGGCGTGGGCGCCATTTACTTCGAACACTTGAATCGTGTGCGCGAAGTGCTGAAGCCTTACGATCGCCGTTTGATGTTTTGGGGTGACATTGCTCTGAACCATCCCGATCTAATAGGCAGCGTTCCCAAAGATATGATCGTGATGAACTGGGATTATGCGCCCAAGGATGACTACTTAGCGCGTATCAAGCCATTTAGAGATGCCGGACTTGAACAGTTTGTTTGTCCCGGAGTGCACAACTGGAACCAAATTTTTCCAAGCCTCGATGCGGCGTCAAAGAATATTGCCAACTTTGTTCGCGACGGCCAAACGTCAGGCGCGTTGGGCATGATGAACACAAGTTGGGATGACGACGGCGAGTCGTTGTTTGAGATGTCCTGGCACGGAATTGTTTTCGGGGCGGCTGCGTCGTGGCAAAACAAGCCGCTCGATCGAAACGCCTTTGATGAAGATTTTGATTGGGCCTTCTTCCGCAACGAAGGTCACGAGTTTAGCGAGGCGCTGCAGGCTCTCGGTAGTGTTAACGAATTGCTTGGCATTCGCTCCAGCGACGAATTGTTTTGGCGTGAGCCGTTCAATTCAGATTTCCAGAAGCAGGCAAGGACGCTGAAGAGTCAGGTTAAAGAAATGCGCCTGGCTGTAGAAAACGCGGACGAGTCATTAATGCGAAACGGGGCGAAGGTGCGGCGTAACCGCTCGATGGTTCCGGCCATGCGTTTTGCCGCGCAAAGATTTGATCACCTGGGCCGGCGAATGCAGGTCATGGAAAAATTTAGTCAGGATTACTGGGAGGCCTACATGAATCTCAGCGACCGGCGCAAGGTTGGCCGCCTGCGTAACTACTGGGGAAACATTTACAACTCGCTGCGGGAGATGACCGAAGAACTGACGATCCTTAGAGAGAGCTATAAAAATCTGTGGCTCGCAGAGAACCGGCCATATTGGCTTGACAGCGTTTTGGCCCGCTACGATCAGGCCGCTTTGGCGTGGCTGAATAAGAGCAAAGCACTCGCCGAAGCAGTGCGCAATTTCAATTCAACTTCAATTTTGCCGGACCCGGAAGAGTTTGGCCTCGGGCCGCGGCCAGCTTCCCCAGCACCGGATCGCTAGCTGCGATTCGTAATTGGGTCGAAAGATGGAAATGGTCCGCTTCATTCTGATTCACCTGGTTGTACCGCTCGCTGGAGTCGGACTGTTCCTCACTCTCAGACGGCGAATGCTGGACGCTCGTATCGAGGAGCCGCCGGTAGTACTGTTTTTCATCCTGTTCGCGACTTACGGAGCGTTGTTAGTTCTGATTCTGACGGCACTATTTTGGAAGTGGTCAGGAATGGCCACGCTGGGATTCGCGTATCTGATTCTAGCGGCGCCGATTTTAACGCTCGGTTTGGCTGTTGCACTCTATCGACGCCGACGTATCTCGGGTTATCACACCGCAGCATTTTGGATGAGCGTAAGTTATGTGCCCTGTCTACTTCTCTTGTATGCGGCACGCATCGTTTACTACGGTCTTCCTTGGTGAGATTTTTTTTCGAAACAAATTGCAGGCTCTATTCAATAGCCGAGTTGGATTGCGTAGCATATGGCAGAAACGTTGATTGACTCAGGGAAAACATCGCCTCCTCGACTTGTTTCTTTAGATGTTTTCCGCGGCATCACCATCGCGGGCATGGTTCTGGTAAACAATCCCGGCACCTGGAGCAATATCTATTGGCCGTTGGAGCACGCCGAGTGGCATGGCTGGACGCCGACCGATCTTGTCTTCCCATTTTTCGTCTTCATAGTTGGCGTCGCGATTCCGCTTGCCTTTGGGCGGCGCATGGAAAGCGGCGGTGGCAAGCGCGATCTCTATTTGAAGATTATCAGGCGTACGCTGATCATCTTCGCGTTGGGATTGTTTCTGTCCGGTTTGCCTTATTTTCAACTTTCCACAATCCGCATTCCTGGTGTGTTGCAGCGCCTGGCAGTCTGTTACCTGTTTGCGTCACTCATTTTTCTGAACACTAAAGTCAGAACCCAAGTCATTGTGACTCTCGCGTTGCTGGTGATTTATTGCCTGATAATGACTCGCTTGCACGCGCCGGGATTCGCCGCTGGGGATCTCAGCAAGGAGGGAAGTCTGGCTTCGTTTGTCGATCGCGTAATCTTCGGTCCACACATCTGGAAACAGGGCAAGGTCTACGATCCGGAGGGAGTACTCAGCACTATACCCGCGATTGCCACAGCGCTCTTCGGAGTCCTAACCGGACAATGGCTGCGCACCAACAAGTCGCAATACGAAAAAGTTACCGGTCTGTTTGTTGCCGGCGCCTGTTGCGTAGTGATTGGCTGGTGTTGGAATCCGTTTTTCCCAATCAACAAAGCTCTGTGGACGAGCTCCTATGTGTTCTTCACTGCCGGACTGGCGCTGCAGTTTCTGGCGCTCTGTTACTGGTTAATCGATATAAGAAAATACCAAAGCTGGGCCAGGCCTTTTGTCGTATTCGGCGTAAACGCAATAGCACTGTATGTCGGCGCGGGGATGATGGCGCGCTTGATGGGAGTGATCAAGCTTCCCTGGGGCAGCGAGACGATCTCGCTGCAAGGCTGGATCTTTCAGAAGCTCTTTCTGCCGTGGGCTTCCCCAATCAATGCTTCGCTTGCTTACGCAATTGTTTTTGTTCTGCTGTGGTTGGGTTTGATGTGGATTCTCTACGCCCGGAAGATCTTCATTAAGGTCTAAACATTGATTTAAATCTGGTACCGCGCAAACTGCGGAAGTTTGAAAGGAGACTGAGATGGCAACTTACATAACGTTGATGCGATGGACTGAGCAGGGTATCGCAAGGGTTAAGGACAGCCCGAAGCGCCTCGATGCCGGCCGCAAGGCTTTTAAGAAGATGGGTGTCGAAATAAAGGACACCTGGTTAACGATGGGTAAATACGATTTGGTTTGCGTAGTTGAAGGTTCTGACGATGCCGTTGCCAAGGCGCTGCTTACACTCGGTTCGCAGGGCAATGTGCAAACCGAAACAATGCGTGCCTGGAACGAGGGCGAATACCGCCAGATAACGAAGTCGGTTTAGTCTTCGGGCTACTGCCTCGCCGGTTAGTGCGCATATCCCGGCCCACGCAGGGGTCTTCCCGCCAGAGCTGCGGTTCGCCGGCCATCATCAACGCTGAGCTGACCATTAACGATTACGTACTTGATGCCTTCAGGATGTTGGTTGGGAGCCTCGAAGGTCGCGCGATCGATTACTGTTCGCGGATCGAAAATGGTTATGTCGGCGTAAGAGCCGACGAGCAGGAGACCGCGATCACGAAGTCCTACGCGTTTCGCAGGCAGACCGGTCATCTTGTGAATCGCCTGTTCCAAAGTTAGCAGGCGTTCTTCGCGCACATAGCGGCCCAGAATTCTCGGATAGCTTCCCCACCCACGCGGATGTGATTTTGATCCAGCCAATGGACCGTCGTTAGCACGAGCACCACTATCGGTGCAGAAACTGACGAAGGGCGACTGCATCGCGGTGCGCATGTCGGCTTCGCTCATCATGAAATAAATTGCGCCGGTTTGTCCGTGGTCAGCGAGAATCAAATCAAGGAGCGCATCGAGCGGCTCTTTTCCTTGTTCCTCCGCGATTTGCGAAACCCGCTTTCCCTGCATTGCTTCCAGATCACGATTGACGACCGAGCCGATCAAGACACCTGCCGCGCCGCCACTGCCGAGATAAATATTTTCCCAATCCTTGTGGTCTGTCGTTATTTCTTCCTTCAGACGCTCGCGAATGCTCGCGTCTTTCAACCGTGACAACATCTTTTCAGTGCCGCCCTCGAGCGCCCAGGGAGGCAGGCAAGCGCTCAAAGACGTGCTGCCGGCGATGTAGGGATAGATGTCAGCGGTGATGTCGAGCCCTTCCTCGCGGGCTCGTTTGATCTTTGCCAACACTTCAGGCATGCGGCCCCAGTTCTTCTTGTAAGCGGTCTTCAGGTGCCAAATCTCCACCGGAATTTTGGCCTGGCGGGCGATCTGAAAAACTTCGGCGAGCGATTCGTCAAGAGCGTTGGCCTCACTACGTTGATGTGTGGCGTAGATCCCGCCGTACTGTCGCGCGACTTTCGCGAGTTCCACCAGCTCATCCGTCTTCGCGAACCGCGCCGGCACGTATTGCAGCGAAGTTGAGACGCCGAGCGCGCCATCCTTCATCGCAGCGGCCACCAATTGTTTCATCTGTTCCAACTCCGCCGGCGTCGGCGGGCGATTGTCGAAACCGACGACGTATTCCCGCAGTTGTGTAGCACCGACGAAGGTTGCCAGATTCAAGCCCGCGCCTTGTTTCTCGAGTCGTTTGAAATACTCATCGAGCGTGCGCCAATCGATGGTCAGGTTGAAGCGGCGGAGAAAGTCTTCCTGCTCCTTGATGAGTCTCTCGTTGATGGGCGCGATCGATTCACCCTCGCCGGTGACCTCCGTCGTTACACCCATCATTACTTTGCTCATCGCGCGCGGGTCGATGAGTAAGTAGGTTTCTGACTGACCTAGCATGTCGATAAAGCCCGGCGCCACTACCAGACCGGCGGCATCAATCTCGCGGGCGGCGCCGGCGTTTTTCAGCTTGCCAATTCGCACGATGCGATCGCCTTTGATTGCGAGGTCGGCGCGGTAGCCGGCGCGGCCTGAGCCATCGATCACGAGTCCATTCCTGACGACGAGATCATATTGGGGCGCGGATGCAGTGTTGGACGCAGGGCTGAAAGAGAAGAGAAGCATGGCCGTCAGGATCAGGAAAAGTGAAACTCTGGTTAGCATTATTTCACCACTTGGTCGGAATGATGGAGCGCAGCATCGTAATGATTAGCATCCAGAATGTCTAGATTTTCGCAGATTGGTCAAGAGATTTGCTGGGACCGCGGGCGACCCGCCCGCAATGAGCGCGAAGCGCGAAAACGGATTGGCGCAAAAGACTGCGCGCCTGTCGGCGCGTTTGCGGGCGAGGGCGCCCGCGGTCCCAGCAAGATCATGCGTGGTTTACCCCTGCTGCGATCGTGCGTAGAATTCAAACACCGTGACAAATGAACCAATAACTCTCAAACGAATAGCGGAAGTAACCGACGGAAAGTTAAGGGGCGACCGGAACATCGTAGTAACAGATGTTAGCCACGATTCGCGCCGGGCCGGGCCGGGCAGTTTGTTCGTCGCTGTTCGCGGTGGATTGTTCGACGCGCACAAGTTTGTGTCGCAAGTGATAACGCAAGGCGCAGTGGGTGTGATTTCTGAAGTCGAGCCGACCATCGAACTGCCACCTCGCGATGGCTTTGGTTGGATTCAAGTCGAAAACGTGAGACGCGCGATGGCCCTGGCTGCAGCCGAGGTACACCATCATCCATCTCGAGAACTCAAACTCGTCGGCATCACCGGCACGAATGGAAAAACAACTACCGCCTACCTTATCGCGTCGATTCCGGAGGCTGCCGGTGAACCGGTGGCGATGACCGGCACGGTTGAATACCGTCTGGGGCCTGAACGTTTCAAAGCTGATCGAACTACGCCCGAAGCCACTGACATGCAACGCATGCTGCGCCAGGCAGTCGAGATCGGTTGCCGGGCAGCGGTTATGGAAGCCTCATCACAGGCCATGGATTTTCATCGCTGCGATGCCCTCGAATTCGCCGTTGCCGTTTTTTCCAATCTCACGCGCGACCACCTCGACTATCACAAGACGATGGAGAACTACTGGATCGCTAAGCAGCGCTTGTTTGATGGCAGGCTCGGCAGCAGACCGCGCACTTCGGTTATCAATCTTGACGACCCGTACGGAGTGGAGCTCGCCGAGCGACTCGGAAAAGAAGGCTTGCATGTTGTCACTTATGCAGTCATCGCAGATGCAGACGTCACGGCACGCGACCCGGAGTTTTCCCTGAATGGTATGCGTTTCAATTTGCGCACACCCGGCGACGAACGCGAGTTTATTTCGCCGCTGGTTGGTCCGCCGCACATCTACAACACACTCGCGGCGGTGGCCAGCGGACTAGCGCTGGGCTACGGACTCGATGTAATCACGCGGGCGCTGGAAAAATGCACCGGGGCGCCGGGACGCTTCGAGCGTGTTCCCCATGATGGTGACTTTGCGGTCGTGGTCGATTACGCACACAGCGACGACGCGCTGCTTAACGTGTTGCGCACGGCACGGCAGGTGACGAAGGGGAAAATTATTACTGTGTTTGGCTGCGGCGGGGATCGCGATGGTTCGAAGCGCGCGCCGATGGGCGAGGCGGCAGGAAGTTTAAGCGACGTAGTGATCCTAACTTCCGACAATCCCCGCACCGAGGATCCGGAAAAAATACTCGCGGAAGCCGAAGTTGGAATTCAGAAGACGGGCAAGCCTTATCGAAAAATCGCGGATCGGCGCGAGGCGATCCACCAGGCGATCTCAGAAGCACGCAATAATGATTTGGTTCTGATTGCCGGCAAGGGGCACGAGGATTACCAGATCATCGGCCGCGAAGTGTTCCACTTTGATGACAAGGAAGTCGCACGCGAATCATTGGCGCGGAGGGCTTAACGGTAGAAATGGTCAAGCTGAGTGAGATCATGATCCTGGTATTAACTGTTTCGACGCTGCTGATGTTTTCCGCATGCCAGGGCGTGTCGCAATCAAAAAAAGCTAAAGCAGGTTCCGCGGAGCGGAATCAGACAAACGCCCCTTCTTACGAAGTCTACCTGCCGCCAACCAAACTCGCCGACCTGGAAGATCAAGCAATCTCCGAAAGCAGCGGGCTGGTCGCTTCGCGCACCTCGCCTGGGAGTTATTGGACTCATAACGACGCCGGTAATGAACCACTCATTTACTCATTCGACAGCCAGGGACGCAGTCGCGGCGTCTGGCGCGTTACCGGTGCGACTAACTATGATTGGGAAGACCTTTCAACAGGGCCGGGACCAAAACCCGGCACCAACTATCTTTACATCGGTGATATTGGCGACAACGATGGCACTCGGTCCGAGATAGTCATCTACCGAATTCCCGAGCCTGTCATTCCAAACGGCGTTCCAATTTCAACAGCACAGCGGCCCAACGCAACCGAAACTGCTGAAGCCATACGATTGCGTTATCCCGATGGGAGTCATAACTCCGAAGCGCTGCTGGTGCATCCCAGGACAGGACGCATTTACCTCATTGTGAAAGAGAAGTCTGCCAAGCCCGGTATCTACGCCGCCGATGCGCCGACAGGATCGGGAGAAGTAGTTACCCTGGCGCGCATTGGCGAAGTCGATTTGTCAGGACGCTCAGAGGGCCTAATCAACGGCGGCGCCATCTCGCCGGACGGACAGCGGGCGGCGCTCTCCGATTACACGCAGGGCTATGAATTTGTTTTGCCGGACGCGAATGCACCTTTTGACAGTATTTGGAAACAGCCGATGCGAACGGTCGATCTCGGAAAACGAAAACATGGAGAGACTATTTGTTACCGGTTGGATGGAAAAGCGTTGCTGGCAACCAGCGAACGCTTGCCTGCGCCTTTGATTGAGATAGTGCGGCGTTAAGCTCTGCACAAAAGATATTTGTTGTGCGCATAGGAGCGGGGGCAAGCCCGCCTTCCCAACCCCGAGACTCCGGACGTGCTCGATTGCTTCACCGTGAAAGCCATTCTTGGTGAAATCTCGACCTCAGCTCTAGTCAGCTCGGGGTCTGGAAGGCGGGCTTGCCCCCGCTCTTGTTTACTCGTGCGTTTGTTCCGGATACATCCTCGACCAAATCCAATAGACAGGCAGGCCGAGCGCGATCAATGCGACACCGGCGATGGGAGGATTACGCGCCAGCATTCCCACGCCTGAAAGCACCTGGCCGTGTGCAATCATCGCCAGCGCGTTAACAAAATCCTCGCGAACTCCCAATAGCGTAGTCCCAAGTATCAAGGCCGTCGCCAGCAGGAAGAGGACAGGCACGATGGGATAACCCCAGGCGCGATAAGGCCGCTCCGCGTCCGGCATTTTGCGGCGCAGAATAAAAACGCTTGCCGTTACTAGTCCATAAAAGATCCAAAGGCCGAAGATGGCGTAGTCCGTGAGGATGTCGAATGAAGAGGAGAACATGATGACGAGTATGCAAGCCCAAATGGCTTGGATTACTAAGGCCCCGGTGGGTACATGTGTGCGTGGCGACACCTTCGACAAACTGCGCAGGAACAATCCATCGCGTGCCATCGCGTAGGGCACGCGCGCGCCGGTGAGGATCGAAGTGTGAAGCGTGCCGAAAGTTGATGACAGCAGAGCGGCCGCAATGAAACTTATTGCCAGTGGCCCGAGAAACTGCTTCGCGACTTCCGTGGCGACCGACGACTTAGTCGAGATGCTCGCAATCTCGGTGGGCGACAGCGTGTAAAAGTAGGCAACGTTCGCGAGCAGATAGAGCGCCATGATCAGGATCGTGCCGCCGATGAGCGCGCGCGGCAGGTTGCGGCCCGGGTTCTGAACTTCACCGGCGACAAGCGTGACGTTGTTCCAGCCATCGTAGGCCCAAAGCGCACCGAGCATCGCGGCGATGAAACCGCCGAAGCCGAATCGCGCCGCCGCGCTGACGCCTTCGCAGGTGCCCCCCACGTTGGCCATCAATAAATGCGACCAGTCAGCGTTTCGGGCAAAGAGGAAAGCACCTACGCCGACGAGTAATACCAGCGCAATTTTGACACCCGACAAAATAGTGGCGACGCCGCCGCTAACTTTGACTGCCAGACAATTGATGCCAGTGACGATAAGGATCGAGGCGAGCGCAACTACCTGGAGTTTTCCGAAAGGAACCGGATGGCCCCAGATGGTGGTAGAAAAAAAGTCGCCCGCCAGTGCGCCGCCAATCATGATGTTCAGGAAAAGAGCGAACTGCACCCCGAGTGCCGCCTGGGAGCCGGCTTTGCCGATAAAGAACGACATCCAGCCAAACAAAAATCCCCACGGTCGTCCGTAGGCTTCGCGCATAAAAACGTATTCGCCGCCCGCCTTTGGCATCATGGCCGCGAGTTCGGCGTAACTCAACGCTCCCGCGAGTGAAAGTAATCCGGCAATGACGTAGACGAAGAGAACCATCTTCGGCGTACCGACGTTGCAGGTCATCACGCGCGCTTTAAGGAAGACTCCGGTGCCGATGACGTTGCCAACGACGATTGAGATGGCTGCGATCAGGCTCAGGCCGCGGATCAGTTGAGTCTTGTGTGGTGGTTGCATGTAATTGCCAAAAGGAATTCTTAATTGTTGGACGCTTCACCCTTATTTCTGATCACAGCCAGTTCTGCCAGGAATTCTTCACGTTGTCGAGTCACTTCAGCTGCTCGCCTCGTCTTATCATTAATGTGGCGTTCCCCCTTAAAATCCGAGTCCTGAAGGGACTTAATCCAGGCCTTTAATTGTCTCGAACAACTTTCCGCACGGAGTTTTGTGGCCCTAATCTCACCGATTAAATTGCCAGACAACGGCAAGCGCTCGAATAGACAAAGCATTGAGCGAACCTCACCAGCTGAGCCGCGCGAAATGTAAAGAAACATCAGGAGTTCATTGTTGGTGCCACGCTCGAACCCTTCAGCAATATTGTTTGAGACTGACACCGCCGCCCGTTCGATCTGATCCCTAAGTCCATGGTGTGCTGCAAATTCGGGTTTTGACGTTAGAGCATAGACTTCAACAGCCAGGTCGATTGCTGCGTTCCAAACTGGAAGATCTTCAAACCTTTTGTATTTCATTGGGAGGCTCCGATCGATAAATTGAATTCCAGATTCCAGATTCCAGATTCAAGATTCAAGATTCAAGATTCAAAATGCTCGACTACAGATTACAAAATTCAAAATCTGGAATGTTGAATCTGGAATCTGAATCCTGAAATCCTGAATCCAAAAACAGTCGAACCAAATGAACGAACTGCGAATCGCAAATTCAATCCTGCGCAATCAAATGTCATTCGTGTCATCGAAAACCATCCTCATGCAGCACGTCTGCGGATACTTCTACCCTTCAACGCCTGCGCGGCTGCTTCGCCGGTGACGACCGCGCCTTCCATAAAGCCCTGCCATTCAGCCAGGTGCTCGCCTGCAAACAGAACTTTGCCATGCGGTTGCTGCAAAATCGGACGAAGCGTGAACCACTGTCCCGGGCGGTAAAACGCGTAAGCGCCTTGGGTATACGCATCGCGCTGCCAGGCCATCGACTGAATATTCACAGCCAGCTCCGGCGCTTTTTTATTCAGCGGCAAGAGATCGCGGGTGATGATGTCGCTGCGCCGGCCGCTGCTCTGTGATGCAAGTACGTCAGCTTTTTCACCGATCGCATAACTGCAAAGTATTCCTTGTTTGCCCGGCTGATTTTTGGTGCTGTGAAAATAGTAGTGAGAGGTGACATCGCTGACCAGCGAGAAGTCTTCCTCGCCCCAGAAGCGCTCCTTGAACAGGATCTGATTCTTGACGATGCGTGCATACTGAAGTTTATTGGCTGCGGCAGCGTGTGCTGCCGGAAGCGGCGGATCAAAAGTAATCTTCGAGAGCACTCGCGCTGGCACGGTGCAAATGCAAGCGTCAGCCGTGAAATCTCTGCCGCCGGCTCTCACGGTGACGCGCCCGCCCCGCTGCGTAATTTTCTCCACCACCATGCCGGTATGAAGCGTGCCGCTGCCAAGCTGCGAAGCCAGCGCGTTTGTCAGGCGCGAGTTGCCGCCTTCCATCTTGAAATCCATTTCGTTTGCCGGACTGGACTCAAAATACTCCGCGGCTGCAGCGTAGGCCGATATCATGCGAATCGTTTCGCCAAAGTCTGTACTGTCCTGCAAGTCTCGCAGCAGCAAATCTTCTTCGCTAAAGCCGATCTCCTTTAGCCAGGTCCACCAGTCGTACTGATCCAGGCGCACGCGATCCCGTTCGGCGTAATTTTTGTAAGTCTTCCGAAACTTTTCAAAAGCGGCTTTTGCCGGCGTCGAGAAATCCCACTGGCCGGGTCTCTTCACCACACCGTCCTGCATTAGTGACGCTTCGAAGCGATGATCCAGCAGCTTGATATTGAAGTCACTGCACAGCGCTTTCATGCGATCGTGGCTGGCGCCCACCCACTCGCCACCGAGTTCGCATACCAGTTCAGGATTCTCCTTGAAGTTATAAGAAAGGACGCGGCCGCCGATTCGCGGACGCGCTTCCAGGACAGTGACGTTCCAATCCTTCAAGGCGTGGGCCGCGGCTAAGCCCGCGAGACCGGCGCCGATGATAATGCACGAGTATGAGCGACGTTGGACGTAGGGACTAAAGACAAGCGGTACGCCGGCAGCGGCGATTGCCGCGTTCTTTAGAAAGTCTCGCCGCGATGAAGTGAGTGGTAGTTCAGCAGATTCTTTTACCATACGTCGTTGACCACGAGGTCGCCATAAGTGTCGCGGCGGCGAATGAGACTCGCCGATCCGTTTTCATCAATCATGACCGCCGCGGGAAGTGGACGGCCGTTGTAGTGAAACATCTGCGCCAGCGAATAGGCGCCTGAGTTCAGCAATGCCAACACTTCGCCCGGTGCTACGTCCGCGGGCAGTTTTCTATAGTCGGGTAAACGACCGCAGCGTTCAATATCAAAATAGACATCGCCGGAATCGCATAGTGGTCCGGCAACTTTATAATTCGTTTCATGCGCTTCGCCCGCGCGTGAGGCCGAGATCGTGTGGTAGTACCATTTGTAGTTGTTCATCGAAAGCATGATGTTGTAACCGGCATCCGTCAGCAGCCAGACGTCTCCCGTTTCCGGTCTTTGCTTCATGTTCAGAACAGTTGTCAGCACCAGGCCGGCGTCGGCAATGACGCTGCGTCCCGGCTCAAGCAGGATAGTAGTTTTGTCGAGCAGATGTTCCGCGCCCGCGGCGCGAGCCGACTCGCGCGCAACGCGCAACGCTTCGGCTAACACCACTGACGGTTCGAGATCGGCGCCGAGCATGTCGCGTTCGTGTTCGGGTAATTGATCAGCTTGCGAACGATCGCGCAGATAGTTAACCGGAATACCGCCACCAAGGTTGATGTGCTCGAGCGTGTGGCCCGTCTCCCGATGAATCGCAACGAGATGTTCCCACATGCTGCGAAATGCTTCGGCGAAAGGTTCGACATCAGGCGTTTGCGAGCCAACGTGAATATGAATGCCGCAGACGTGTATTAGCTCCGGATTCCTTAAGCTTCGTCGAAAAGCTTCGAGCACTTCCGATGACGAAATGCCAAACTTGGAGGTCAATAAGGCAGTTTGCAAACCGAGATGCGAGCGCGTCCCAATCTCAGGAACCAGTCGCAACGCGATGCGCGCGGGTTTCGGTGCTTGACCACTGGCAGCGCCAACGCGCCTGACTGCTTCTTCAACCAAACCGATTTCATAAATCGAGTCGACGTTGATGGCATGGATGCCGGCGCGAACAGCGTCATCCAGTTCGCCATCACTCTTGCTGGTGCCGTTGAAAATAATCTGATCGGGCCGGAACCCAACCCGCAACGCCTTATACAGTTCGCCGCCGCTGTTGACTTCAAGATCGATACCCGACTCGAGCACCAGCTTCAGCACCGCCATATTCGAATTTGCCTTCGAGGCGTAAAAAAATCGAATGGGGTGTGCGACAGATTGAGCTGCCGCCCTGAGTCGATCGATATTTGATTTAATGCGCGGAGCGGAAAAGACAAAGAGGGGTGAATCGTAATTGCGAACCAGTTCCAGCGCGTCGGCGCCGTTAATAGCAAGGTGGCCTTCGCGGACTTCTAGATAATCAGGAATAGTCCAGGCTGGACTGGAAGCAGCTACCGTGGTCGACATGTTTTGGTCTTTCTCCGCGTTAGGAATTATCACGAATGAATGCGAGCGAAGATAGACTGCCGCTAGGAAAGCGTCAAGCTGTTGGGTCTTTGAGCTTTGTACTCAGTACTTTGTGCTTGGTACTTGCGGTAGAGATTGAATCTGTCAAAGGCAAGAGTACAAAGAACAAAGTACAAAGCTCAAAGTACTAAGCTCAAGACCAAAGACCCAAGTCCCAAGTCCAAAGTCAATTAAGCAGTCGCTGCTGGTCGCTATCGCTCCCCAGTTCTGATTTGCCCAAGCTTTCGCAGCACTTCACGGATTTGTTTGTAATGACGTAGTTCGTGATAGCCGATGAAAGAGACTGTCGCCACGCCATCGATCTCGCCGAGGAACGGATGCGTGAAGACAGGATTGCGAAAACGTTCTTCGCTATGAGCGGCACAGAGCGTTTTTAGATTAGTTCGGGTGCGGTCAAAATTCTCAATGGCCTGATCTTGCGCCGGCGAGTCCAGCGGATTCATTGCTTTCGGGGCCTTCACCCGGATAAGCCGCAGGGAAACGATGGAAGTTGGCATTAAACGGCGGAAAAATCCAACGCGTCGCGGCTCACGAGCAATTGCCGCCTCGAGTTCTTTGGTTACCCGCCCTTCGACAAGACAGAGATGATGGACTATCTCCGCGACACTCCATTCGCCTTCAGTCGGTCGCCTGGAATAAATGCTCGGATCGAGCGGTGAAATTGCGCTGAGCAGTTTTTGATGGACTGAGTCCAGTCGCTTCAGGGCATTTTTCATAGGGAAGTACCAAATCAAAAGGGCGGGGCATTACTGACAAACTTAATCCGCAGATTGCGCAGATTTCACAGATTACCTGATCTGCGTAGTCTGTGTAATCTGCGGATGACTATAGCAGCCAGGATCAACTCTGCGGACGGCCAAAGTTGTAAACGATTACTCCGGTCACTCTCACCGGTTCTCCCGACAGCAGTGTCGGGGAGAACTTTGCCTGCAGTGCGGCGTTGACTGACACGTCCTGAAGCTGTTTAGGTCCGGAGATCGCGCGAGCCTCAGAAACATTTCCCTGCTCGTCGACGGTCACCTGAATGACTACGACGCCTTCAGTGCCGGCAGCCCTCGCGTCGGGAGGGTAGTCCGGCTTGGGCAGGCTGATGGCTTTGCCGTTCAGGACGCCTCCCGAGATCGGCGCACGCTTCCCGGGGTCGGTCCCGGGACGCTGCGCTTCATCTGGTTTAGGTTCTTCGTTGGCGGCGGGTTTAGCCGGCGCGGTGTCCGCCGGTGCTGTCACCGGGCCTTCGGACAATCCTGACGCAGCGGCAGCGACTGAAGGCGGTGGTCCGGCGCCCTTTTCCGGCAACACAAAGGAACTCAAGAATTCCTCCTGAACCTTATCGTCCTTTTTGGTGTTTAAGTAGACTATCGAATAAAAGCGCTTACGCGTGGCAAACACCTGGGCCGTACCCACGAGCTCGCCGATCGTCATGCGGTATTCGCGTCCCGGATTTCCCTGCAGAGTTTTCTCTCCCACCAGCGTTAGTTTCGCTACCATGTCTTTGCGAATCTTCGGCGCAAAAAGAGTCTTGAAGGCATCGACATAAGAGTTGATGCGTTGCATCTCCGTATACAGCGCTGGGTTTGATTTGATTCCGCTCAGCGAGACTACCGCGAACACCGGCCCGGGCTTGCTGTTATAAAGATAGGTTCGCGTATTCAACTCCATCTTGTGATACGGCTCTTTGCTGGTTTCAAAAGTTGAACCTTTAGGCATGAGAACAGAGAACTCCTCGCCTTCGGGGCGCAGAGTTTCCCACTGTGGAGTCGCCGGAGCGCCTTGCCCTAGCGCGCAGACGCAAGTTGATAGAATGAACGAGAGGAGGAACGATTGTCGTTTGCAATTAAATGAACGCATGACGCAGTACTCCTTTAAAACTATTCGCGATTCATGAGATTCATCGGGATGGCTGCCAGGCGACGGCATTCGCTTGCAGGACCGCGAGCGGTAGCGAGCGGATGCAAAAGCTCAACGCTGAATTGAGATCGTAACAAAAGATCCGTCGTTGGTGAAGTCGAGTGCCGGATGCGCTGCCAGAACCAGCGGTAGAGCGGATGCAAAACCTCAGCCTGAATTGAAATCGTAACAAAGATCCGTCGCTCCGGTGAAGTCGAGTGCCTGGATCCGCTCGCTACCGCTCGCGGTTCTGCAAGGCTACAGCTGCGCCATCATCTCCGCCGGGTTCCAGTAAGCATGCAGCGTCTGTATTTTTCCCGCTTCGTTAACTTCAAAAACATCTATGCCTTCGAAGTGCGCCTTGCGCCCGCGCTGGCTGATCCCGCGTCCCGACCATTTCACTGCGGCGCCATTGCCGGCAATGAATATTTCGTCTTCCGTTAAGCCAACCTCTTTGAAGGCTGAGGTAATCGTTTGAAAGAACTCCCTTAGGCTCTGATGGCCGACCATCGCCGGCGCGCCCACCGGATCGTGGGACACGGCATCTTCGGCGAAGGTATCGATCCAGGCTTGTTCATTCATTGCGCGTATCGCCGCAAAGTAGGCCCTAACCGTTTGCGAAACTGTTTCTGGGGACATCTATTCGTTTTTCCTTTCTCGTTCCTGCTGTACTAACACTCGCCGCAATATTTTTCCCGCCGGCGATTTCGGAATCTTATCGATGAATTCAAGTAGTCGAATCTTCTTGTGTGGGGCCACGCGCCCAGCGACGAAATCCATCAGCTCTTCGGCGGTTGCCTCGCCCTTTCTTACTACGAAAGCCTTCGGTATTTCTCCCGCCTCATCGTCCTGACAGGGAATAACAGCGGCGTCGGCAACAGCCGGATGGGTCAACAACAAGGCTTCGAGCTCTGCCGGTGGCACCTGAAAACCTTTGTATTTGATCAACTCCTTGGCGCGATCGACAATGAAGAAGTGTCCGGCGTCGTCCGCGTAGCCAATGTCACCTGTGTGCAGCCAACCCTCGGAGTCTATCGTCGCGGCCGTCGCCTCGGGACGATTAAGATAACCCTTCATTACCTGCGGACCACGAACGCAGACCTCGCCTTCCTGCTTGTGTCTCAGAGTCTCTCCCGTTTCCAGATCAACGATCTTGCACTCGGTGTTCGGAGCAGGAACACCAACTGAACCAAATCTTACCTGCGACGGGTCGGCCGGCGACGAATGTGTTACCGGACTAGTTTCTGTCATGCCGTAACCCTGACGCACATCACAACTGAGACGCTGCATGCAGGCGCGCGTCAGGTGTTCATCGAGCGGCGCGGCGCCGGAGAAAATAGTTTGCAGTTTCGACAAGTCGTAATTTTCAACTACCGGACTCTTACTTAGGAGGAGCACGATAGGCGGCACGAGGTGCGCCAGCGTCACGCCGTGGTCCTGAACCAGTTGGAGGAAAGGCTCGAGTTCAAAACGCGGCACTGTCACGATGGTGGAACCCTGGGACAGGCCCATATTCAGAACGACCACCAGTCCGTAAATGTGAAAGAGCGGCAAAACGCAGATCAGAGTGTCGTTTTCACTGAAGTAGTCAAGGCCTTCCATCTGGCGCATGTTGGCGACCAGATTGTAGTGAGTAAGCATCACTCCCTTTGCGAGTCCGGTAGTGCCGCTTGAATAGGGAAGCGCCACCAGATCCTCGCGAGGGTCAATGGCAACTTCGGGATAGCGACCGTCGCTGTCCAGGAGAGAAGAGAAGGGCGTGGTCCCGTCCATTTCGTCTCCAGGTTCGTCAAAAATAAATAGCTCTTCGATGTTAGCTTCGCGCGCGGCGGCCTTGGCTTTCTCCAGAAACTGCGGCACGCTGACCAGGAAACGCGCTCCGGCATCTTTCAGCTGATGGGCGATTTCCTGTTCGGTGTAGAGTGGGTTGACTGGACTGTTAATGCCACCCAGAGACGCTACGGCATGGAAGGCTATTGCGTACTCAGGAAGATTATGACTGAGAATTCCAAACACCTCGCCCTTTTTGAAACCGCGTTTCCAGAGACTGGCAGCCACACGTGAAATACGATCGGCGAGTTCTGAGTATTTGATGGTACGTCCGCTTGGACCGTCGATCAGCGCCGGCTTATCGCCCCGCTCGGCAGCTCGCTGTAACACAAAAGTCGTTACCGGAATTTCTGGGATGTCGACTTGGGGGAAGGGTCCGCGGAAGATCATGGGCGCTTACCTTATCAGGTGACCCGCCTTCCGTAAAAGGTTTATATTAAGCACGTAATTAGGAACGCAAGGCGGTATTTTCGGATTTGTCTCATTAGCACCGACGGCTTTAGCCCGGTGATCTAGAGCCGTACGGAACGGGAAACCGTTTAGACGGTTTCATTTTCTTTCCGCCTACCTGATCACCGGGCTAAAGCCGCGGTGTTAATGAAAATTGCAAGAGAAAATTGAGACTAACTACATAATAGGTCTTCATTGGCAGAGTAAGAACTATGCCCGAATCCGCAGCTCGCCCACTCAACATCGTCTGCCTCGCCACCTACTTCAAGGGTGGCGACTTTATTCGCGAATGCAAACGGCTCGGATGCAATGTCATTCTGATCACCAAAGAAAAAATGCTTGAGGAAGATTGGCCCCGCGACAGTCTGGACGATCTGATTGCCGTGCCCAACGATGCCGGTCCGCCGCTAATGATCGACCTCACCGCTTTCATTGCCCGCAAGCTGAAAGTTGATCGCGTGGTTGCGCTTGAAGAGTTTGATGTGATGACCGCGGCCTTGATTCGGGAACACTTTTGCCTGCCCGGCATGAGCAGCTCGACTGCAAAGACGTTCCGCGACAAGTTTAGGATGGCCGAAGCCGCCAGAGCCGGGGGCATTCTGCTTCCGGAGTTTGTGCCGCTGATAAATGCAGATGAAGTACGCGACTTCATGGAGCGCGTGCCGCCGCCCTGGATCATTAAGCCGCGGTCTGATGTTTCCGCTATCGGCATTCGCAAAGTCGATGAACCGGCCGAAGTTTGGCGCATCACTGGCGAAATGAATGAACGCCAGAACCTCCGGGAGCGCTCGTCTTATTATCTGTTGGCGCAGTTTGTCGCCGGCGAAGTTTTTCATGTTGATTCTATCGTGAGCGGCGGTCGCGTTGTCTTTTCCGGTGCGAATCGCTACGGACGTCCGCCGCTGGAAGTAGCGCATGGTGGCGGCGCTTACGTTTCGCGTACCGTCGCACATGGATCCGCGAACGAGAAGAAACTGTTTGCAATCAATCGCAAGCTCGTCAAAGCGCTGCAACTCGAACGCGGCGCCGCTCACGCGGAGTTTATTAAGAGCGACGCGGACGGCGAGTTTTACTTTCTCGAGATGGCCGCGCGTGTGGGTGGCGCTTATATCGCCGACGTTCTGGAGGCGGCTTCGGGGCTGAACCTTTGGCGCGAGTGGGCGCAGATGGAAATAGCAGGAGGCGGGAAGCAGGGGCAGGAGGCAAGCGGAAGGAACCAGTGGCAGGAGGCAGGAGCAGGTGAGAAGACGGCCCGCGATGGACAAGGCAGTAACAAGCTTAAGCCGCTTCGAAACGAATACGCCGGCATCGTGCTTTCACTTTCGAAACAAGAGGATCCTGATACGTCTGCGTACGACGATCCGGAAATTGTCTACCGCGTGAAGAAGAATCATCACGCCGGCTTGATTGTCCGATCCAGGAAACTGGAACGCGTCGAGGAATTGCTGACGCAGTATGCCGCGCGCTTCGCCGATGATTTTGTTGCGGTGGTTCCGCCGCTCGAGAAAGCTGAGTGAATTTTGTAGGTTAGCATTGCCAAGCAAAGAGCGGGGGCAAGCCCGCCTTCCTCACCTGAGAGATCCTCCAGTTGACGCGTTTTTACTCAGCCCTGAAAGCCTTTCAATCAAACCAAACAGCTCAAAGCCTGGTCAGCTCAAGGTCGGGAAGGCGGGCTTGCTCCCGCTTTTAGCTTCATTGAATTTCCTTCAACCTCCAAATTTCGACGCTGAGCGCTTCACAGTAATGCAGCAGCGGATCGCCTTTCGGCGTCGGCAAGTCATGAGATTCGATCATGGTTGAATTGAGAGAGTTAAGTTTTGCGCTACGCAACGGCCACGGACGGTGGTGGATGCGCGCGCGGTAGAGTTTGCCGTTGTGTTCAGCATCGAGGCAGTAGCGTTCAGTTAGAAAAAACTCGAGTGAAGCCGGTGAAGCAGCAGGAAGAGTTTCACCAACAGACCAGGTAGCCTGGAGTTCCGCCGGCGCTCCGCGTCGATCCTTCCGCACCGACGAATAACTAATCGTATTGCCAGTTTGATTCAGCGACATGCGCGCGTTGAAGTAAGGCAGGTGATAAAATATGCGCGCGCCCCATACAGCGAGGCGGTTTGCCGCATCGAGCGAGAGGAACCAAACGCTGGGCACGCCTCGATGATGTACGTACGTGCGCACGTTCAACTCATGAAACGCGCTGGTACCCGGGATCGCTGGAAGAAAAGAAGCGCGAATGCCCCACATCGTGAAGGGAACGACGCCAATCCAGGCCGAGCCGTCGAAGGTGTCGATTTCCAGCGGCGCGGGAATTAATGGGCGCAGCAACTTCTCGTCAATGCGCCAGTGCATGAAGAGGAGCTTGCCCCAGTTCTGGTGCATGATCGGCATGCCTCCAGGTCGCTCGCGCATGGCTAAGCGGTGAGCTTCAGTTGGTTGGTTGGAGTTCACAAGAAGAGGAGAGCAAAGAAAAAGAGCGGGGGCAAGCCCGCCTTCCCGACCCTGAGACTGCCGTGCTGAATGCTTTTTGGCGAACGTGGAAGGCCTTCAACCTGGAATTTCAGCAGCTTGTGTAGTCAGTTCGAGGTTGGGAAGGGGGCTTGCCCCCGCTGCCTTTAATCAGGGCGGGTCGCGCGGGCCAGAAAGTTTCACTACGATTATTACCGAGTTCTTGACACCGTAGTCGTCGTCTTCCGTGTTTGGGTTGGCAGGATCGAGCAGCCAGTTTCCATCGACGATAAACTTGTACGCGTGCTTGCCCGGCTCGAGATCGACGCGACAAACCCACTCATCGCCTTCACGACCAAGAATGAACTCGGATTGGTTCCACCTGTTGAACGAACCCGCCACCGCGACGATGCTCGCGTCGGCATAACCCTTTAACCTGAAAGTAGTGTTGCCCTTCAGACTTGGCGGCGGCAGCGTGACTCTGGCCGCAGTGTATTTCGCGCCTTCGTATTCAAAGTCGACGCTGACAATCTTCCCGTCCTCGTCTTTGTTGAAGCTGAGCGGCGTGCCTTCGATCTCGTCGACGAAAATCGTTTTGGACTTGTGAACCAATCGACGCTTCTTTACGACTGAAGGCTTCACCCAAAGTTCACCATTCTCAAGCGAGACATCGAGCGTTGAGATGGGGATAATGCCGGCGTCGAGTCCATACCTGCCGACGTATTTCTTTAGGGCGTCGGGATTGATCTTTCGCGGCTGCTGAACGGGTTTTGTCAGAACCGCCTGCGCGAGCGGGCAGGTCCAAACGACGCAAGCCAGGATTGAGATAAGAAGCATGAAGCGCAATTGAGTCATACCAACCTCAAACACGTTCCGATCTACCAGGCCCGCTCTTTACTGGGACCGCGGGCGCCTAGCTCGCCTCAAGCAGGTTCACTCAAGCTGGTCGCAAACCTGACAGCCAACAAAGTGGTATTCAACGAAAGCGGGCGAGGCGCCCGCGGTCCCATTAAGGAGTTGTTCAATACTGCCAGTTCACATTCACAAAACCGGTGCCGCTGGTCGGTACGGTGTAGGTATGGTTCGAGCCATTTTCCCACGTCACTCCGCCGCCTGAGGCAATCTTGATGAACTTGAACTGGATTGTTTGCCCGGCCGGCACACTGGCTGTCAGGAACCAGTTGGGATAATTCGGTGTCAGCATCGGTCCGACCGCGCCGTCCCAGGTCGTGCTCCAGGCGCCAAGCTCAACAGTGTCTCCGGTTAGAAAAATATAGTCGCCGGTTGACGTTGGAGTGGCGTTGTTAACCGTGAACGTAACCGGAATCAACTTCGCGGTCAGCACGGTATATTGAATTCCGTTGGAGACCGTGCCGCCGGAGTTTGTCACGGTGACGTTGTAGTTGCCGTTCGTTACGGTGGGCGTGGTGACCACGATCTGCGTAGGCGACCACGAGTTGACGGTTGCCGTCGTCGTTCCGAATTTCACGGAGCCGCCGGAAGCGCCAAAGTTTCGACCGGCTATAACAGTCTTCACACCGGGCTGTCCGGAAGTTGGACCAATTGAACCAATCTCCGGCGACGCCGCTCCTTCCGTAAACTGCCAAACAGAAACAGCGTGCGCCGGAAGAGTGAAAGTTGTTACCGGGTTATTTCCTCCCGATCCGGAACCGACCGTGATCGAAAGTCCGCCGAGCAAGCCGGTCAGGTTATCTGTCTGCGTGCCGACGGGCAAAGAGGTATTCAGTCCGCTGATGCTGTAACCCGTCGTCTCATTTTTGTTGATAGCCACGAGTACCACGCTGCCGAAGAACTTGCGCTCATAAATGTAGACGTCGTTGCTTATCCAGCGTTGAGTCATGGAACCGTAAGGAATCGCCGGGTTGCTGTGACGAAGACTAGAGAGCCTATTCATGAGCGTGTATGCCGTGGTCGAGGTTGAGAAGGCCGACATCATCGGACGATTGTAGGGATCGGTGCCGCCGCTGGTGTCGTTGTGCAAATACTGTTCGGTGCCGTAGTAGATACACGGTATGCCGCGGGCGGTGAGAACGAAGGACATCGCCTCATGCAGACGGTTATTGTTGTTGTTGACGGAAAGAAAACGCGCCATGTCGTGATTATCGATAAAGGTGACGAGATCTTCTTTCCAGGTAAAGTTGCTCGCCTCCTGCGTGAGAACGGAATCAATCTCGGAGAAGTTTGCATTTGAGGCAAAGACGCTGCGAATGGCGGTATTGAGCGGGAAGTCGAGCATAGACATGCCGCTCTTGTTAGCAAACTTGTAAGAGTCGTGATAGAGCGGGTCGGAAGTGTTTCCCTGATACCACTCGCCAAACATGAAACTGTCGCCATAGGTGAAAACGGAATTGGCAAAGCTGTATTCCCAGCCCCAGGTGATGTGTTTGATCGCGTCGATGCGGAAACCGTCCACCCCGTGCTGTTGGAAAAGCTGCGCTGCCGACTTCAGGTAACCGTCGATGGTGGCATGTTCCTGGTTGAGATCGGCCAGATCAAACAGCGTGAAGTACTCGACTTGATAACGATCATCCCAGCCGCCGCCGGAGATGTTTGCATTATGGTGAAAATAACCGTTGCTGTCGGAAGTGTAGTTACCCATAAAGGTGCCGTTGTCGTATAGCGAGCCAAACTCACCGGCGCTGTTCTGCGTGGAATGGTTAGGGGCGAAGTCGATGATCACCTTAATGCCATTTGAGTGTGCCGCCGTGACCATCGCGTCGAAGTCGGTCCAGGTGTTGCTGCTGTTGCCGAAGTGTTCCTCGATTCGTTTGAAGTCGCGGCCTTGATAGCCATGGTAAGAAGCCTGCGGGTTGCCGCCGCTATCGGGAATGTTGGTGTTCAGATTATCTACCGGCGGAGAAATCCAGATTGCGGTGACTCCCATGCCGGCCAGGTAAGACATCTTCTGTTGAATGCCTTGCAAGTCGCCGCCCCAGTAGAGTCGCCAGTTGGTTTTGGTCGAGTCATACAATCCAGCGCTTTGCGACGGGTTGTTGTTGGCGCTGTTGCCGTCAAAGAAGCGGTCAGTGATGATTTGATAGATGACTTCGCGTTTGAAGTCGGCCGCGAACGCGCCGGCGAGTGGGTGGAAAAGTAATGAAGTAAGAAGCGCGATTGCAGCAAGTCTGTGCGTGAGTTGTCGCATAGTAGAGCTCCGTTCTATTCACAGGGCTGGTTTTGGGAGTTGAGGAAAATGAATCATACAACTAAACGCGTCGCTGTTAGTGATCAAGGAGCCCGCGAGAGCGGGCGGAAAGAGTAGTAGCCCCGGGCGTGAGCCCGGGGTAAACGATGAAATGATTCTGAGCCCCGCCGGGGCGACAGAAATGAAGAGTGTCGACCTCTTTGTTTGGCCTCTGTCGCCCGCTCTCGCGGGCTCGCTGAGTTCACGGCCTTTGCTTGTCACAGAAGCGCTCTACTCCCTGGAAGAGCTGCCGGCAATATTGGTCAGATCCAAGACCGGCGTGCTCACACTGCGCCTGTTGCCATTTACCACTCTTAATGAACTCAGTTTCGCGTGGTACTTCGTTGCAAAAACCCGGCGTCGGACTACTAACACGAAGGCAGCTCTCCATGAAGATGCCGCTGCTAATCCCGTTGGTGAAGCCGGGTTCTCCTTTGTAGCGAGCGACGGCTTGATCGACACAACCCTGGTTGTCGGTTTGGCGCCCCGCCTCCTGACCTTCCTCTACCAGGGCCTTGGCTTTCGCCATCAACGCGTCCTTGTTATTTGACCACCAGTAAACACCCGCGCCTATCACCCCGACGACAAGCAGTATGATTAATACACCGGCGATGATTAAGGCTTTGGCCCAACCCGGCATGGTGTTCCTCCATTTGTCTGCGGCATCGAGGCGGATGTTTACTTCAGATACTTATCCATCCAGTCGAGCACGGTGTGATACCAGAGCTGCGAATTCTGTGGCTTCAGCACCCAGTGACCCTCATCCGGAAACACCAGGAGCTTTGAGTCGACTCCCATGCGTTGGGCGGCGGTGAACAATTGCAGCCCTTCGCCAAAGGGCACGCGATAATCCAGTTCACTATGGATGATCAGGATCGGCGTCTTGAAGTTTTTGACGAACTTGTTCGGCGACCAGCGCGCATACATCATCGGGTTGGTCCAGGGCGTTCCCTTGAATTCCCAATCGGTGAACCAGAGCTCTTCAGTTGCGCCATACATGCTCTCGAGGTTGTAGACGCCGTCGTGTGACACCAGCACCTTGAAACGGAAACGAGGATCGTTGTTGTGTCCCTCGATCCAGTTGATCATGTAACCGCCATAACTCGCTCCGGCAGCTCCAACACGATTTTTGTCGATGAAAGAATTGCGACGCAAAACGTCGGCGACCCCATTCATGATGTCGGTGTAAGCCTTGCCGCCCCAGTCGGCGCTGATATCGTTCACAAATTGCTGGCCGTAGCCGGTCGAGCCGCGCGGGTTCGGTAGGAAAGCGATGTAGCCGTCGTTGACCCACACTTGCGGGTTCCAGCGATAACCCCAACTGTCGTTGAAAGCGCTCTGCGGTCCGCCGTGAATGATGACGGCCAGCGGATACTTGCGGTTCGGATCAAAGTTAGGCGGCTTAATGATGAAGCCATGAATCTTCTTACCGAGCGCGCCGGTCCATTCCACTTCTTCGGCTTTCCGCAAAGCGAATGGCGCCATCAGACTGGTATTCGCAGTCGTCAGGGGCGTTGCAGTTCCTTCATCAATGTCAGCCCGATAAATCTCCGCCGGCATCGCCATTGTGCTGTGCGCGAAAACGAGAGACTTACCGTCCGGTGTTATCTGTAGGCCTGAGGCCGAAACATTAGGAACCATCTTCTGCGGTTCGGCGCCGCCCAGGGGAACGCGAAACACCGGCAGACGTCCGCGATCGCCGGCGATGAAGTAAGCGTAGTTGCCATCCGGGGAAAGGGCTATTTCTTCGACCTGGAGATCAAATTTCTTCGCGACTTCCGTGCTCACTCCGCTCACGCGGTTGTAAGACATCAGTCGCCAGCGGTCGGCCTCAAACCCTGCCGTCGCCTGCGAACGATAGATGATGCTTCTGCCGTCGCGCGTATAGATCGGGCCAACGTCGTAGCCCCTATTGCTCGTGGTGATGTTTTTAGCAGCGCCACCGGATAACGGAACAACGTAGATGTCGCTGTTAGTGGAGATTGCTTCAACCTTGTCCGGGTTGCGAACGTAGGCAAGTTCCTTCGAGTCGGGCGAGAAGGCATAGTCAACGCCCGAGGCGGCCGCGTAAGGCGGAGAATCAAAGTCGCCGGGTGTAAGGTCTCGCGCCGTACCACCCTTGCTGGAAACTACGAACACGTGAGTTCGTTTGACGTCGCGCCATTCATCCCAGTGGCGGAAGAGTAACCGAGTAGTTATATGCGCTTTGACTTTGCTGTTTTCCGCAGCTTCGTCTTTCTTCTTATTGCAATCGTCATCCGTGCAATCGGGATAGACTTCCGAGCTAAACGCGATCCATTTTCCGTCTGGTGACCAAGCCGGTGCGGCGGCGCTGGTTGCGATCTTCGTGACTTTGTCCTTGTTATCGCCATCGTCTTCCATAGTCCAAACTTGTCCGCCGGTTACGAAGGCGATCCTTTTTCCCTCGGGTGACCAGCGCGGCGTGGTAGACGAGGCAGCGCCACTGGTGAGTTGCTTCAGGCCGCTACCGTCAATCTGCATCACATAAATTTGCGTAATGACTTTATTCAGATCGTAATTGACGTCGCCGATTGTAAAGGCAACGCGCTTGCCGTTTGGTGAAACTTGCGGATCGCCGACGCGGCGGACCTTCAACAGTTCTTCAACTGTAAAACGACGAGTTTCCTGAGCAGTCGCAATAGCTGCGAACGACGATAATGCAAACACAAAAACAGAAATCGCGATGACGAAACGCTTCATAGAAGTCCTCTCCAAATGGCTCGAAAAATTAAGGGGGGAAAGCGCGGTTATTATTGCACACTAAAACATAAACCACATGTAGCGTGAACGCTGATTATTCGCGCTTCAATGGTGAAATGAGGTCAGTACCACCACGCGGTAGCGGGTGGGTCTTCCGATGGCCAATTTCCGATTGCCAATCGGCCTATTGCTAGACGCCCTTCGGAAGTGGGCAATGGACAATCGGAAATCGGCAGACCCACCCGCTACCGCGTGGTGGTACTGACCTCATCTCACCCTGGAGGCAATTACGGCTCATTGATTATCATCGATAAACTCTTCAGTTGGGGCATGAAATCCCGATTGCCGCTTTTGAGGTAAAGCTTCCGACAGTAAGGTCATAAGGATCTTCCCTGCTTATTGCTGTCTCGCGCCGCACAGGATAAGAATAACGCCCTACGGTGAGTTACGTTCTGGTTCCCATTGCCGGCGATCGTTCAATGCCACGTTGCCGCTTGCTCGCAAAGTTAATAGGCAAATACCCGCGCGGAGTTTATGGGCGGATGATGCGATTTGTCCTGTCCTGAGGAATGATGAGGCGACAACTCCCGAACTTGAAGAAGCTCGCCGAACAACTGGAGCGTTCCTAATTCAAGTAATGCTTCGCCAAAGACTAGTCGGATAGATAGTCGGATAGAAAGACTTAAATGAGATCAGGGCCGACTCAGGCTACTCCCCACAGCCCCTATACCTAATTAGACTCTAGGGTGCTCGCGTGAGAAACACGTCCCACGCCCAGCGCCCAACCTTAGCCCCTTGCGCATCCCTGACTTTCGCGCGGTACCGGAACTCGTTTCCATACTGATCAATCCGTTTCGATAATTTGTAGTCAAGGTCCATACGCATTATTGCCAGCGAAGGAAGGGTGTGCAATTCGCCAGGCTCGGAGATGCCGTTGTGGTTCACGTCCTGCCATAGTCGCAAACTGGAGAAAATCGCATCGCGTGGGCCAATCCAGCCGTCCCCGTTGCCGCCGCTCGCTTCACGGTCGAACTCAGCCAAGGCAAGAAAACCATTCATCTCTATTCCTTCGGGTGGGATAGGTTGCGAGGTCCGGTCGCCGAACAATTCCGCTCCGCCGTCGATTGTGCCGTTGCCATTACGATCCAGGGCGAGCCACGCGTCATCGGAGCCGGCTAGCGTCCAGGCCCGCCGCTCCGCCGTACCGTCAGCATCGACGTCGAAGTAGACACCGTCCATCGCGCTTGAAAGTGAGAATCCGTCACCAGCTATGTCAATGAGCACCGGTGAAGGGAAACATTCACAAGTTGGATAACCTCTCCAGCGCCAAGTGGAAGGACAGGAAGTAGGCCGCGGACAATTCTGCGGCGTAGGACTGGGCTCAGGATAGCCACGCTCATGGACACCGTTCAGATCACACGTAGTCGGAGACTGGAGTGGGGGACAGCCCCAACGCATTCCATTGAACGGGGCGTTTTGGTCACAGGAAAACTCGGCGCAAAAACAATCAGTCCTGTAGTCGCTCATGATTGTGCTGCCCTGTGGGAAACCAACAGCGTCGTCCAAACCGAAGGTGTGTCCAATTTCATGGATCATTACATTTGTCAGCGTTGCCAGCCGCGTAATCGTGGAATCAAGCGTGGTCCGTACATTTTGGGTAATGTTTCCTTCCGTACTTGGTGTACCAGTGAATCCTATGCTGGACGTGCCTCCAGTCTGTGTCGTTCCCCGGTTAATGTAAAAAGTGTTAATTGCTCCATTAGGATCTGGACCGGTCGTGAACGTGAAATTTACACCTGAACCGGTATTAGTGGACTGCCAAGTTGTAAATGCTTGCTGAAGAGCTTGTCGCTCTGCATCCGTTGGGAAATCACTGGGATTTATTACGACTGTTACTGTTGCTCCGCTCGCCCAAGTTGCTCCGTTTGTGCGTACAAGTTTGCCCGGATCCTGGCACGGCACTTGAGCCTTGACAAGCCTTTCTGCTGTCAAAAGACTTAACACCATAACGATCAGTATTGCGAGTGTCAAAGGGTAACGCGTTGTCATCTGTTCAGTGCCGTTGAGTTCTAAGGATTGGAAACTTTAGATTTGAGCTCATTCAGAAAGCTCGTCTCGGCAGCGTTTTCATAAGCTTTTGGTTGTGCGAGTTCATCAAGCGGATAAACCCTACCCTCACTCAGTTCGTAACCGGTTAAGAGTTGAAAAACAGGCTCGCCATCGCTGCAGCTCAAGAAAAGTACGTATCGTGATCCGACGCGAGGCATGTTCTGTTCATTAACCATGTAAAGATGAATTCGCCCTGATGGGAACTTAACTCGACCGCCCTCTCTCTCGGCTTCAATCAAACCGTCGGTCGCGAATGTCGCTCCCGAGGAATTCTTCACAACCTCATCCACTGCGATTGTGAAAGTTGTGTAAATCCCGGTTTTATCGTTTGAAAGGTTTGCTTGAGCTTTAGTTATACGACCTATTACGATCGCATCGGCTTTAGCAGCAGGGAATGCCGCAAGATTCGGGTCTACAAAATCGACTCGTACCGTACTGTCCGACGGGTCATTTGGGTTAACGTGCCACTTTGACCTGTCATATTTTTGAGCTCGTGCGCGCTGTTTAGATCGCTCAGTCGCATCAGTTGGTTCGGGCGAGGAGAAATCCGCTAGTGGAAATCGGCTCTCGTCGAATCCCTTTTGTGGCTTTTTTGTAACGGGCGTTTGCTGTTGGCTTCGTCCCACAGGCATGATAAGAATTGCCGATATGATCAACCCTGCGGTAAGGACTCCAAAAACTCTGAAAGCAGTCATAACAATTCTCCCTGAATAGAGGGGTTTCTCGTTTTGCAAGCTAATCGGTACGGTTAAATCAGAAAATCGTGAACAGAAGGAGGAGGAAATTAAGGGGATATTTACCGGCAAAAATATATTACCGTCACTTGCGCTGAGTCAAGTAAATAATCAGCCATTAAATATTATTACGTAAACCCCAAGTCGAAATGTCACCCAAATGCGCAAAGTAGAGATGTCACCTTTTACTTTGCGCAGAACAGAGTTTTAACTGCGGCGTTCTTTGGGCAATTACCTCAAAAGTGAACTCAAACTGATCAGGACCAATGATCTTGAGCATAAGACAACGTGTAAGCAAAACATCTACTCTAAGAATGCTTCCCCCAAGCAACTTCATGAGTTTTTTGAATCCTTTCGTGGGGGGACTCCCATGACTGCTTCGCGCCGCCGGTTCGCATTTTTCGCAGCCGTACTATGGTTCGCTCTAATCTCCTCGAATGCCCTTGCGGCTACCCTTCCCGCTGATTTCACTGAAACGCAGTTCGCCAGTGGCCTTAGTAATCCCACTGCCATGGCTTTCGCGCCCGATGGGCGTCTTTTTGTTTGCCAGCAGGGCGGGCAGTTGCGAGTGGTAAAGAATGGCGCCTTGCTGCCTACCCCGTTTGTATCGCTAACAGTCGATTCGAACGGCGAACGCGGTTTACTCGGCGTGGCCTTCGATCCTAACTTCGCCACGAACAATTTCATTTACGTTTACTACACTGCAACCACTCCGCAAGTTCACAATCGAGTTAGTCGCTTCACCGCCAGCGTGGTTAACCCGGATGTCGCGCAAGCCGGCAGCGAAGTCGCCATACTTGATCTCAACAATCTCAGCGGCGCCACTAATCACAATGGCGGCGCCATACACTTTGGTCCTGACGGCAAGCTCTACATCGCCGTCGGTGAGAACGCCAACGCGGCAAACTCGCAAACGATTGGCAACCTGCTGGGCAAAATTCTACGAATTAATTCTGACGGTACGCTGCCCGCCGACAACCCGACTACGTTTCCGGGAATCGGCGGCTCACCCACCGGAATTAATCGCGCGATTTGGTCTGTCGGCCTTCGTAACCCTTACACGTTCACCTTTCATCCCGTCTCAGGAAGAATGTTTATTAACGACGTAGGACAAAACAGCTGGGAAGAAATCAACGATGGTATCTCCGGATCAAACTACGGCTGGTCGATCTGCGAAGGCGCTTGCATGCCGCCAAACGCAAACTTTCGCGATCCACTATTTCAATATGGGCATGGCAGCAGCGCGACAACCGGGTGCGCGATAACCGGAGGAACCTTCTATAACCCGTCCACCGTAAATTTTCCGGCCGACTACGTTGGCAAGTATTTCTATGCTGAGTTCTGTACCGGTTGGATTCGACGATTTGATCCGGCGACTGGAACGGATACCTCGTTCGCTACCGGAATTTCTAATCCTGTCGACCTAACTGTGACGGCGGATGGCAGTCTCTACTATTTGGCGCGTGGTACGGGGGTAGTTTTTCGCGTTCGCTTCAACGGGCCGACTAATAACTTTGGCGAGTTCATCGGCCGCATAACCAGGAGCAGCGATGGCTCGGGCATTTCCGGCGCTGTTGTTCGAATGAGCGGCACGCAAACGCGAAAGACGATCACTGATGCGAACGGCAACTATCGCTTTGACAATGTTCCAACGAATGGCGCCTATACGATTACGCCATCGCGCGCCAACTTTTCGTTTTCTCCGACTGAGCGGCTGCTCAGCCAGCTCGGCAATACAACCGATGCACCTTTCACCGGCATTCCCACCGGCACCAGCAATAATCCGCTCGATACGCCGGAGTTTTTTGTGCGGCAGCACTATGTAGACTTCCTGAATCGCGAGCCGGACGAAAGTGGGTTCAACTTCTGGAGCGATCAAATCATTAGCTGCGGAACAGATGCCGTTTGCACCGATCGTCGCAGAGTAAATGTCTCAGCGGCGTATTTTCTTTCGATTGAGTTTCAGGAGACCGGAGGGTTGGTTGACAGTTTGTATCGGACGAGTTTTAACCGGCGACCGTTTTACAGCGAGTTTGTGCCGGACACGCAAATCGTTGGACAAGACGTGGTTGTCGGTCGCAGCGGCTGGGAGAACCAGCTGGAAACAAACAAGCAGGCATTCCTGAATGCGTGGGTCCAGCGTTCGGCTTTTGTCAACGCATATGGAGCGCTGTCGGATGACGCTTACGTGGATACGCTGATCAGCCACACGGGCGTTACGTTTACCAGTAGTGAACGCAACGCACTGGTAAACAGCCTGGTCAATCACACGGCAACGCGCGCGCAAGTGTTGAGGCAAATCGCAGAAGATCCGCGGTTTAAAGCACTGAAGTTCAATGACACGTTTGTCATGATGGAATACTTCGGCTATCTGCGGCGCGCTGCTGACGCAACAGGTTTTCAGTTCTGGCTCGACAAGCTGAACCAGTTCAACGGGAACTTTGAACAAGCGGATATGGTGAAGGCGTTCATCGTATCCGGCGAATACCGCAACCGCTTCCCGCAGTAGAACAGCAGGCAGCAGGCAGTTGGCAGTAAGAAATCAGCCGCGGACTAACGCGGATACACGCGAATCAGAAACAAGACTATATTTCTGATCTGCGTTTATCCGCGAGAATCCGCGGCCAGATGTTTTTTTGAGGTAGAATCTCCGGCGTTTCCGACCACAGCCAAATGACTCGCCGAATTATCGTTGCCATTCTTCGTTTCGCGATGCGCGTCTACTTCCGACGCGTGGAGGTGGTCGGCATCGAGCACGTACCGCGCGACACTCCGGTCATCTTCGTTCTCAATCATCCGAACGCCTTGGTTGATCCGGCTTTCCTTCTTTCATTAGCGCCACGGCGGGTTTCGTTTCTCGCCAAGTCGCCGCTGTTTCGCATGCCGGTGCTTGGTTTCCTGGTTCGCGCAATGGATTCGCTTCCCGTCTACCGCCGGCAGGATGAAGGGGAAGACGTATCCAAAAACCGTGAAATGTTTGCGGCTGCACGCGCTCTGCTTGCCCGTGGCGGCACCATAGGCATTTGCCCCGAGGGCGTTTCGCACGACGAACCTCGCCTCCGTCCTATCAAGACTGGCGCTGCACGCATTGCCCTTGGCGCGGTCTCCACCGGAGAGGTGGCGGATCTGAAAATCGTTCCCGCCGGTCTCTATTACACTTCAAAAACAAAATTCCGCAGCGCCGTGTTGCTCTACTTTGGAAATCCGATCGAGGTGACGCCAGTTGAAATGGATCCTGACGGCAATCCGCCTCGCGCTGCGGTGAAGGAACTTTCTAACCGCATTGAGGAGGCGCTGCGGGAAGTGATGCTCGACGCCGAACATGAAGAGGCGTTGCAGACTATCAGCCGGGCCGAAAGAATCTTTTCGTCGGAACCCGACGATGTAGGAGACGAGAGTCTCGCTGAAGAGTTGCAACTACAGCAACGCTTCGTCAAAGCCTATCGAGTTTTGCAGGAGCGCGCGCCGGAACGTTTGCGCCGGCTGGAAGTGCGCATGAGCCGGTTCGAGGAAGAGTTGACGCAGGCGGGAGTTGATCCGGATGACCTTTCGCCACCGAAATCCACACGTGACGTGTTCACGCATTTGCTTAGTCGAGTGCTTGTATTTCTCGTGCTGATCGCGCCGGCGACTCTGGGGTTTCTGGTTCATTATCCGGCCTACCGGCTTGGGGGTTATCTTGCGACCAGGTTTTCGAAGGATGACGACGATGTAATTTCCACCGTCAAGATCCTGTCGGCTATGTTGCTGTTTCCCCTTACCTGGCTGGTTGCGGCGTTCGCCGGTTACAGACTTGAAGGGTGGATTCTGGCCCTGGCTGCGCTGCTGCTGATCCCAGCGGCAGGCTACCTTGCGATTCTATTCTTCGAAGGTTTTGATCGGTTTATGGGCGGACTTCGGGCCCTCGCGTTCTTCCTGGTGAGACGGAGGTTCTTCGTCCGGCTGCTGGCGGAGCGTAAGGCAATTCGCAGCGAAATTCTCGCCCTCGGAAGGGAGACCGCGAATCTCAGCCACTGATTTTTGTTACCTGGTTAGGCGAGGGAAGGGGAAACTGGGTTTGCCGCCAGATCCGTATTTAGTTTTAGCTTGCGCGAGTTCGCTCCTGCTCTTAGGCCTTCATTCCATTCGGCGCTGTCGTTTATTTCTTGCGTGCTTTGGCACTTGCGCTCTTTGATCCCTTCGCAGCGCCCGCCCGCTTTTTACCCGCAGATCTGACGGATCGACCTTTACGGCCTTCACTCTGGACTCTGCCAGCCTTGATCAGATTCTCATAGCTTCCGCGCACAACATTGCGCGCGACCTTCAGCGAATTAGCTAACTCACGTTCACTCGGCAGATAACTACCAACCGTCATGGCCCCGGATTCTATTAGGCTAGTGAGTTGGTCCGTAATCTGTTTGGTCATCGATTCCGGACGCTTGCGATTGACACGTATAGTTGTTTTCACTCTAACTTCCCTCCTCGGTCTGGTTCAAGTTTTGGGGTATTGGAATTCTATGCAGGCAAGATTGATGTGTCAACAGGACCATGCAAAGTCGAAGGTCCAAAGTCCAAACTCCGCAGAACGAGCACGAGGCTGGGAGTGTTTACGGTGACATTGTCCCGGTGGTTCTTCATAGCGCTTTTCTGCGACCGCGGGCGTCCCGTCCGCCCGCGTACGAGAAACCCAACCAGCCAGAATTGACTCTAACGCACGCAGGGCGGGCGGGACACCCGCGGTCCCAGGAAAGAGCTTGAGCCATACATTAATCAGTTGCGAAGATTGCAATCAGCGCCGGGATTGTAAGCCACAACAATCCCTTCAAGAGGAAGAACATGAATCCCCAGAATCCAAGTCTCTTAATCCAGGTCTTTAAGCTCATTTCAGTTTTGCTATAGAGCCGCGAGGTGGGGTTTTTCTTCTCCACCCCGTCCTTCATCTCTATTGTATTCTGCCCCAGGCGCTGGTCTTCCAGTTATCTATGGCATCGGTTCCCACAATCCAGGGCGGAAGTGGCATTAGCAACATTTCTGAAAGCGCGCAAACATAGGGTTCATACATCGCTCGCAGTTCAGCCAATTTCTGTTCCGCTTCATCACCATCGCGCAAATGGGTGTTGTTCTTTCCGAGAAACTCTCTGATTCGTTCAAGGTCACCCGGCATTAGCCGGCAGGCGCCTGGCTCCGGAGTGGTGGGCATCGTTCTGAATATTTGTGCCAGATCGACTACCGCGTGACGGGCCATCGCGAAGGTCAGCTTTGCTTGCCAGGTGGGAGTGTCTCCCACACCCACCAACACCAGCGCGCAGGTGTCGAGAATCGTAGTTAACGAACCCAACCACGATTGGTTGTCATGTTGTGAACGAAAATAACAAAGCACCGGATAGGACAGATGACTCTCGAGCAACTCCGCCGACCAATGCTCCCATTCATGAAGTACTGGGTTGAGGTCGTCGAGATTTCCAGTTTCACCATGCCGGCGCAGCATTTCCGCCGCGCTCGAAGGCGAGCCGGCGCGTGCATCAAGCAACGCGATGTTCACTTCTCGTCGCGAGAATGCTCCATAGAGAACCGGAAGATAGCCGATGACTATCGCCAGGAGTCCAAAGCCATTGGCCGCTTCGATTACTGCGATGGCTCGGCCCAGCGGGAACACCGCAACAAGGTCGCCATACCCGAGCGTGAAAAACGTCTCGCCGCTCATATAAAAGTACGAGGCGAAGTGTCCAGTTTCCCCGGGAACATTAAGCTCGGTTTGTAGGCCCCAGTGCAACGTCGCATAGCCAAGTATCAGGCCGGCGGCCCACATGGCCAGCAGCATCAGCAGCGAGAGGGGACCAAACGTTCCCAGATACTTCTCGCGCCGCTTGCGATTGCGCATGGCCCGCACTAAACGCGAGCAGATGTTCCACATGGAAATGTAGAACAGGCTGGTTAGGCGGAGACGCCGGGTCACGCGCCGCGGCAGTATGATCGTCTCAAACGCATCCCAAAGAATTATCAGGATCAGAGCGAGGCCGGCGATGAAAGCTAGAAGTCTCATTCGAGTTCAGCGTATGCGGAATCGATCCGGAAAAGTTAGTATTACTTAGTGACGACCAGATGTTATCGTTGAAATGATCTTTTTGCACAGAACCGCGAAGCGGTTACGTAATTTAGCCCCGGGTTGCCGCGTCGCGCGCCTACCCTGGGGATCAAATTGTGAAATGGGTTCAACCCCAACGGGGTTGCTTCTCCTGTGTTCTTGGAGAACCTACACAACCCCGTTGGGGTTGCTGCTCGTTAGACTCGTGAACCCCAGGGTAGCCGCGCGGCGCGGCAACCCTGGGCTAAATTACGTAACCGCTTCGCGGTAGAGTCACCTAAGTTTTGAACTTGATCAGAGCTTCCTAAATTTGTCAGATACTATGACGCCTCTAATAATCCACGGCCACTTCTATCAACCGCCACGCGAGAATCCCTGGACCGGAATAATCGATCCGGAACCGAGCGCGCTGCCGTTTCACGATTGGAACGAACGCATCTACGCTGAATGTTACCAGCCGAATAGCGAGGCGCGGATTGTTGTGGGCGGTGTAGAGCAGATCGTCAATAACTACGCGCATATCAGTTTTGATTTTGGACCGACGTTGCTTTCCTGGTTGCAGCAACATCACGCGGAAACTTACAGCCGCATCATCACAGCCGACGGCCAGAGCGCCGCCAGGCACAGTGGACACGGCAATGCTATTGCGCAGGCCTATAATCACGCGATCCTGCCGCTCTGTAACGAGCGCGATCAAACCACGCAAGTGCGTTGGGGTATGGCGGATTTTCGTAATCGGTTCGGCCGTGAGCCCGAGTCGATGTGGTTGCCCGAGACAGCTTGCAACGACGAAGTGCTCGGCGTGCTGATAGATGAAGGACTGCGTTTTGTTATCCTCGCTCCCCAACAAGCCCAACGCGTTCGTAGTATCAAAAAGTCTGTCCAATCCGTTGATTGGCATAGGGTCGATCGCGACAGAATCAACACTAGTGTTGCCTACAGCTATTTCCATCGCGACGGTTCCGGAAGATCTATCGCGGTGTTCTTTTATGATGGAAGACTTGCGCACGATATAGCCTTCGAGCAGGCCCTCGCCTCCAGCAAGGTGCTGGTCGATCGCTTCGCGCAACGAAGGGCAGACTTAGCCGGTTTAATTAATATCGCTACGGATGGCGAAACCTATGGGCATCATCACAAGTTTGGTGATCTCTGCCTGGCTTATGCACTCCAGGTCGACGCGCCGGCGCAGGGGTTTACGCTTACAAACTATGGCGAGTTTTTGGAACAGTTTCCGCCGGAGCAGGAAGTCGAAATCAACAATGGCGAAAGCGGCGAAGGCAGTTCATGGAGTTGTCTGCATGGCGTTAGTCGTTGGATTCGCGACTGCGGTTGTCAAACCGGCGGCGAAGACGGCTGGAACCAGGCTTGGCGCGGACCGTTGCGAGCGGCGCTCGATTTTTTGCGTGACGAAGCGGCTGTTTCCTTTGAAGCGACACGGGGTGAGCTCTTCAGCGATCCGTGGGTTGCGCGGAATGATTCAATTGGTTTGGTGCTGGACGAATTCAAGTCGCGCGAAAGATTTCTCTTTGAGCATACGCCTGGCGAGCTGACCCGTGAACAACAACATAGGGCGCTCGGATTTCTCGAGGTGCAGCGGAATGCGCTGCTGATGTATACGAGTTGTGGCTGGTTCTTCAGCGACATTTCCGGCCTTGAACCGATCCAGATTTTGAGGTATGCCGGACGCGCGCTGGATCTAATGAATCAACTTGGTCTGCCTTCACCGCGCGAGCGATTTCTCGAGATACTAACGGAAGCGAAAAGCAATCGTCCTGAGTTTGGGAACGGCGCTGACATCTACCGCAGACTTGTCGAGCCATTGCAGCTACACCAGGTCAGCGATGAAGTCTTATCAAGGTAAGTGAGGCTAGTGTTCTGCTGGGACCGCGGGCGTCTCGCCCGCAAATGAGCGCGAAGCGCGAAAATGGATCGGACGAAGGTGTTCGCGAGAAACTGCGCGTCTGCGACGCGTTTGCGGGCGGGACGCCCGCGGTCCCAGCAAATCGCTTGACCTAAACACTGGACGCGTTATGAGTACGAAAAAGCCGCGAACAAAAAAGAGTGTCAGTAAAAACGCTCGCGCTAAACGGCGCGCGCCGACGCCGCTCACACCTAACACTGCTCAGCCTCCTCCACTCCTCGGCGAGCTGGATCTCCACCTCTTCGGCGAAGGTCGTCATGAACTGATCTATGAAAAGCTTGGCGCACACGCCACCACTCAAGATGGCGTTAAGGGAGTTTCGTTTGCGGTTTGGGCGCCGGCAGCCGCGCAGGTAAGTGTGGTGGGCAACTTCAATGCCTGGGACGGCACGCGGAACCCAATGCGTCGTCTCGGCAACTCAGGTGTTTGGGAAACATTTATTCCCAGTCTGCAACCAGGCGAACTATACAAGTACCAGATTCAAGCTCCAGGTCTGCCTGCCTTCCTGAAGGCGGACCCTTACGCTTCCTTCTCGGAAGAGCCACCTGATACTTCGTCGATCGTATACGAGTCGAACTATCGTTTTCGTGACTCGCGCTGGATGAAAAAACGCGCCGGCCGCGAACACTTTCGCCTGCCGCTATCGATCTACGAAGTTCACTTTGGATCATGGCGTCGCCAGCTGGTAGATGAAGCGGAGCCGCGAGCATTTACTTATCGCGAGATGGCCGAGCCGCTGGCCGAATACGTTTTAGCGATGGGCTTCACGCATGTCGAGTTTCTGCCGTTGAAGGAACATCCTTACGGGCCGTCATGGGGTTATCAGGTCAGCAACTACTACGCTCCCTCAGCGCGCTACGGAACGCCCGACGATCTTCGTTACCTGATCGACTACCTGCACCAACGCGGCCTTGGCGTCATCATGGATTGGGTGCCCGCGCATTTCCCCAAAGATGCCTTTACCATCGGGCGTTTCGACGGCACCGCGCTTTATGAACATCTCGACCCGCGCAAGGGCGAGCATCCCGATTGGGGCACTTACATTTTCAACTATGGCCGCAACGAAGTGCGCAACTTCCTGCTGGCCAACGCGCTCTACTGGTTCAAGGAGTTTCATCTCGATGGCCTTCGCGTTGATGCGGTGGCGTCGATGCTTTACCTCGACTACAGCCGCAAGGAAGGCGAGTGGGTCGCGAATGAATTCGGTGGACGAGAGAATCTGGAAGCGATTTCACTCCTGAAGCAAATGAACGAGGTAGTTCATCGCGAGTGTCCCGGCGCGATGATGATTGCTGAGGAGTCGACTGCGTGGCCGCAGGTTAGTCATCCTGTTTATGCAGGCGGGCTTGGCTTTGATTTCAAGTGGAACATGGGTTGGATGCACGACACGCTCAAATACTTCCAAACTGATCCATTATTTCGCGGTGGCAATCACAATGCGCTGACGTTTGGTTTGCTTTACGCATGGAGCGAGAATTTTATTCTGCCGTTTTCGCATGACGAAGTTGTGCACATGAAAGGCTCGCTGCTTAACAAGATGCCGGGAAGTGTCGAGCAGAAGTTTGCCAACCTGCGCGCGCTCTACGGCTACATGTGGGCACATCCGGGCAAGAAACTGTTGTTCATGGGTGGGGAGTTTGGCCAGTGGCGCGAGTGGAACGAAACCGAAAGTCTCGATTGGCATTTGCTGGAAGACCCCGCGCACAAGGGCGTGCAAAACTTAATCAGCGATCTTAACCGCATCTACCAGAAGAAGAACGCGCTTTGGGAAGTAGACGGCGAGCCTGAAGGTTTTCAGTGGATTGATGCGAACAACGCATCGGAAAATATTGTTTCGTTTATTCGTCGATCACCGCCGACGGCCGGCTCGCCAGCAAAGAATCGTGAATTGATTTGCGTCGGCAACTTTGCGCCGGTCTTGCGGGAGAATCACCAGCTCGGCCTGCCGTGGAAGGGAACGTATCGCCTGATAGCTAACACTGACGACGGGATCTATGGCGGAAGCGGAGTGAAGCTGCCGAAGTCGATCAAGGCGGAGGAGAACCCAATTCACGGTCAACCGTTTTCAGCGACGATTACCTTGCCGCCGTTGGCAACGATATGGTTGGAAGCGCCGTCGAGGTTACGATGAATTTCCTGAATCACCCTTCGATATTTGGTAAAGAATCATTTCATCGAGCCGGCGAAGCTGGTGGAGAGAGTAGTAGCCCCAGGCGATGGCGAAGCCGAGCCTGGGGAATGAACCCAACATAGCGCTAAGCCCACGAAGTGGGCGGTAGATGAGATGTGCAAAAATGCCAGAGCCCAGGATTCTTCACTAGAGGCAACCTCAACTAACTTCTGTCGCCTGCTTCGCAGGCTCTCTGGAATTGCGGCCCGTTCCCCCAGCTACTACTCTCTCCGCCAGCTTCGCAGGCTAGTCTAATGTTTTTTTCCAACCGATCATCGGGTTGCGCAGGATTACTCAGCTAAGCAGGGGGCGAGCCCACCTTCCTGACCTTAGAGATATTCCAGGTTGTCGCTCGCGCAAGCCGCTGGGACCTTCGTTACATTTGGCAGACATTTCAAGTCGAAGTGTTTAAGGTGAACCAGGCGATGACTAATCATATCGACGCCCGCCAGACTCTGCTCCAAAACTATGTAACCGATCAGGGGTTCGTACTCCCCACGCTCAGATTTCATTTCCACAAAAGCGACTTCATTAAGAATCGCCCGGAATCCTTCTATCTGAATGCGCACCGGGCCGCATACTTCAGCAGTAACCCGCTCTTGCGTAGCTGTTTCAACTTCAATCTCTGTTAAGAACTCCAGCTTGCCCAGCCGTTCCTTCCAAGCGCTCGGCAAGACCATCAGCGACGCCCCTGTATCGACCAGGGCATCGCACGTGAGCGCCTTGGAAAGATCGATGGCGTTTTCTATCCTGACCGAAGCGACTATTCTGCCCACATTCATATCCTCGACTCCTAACAGTGAACTATACACCCGCCGAAAAGAGCCAGCGAACCTGGCGAGATCACATTCCAGGCACAATGAAAGATCTTTTGCAGCTCTGGAAGACTACCTTAGCGAACTGACGATCGTGTATCTTCGCCTCAAATGATCAACTGGGATGACATTCGCAAACAGTTTCCGGTGACGGAAAACTCAACCTATCTGAACTCTGCAGCGGCGGGGCCGTTGTCGCGTTCGACGATGGCAGCAGCGACTGAGTATTACCAGCAGATGATGAACGACGGAGACATTCATTGGGACGAGTGGCTGGAAAAACGCGAAGAGGTAAGACGAAAAGTCGCCAGGTTCATTAACGCCCAGCCGGATGAGATCGGGCTCACCACCAACACTTCTTCCGGTATGAACGTCATCATCGACGCACTCGAGACGCACGGCGAAGTCATTTCATGCGATCTCGAGTTTCCCGTTTCAACGCTGCCCTGGATGAATCGTCGCATCCCGGTCCACCTGGTTAAGTCGATCGCCGGCGGGGTGATCGTCGCTGACATACGTGCGGCGATGAATGTGCGCACCGGCATTATCTGCATGAGTCATGTCCAGTATTCCAGCGGTTTTCGGATCGACCTTGAGGAGTTGGGAAACGCCAAGCAAGGACACGCCCTGGTGGTAAATGCGGCCCAGTCGGCAGGAGTTTTCGAAATCGATGTGAAGCGAATGAAGATCGACGCGCTCTCCGCCACCGGACACAAATGGATGCTTTCGGGATACGGCAGCGGGTTCGTTTACCTATCGCGCGAATTGCAAGAGCGATCCAAGCCGCGCGCTATTGGTTGGTTGAGCGTCGAGGATCCTTATGGAGATCGAAACAATGAGATTCACTTGCGACACGATGCGGCGGCGCGCGCTGAGCTTGGCTGTCCTCACTTCGCTGGCATGTTCGCCCTGGGTGCCTCAATTGATCGGATAGCGACCCTGGGGATGAAGAACATCGAGGAGCGCGCCCTTGAACTCAATCGGTTTCTGACCAGTCGTTTGATCGACTCCGGCTGGAGAGTTCTCTCGCCGATTACCGATGGGCGCATGCGTTCGGCGGAGACGCTGGTGGAGGTTGACGATCCTGCAGCGGTAGTTGCGAAGCTTGCCGAGCGCAAGGTTATTGTTACGAAGAAGCCGCAGGGAATTCGTGTTGCGACTCACTACTTCAACAACGAAGAGGATGTTGAGAGATTAATGACGGCGCTCTCGAGAAATGGTTAACCCGCAGATTGAGGTAGCAAACTAGTCCGGAGAAGGGTGCATCAATTAGAGGAATGGAACGATTAAGGTCTTGCGTTTTGCCGGCGTTGCTCATCCTGATAACTCTTTGCGTTCAGGGTCGAGCGCAGAACCCACCCCAGCCAACGCAACAACCGGATGACGTCCTCCGCATCAACACCGAACTAGTCCAGACCGACCTGATGGTCTTTGATAAGCAGGGTCATTTCGTTGATGGCTTGCAGCGGGAACAGTTTGAGCTAACTGTAGATGGTAAGCCACAACCAATCTCTTTCTTCGAGCAGGTCAAAGCCGGAACCACCAGGGAACAGGCCCAACTCGCTGCTATCAGTAATTCTGCTCCAGTTGAAAAGACAACCCCGATAAGGGAGAGTCAGGGACGCACCATCGTCTTCTTTATTGATGATCTACATCTTGCTTTAGACAGCCTGGGACGAACGCGCAAAATGCTCGCGCGGTTTATCGACCAGGAGATGAACGACAATGACCGTGTGGCGATCGCTTCCACCAGCGGTGATATAGGTTTCCTACAACAGTTCACTGACAACAAATCCGTCCTGCGCGCCGCTGCCGGACGCCTGACTCAGCATCCTTATAACATACGCGATATGACTGATGTGACTACGCCAATGACTGAATTCATGGCGCTCACGATTGAACGTAAGGATGACCCGGGTGTTCTTGATTTCTATATTGATGAGTGTTTGCGGGCGGCCTATCCACTGAAATACAAACGCGCTTCGTGCGAAGTGCAAGTGAAAAGCCGCGCGCGCCTGATCTTGCTGCAGGCCGCTTCGGTGACCCTAAACACCTACGCAGGACTTGAAAGCTTAATGCGTTCCTCGGCGCAAATGTCGGGACGCAAACTCGTGTTTTTTATTTCTGACGGTTTCTTATTGGATACGGGTCCACGGAACTCTGACCCGCGCGGCAAGCTAACGGAGATTACTGATGCGGCACTGCGGGCTGGGGTGGTGATCTATACGATCGACGCCCGCGGGCTGTTTTCGGGCCTACCCGGGGTTGCCAACGATGTGCCGTTTGATAAACAGAACCGTCTGGAAAGCGCTAACTTACGAGAAGGACCCGCTTCACAGGATGCGCTTAACGCGCTGGCTGAAGATACTGGCGGCCGGGCCTTGCGCAATCAGAACTATTTTGACAAGTGGGTTAACAAGATTCTCGACGAGACTTCAAACTATTATTTGCTTGCGTGGCGTCCTAATAAAGAAGAAGAGACCGCCACGACTTTTAAAAATATTAAGGTGCGGGTTAACGACCATCCCGAGTACACGGTGCGTCTACCCCGCGGGTTTCTGAAGGCAAATCCGATCCTGGCTTCGAAGCCAACGGCTACGGTCCAGGTTCCGGCACAGCCGCACCAGGAATTACAGCAGGCCCTCACGGCGGTTCATCCCAAACATGAAATCCCGCTTACTCTTTCAGTTGTCTATCTGGATACGCCCGAGCATGGCCCGGTTCTGACAGCGTCAGTACGTCTCGCAAATGGGGCGCTATCTTACGAAGCAGTTGCGGGCAAACAGGTCGCGATGGTTGACGTGGCCGGCGTGATCATAAATGACCGAGCCAAATCGGCAGGCTGCTTTCAGGCTCGCCTGACAATCAACTCAGTCAACTCAAATAGTGAGTCCCAGGATGAATCTGCCACGATCTATAACTATCGAGTTCCACTCGCGGCGGGCCTCTATCAGGTGCGAATTGCAACACGCGATCGCAAAAGCGGGCAGGTCGGCAGCGCCCAACAGTGGATTGAGATTCCAGATCTCGCCTTGCATCGTTTGAGCTTGAGCAGTTTGTTCCTCGGCTTACAGAATGTGCAAGGACGAGGAGCAACCGCTGGGGCAGCAGGCAATCCGCAGGTGCAATTCAGCACGGACCACCGTTTCGCTCGCAACTCCCAGCTTGGTTTATTGATATTTCTTTACAACGCAGCGCGCGGCGAGAGTGGGAAATCAAAACCGGAAGCGATGATTGAAGCTCGGCTATTGCGGGGTGGTCAAGTGCTTCAAACGATGCCAATGCGAAGCGTTACCCTTGAGACGCAAGACTCGGCCCGCCTGGCGTTCGGTGGCGAGATCCCGCTCGACTCCGTGCCTTCAGGACAATACGTGATAGAGATTGTCGCAACTGATCAGATCGCTAAGACGAGCGCTTCGCAAAGGGCCAGGATTACGGTGGAGTGACCACGCGGTCGGAAGCTCTTGTGACTAGTCAATCTCTCTGAGCAGTCCTCGGTTGAAGCCTGGTCGCATCCGCGCCCGGTCCTGATAGGCATAGAAGATTATTTTTTCGTGGGCCTTTTGCGGCTTGCAGGTTTTGGCTTCTTCGTAGCGGTTGGTTTGGGAGAATCGCTAAAGTGGTTTCGTGCCAGCTTGATGAAAGTCTGCACAATTGGCGAATCGTAGCCGCCGGTCAGTCTGGCGACCCCCAACTCCCAGTTGATTTGCGCGCCCTCAATCCACCATCTCACCAGCCTGCCTTTATCAACTGCATCGCTAACTGTTTGCAGCGGCACAATACCAACGCCCATGTCTTCTTCGACCATTCGCCGGATTGCGGCCTGCCGGCTTAGTTCCATTGAGACATGTAGCGTCACTCCCGCCTGTGCGAAAAACTGATCGATCAACCTGCGAGTGTTGCCCCCGCGCTCGCCGAGAATGAGCTTTTCGCCGGCGAGGGTGTAGGCACTGATAGTGCGTTGTTTCGCCAGCCGGTGACGTGGCGAGGCGACCGCTACAAGTTGATCCTGGCTCAGCCTTTCCGTATTGATGCCGCGTGCTTCCACCGGTAGCGACACAAAAGCAACGTCGAGTTCACCGGCAAGAATCTGTTGAACCAAAGCTTCACTGGTTCCTGATGCCACAGTGACCTCGGCGCCGGCGTGCTGTTTGCGCAGGTCTTTCAATAGCTTCGGCAAAACATCAGTAGTTACCATTGCCGAGGCGCTGCCGACCCGCAACCTGCCTCGTTCAGCGCCAGCCAATTCCGCAATTTCGTCGACCGCCGCATCGTGATCGCGGAGGATCTGGCGCGCGCGCTGCAGCAATTGCTCGCCGGCTTCAGTGAGCATCACGCGACGCGGCGCGCGAATAAACAGTTTGGCGCCCAGCTCATTTTCGAGTTGTCGAATCTGCATACTAATGGCGGCCTGGGTGACGTGAACGCGGTGTGCGCCCGCGGTAAATGTGCCTAGTTCTGCTATTGAGATAAAGGCTCGGAGTTGTCGAATTTCCATAGGGGTCAGGGTTCCAATGCGTTGCCGGAGTTAACAAATTGTTACAGGGTGTTATCAGGGACGGTTATTGTAATAATAAAATCTTTTAGTTTCCATTATAAATTGCGCTTACCTAGAATGGCTGCGAGATGGCCCATGAAAACTAAGCAGCGCCGTCCCCCGACTATGGTCACCACGGATAGAAGACAAGCAGGGTTCGCGAGTACTCGCCGGCCACCTTTAAGACGCGCAGTTGTCGGCGTAGACGGCGGCGGAACAAAAACTCGAGCGGTGATTCTCGCCGCGGATTTCCGGGTACTTGGCGAAGGTCTGGCTGGGGCGTCAAATCCATTGCGGGTGGGCATCGCCAGTGCGGCCACCGCGATTCGCGAAGCGATTGATCGGGCTTGCGAGAACGCAGAACTGCGGCGCACGGATCTTATTGCTGCGGAGATCGGACTGGCCGGAGCCCGGCGGCGGGAATTGAATGCGCGCATGCGCGAGGCGCTCCTCGGTCTGGGCATCGGTGAAGTAGTTGTCGTTGGCGATGCTGATATTGCGCTCTACGGCGCCACCGAAGGCGAACCAGGGTTGATCGTTATCGCTGGTACCGGCTCGATTTGCTGTGGGATAAACGCGCGAGGCAAGACAATCTGCGCCGGCGGCTGGGGACCGATCGCCGGAGACGAAGGCGCCGGCGCCTGGATCGCGCGTCGAGCCCTGCGTGCGGTGGCCCAGGCAACAGACGGGCGTGGCCCGACGACCTTGCTCACTGGAGCAGCATGTACTTACTTCCATGTTTCTGACCCGTGTGACCTATCGACAGCCATTTATGCCCCGACGATGACGAACGAACGACTGGCGGGTTTTGGTAAAGATGTCATCGACGTTGCGAAGGCGAAGGATCGAGTGGCGCGAGAGATTCTTTGCGAAGGTGGTCGGGAGCTTGGGATTGCGGCGGCTGCCGTGATTCGCAATCTGAAGCTTGAGCGCGAAGCGTTTGAGGTTGGTTATGTAGGTGGCGTTTTCGACGCGGCCGGTGAACTTGTATTGTCGTCGATGCGTGAAGAAATAGGCCGAATCGCAGCCAAAGCCCATCTCGCGCCGCCCAGATTTTCTCCTGCAGTTGCAGCTGCACGTATGGCGTGGGAGCATCTCAACCACATGGCCCTTGCAGTTTAGAGCATTTATTGTTTCGCAGCTCCAAATCGTTCCGCGGATCAACCAAGGCCTGAATGAACCCTGAAAACCCTGATCTACTTCCCGTCACCGAACAAGAGAATGTGAAGACGAGCAACCTCAGCTTGTTACCCGTTCGCGAAATAATCCGGTTGATGAATGATGAAGACGCGCTCGTTGCTCCGGCGATTGCTCTGGTTCTTCCGGAGATAGAGCGAGCGATCGAGGGTATTGTGGCCCGGATTCGCAGTGGCGGCAGACTCTTCTACATCGGGACCGGCACTTCGGGGCGACTAGGCGTACTCGATGCCGCGGAATGCCCGCCCACATTTGGAGTGTCGCCGGATTTGGTTCAGGCAGTTATCGCCGGTGGTTATGAAGCGTGCTATCGTGCGGTCGAAGCTTCAGAAGACGACGCCGACGCGGGTGGAAAAGATTTGCAGGCACGTGGCTTCAATAAGGAAGATGTACTGGTTGGAATTGCGGCGTCAGGTCGCACGCCCTACACCGTGGGCGCAGTAAATCATGCGCAACGCTGCGGCGCTTTCACGATTGCGATCACCTGTGTTCCGCAATCGCCAATCACCGAAGTTGCCGAAGTCAGCATTGTTCCCGTTGTCGGTCCGGAAGTGGTTGCCGGTTCCACGCGACTCAAGGCCGGTACGGCACAGAAACTCGTTCTCAATATGCTGTCGACAGCAACCATGGTCAGGCTCGGCTATGTAAGCGGAAACCGGATGACAAATGTGCTGCCGCGCAACTCCAAGCTGCGAGCGCGGGCCATTCGCATCATCATGGCCGAAAGCGGCTCAGATGAAGAAACAGCACGGGCTGCGTTGGACAAGTCGGGCGACGATCCGCGTGCAGCTCTGGTCATGATGAAGACAGGGAGTTCAATCGAAGATGCGAAAGTCGCACTTGAAGCATCAAAGGGTGTCATTGAACGGGCGGCCATGATGCTCATGAAGTAGTTAACAGTCCGACCTAAGAACCTTATCTTGTCTCGCATCCTTCATCCGGCACTGAACGGCGCACGCGCGTGCATCTTCGACGCGGGCGGGACAATCGTGCACCCGGACTGGACTCGTCTTTCGCGCATCGCGGCGGCAGTTTCTGGTCGCTCTTTCAATTCCGAGGAAATGGCTCGCGCTTTCAGCGAGATGCTTAGAGCTGTCGGAATCGAGATGCAACGCGAAGGGTTTGTTTTGCCGGATGAAATGAATCGGCCGCATTGGACCTTCCAACGCACCTATGCAGCATTGGGTCTTGATGAAACGGCCTGCGCTGCCGTGATCGAACGGCTGGCCCTTTCGCACGCTCAGCGCCACGTCTGGTGCAGTCCCGATCCTGCAGCGTCGCGTACACTCGATCAGCTGAAACAACAAGGTTTGATGCTCGCCGTTATTTCAAACACTGAGGACGGGCGATTGATTGATTCGCTTGACGCAGCAGGCATTTCAGACCGCTTCGATTTACTCATTGACTCGCACCTTGTCGGCCATCGCAAACCGGATGCGGCGATATTCCGCCTTACTCTCGACCGGCTTGGTATCGAGGCCCACGAAGCCGCCTTCGTCGGAGATTCTTATGTGCACGATGCGCTGGCGGCCCGTGCGATGGGGCTGCGCGGAATTCTGCTTGACCCGCTTGACTTACATCCTGAAAGCGTTTGCCCGCGGATCAAAACACTGGATGAGTTGTGTTCGAATGGGGCGAGGCTCTAAACGATCGATGTCGCAGATACTTATAAAAACTCTGTCTGTGCTTCTGGTGCTGATTGCAAGTGTGCCCGGCCTTGCGCAAACGAGTCAGGGAGTAAAGCAGACCGCTTTGGACCAACGAGTGCGGGCGGAAGTATCGCAGTTCAAGGGCAAGGTCAGCCTCTACGCGAAGAACCTCGATACCGGAGAGATTTACGAACTGGGCGGCGACGAGCGCGTTTCGACTGCCAGTACAATCAAGATCGCTATCATGGTGGAAGCCTTCGCGCGTGTGAATGAGGGCAAAGCGAAATGGACCGATGAGCTCGTCCTGACGAAAGAAAAGAAAGTGGGCGGTTCGGGAATCCTCGAAGAATTCGGAGATAACCTGCACCTTACTTTCCGCGACGCCGTAAACTTGATGATGATCATGAGCGATAACACGGCTACGAATCTGGTCATCGATGTCCTGGCTGCAGATGCCGTCAACGCTCGGATGGAGTCGTTGGGGTTTAAGGAAACTCGTCTGATGCGACGCGTATTCGGCGGCGGTGAGAGCCTCGAAGGTAAAAAGGAAGAGAGCAAACGCTTCGGGCTTGGCCGCACCACGCCGCACGAAATGGTTACGCTCCTGGAAAAGCTGGAACGTGGAGAAGTGGTAAATGCGGCGGCTTCGAAAGACATGCTCGAGTTAATGAAGCGCGAGCAGGGAACGAATGGACTCTGGCGCGAAGACTGGCGCGTGCCAAAAGCTACGAAGTCCGGCGCCCTCGACGCGCTGCGCAGCAACATCGGAATCATTTACCATCCGCGCGGGCGCATTGCGATTGCGATCACCTGTAGCGAAATGCCGGAACCGAATTGGACAGTTGATAACCCGGCGCTGTTGCTGATGTCGCGACTCTCGGAAGTTCTGGTTGATGGATTAGGGAAGCCATAGATCTAAAAGAGCGGGGGCAAGCCCGCCTTCCCGACCCCGAGCTACACGTACTCGAGTTCTGATCCCTGCTTGAGAGTCTTTCAATGCTGAACTAAGCAAACGACCAGGAAGTCTCTGGGTCAGGAAGGCGGGCTTGCCCCCGCTGGCTTTCCTTCGTTAAGTAAATGAAACCCATCGATCTTGTCATCATTTTCGGCTACCTGATCGGCATCACGTTGTTTGGTGTCTGGTTCTCGCGCAAACAGGAAACCACGCGCGACTACTTTCTCGGCGATCGCACCGTTCCCTGGTGGGCCATCGCCGCCTCCATCGTCGCTACTGAAACCTCTACAATCACCTTCATTTCGGTGCCCGGGATCGCGTTTGCGCGTAACGGGAATTTCCAGTTTATTCAACTCGTCTTCGGCTACCTGCTTGGACGCATAGTTATCTCGCTGCTCTTCATTCCTTCGTATTTTCGCGGCGAGCTGATGACTGTCTATCAATTGCTCGAGCGCCGTTTCGGAAATCGCATCAAGATGCTGGCAGCCTCCTTGTTTGTGGTGATGCGCAACATCGCTGACGGCATTCGCCTGCTGCTTACCGCCTTCGTCCTGGCCGCGGTTTACACGGCTTTCCAACCGCAGGCAAACCCGGAAACGATCGTGATCGCGTCGGTGGTACTACTTGGCGTGGTGATGATCATCTTCACTTACTTCGGGGGCATGGAAGCCGTGATCTGGGTTGAGGTAGTGCAGTTGGGAATCTATCTCGCGGGTGCTGCGATGGCCGGCTTAGTTCTTATCATGGCCATCAAGGGCGGCTGGGGTCAGGCTGTTTCTCTGGGTGAGCAGTATCATAAGTTCGATTTCATCGACTTCGGAATCAGACCGACCGCTTACGTGTTTAGCGCACCTTTTACCAACCATACGTTTAGTTTCAGCTTGCCGATTGACTTCACGAAAACGTACACCCTCTGGGCCGGGTTGCTCGGAGGCTGCTTCCTGACGATGAGCACTCACGGCACTGATCAGTATCTGGTGCAACGTTATCTGTGCACAGACAAGCCGCGGCGCGCTGCGTTGGCGTTGCTCACCAGTGGCGCAGTTGTCTTCGCGCAGTTTCTTGGCTTCTTGTTCATCGGCGTACTGCTGTTTGCCTTTTACTCGCCGCACACAGATCCCGCGTATGGCACATTAGCGAATGGTGTTGCGACGCTTCCCGTTGCCGGAACTTTTCAGGCGGTCGGCGGCGACCGTGTATTTCCGGACTTCATTACCAAGTTTATGCCGTCGGGTTTGTCCGGACTGGTTGTCGCTGCCATTTTTGCTGCCGCACTCTCGTCCTCGCTCAATTCAATCGCGGCGACCGCAGTAAACGATCTCTACAAACCATTCCGGCCGAAGCGGGATGATAAGCACTACCTGCGCGTGTCACATTGGCTAACTCTGCTTTGGGGCATCATTCAAATCGGCGTAGCACTGGTGGCGATGCGACAGAATCGCTCCGCGCTCGATCAGGCCTTGTCAGTGGCATCGTTGATAAATGGGCCGGTACTCGGTGTCTTTCTGGTTGGGACCTTCCTGCGACGCGTCAGCGAACCGCCGGCCTTGATTGGGATGGTGGCGAGTATGGTTGTGATGTGCTACATACGTTTCTGGACCCCGATTGCGTGGACCTGGTACGTGTTAATCGGCAGTGTAATAACACTCCTGGTCGCCTGGATTGCAGGGTTCTTTTTTGCGCCCGCTTCCAGTGAACGTCGCGATGAGCTTTCACCAACAGGGTGATCTGAAAATTACTAAAGAGCGGGGGCAAGCCCGCCTTCCTGACCCTGAGACTCCCAGGCAGTAGGATTGAGAGTCTTTCAAGCAAGGATCAAAGTCAGGGATGATTAGCTCAGGGTGAGGAAGGCGGGCTTAGCACCCCAGCAGGGCTGCCCTGCTGGGGACCCCGCCTTGCCCCCGCTGCTTTGGCATCAGCGTTCACATCAAGCAATGAAAGAAAAACTTAGAAACGCGATTCAACTGAAACTTACACTCGCCTTGCTGCTGGCGCTTTTGGTTACACCACTGTACCAGTTTGATTTACCGGCTCAAGCGCGCGCAAAGTCTTCGGCAGTCAAACCGTATTCTCCGAAGCCCTCGAAAGCGGCGCTCGATTGGGCCAACAAAGAATTAACGCGGATGTCGCTCGATGAAAAGATCGGTCAGTTAATTTCTGTCGGCATCAACGCCACCTTTCTGAATCAGGACAGCGACGCCTTCAAAGCTTTGCGCCATCAGGTTGAAGACAATCACGTGGGCGGCATTATTTTGTTTCGCGGCCCGGTTTATGAATCGGTGGTTCTGAGTAACCGCATGCAGAAGCTGGCGCGTTATCCGTTGCTTATTTCCGCGGATCTGGAGGCAGGCTCAGGCATGCGTTTCGACGACACCGTGAACCTGCCCTGGAACATGGCGGTCGGCGCGACTGACAATCCCGACTACGCTCGGCGCCAGGGTGCGTTGACTGCGCATGAAGCGCGCGCGCTTGGCGTGCAACAAATCTATGCGCCCGTTGCCGACGTGAATAACAACGCGGCGAATCCGGTTATCAATGTTCGATCCTATGGAGAGGAGCCGGCGGCGGTGGGACGTTTTGTCGCTGCCTTTGTCGAGGGCGCGCAAAGCAACGGAGTGATCGCAACGGCGAAACATTTTCCCGGGCACGGCGACACAGCCACCGATTCACATCGCGGTCTGCCCGAGATTAATGTCAGTCGGGAACGGCTTAACACAATCGAGTTGGTGCCGTTTCGCGCAGCGGTTGCGGCCGGAGTGGGCTCGGTGATGACTGGCCACATAGGCATGCCGCAAATCGATCCCACGGCAGTTGTCCCTTTGCCGCGCGACGTCAAGTTAAAGCCGATTGACACAGATGAGGAGGGCGAAGTGGTGGTTGAAAAGGGAACGATGCCCACCACGCTTTCGCCGGTGATGAACGGGATTCTGCGGCGCGATTTAGGTTTCGACGGATTGATCGTCACTGATGCTATGAGCATGAGCGGCTTGACTCTCTATTTCACCCAGGAAGAAGCTTCGGTGCGCGCGCTGGAAGCAGGCGCGGATCTCCTGCTGAAACCGGCGGACCCGGACGCAGCTCTTCGCGGCGTACGCGAGGCAGTAATGAAGGGCCGGCTAAAGGAAGAACGCATCAATCAATCGGCGCGAAAAGTGCTGGCAGCAAAATATGACCTTGGTTTGGTCAAAGAAAGAATCACGCCCGTCGAAGCGATCGATATGAACGTGGCCGGGCGGGAAGCTACCGAGTTGGCGCGGGAGATTGCGGAGCACGCGATCACTTTGGTTCGTAACGATGACAAGCTGGTGCCGCTGAATTCATTAAAGAGCGACGCACACATTTTCAACCTGGCAATCACAAACGGCGACGATCGCTCGTGGATTGCCAACGCGTTTTCCAGCGCCATTGGACGAACGTTGTGTAGTTTACCCGCACCCGCCGGCTATGTATGTGGACGCAACGTTGAAACGGTTGTGCTCGATGACCGTTCAAGCGATGCCGAAGTTCAGAAGGCCCTGGAGCACGCCAAGGGCGCTGGTCTAGTCATAGCTTCTCTTTACGGGCGCGTGAGAACCGGTCAGGCACGCAGCGTAGGTTTGCCTGACCCCGGTGCGAAGGCACTGTCTGCTTTGATAAGCAGCAAACTCCCACTCATCGGCATTAGTTTTGGCAATCCGTATTTGCTTCAGAGTTTTCCTGAGCTTCGCACTTATGTGGTTGCTTATGGAGATATGCCCAGCTTGCAGCAGGCGGCGGCGCGAGCGTTGCTCGGTGAGATTGACATCACCGGCAAGTTGCCGATTTCATTGCCGGGGCTTTATCCGCGCGGAACAGGAATTCAAGTGAAGCGCGGGCAATGAAACGCTCAAGACTCTGTTGTGGAGTGCGGTGACCTGACAAGCACCCCAGCCGGGCTGCCCGGCTGGGGACCCCGCTTCACCGCTTTCGTTCGTCGCGACCTGTCGCGACCTGTCGCGACGCTGCTGGCGACAGGTCGCCAGCGACCAAAGCGCCGACAGTCGGCGCACTCCATATTCGCCTTTGGCAGAGTGACAAAGAAGCGCCTGTTGTTTTATCTTGATGCACACATTCAATGAAGAACGCAGAAGAAAGACTTGATCGGCTCGAACGCATCGCCAAATTACTGGTACGCGCGGGCCTGCGCGCGCGCCGTGAGATGCGCCAGCAGGACGATAAGATCACGATCATGATTGACGCGCAAATCAAGAATGAGGAGCGATTCGCTGAACTAGCCGAAGCACAAAAACATACTGATCGCAAGCTGGATGCCTTGATCGATATAGTCAGGGAAGGTCGCAACGGGAAGTCTCGTTGAAGCTGCGAAACCGCACGGAATGCAGCCAGGAAGTTCAGAATCCAGGCTTGAGTTTCTTCAGCGCCGCAAACCGAAGTTGAACTTCGAACTGACCTAATCCACCAACACTCCGCTTTGAACAACCAAAATCTTTCCCGGTTCTCGATGACAAGATTCGCCGGATTCGTCTGCGCGATCTGTCTGGGCGCCTCGCCGGTGTTGACCGTTGCACTTCCCACCAGACCTCCGTCGTCGAGTCTAAAAACAATCAAACCCGCAACTGTCTCCGTTTCGGCGCAAAAGCTTGCGGCTATCGACGTTGAAGTCAATCGAGAGATCGCGCAGCATCACCTGCCGGGCGCCGTGGTTCTGGTCGCCCGGAATGGCGGCGTGGTTTGGCGAAAGGCCTATGGATCTCGCGCTCTGGAACCGGTGCGAGAAGCGATGACGGCAGACACGATTTTCGACCTGGCCAGTCTTACAAAAATAGTCGCTACCGCAACCAGCATCATGATTCTGGTTGAGCGCGGGAAAGTGAGGCTAAGTGATCCGCTGTCGAATTACATTCCTGAGATCAAGGGCGATGGCAGGGAACGCATAACGCTGGAACTGCTGCTGACTCATCGCGCCGGTTATGCACCTGACTTTGACTTAAAGGATCGCTGGAGCGGTTACGACCAGGCGATTAAGAGACTGATCCAGGAGCCGCTCAGGAATCCTCCGGGCGCGAAATTCGTTTACAGTGACATCAATTACATTGCGCTGGGAGAAGTTGTTCATCGAGTTAGCGGTCAAACGCTCGACGAGTTTGCGCGTCAAAATATTTTCCTCCCATTGGGAATGCACAAAACTGGTTTCCGTCCACCTGCAAACCTGCGCAGTCGCATTGCTCCGACCGAGCAAAGGCGGGGTCAGCTAAGTTACCTCGGAGACAAGCCCCAGGATGCTGAGGCGGACGCCGACAAGTGGCTGCGTGGCGAAGTTCATGACCCTACTTCCTATCGCATGGGCGGCGTAGCGGGTCATGCTGGACTCTTCTCCACGGCTGATGATCTCGCTATCTACTGTCAGATGATTCTGAACGGTGGCGAGTACAAAGGTGTTCGGATTCTTGCTCCGTTAACTGTCGCTGAAATGACCCGGCCGAGGTTGGTCACCGAGAACGCCTGGACGCGCGGATTAGGGTGGGACATCAACAGCAGTTTCTCCACTAATCGCGGCGATCTTTTCCCGCTCGGCTCATTCGGCCATACCGGTTTTACGGGCACTTCTTTTTGGATCGATCCGGCCAGCAAGATGTTCGTTGTCTTTCTAAGCAATCGCGTACATCCGGACGGCAAGGGAGATGTGGCTGCGTTGCGCGGTCGGGTGGCGTCGATTGCCGCCGGTGCGGTGACGGATGTGGCCGTTGCCAGCCGAGCGCGCCTGGAGTTAACCCAGTACCACCAGGAAATGACTAATGATTTGGCGCGCTTCACTGCTTCACGCGAGCAAGCGTTGGCGGCTGGAATTAACTTGCCGGCCACGCAGGTCCTAACCGGAATCGACGTACTGGTCCGTGATAACTTCAAACAATTAGCCGGGTTGCGCATCGGGCTGGTGACGAATCAGACGGGCCGCGATCGCTCGGGGCATTCAACTATCGATGTTCTTTATAAAGCGCCGAACGTAAAACTTGTCGCTCTCTTTTCACCTGAGCATGGGATACGAGGACTTGCCGATGAGAAAGTTTCAGATTCGAAAGACGAGCAGACCGGGCTGCCCATCTATTCGCTATACGGCGAGACCAGGAGACCAAAGCCCGAACAACTGAAGGACCTTGATGCTTTGGTCTTCGACATTCAGGATATCGGCACGCGCTTTTATACTTACATGTCGACTCTCGGCTACGTGATGGAGGAAGCTCCGAAGGCTAAGTTGCCCGTCTTCGTTCTCGATCGTCCCAATCCCATCGGCGGCCTCGAGGTGGAAGGCCCAATCGCAGACGCCGACAAGCTTTCGATGATTGCCTATCACCGGATACCCGTACGACATGGAATGACAATCGGCGAGCTGGCGAAACTCTTCAACGAGGAACGTAAGCTTGGCTGCGATCTGAGAGTGATTGAGATGGCTGGTTGGCGACGCGCGATGTGGCTCGATGAGACGAATCTCCTTTGGGTGAATCCATCGCCAAACATGCGCAGCCTTAACGAAGCGACATTGTATCCCGGTATCGGCTTGCTAGAGACTACCAACGTTTCGGTTGGCCGCGGCACGGACACTCCCTTCGAAGTAGTTGGCGCACCGTGGATTGACGGGCAACAACTTGCGTCATATCTAAACAGTCAACGAATCGTGGGCGTTCGTTTCGTTCCACTTCGTTTTACCCCGACCACTTCGGTGTTCAAAGGTGAAGAGTGTAGCGGCGTAAATATCATCGTTACCGATCGTGACAGGTTTCGTCCGGTTACCAGCGGATTGGAGATAGCGGTAGCGTTGCGCAAACTTTATCCGTCGCAGTGGAAGATCGATAGTTACCTCCGGTTGCTGGTCAATGCGGATTCGCTGGAGAGATTGAAGCGTGGTGATTCGGCCGGCGAGATTCAGAGGTCATGGTCTGCTCAACTTGAAGACTTCAAAAAAAGGCGCGCCCGCGTTTTGATCTATGATTAAAACCAACGGTCCCCGGCGAGCGTAGCGCGGAAATCTTTAACTTGCACCTATGGTAAAAGAATTCGGATCGATGCGTTCATTGAACGTAAAGCTGGTCAAGGTGAATTCCCAGTCTGCCAGGAAAGTTCCTCCTTTCGACGCGGCCAACTTATTAAGCACAAGAACAGAAACAGCGAGACATCACCCCAGATGCCTCGCTGCTTTTCTGTTATTCATAGTTCTAGAACTGAAGCTTCAACGCGAATTGGATCACGCGAGCTGATTCACCAGTCTGCACAATAGTTTGCGTCGATGGTGGCGCTACCGTCGCACAACACGCCTGAGCAAAAAGAGAAGACCTGATGCTGGGCGAGCCGCTGGAGGCATCGCGTGGATTATCGAAGTTGGGATGATTGAGCGCATTAAACATTTCCGTTCGGAATTGCAACTTGAAGCGCTCGGTAATGGGGAACGTCTTGATGAAACCGAGATCGAGGTTCCAGTAGCTAGGCGCGGTAAAAATATTCCGACCAGCGCCCTCGGTACCGGGTGCTGGTATGCAGAAGTTTTGGCTCAAGTCAGCACCACAAGGCAAGGCTGTCACGGCTGGGAATAGCACCGGACCGACGAACGGCTGATTGGGAAGGTATTGGAGATGCGCCCTAAGAGCCGGGTTCTGAAGAACAGCGCGTGATTCGTGACTTCCATTAGCGCTGAAGACTCCGCTGCGGACAGCGAATGGCTCGCCGGTCTGGAAGGTATAAATGCTGTTGATGGTCCAGCCGCCGAGGATTTGATTGACTATTCCGTGAGACGAGCCCAGGAAGCGGCGTCCGCGGCCAACCGGAACTTCCCATACTGACGCTGCCTGCAAGACCTGCGTGCGATCAAAATCCGATCGAGCTCGCTCGTTGCGGAAGTTCCGAATATCGGTTGGCGTTCTGGAGTTTGTGGTGGAGAGCCCACCACCTGATGCCGCGCCGACGGGATCGACGGATTGATTGTCGATTGACTTGCCATAGGTATAGGCCATGCTCAGGCCAAGACCGCTGCTGAACCGTCGTCGCAGCGTGAATTGAGCGGCGTGATAATTCGAGTCACCGCTGTTGTCCAGATAAGTAATCACACCGAATTGCTGGTTCGGTCTCAATCTGAGACTGAGAACCGCGTCCTCGATGCGTCTGGCGAAATTTCCTATGTTGTTGGTGTTCAATTCGCCCGTGGTCGTGCCAGAGTTCAGAAAGTTCGTAGCTGAAGTGGTAGCCTGGGCATTAGTCTGTCCGTTGGCGACAAAACCGGCTACAAGTTGCGCAAACAATGGCGTCGAGACACGCGACACACCCTGCTGCATTTGTAGGAAGGAGGGAAGAATGGGCTCAACCGCGATTTGGTTGGCGTCATAGGCCATGAATAGATGCGAACCGTGGCGGCCGATGTAAGCGGCTTCCATTACGAAACCGCTTGGTAGTTCGCGTTGGAAACTCAGGTTCCATTGGTGGACCGTAGGGAGTTGCATGCGGGGTGCGAAAACGGTGATTGGCGGCGCATTAGTCCTGGTTTGTAGTGGTGGCGTAAAGAACGTCGATGGCTTAACAGAAGGAGCCGGCAATTGAGTTGGGAAGCCGCCAGAGACTGTCTTGCTCACATCCGGGGAATTGACGCAGCCCGTGGTAATCGTGGTAAACGGAAAACTCGTGGTGCAACTCTGCACGAGTCCGGGGATTCTGCCGGCTGCGGCTGTTACCTGAAACGACGAGATAGTATCGAAAGCGATTCCATAGCCAAGACGAATGACGCTCTTACTACTATCGCCGAACACCCGATGTAGAAAACCCGAGCGAAAATCAGGGCTATAGGCGACGCCCAGGCGGGGTCCAATTGCGCCGTTGAAGTCGCCCTCGTACCAGTGTTTGGCAGGCACGAAGGTCACGGCGCCAGGTTGATTTATAACCGGGGTTCCAGTGAAGGGCGTGCCGACAATTGGGGTGGCGGCAACGAAGACGTTCGCGTGGGGAGACGTATTAGCCGGGGGGTTCAGTTCCCAACGCGCGCCGTAGTTTATGGTTAGATTCGGTCGAACCTTCCATTCGTCCTGAAAGTAAAAGTTGTACTGATCCAGATTATGCTTTTCTGCATATAAGGTGATGCTGTCGCCTGTCTTAAATGGCAGGAAATTATCCGCCTTGAGGTTCGAAATGAAAACTTGCGATATCCTGCCCGGCAGACCGTAGAGCGAGTTGATATAGCCGCCCAGATTAACCAAATCGTTTGATGTGTTGATGCCGGAGGCAGCGGCAAATGATCCACCGCCGCTGCTGAACGGGTCTCGCTGAGCGGAAAGGAAGGTTACCGAAGGCGTCACATTGATCCCGCCCGGTTGGCCACGTTGATCGACGTGCCGATAGAACCTCATGTTAACGCCCGTGCGGAAAACATGTGATCCATGAACAATACTAAGATTGTCGAGCAATTGCGGACTGGTAACCGCTCGATACGTACGTGGAGTATTGATGTAAGGCTCGCTAAGAGTAGTACCTGCCGCGGTAGAACCTGCAAAATCAAACGGCGGTACATCCGGCCAATTGGGGTTGGCTTCACCCTGGGTGAAGAGAAAAATGAAACGGGCGTAGCCGGCCGTAAGTTCGTTGATAACGCGCGGCGAGATTACTCTGCGATAACTAAGCGCGAGGTTGTGTGTGCGCCGAAAGACTTCACCAAGTGGTGGGCCGTTTGGAAAAACCTGGGGCCTGCCGTTCAAGGGGTCGCCTTTGAGAGTGTTGTAGTCGGACCAGAGCAGCCTGCCGAACATGCTGTTGTTCTGGTTGAAGTTGTGATCGATGCGAACGTTATACGCTGGGCCTCTAACTGCGGTGGGCGGATTCCACAAAAAGGCAGCAAAATTCAGGCCGTCACCGGAAGAAAAATTATTCGGTAGTGGTATCGGATTCAAGATTGCCGCCACCGCTGAATCAAGAGTTCGATTAGCGACGTTGTTTGGGTTATTTGCAGCCGAACGAATGTCGTAGGTGCGAATGCAGCGAAGTTGGGAGGGAGTGGTGCAAAGCCCGATGCCGGCAATGAACTGTCCGGTAGTTGGATTCACCAGCAGCGGGGAATTGCGCGTGATCGTCTGACCGTTAACGCTCAAGGCATTATTGGGGTCAGGAACGAAATAGCGAAAGATCCCGTTACGAGCTTCCGCCGTTAAGACACTCGGGATTCCAAACGTTTGGTCTATCGGCTGCGTAAAATCAATACGGTTTCGCTGAATGCTGCCAAAGAAGAAGGTTTTGTTTTTCTTGATCGGGCCGCCCATTTCGAAACCATACTGGCCCATCCTGATCACCGGCTTCCCGGTGTTCTGCGCGTTAGCGAAAAACTCATTCGAATTCAGCGCCTCATTGCGAAGGAAGAAGAAGGCGGTGCCGTGATATTCGCTGGTGCCGCTTCGCGTGGCAATCGAAATCGAAGCACCACTATTGCGACCTTCTTCGGCCGTAGCGTTGTTTGTTGTGACTCTGAATTCCTGAATGTTGTCGGGATTGATGCGATAGAGGTTGCTAACCGGGTTGGGCACCGACGATTCATTAGCTTCAATCCCGTCGATGGTGACATTGTAAGCGCGGTCCCGCGCGCCATTCACATGTACGCCCGAACCGGCGCCGCCGAAGGACCTCTGCACGACACCAGGTTCCAGCAGTAACAGCGTAAGCGGGTTGCGTCCATTGAGCGGCAGGGCTTCAATAGCTTTCTGCTCGACCACGTTGCCCATCGTTGCGTTAGATGTTTGCAATTGCTCAGCGCCGCCCTGAACGGTCACAACCTCCGATACCTGCCCAACTTCCATTACGGCGTCAACGGTCAACGGAGTGCCTACCTCGAGCGCATTATGAGTTTTTTGAAACTTCTTGAATCCCGCTTGCTCCACCGTGACGGTATAGGTTCCCACCGGTAGTGAAGCAAAGGCATAAACTCCGGAATCCGTTGTTGTTTGGGTCTGGCTGAGGCCGGTGGCTTCATTAGTTACGGTGACAGCCGCACCAGGAAGAATTGCTTCCTTGGAATCAACTACGCGGCCTGTGATGCTTGAGGTGCTGGTTTGAGCCAGGGCTGAGATGCTTGTTAGCGCAAAGAACACAAACAAAAGGTAAATTGGGCGCGTGAATTTCAACATGAGTTCCTCCTGGAGAGTCGAAACGTAGAAGGCAAGTACCTTCCGCGGAAGTGGTTATGAACACTGTTGACTGAGAAAACGGTGAGTGGGATTCAACTATTCGGGGGAATGTCCGTCACGCTTGCAACATGGAAATTGAACCCCAACGAAGCCGCTTTGAACCTTGAATGTCTGCAGTATATAACTACAAGCGTTTGCGTCAAGATTTTTTAGCAACTATTTCTCTTCGATAATGCAGTGCGGTCGAGCAGGGTTGATGGCACTTATTCGCTAACATCACGTGAAGCGAACTTTTTGTGCTAGCTACACGATCATGGCGCAGCTATAATCCCGCCTCCGAAAAAGGAAACGGACTTACACAAAACGGAGGAAACTATGACTAACGCGACGAATCGCTCTGGCCAGTCTCAGTTTGAAGAGAAGTTACGTGATGCTGTGATGGAATACTCGATGCTCAAGCATCCGTTTTATGTAGCCTGGACCGAGGGCAGGCTCAGCAAGTCAGTGTTGGCGGAATATGCCAGGCAGTATTATGCGCATGTTCGCGCTTTCCCGACGTATGTTAGTGGGGTTCATTCGCGTTGCGACGACGTTTCCATTCGGCAACAGTTGCTGGAGAACCTGATCGAGGAAGAGCGCGGCGAGGAAAACCATCCGGAGTTGTGGCTACGTTTTGCGGAAGCATTGGGAGTGACTCGCGAAGATGTTCGCGCCGCTGAATTGTTGCCTTCAACCAAAGATTCAGTGAGAAGTTTTCAAACGCTGACGCAAAGTGCAGACTATCGCGAAGGGCTGGCGGCGCTGTTGGCTTACGAGTCGCAGATACCTGAAGTTGCCCAAACAAAGCGCGAAGGCTTGAAGAACTTTTACGGAATTGAAGACGAACGGTCGGTCGCATTCTTCCGAGTCCACGAAAGCCTCGACATGCTTCACCAGCAAGTTGAAATGCAGATTCTGGAAGAACAATGTCAGTCGCCGGCGGATCAGGAGCGGGCAATCGCATCAGCAAGAGACGCAGCGAAAGCACTCTGGAGTTTTCTTGATGGAGTGTGCGGAGCGTATCTGCCGATGTCCAACGCCACCGCTTAAAAGATTTGCAACTCTGCCTTGCCGCGTGCTTTTCTGTGTCTCTGTGGTGAATCCTCGACGAGTAATTTTCACCACAGAGAGCACAGAGTTATCAAAGAGAGAACTGAATTGTTTCCCGGGATCCATCAAAGTCTGCTATCAGCGAGACTTATCCCATCAATAACAATCTTTAGCTTTTCTTATTTCTCAGACTGCGTATAATGCCGCCGTTTCAGCGATCACCGAGGCGTTAGTTACCTTTCGACGCCGTACCAAGGACAACTCAGGATCTTAGGGTCAGCCAGGTCTGCCGGTCCGCGTTTTGTACCTTCCGCTCGTCTGCGGAGGAAACAGTGCGCAGCGATCAGGTGTGGCCTTCGTATACCAAGTCTGCGTCGCATCTAAAAAGGAGTCTTCCCATGCATAAGCTCAATCCCCCAAGGTCGTTTCTGCTCGCGCTCATCGTACTGGCCACCTGCTCGTTTGCTTTCGGACAAGAAACAACTGGCAGCATCGAAGGCTTTGTTAAGGATCCCGCGGGTGCCCTCGTGCCTAATGTGACCTTAACTATTACGAACGCGAAAGCGTCAGCCAGCGGTACCACAACAACGGGTATTGGGAGTGGCTTTAAGCGCACCATCAATACTGATGACCAGGGTTTTTTCCGCCTCCTGCAGGTTCCTCCGGGAACCTATGATGTGGTCTCGACGGCAGCCAGCGGATTTGGCGAAGCACGATACGAAAACGTGACGGTCGCTATCGGACAGAGTACCCAGTTAGCCATAACGGTAAACCCGGGAACCAATGTGACTACAGTTGACATCGTCGCTTCGGATGCACCGCCGATTGATGTCACCAACAATGCAATTCAAACCAGCATTAGCGCACAGAGAATACAGCTGCTGCCAAAAGGAGTTGATTTTACGAGCCTCCTGAAAGCAGTACCGGGAACCCGCCCCGAGGTCCGTACGGGGGGCTTCTCAGTTGACGGCGCCTCGGGAGCGGAAAATGTATTCGTTATAGACGGTCAGGAGGTTACTAACTTTCGCACGGGTACTTTAAACGGAAATAACAATATTCCGACCCAGCTGATTCAGGAAGTACAGGTCAAATCAAGTGGTTTCGGAGCCGAATTCGGTGGCGCGACGGGCGGGGTTATTAGCGCGGTAACAAAAGGCGGCAGCAATGATCTGCATGGTGAATTCGGCGTACAGACTGAAACCCAAAAATTTAGTGGCAATCCGCGTCCCATCCTACAGCGATTCAGCAGTGGCAGTGGGTCCACGTTTTCGCAATCAACGGAATACATCAAGCCCCTGAAGAGCGGTGGCAGAAACCTTTTTCCTACCGCTAGCCTGGGTGGTCCGATTCTCAAAGATAAGATCTACTTCTTTGGTAGTTACTCGCCGCAAGTTTTCGATATCGAAACAAAGACTAATTACTTTACAAATTCTCCAGCGGCAACCAGAACCTTGGTGACCTCCGAAACATACAGACTAAGGCGAACTTACGAATATGCTTTTCTTCGTATAGATTCGACGCCGCATAGCAAACTACGTCTGAACACCAGCTATCTATGGAGTCCAATCAAAGATGAGGGTAACTTGCCGGTTGCGTCCTTTAACACTGGTTCATCTCCTCCGTCCTTCGGCGGCGCGCCTCCGACCACAAATTTTGGCGGAACGATTGGCACTCTAACCGGACGCGCTTTGACTGATCGCCAGGGCGGACGACAGAACAGTAATAATATTAGCGGTCAAGCTGTTTACACCCCGACTAATAGTTTAGTTATTACAGGCCGAATCTCACGTGGCTTCTTAAACGAAAAATTGGGCGCTTATTTTGTCCCGCCGGGTACTCAAATTGTCTGCCAGGTTGGTAATACTGTGGCAGCGCCAAATTTATATCCCGGTGGTTGTAGTCAGGGTTTCTCCTCCGCTGCAAACTCGGAAACCGTCAAAGATGCCTCAGTCCGTAATAATTTCGAGGCTGATGCCTCCTATATCTTTAGTCTAGGAGGTAGACACGAACTTAAGGGCGGTTATCAACGCGCCAAAATCTTCAACGATGTGGAAGCGGGTTTTTCGACCAAAGGCAGAATCACTTTTTTATACGGTACGACCATCACTTCCGCGGGCGCTCCGGTTACGCCAACGCCCGGCGCTATTGGATCGGGAATTCTGCGACGCCAGGGAACCTTCGGAGCCGCTTCCAATCTAAACCAGGGCTTATATATTCAGGACAAGCTCCAGCCAAGTTCACGGTTGACCTTGAATCTGGGAGTCCGTTTCGAGAAGGAAGACCTCCCTTCATTTAATAGTTTTGGCGCTCCGATCAAGTTTGGCTGGGGCGATAAAATTGCGCCGCGTCTCGGTTTTGCCTTCGATTTATTCGGCGACGGTAGAACGAAGATTTTTGGCAGTTACGGGAAGTTTAATGACCGCCTGAAATACAATCTCCCGCGCGGCCTCTTTGGCGGTGAGCTGTTTTTAGAGGACTTCTTCGAAATTCTACCGGGTGAAACCTTTACCCAGTTTACGCTTGAGAATATTCTAGGCGGTCGCAGCCGTTTTCAACGAAACCTTAGAGTTGCCTCGAACGACCCGAATGCGACAATCATTAATGGCAGAGTTGATACGAATCTGAAACCGTTTAGCCAGATCGAATTCACTGTTGGAGCTGAGCGCCAATTCGGTCGAGATTATGTTTTCCATGCGCGTTACACATACAAGAATGTAGTTAAGGCCGTTGAGGATGCGGGTGTCAGGAATCCGCAAGATAGCGAAGCCTATATCATTGGTAATCCCGGCGAAGGGCTGCACCTGCAAACATTGAAAGACCTTGGCTACATCAAGTCGACAAAACCGCAACGCCGCTATGACGGGCTTGAATTCGTACTCGAAAAGCGTTTGTCGAAAGACTGGTATTTCAACGTGAATTACACTCTCAGTCGTTTGTTTGGCAACTATTCCGGCTTGGCGAGCTCAGACGAAATCAATGTCCCAACCGGACGCCTGGCGCCAGGCACAACGCGCGCTTTCGACCTCCCGTTTATCGGGTTCACGGCTACCGGCGAACTTGATAACGGCAGGCTTGAAACGGATCGGCCGCATGTCTTTAATGTCTATGGCGCTTACGTTTTCAATTGGCTGGGAAGCAAGACAAGCTCTACCGAATTTTCTGCTTTTCAGACCATTACATCAGGCACTCCGCAAACAACGAGAATCTTCTTCGTTTCGACGGTTACGCCGGCAATTTTTCTTAAACGTGGCGATTTAGGAAGGAGTCCTACCTATAGCCAAACCGATTTCAACATCACTCATCGCTACCGTTTCGGCGCGGACAAACAATTCACGCTGGCAGGTGATTTAAACTTTCTCAATTTGTTTGACCAGGCAGCGGTTACCGGACTTCATGTGGTGAAAAACTTAAACACGTCTGTAATATCCGGCGCCACCTTCAACTATCCAGTGCCGCGAAACGGAGCACCATTCGTTAACGATTACACGTCCGGAGCATTGCTTACGCCTATAAACAATTATTTGGCCGCGTTACCTGAACGTCTGGATGCGCGCTATGGACAACCAAATACGTTCCAATCGCCGCGCGTCGTGCGGTTTGGTATTCGCTTCCTTTTCTGATTTTTGAGAACAAGTTGAAGCGAAGAAAACTGGTAGCGCAAGGCCCGAGTCCAACTGTTCGGATCGGGCCTTCGCCTTTTCAAGCGTCTTCTAAGGAGACTGAAATTTCTCAAGCGACAAGCAGCTGAATACTTCTTCAGCCCGCAATCCGGCTTGAAGGTTTGACCGGGTGCTATTAGTCCACGTTATCCCAACAATAAGAATCTTTAGTTTTCCTTGTTGGCCGAACCACGTATAATAGCGCCCGTTTCAGTAGACTGCGGGGCGTTTGGTTATCCTTCGACGCCAATCATAAACAATTCAGGTCGAGAGAGGCTGGCTCTTTCGATTTGCGTCAAGGCGGCCGTCGCCGGTTAGCGCAACAGCTGAACCTTTGCTTAATGTCATCGTGGTTCGGCGTGTCTCTGCGGTACTTGAATACGAACCCTGTGCAGCCAGTAAATAGATCCGGGCGAAACCGGAAAACTTGCAGTCGTGGTGCGACAAAATTTCTTGTTCCACGTGCCTACGGCAGTGTATAAGTTACTTCTCCATCGGGCAATTAAAACACTTCAGCTTCCAGCATCGCTAAAAAACGAAAGAGGACCATCCCCATGACGCAGAATTTTGCTATTAGCCCCCGGTTTCTAATCTTGGCTATCGCGCTCTTGTCTAGTCTCAGTGCGACAGCGCTGTCACAGGAGATTACCAGTAATCTCTCCGGCACCGTGAGGGATGCGGCTGGAGCCGCTGTGAAGGGCGCGACGGTGACTATTACTGACGTTGCTCAGAAGCTTGCAGTGCGAACTCTGACTACTGACGATAACGGCCAGTTCTCCGCTCCGAACCTCCCTGCGACTTATTACGACGTAGCAGTCGAGGCGCCAGGTTTCAAAAAACATATTGAGACCAAAGTGAAGCTGGACGTCAGTGCGAGTCGCGTGCTGGACATGGATTTGGAAGCCGGCAATATTGCTGAAGTTGTTACAGTTGAATCCGTTCCGCTGTCGGTGCAGTTGTCGGTGCCGACGGCGTCCACCGTCGTTAGCGGCGATCAGGTGCGCGAGCTTTCGCTGAATAACCGCAACTGGGTGCAGCTCGTAGCGCTGGCGCCGGGTGTTTCCAACGACCTGTCCGATCAGGTGTATGTGGGAACAACCAATCCCGCCGGCCAGGCGAACACCATCAACATATCGGTTAACGGTGCGCGCAGCGCACAGAACACCTATCGAGTTGATGGCGCGGACATAACTGACCGCGGCTCAAACATTACGATTCAAGCTTATCCGAGCGTCGATTCAATCGCCGAGTTTAGCGTGGTCCGCAGTCTATTCCCGGCGGAGATGGGCGGCAGCGGCGGCGGCTTGATAAATATTATTACCCGTTCGGGCGGAGAAAGTTTTCATGGGTCGGCATTTGAATTTGTTAGAAACGAAAGACTGAACGCCAACGACTTCCTATCGAACACAGCGACAAATCCGGCCCTTGGTCGCGAGTCGAACGGTAAAGCCAAACGCACTCCTTTTCGCTATAACAACTATGGGTTTACCATCGGCGGCCCGATCTTCGTGCCCAATTTCGGCGAAGGCCGCGGCAGTATGTTTTCAAAACTAAACCGGACCTTTTTCTTCTTTTCGGAGGAGCAACGCAAAGACCATCGCTTCCCACTGCTTTCCTCAACCGTGCCCGACCTCAACATGCGCCAGGGCATTTTCCCGATTGATATTTGCGTAAGTGCCAACGTTCCCACGACCGCCACGGCAACTTGTTTGAACGTGCTGCCTGCCGGCCAACCTTTGTCGTCGAAGGCTCCGATTAATCCGGTCGCTCAGCAGTACCTTACTTTTATCTATAACAAACTACCGGCGCCATCCGATGCCTTAACCCGGGCACTGCTTTTCCCGGCGCAGAACGTCGCAGATTTCCGGCAGGAGATTCTCAAGATTGATCACTCCTTTTCAGACAAGTGGTCAATTTACTATCGCTATGAACGGGATAAGATTCCTACCGAAGACGTGAACTCGTTGTTCTCTTCCGGTACCGGTTTACCCGGCGTGTCGACAACTCAAACAGATTCTCCGGGAAAGACCCATACCTTCCAGTCAACCTACGTCGCCAATTCGAGTCTGGTGATTGTGGGTAGATTCAGTTACGGATACGGCGCCATTCTCAGCCACAATATTGGCACCCTTGCTTTGACGAATTCACCCATAACGCCGCCACTGGCTTATGTAAATACACGAGACCGCGTTCCGACTATTACCGGAAACGGGTTTAGCAACCTGACGAGCTTCGGACCCTACGACAACTTCTCCTGGAAGAAAAATTACTCCGGCGATGTCAGCTGGACAAAAGGCGCCCATGCGATGAAGTTCGGCGCAGTGTATGGTTCTTATCGCAAGAATGAAAATGCCCTGGCCGGAAGCAACGAAGGCACCTTTAGCGGATTCCTCAACACGCTGACCACCAGCACTGTGCAAGCCACCGTTCTCGCTCCGCAGATTGCCGGCCAGGATACAAATGCAACCCGTCGCGCCAACTTCCAGTTGTTCGCAAACTTCCTGCTCGGTAATAACGTCACCTTCACACAGGCGCATTTCGATTACACTGCTGACCTGCGTCAGAAGGTGATCGAGGGCTATGCGCAGGATGAATGGAAGTTTCGCAGGAACCTAACCCTGTACTATGGAGTTCGTTATTCGTTCTTCGGATCGCCCTACGACGTCAATGGACGCCTATCAACTTTTGATCCGCATCTCTTTAACCCGGCCGCAGCTCCCTTGGTAACGGGCGCCGGCAATCGCGTGGTGGGAACGGGAAATTTCTGCAATGGGATGATCGTAAATTCGCAGAACTATCAAACTGCTGCGAACAATTGCACTCCAACATCATCACCGTGGGGCAAGTATGTAGTTAACGCTCCCAAAAACAATTTTGGTCCGCGTGTAGGTTTGGCCTGGGATCCATTTGGTAAGGGTACGACGTCGGTTCGTACTGGTTACGGCATCTTCTATGACCAGGTGCTGAATGGCACCTACGAACAGAATATTGGCCAAAATCCGCCTTACCAGGAAACATTTACACAAACTCTGACTAAATTGAATCAACCAGTGCCGACCGGGACAGTGGTGACTGCCGGGGCAGCCTTGACGGCGTTGAGTGTTCGCGCCATCGAACCCGAATGGAAAGATCCCTACATGCAACAGTGGTCATTTGATGTTCAGCATCAGTTTGGTAAAGATGGAAAGACGCTGTTTGACATCGGCTACTTTGGTTCAAAGGGCACACACCTGATTGGTGCTTACGAAATCAACGAGGTGCCTCCTGGTAAAGCTCTGACGACGTTGTGCGCCACTGGTACTTCAACAACGCCTACGGTGGCCTGCCAGGCGCCCGGGTTTGCGTTCACTTCAACTGCAAACTCCGCAATCCTGGATCAGATCCGTCCTTATCGTGGTTATCGCTCGATTAACCTGATCACGCCGCAGTTCAATTCGAACTACCACAGCCTGCAGGTTTCGGCTGTACAGCGGTTCTCCGGCGCTTCTCAGGTGCAGCTTGCTTACACCTGGGCAAAGAACCTGACAGATAACCAAACGGATCGCTCGACTGCTCCGGAGAATTCTTACAACATCCGGCTTGACCGGGGCCGGGCCACGCTGGATCGCCGCCATGTCCTGACTATTAATTACATTTACGAAATTCCGTACTTCGCAAAACAGCAAGGCTTTGCCGGTAAGGCTTTGGGCGGCTGGCAGATTTCCGGAATCGCCGTTTATAACACTGGTGTTCCTTTTACGGCCGTCACCTCGAGTTTTGACGCTGCCGGACTCGGCAACGTGCCGGCGCTGGTTGCCGGTAACAGACCGAATGTTCTTTGTGATCCGAATGCCAATGCGCCACAGGATCGCCTGCAGTTTTTCAACACTGCCTGCTTCCAGCTTAACCCCACGAACACAACTACGGGCGTGACAAATGTAGTTGGCAATGCGGGCCGCGGCATTATTAACGGACCCTCCACCACACGAGTAGATTTCTCTTTGTTCAAGAATATCCAGTTGGGCGAGTCGGTGCGCCTGCAATTGCGCGGCGAAGCGTTTAATGTTTTCAATCACACGAACTTCAGGACCATCATTGTGAACGTCACGGCTGCCAATTATGGTCAGGTTACTGCGGTTCGAGATCCACGCACGATTCAGTTGGGTGCGAAGTTAACCTTTTAATGGTACGGAAGTTGGATCAATTCCGAATGCCCGCAACGCGAAAGCAATGCGGGCATTCGCGCGTTTGGCTGTCTTCACAAATGCTGATTTAATGAGTGCTCCATCTGGAAACGAATCGACAGGATTTACACGATTATCAGATGGAGTGGGTGACTAGTGAGCTTGCAAATCCTGTTCATCCTGTAAATCCTGTCTAAAGTTTCCATCTGATTTTGCTTATAACTTCATGAGTGGCCCAGCCCAAAACAAAATACTGCTTCGTGATGCACGAATCGTTTTGCCGGATCGAGTAGTCGAACGCGGGGCGTTGTTAATCGAGGGTGAACGTATCGCGCGAAGTTCCGCGGAAACAACTAGCGCCGAGAGCGGATCGTCGAAGTATGATCTCGCGGGCCTGACTTTGTTCCCGGGCTTCATTGACGCGCATATTCACGGCGCTGTTGGCGTTGATACGATGGCAGCCTCGGCGGCGGACCTGGATCGAGTTTCGCAATTCCTGGCAACGCGCGGTGTGACCGGTTGGTTGCCGACGCTGGTGCCTGCTCCCGCCGCCGATTACGCGCGAGCGATCAATTCGATCAACGAAGCTACAGGTCCAACCGCCGGCGCCCGCATCCTCGGCGTCCACTATGAAGGACCTTTTGTAAATTCCGTCCAGTGTGGTGCCTTACACGCGCAATTCTTTAGATCGTTTTCCGGCCAGGGCGAATTAGACGATCTGCTAATGCTCAACGACGCGCGCGCCAGGCACATGACGACCGTGGCGCCGGAGATCGCCGGCGGCGTCGAATTGGTGCGCGAATTGACCCGCCGCGGTTGGATTGTTTCCCTGGGACATACGCGGGCTGACTTCGAAGTCCTCGACCAGGCGCTGGCGGCCGGCGCGCGTCATATGACTCACTTCATGAATGCGATGACGCCCCTACATCATCGTGCGCCGGGACCTATCGGCTGGGGACTCTCTCGCGACGAGGTAACCTGCGACTTCATTGCCGATGGCGTTCACCTCGATCGGGAAATGCTGCGGCTGTTGCTGAAGCTCAAGACTTCCGATCGCTTGTCCTTGATCAGTGATGCCGTGGCAGCAGCGGGAATGGGCGATGGTGATTTTGAGATTTGGGGAGAAACCATAACTGTTAAGGACGGCCGCACTGCTAATGCGCGGGGTTCGATTGCCGGTTCCGTGATCACAATGCTTGATGCCGTGCGCATGATGCTTTCGCTCGGTGGCTCTGAGGTTGAGGTTGCAAAGATGGCTGCGAGCAATCCTGCGCGGTTGTTAGGAATTGAACAGGAGTGCGGCTCGATTGAGGAAGGGAAACGAGCTGACCTTGTTGCGTTGGATCCAGCCGGAAAAGTTGCTTTAACTCTGGTCGGCGGGATGATTGTGTTCGATGCTCGAAAAGAATAAGCGACAAAGGTGCGACATGTAGTTACGCGAAGCAATTGATTTGCTGGGACCGCGGGCGTCCCGCCCGCCTGGTTACGGTTGAAAACTTGTTTGAATCAAAGGTCGAGAGTGTCGAAAGATGCGGGCGGGACGCCCGCGGTCCCAGCAAATCACCAGCCTCGGCCAACTACATCTCGCGCCTTTGCTGCTTTTCCTCACTCATCACTCATTACTCATCACTCATCACTCATCACTCATCACTCATCACTTCCTCCTTCCTCATACATTCCGGCCTGGGCATACGCCTCGTCCAGCAGTTCCACCGGGTGACAGACTTCTAAATCCATTCCCGCAAGCAGCGCGCCCGCGCCTATTTGCATCTGGCAGCCGGGATTGCCGGTTGCCAGCACCTGCGCCTGCGTCGCTTGAATGTTAGCCAGCTTTTCCGCCAACACCTGCGCAGACAAATCCGGCTCGAGGAGATTGTAAATGCCGGCGCCGCCACAACACCTTTCGGATTCTTCAAGCTTAACAAAATTCAGTTTGGCAACGGCATCCAACATCTTTAACGGCGCTTCACCCGCGTGCTGTCCGTAAAGCAAATGACATGATGAGTCGTAGGTCACTGACTGATCGGTCGCTCCTGCAGCGCTGTTCATTTCTACAGTCTCTAATTGCTGACTGACATCGCGAACGCGGGCGCTGAAGCTGTGGGCGCGTTCGGCAAAGGCAGCATCCTGAGAGAGCAGGTGTGTGTAGGAAGCCAGCATTGCGCCGCAGCCGCCGGCGTTAGTAATAATCGGCGCCGTTTGATGATGCATCTCTCCTTCAAACGCCGCGAGGTTACGGCGCGCTAACCTGCGTGCACCTTCGAGATCGCCTGCGTGTGCATGTAGCGCTCCACAACAAACCTGTGCCGGCGGAGTCTGCACCGTAAAACCGTTCACCTGAAGCACTCGCGCGGTCGCCCGGTTCACGCGCGAGAAGAGTCCCTCGCCAACACAGCCCGTGAAGAGCATTGTATCGGTGGAGTTCACAGTTCGCGATTTGGTTGCTGCGTTTTTCAACTCAGCATTTCCGCGCTCTGTCTTGATTTTGGGCCTTGAGCTTTCGAGCAATGCCATGGCGAACTGCAGCTGCCGCGAAAGAAGTTTCGCAAGACCGGACTTCCGCATGGCTCCGGGCAAACCGGTATCACGAAACACACGTGCCGCAGCAAATGCAAATTTCAGCCGTGCGGGATGCAGCCAGACGTGCTTGAGAACCAGACGCACTACTGCATAACTAAACCCTCGCTTGGGACCAGACTGGAAAAGTTCTCCTCGCGCTGCTTCCAGGAGCTGGCCATACTCGACTCCCGCCGGACAGACCTGCTCACAGGCCCGACAACCCAGACAACGATCGATGTGCCGCTCGAATGCGGGCGAGTCGCTCGCGAGCCTGCCTTCACCGACAGCGCGCATCAGGTAGAGCCGGCCGCGCGGTCCGTCGTTTTCATCGCCGGTGATTACGTAGGTAGGACAAGCTTCCAGACACAGGCCGCAGTGGATGCAGGCGAGCAGTTTTTCTTCATCTCGCTGGAGAGTCGAAGTCAGGGTAGATTGGCTTGGTGTGGTTTGCAAAACGAATCTGCTACTTGCTTCCGGCCTTCCTTAGATCAGAATCGATCAGCACGATCTGGCCCGATCTGCTCTTTATGCGCATACCGACTTTGGCTGATTCATAGACACTGGAATCGACTCTCACAGCGAATCGTTTGCCGTCCGTTCCTTCGACCAATAATCTGAAATAAGGGAGAGAACCTTGCTGCGACTCACTGTAGTCGGCCCAGCGATCGACGATTGTCCCCTCATAGTCCCCCGTGTCTATCCGTTGGTTTGTTTTGTGCACAACCAACAATACCAGCGCCGCAACCATGAAAAGCACAAGGGCGCCAACGAATATGGTTAAAAACTTTTCCCGGCGGGACCTTTGGTCCGCATTCTTTCGCAGTTGGGCCTTCTTCATGAATTGGAATCGGATCGAGTCATAGTATAACAGCGGCGCTGCAAACTAAGGGTGTAGGCGAGCTGGCGTAAAGCTTAGACTTGTTTGACGTGTTCGGTAGGATTCGAGCGGTAGGTTTTCGTGCCGCCATATAGTCGCTGGCGCACGTTCGGGGAATAGCGGGTCTGAAAAATGAAGTCCAGTATGCCGCTGCTGGTGCCGAACCCTCTGGTCATGCCGTGTGAGGTGTGATGATAGAGATGATGTTTCTTCATGTAGCGGAAGTAAGGATCGCGAAAGTTGCAGAAGTGGGTTGCGTGGTGGATCCACTCTTCGGCGATATAAGACTGGAATGCGAAGGCCACCACAATCGAAGCGGTGAAGGGTGGAAAAAGCAGAATACTCAACGGTACGCCGGTTAGAAAGAGCGGCAACAAATCGCGCACGCGGCCGCTCATGTGTTCGCCGTCGAACGGTTTTTCGTGATGTCCGAAATGCGTTGGGTCGAGATACTTATTCGCCACCCGGGTCCAGAATTTCTTGTAGCGGCGCTGCGATATTTTCCAATGGCGGTGCAGGACAAAGCGATGCGAGAAGTATTCGGTTAACATCCAAAACATGATGCCGAAGGGAACGAAGGCCAGCGCTCGCATAAAATGATGCGAACGAACCGCCAGCGCCAGCAGGATTATTGTGTACGAAGAGTAAAAGGCGGTGGTGCGATAGATCTTTCGACGCGAGATAATTTCCTGCTCGCGCTTGTAGGCGCGATAGGGGTGTTCTTGTCGAACCTTGGAAAGCGTCTGATCAGGACTCATAGAGAGAAATGGACCTCAATCGATATGATGATTGCTAACGCTCCAAATTTTGTCCGAAGTGGGTTCAAGTAGTCAATAGCTGGGGCGGAATAACCTTTTCTAAGGCGTTTCTTTCTCTTGGAAGTTAGGGAGCTTTTGTTATCATTCGCCCATGGACTACAGCAAGATCATCACAATCGAACCGGGAAAACGTAGCGGCAAACCTATCATCCGCGGCATGCGAATAACTGTAACGGACGTGTTGGAATATCTAGCCAGCGGCATGTCCGAAGCAGAGATCCTAGCCGACTTCCCAGACCTCACTGACGAGGACATTAAGGCCTGTTTGGCATTTGCTGCCGACCGCGAGAGAAAACTGACAGTGGTGCCTTAGTGTGTGTACGATGCGCTATCGTGGCACGCTCTAAGAGGGAGGCTTGGTCCTTTAGGTTATGAGGTGAACGGCAAATCTTATTTTGCCTTGCGATCAATATTAGCTTCGGTAATTATCTTTAGAGATTTTATTCGTTCCAGATACCGACCAACCGCAAGCAGTTCAAGCTTTTCCAATTCCTTTCTAAGTACTACGTTCTTCCGCACTGCTTTTTACTTTCTCTCCTTTATCTTTGTCGCTAGTCATCATAATGTCGTCGTTTGTACTAATACCCAACCGCCAGCCCATCGCTCCTGCGCGGATCAGTCGCGCCCAGCCGCACGCCAGTCTTCTCTTCAATCATGATTCCCTCAGCATCACCGAGGTAACGCGGCCGCGCGAGCTTATGCCCAAGCGCGGCGAGTGCCTTCTGCGTGTCGCCTGATAGTCCATAAGGTTCAAAGATCAGCTCGTCAGGCAGCCACTGATGATGTATTCGTGGGAAGTCCAACGCCTGCTGGATGTCCATGCCGTAGTCGACGACGTTGATAATTATGCAGAGCGCCGTGTTGATGATCGTAGGTCCGCCGGGACTGCCGACCGTAAACCAAAGATTGCCATCCTTGCGCAGGACGAACGTGGGCGTCATTGCAGACAGTGGACGCTTATGCGGCGCCACGGCGTTGCGCTCACCCTGGATCAGGCCATACATGTTCGGCGTTCCCGGTTTGGCGGCGAAGTCGTCCATCTCATCGTTCAGAATTATTCCGGTGCCTTTAGCTACCGCCGCCGATCCGTAGGAGTTGTTTAGTGTATAGGTGTTAGCGACTGCATTTCCTTCAGCGTCAACGACAGTGAAGTGTGTTGTCTCTTCAGATTCGTGACCGATTGGTTGGCCGGCGCTGATCTCGACGCTGGTCGACGCTCGATCCGTGTTGATGCCGGCGCGAAGTTTTGCCGCATACGATTTCTCGATCAGTCCAGCGACCGGCACTTTGACAAAATCGCTATCGCCCATGAATTCAGCGCGATCGGCAAATGCGCGCCGCATTGCCTCCGTCATCAGGTGGTAACGTTCTGACGAAGCAGAATCGAATTTGCTCAGATCATAACCCTCGAGAATGTTCAGCATCTCAATCAAGACCGCGCCACCCGATGAAGGCGGCGGCATCGAGATAACTTCATAACCGCGATAATTCCCACGCACCGGCTGCCGCTCTTTAGCTACGTAACCGCGCATGTCTGCCATTGTGATCAGGCCGTTGTTACGCTTGACGTCGTCGACGATCATTTTCGCCGTCTGGCCTTCATAGAATTCGTTGGGGCCGCTGCTTTGTAACCGCGCAAAGGTTGCCGCGAGATCGGGTTGGCGAAACAGGTCGCCTTCGTTAAAAAACTTGCCGCCGTTTAGATAGATACGTTTTGTTTCCGGATATTGGGAAAGATAATCGTTGCTTCCGCGCAGCGATCGCGCGAGGGTGTTAGTGACGGTGAAACCATTAGCGAGGCGGCGCGCGGGCTCGACTAGTTGGGACCAACTGAGTTTGCCTGAACCGTATTTCTTAAGGGCCAACTCCATACCGCGTACCGTTCCCGGAACTCCAGCCGCGCGATAACCAACCAGCGAGCCGCCTTCGCCTTGAATCAACTTTCCGTCTTTGTCGAGATAGATGTTGTGTGTCGCAGCGGCGGGCGCCATTTCACGGTAATCAATCGCCGTCGCTTTTCCGTTCTTAAGGCGAATCATCATGAAACCGCCGCCACCGAGATTGCCGGCCGCCGGGTGCGTAACCGCAAGTGCAAACGCAACCGCGATCGCAGCATCGATGGCATTGCCGCCACGTTTCATGATGTCGACGCCAACTTGCGAGGCCACTTCGTTGGTGGAAGCAACGATACCGTGTCGTGCACGCACCGGCTCGCGCGAGGCTGCGCGCACCGCGTTGGGCGCTACGCCACGGAAGAGATGCGAACCAGGAAATGCAACTAGCCCGGCGGTTAGACAAGTGACCAGGAATAAGCGCAGCAGTGTTTGTAGTGTCTTGTTTCTCATGGTCAGTCTCAGTAGGAGGACAACGATGGAAAGATACAGTCCGGATCGAGTTGCTGTTTGATCCGTTGCATTATGCCCGAAGCGGCGTCGATAGTTGCCGAAGTATTCATTTGTTCTCTTATCGCCGCGGGTGCATGTTCAATGCTTAACGTCGCGCCAAGAGTTTTCGCGAGGCTTCTGAATAAATCGAGTCGCGCGATCAGGTTAGCTTCCGGTTCGCCGGATCTATTTCCGCTGCCTGGCAGCCGGTCCACCACGCGGATTCGCCCATCAGCAATGCTCGCCTGCCACAAGGGTGCCGAGGCGCCATACTCCTCATCTAACTTCGCCAGAAACGCGGGCACGTCCGCTGGGAGCAAGCCAACGCGCCATACCAACTGTTCCTGAAATCGCATTGGTATGGCGGCGC